>FWWL01001551.1_pt1 | contig 53936 bp, 57 predicted proteins | sample 2228331 | NCBI WGS metagenome assembly FWWL01 (sample SAMEA103939775, study PRJEB20133) | metagenome | reverse complement strand
CTGCGGGCGCGGCGCCATCGGCGGGCGGCGTCGGCGTCCAGGTCGGCGCCTATTCGAGCAAGGCCTCGGCCGAGCAAGGCTGGCAGAAGCTGCAGCGCCAGACCGACGCGCTCAGCGGCTATCGCTACCGGATCGAGGAAGCTCAGGTCGATATCGGCAAGGTCTATCGCCTGCAGGCCGTGGCAGGCGACCGCGCGTCCGCAAACCGGCTGTGCAGCACGCTGAAGTCGAGCGGAATCGAATGCAGCGTCCGCTAGTCGCCGCCAGCGGGTAACTTTTGCACAAAGCGAGGCCCGCTTCCCCTTGCGGGAGGCGGGCTTTCTTGCGAGTCTCGCCACCTTATGACGCCTGCAATCTTCGGCATGTCCGGTCTTACGCTCAGGGCGGAGGAACGCTCCTTCTTCCGCGAGGCCGATCCGGCGGGATATATCGTGTTCCTGCGCAATATCGAAAGCCGCGAACAACTGCGGGCGCTGACCGACGATTTGCGCTCCATCCACGGCCGAAGCGACCTGTTCATCTGTATCGACCAGGAAGGCGGGCGGGTCACGCGGCTGAAACCTCCGGTATGGGCGCGGTTCCCGGCGGGTGAGGCATTCGACCTATTGTATAAGGTTGCACCTGCAAGCGCGATCGAGGCCGCGCGGGTCAACGCGCACGCCATGGCGATCGAGCTGGCCGAGGTCGGCATTAGCGTCGATTGCCACCCGACGCTCGATGTCCGCCAGCCCGGCGCGCACGATGTGATCGGCGATCGCGCGCTGGGGAGCGATCCGATGCAGGTGGCCGCGCTGGGGCGCGCGATCCTCGATGGCCTGGCGCGGGGCGGGGTGCTCGGCTGTATCAAGCATATGCCGGGCAACGGGCGGACCACCTGCGATACACACAAGGATTTGCCGACGGTTCATGCGACCGAGGAAGAGCTCGAGGTCGATCTCGCCCCGTTTCGCGCCTTGAAGGACACGCCGATTGGGATGACGGGGCATCTCCTGTTTCCGGCCTGGGATGCGGAGAACCCTTCTACCCTTTCCAGCGCCGTCATCACGCAGATCATCCGCGGCCGGATCGGCTTCGACGGACTGCTGCTGACCGACGATATCGACATGGAGGCCCTGTCGGGCACGATCCCCGAACGGGCCGAGCGCGCCATTGCCGCTGGCTGCGACGTCGTCCTCAACTGCTGGGCCAAGATGGACGACATGCAGGGGATAGCCGAGCGCTGCGGCACGATGCAATCCGAAAGCGTCGCCCGTCTCGACCGTGCCCTGGGCTCGCGTAGGGCGGGGGTCGAAGCCGACAAGGAAGCCCTGCTTGCCAAGCGCGATGCGCTGCTCGGCATCGAGAGCGCATCGGCATGACAGACGAGGCGCTGGTCCTCACCAATGGCGAACTGCCCCTGGGCGACGAGCCATGGGACGGCATTGCCGCGCCTGGCACCAAGGACGAGGGCGCGCTTTATCTCGCCATCGACGGGTGGGAAGGCCCGCTCGACCTGCTGCTCGATCTCGCGCGGCGGCAAAAGGTCGATCTTCGCCAGATCTCGATCCTTGCGCTGGTCGACCAGTATCTCGATTACATCGAACGCGCCGAGGCGCTGAAACTGGAAGTCGCCGCCGACTACCTCGTGATGGCGGCGTGGCTGGCCTATCTCAAATCCGCGTTGCTGCTGCCCAAGGAAGAGCAGGAGAACCCCAGCCCGGAAGAACTGGCGCTGCGCCTGCAACTGCGCCTGCAACGGCTCGGCGCCATGCGCGAGGCGGCTGCGCGCCTGATGGCGCGCGATCGGATCGGGCGCGATGTGTTCCTGCGCGGCGAGCCGGAAGGTCTGCGGATCGATCGCAAGACGCAGTGGCAGTGCGAGTGGTTCGACCTCGTGCAGGCCTATGGCCAGGTCAAGGCGCGGACCGCGCCAGTGGTCCATATGGTTGCCGAACGCCCAGTGATGACGCTCGACAGCGCGCTGGACCGCGTTTCGGCCATGCTGGGCGTCACGCTGGACTGGATGGCGCTCGAGGAATTCCTGCCGCCCTTCGCCGATCCGCAACTCCGCCGCAGTGCCAAGGCCTCGAGCTTCGTCGCCGCTCTCGAGTTGGCCAAGCAGGGGCGGGCGGAGCTGCAGCAGGACGAGATTTTCGGCGAGCTCCGCCTGCGCCGGATTGCCGCGTGAGCCAGCCCGATCCCCTCGAACGCGCGATCGAGGCGACACTGTTCGCGTCCGAGGAACCGATGAGTGCAGAGGCGATCGCGGCCCATCTGGGCGACGCGGCGATCGGCGATGTGCGGGCGGCGCTGGCGTCGCTTGCGGATGCCTATACCGGCCGCGGCGTCCAGCCGGTCGAGCGGGCGGGGCGATGGCATTTCCAGACCGCGCCCGATCTCGCGCACCTGCTCCGCCGCGAGAAGGAGCAGGTGCGCAGGCTCAGCCGGGCTGCGACCGAGGTGCTCGCGATCGTCGCCTATCACGAGCCCGTCAGCCGCGCCGAGATCGAGTCCATTCGCGGGGTGCAGACGGCCAAGGGCACGCTCGACGTTCTGATGGAGGCGGGCTGGGTCAGGGTCGCGGGACGACGCGAAGTGCCCGGACGGCCGGTGATTTACGCGACGACGGCGGAATTCCTGCAGCATTTCGGTCTCGCCAGCCGCCGCGACCTGCCGGGGATCGACGAACTCAAGGCGGCAGGCCTGCTCGATCCGGTCGACGATGCCTACGACACACTCGTCGGCGGTTCCGGCGACGAGGACGAGGCAGACGGCGACGCCGAGGCCGGTGATGCGGCCGACGACGAAGAAATCGCCTGATCGCCGCGCGCCTGGCGGGTGAAGGGTGGCGCAAGGCATGGTTTGCGCCTATCTTGCCGGGGTAACACAATCGCACCCGGACCATTGGAGTTCAAAATGGGTAGTTTCTCTCTCGTGCACTGGCTGGTCGTGCTGTTGATCGTGCTGGTCCTGTTCGGTCGCAACCGCATTTCCGAGATCATGGGCGACTTCGGCAAAGGCATCAGCAGCTTCAAGAAGGGCATGGGCGAAGCCGACAAGCCGCATGAATCGCCGCGGATCGAGGCGCCCGCGCCGGAAACCAAGATCGATTCTGCCAATACCGACCACGCCAAGCCCTGACCGGCCCTAGGCGTCCCATCCGGGGCCGCGCGCGCACATGTTCGATATCGGTGCCACCGAACTCCTGCTGATCGTGATCGTCGCAGTGATCGTGATCGGTCCAAAGGACCTGCCTCTCGCCCTGCGCACAGCCGGCCGGTGGATCGGAAAGGCGCGGCGGGTGTCGGGTCATTTCCGCAGCGGGATCGAGACCATGATCCGCGAGGCCGAAATGGAAGAGATGGATCGCAAATGGCGTGAACGCAACGAAGCGATCATGGCCGAACATCCCACGGCGGAGTTCCACCCCGAAGAGCAGATGCAGGCATCGCAGGGCGCCGGGCGAGCCGAGGCTCCACCCGCATCGGCCGCCGAAGCCAAGGCGCTCTATGGCGAGACGTCACCTGCCCCCGAAACAAGCGCAGCCGGCAAGCCTTCCGCACCCGGCGATGCTGTCAAGACTGACTGAGGCTTTCCGGTGGCACTGAAAATCAAGGACATCGACGAAACGCAGGCGCCGCTGCTCGATCACCTGATCGAACTGCGCAAGCGGCTGGTGCGCAGCTTCCTTGCGCTGGGTGTGGCGTTCGCGGGCAGCTTCTATTTTGCCGACCGGATCTTCGGCTTCCTCGTGCGCCCGCTGACGCGCGCCTTCCCGGCGGGCGAGGGGCGGCTGATCTACACCAAACTCTACGAGGCGTTTTTCGTCGAGGTGAAGGTCGCGCTGTTCGCTGCCTTTTTCGTGAGTTTCCCGATCATCGCCAATCAGATGTGGGCCTTCATCGCGCCCGGCCTCTATGCGCGCGAGAAGAAGGCCTTCCTGCCGTTCCTGGTGGCCACGCCGATCCTCTTCACCGCCGGAGCGGCGCTGGCCTATTACGTCGTCATGCCGACGGCCTTCAGCTGGTTCCTCGGCTTCGAGGGGACGACGGGCGGCCTCAAGCTCGAAGCCTTGCCGGGCACTGGCGACTATCTCGATCTGGTGATGCAATTCATCCTGGCGTTCGGGATCAGCTTCCTGCTGCCCGTATTGCTGTTGCTGCTCAACCAGGCCGGGCTCGTACGCCGATCCCAGCTCGTCAAAGCGCGCCGCTACGTCATCGTCGCGATGTTCGTCGTGGCCGCCATCGCTACTCCGCCCGACGTCGTCTCCCAGCTCATGCTGGCGATCCCTCTGATCCTGCTGTTCGAATCGTCGCTTCTGGTGATGCGCTTCACCGAACGCAAAGAAGCAGAGCAGGGCGAGGAGGCGGAACCTGAAGGCGGTCGCCCCGCGGACTGACCGCTTCTGCCGAACCCGGGAAGATCAGCCCGGTACCGGGCCCGCTCGCCAAACTGCCGATGGTATCCGCGGCACTGCAGACATAAAAAAAGCGGGGCCGAAGCCCCGCTTTCGAATTCGAACTGTCTTGCGACTTAGGCGCTGACAGGATCGTTGTCGCCGCTGGCGGCGATGATGATGCCGCCGATGATGGCAGCAGCAGCCAGCAGGCCGAGCAGGAGACCGCCGCCGCCAGCTTCGCTTTCGCCGGCAACCGGGGCCGAAACGCGAGCAGCGCTGGCTTCGGCGACAGCCGGAGCAGCAGCGAGAGTCAGAGCGGCGGTTGCCGCCAGAATACCACGAAACTTCATTTTATCCCTCCTTGGGGGTTTTTCTAATTACGCACTCGGTAGCGGGATAGGCGAACAGGCGATTCTGTGCAAGCCCGAAAATCGCCGCGAATTCGAATTCTCGCTGCAAATTTCATCACTTGCTGGCGAGACGGAGAATCAGGCACTTGCCGGTTCGTCGTCGTCAGACGCAATGATCACGATGCCCGCGATGATCGCGGCGACACCCAAAATGTAAAACACCGAGCTGTTGCCTTCCAGTTCGCTCTGACCGGTGACGGGCGCTGCGGTGCGAATCGTTTCGGCGGCAACGGGTGCGGCGGCAATTCCGAGCGCTGCGGCAGCGACGGCAAGGGTGCGGAATTTCATTGCAATTCTCCGGAAAAAGGTCGGGTTCGGGACCAGGCCCCGTGTGCCAATGACGAGGTATTGTGAATTCCAGGTTAAAATGGGCGCTGCAATTGCAAGTAGCTCGGCGCCTACTTCCCGTCCGCGGTGAAGGCACGGCGGCCCGCTACCCACGTTTCCAGCACTTTCGCCTGGCGCAGGTCTCCGGCGCTCGCGAGCATCGGATCGCGGTCCAGCACGACGAAGTCCGCCCATTCGCCGATCACCAGCCTGCCGAAGCGACCGTCGGCGAAGCCGGCATAGGCGGCATCGGCACTGAACCCCGCCAGTGCCTCTTCGCGCGTGACCCGTTCCTGCGGCATCCAGCCGCCGAACGGCTGGCCCTGCGCGTCTTCACGGGTGAAGGCGGTGGCCCAGCCGGCGAACGGGTCGGCCGATTCGACCGGCGCGTCCGACCCGAAGGCGAGCCTGGCGCCGCTCTTCTCGATGCTCGACCATGCATAGGCGCCGGCCAGGCGCTCGGAGCCAAGCCGCGCCTCGGCCATTACCCGGTCGGATGTCTGGTGGACCGGTTGCATCGAGGCAATGATGCCCGACTTCCCGAAGGCGGCGATATCGGCTGGGTCGACGATCTGGGCGTGCTCGATCCGCCAGCGGCGGTCGCCGCCATAGGTTTCCGACAATTCGCCGATCGCAGCGAGGAGTTCGGCGTTGGCGGCGTCGCCGATGGCGTGAACGGCGACCTGGAAATTGTCCATGGCCGCCCGGCTCATCAAATTGCGTAGCTGGTCGGGTTTCAGCATCGGCAGCCCGGTGTTGCCCGGATCGTCGTGATACGGGCGCTTCAGCCAGGCCCCTCGCGACCCCAGCGCGCCGTCGAGATACAGCTTAACCCCGTTGAGCCGCAGCTTGTCGTCGTAAAGCCAGGGTGAGGGGCCGGGACCACCGATCAGTTCCATCGCCTCCGTCCCGGCAGCATAGGACATGATGCGCATCCGCAGGGAGCCGGCATCGCCCGCGCGGCGAAAGGTCTGCCAGTCTTCCAGCGTAGTGCCCATGTCTGCGGCGCCGGTGATGCCCATCGACAGCAAAAGATCCTGCGCCTTCTGCAGAGCAAGATCGCGTTCGCGCGGGCGCGGTTCGGGCACGACTTTCATGACCAGTCCGCTCGCTGCGTCGACCAGCACCCCTGCCGGTTTCTGGGTGCCGGCGATCCGCTCTATGCGGCCGCCCGAGGGATCCCGCGTCGCCGCCGTCACGCCCGCCAGTTGCAGTGCCTGGGTGTTGACCCAGGTCGCATGTCCGTCGACGCGTTCCAGCGCGACGGGACGGTCGGGCACGGCGGCGTCGAGCTCCGCGGCCGTCGGGAAGCGGCCCAATCCCCAGAGTTCCTGGTTCCAACCGCGCCCGATGATCCATTGCCTCCCGGGATTGGCGGCTGCGAATTCGGCGATCGCAGCCTGCGCTTCGGCCAGGGAACGCGTCTGCGACAGATCCAGCGTCAGCGCGCCGAAGCCGACGCCCATCATGTGCAGGTGCGCATCGATCAGGCCCGGAATGACGGTCTTGCCCTTGCCGTCGAAGCCGTAATCGGCCTTGGGCAGCTTGGCGCCTTCGTCGAGCACCTGGAGAATACGCCCCTCGTCGCTCACCAGCATGGCGGCAAAGCGATCGACCTTGCCCTCCTCGTCGATGCGGATGCCGTCGACATTGAACACCAGCGTGTCCGCCAGGGCAGGGGCAGGGAGCGCCGCCACGGCAAGCGCGGCGAGTATCTTGTGCATTTTCATGTGTCTTTCCTTGCCTCTGGAAGCCGCCGGATCAGGGCGCTGGTATCCTGCCTGTTGCCGCCCATCGCCTGAACCTCGGCGTAAAACTGATCGACGAGAGCAGTTACCGGCGAACTGAGACCGAGCCGCCGTGCCTCGCCCAGCGCGTAGCCCAGATCCTTGCGCATCCAGTCGATCGCGAAACCGAAATCGTACTCCCCCCCGGCCATGGTGGCCCAGCGATTGTCCATTTGCCAGCTCTGCGCCGCGCCGCCGGAAATGGCCTCGTAGACCTTGTCCATGTCGAGCCCGGATGCTTGCGACAAGCGCACGGCTTCCGAAAGGCCGGCGAGCGTACCGGCGATGCACATCTGGTTCGCCATCTTGGTTGTCTGACCGGCTCCCGCGCCGCCGACGTGCACAATGCGGGCGGAATAGGCCTCCATCGCCGGGCGAGCTCTCGCAACGGCCTCGGCGCTGCCGCCGCACATAACCGCCAGGCGGCCGTTTTCGGCTCCGGCCTGGCCGCCCGAGACGGGCGCGTCGACCGCCGCGATGCCGCAATCGGCTGCTGCCGCCTCAATCCGCCGGGCCATGGCGGCGGAGACGGTCGTGTGGTCGACCAGCAATGCACCGGGCGCCATCGCCGCAAGCGCGCCGTCCGGGCCGAGCAGTACCTGCTCGAGATCCTCGTCATTGCCGACGCATACCAGCACCAGATCCTTGCCCGCAGCCGCGGTCGCCGGAGTGGCAGCGGTGGCTGCCGGCAGTCCCTCGGCCGCCAGCTTCGCGCTCCACGCCTCGGCCCGCGATGCCGTGCGGTTGTACCCGGTCACGGCGAAACCTGCGCGCACGAGGTGGCCGGCCATCGGTGCACCCATGACCCCGAGGCCCAGAAAGGCGATCGTCCTGATTTCGCTCATGGAGGATGCGGGTAATGGTAATGTTGGGGCGTGCCAACATTCTTTCGAATTGCTACCCCGACCGCTGCCCCTTACCCCGAGGCGCATCATGAGCAGGACGGACCCATCGCAAGCCGGCAGCGACATGCTGCCCCTCTCTCTCGCCGACGTCGAGGAAGCGGCGGCGCGAATTCGCGGCGCTGTGGTCCGCACGCCGACGATGCATTCGATCACGCTTTCGAAGATTACCGGAGCCGATATCTGGCTCAAGTTCGAGAACCTGCAGTTCACCGCCGCCTACAAGGAACGCGGCGCGCTGAACGCGCTGTTGCAACTGACCGAGGAGCAGCGCCGCCGCGGGGTCATCGCCGCGAGTGCCGGAAATCATTCGCAAGGCCTCAGCTACCATGGAACCAGGCTGGGCGTGCCGGTCCACATCGTCATGCCGCGCACGACGCCGACGGTGAAGGTGATGCAGACCGAAGCGGTCGGCGGCAAGGTGGTGCAATTTGGCGAGACCTTCGACGAGGCCAATGCCCACGCCCGGCAACTCGAACAGGAACTGGGACTGACCTTCGTCCATCCGTTCGACGACGCGCATGTGGCGGCCGGGCAGGGCAGCGTGGCGCTCGAACTGTTCGCCGATGCGCCGCATCTGGATTGCATCGTCGTGCCCATCGGCGGCGGCGGACTGATCAGCGGGATGGGGACCGTGGCCAAGGCGCAGGCTGCGCCGGTCGAGGTGATCGGGGTGGAGGCGCGGCTCTATCCCTCGTCCTACAACGCCTACAAGGGCGAGGATTTGCCCTGCGGCGGGGATACGCTGGCCGAAGGCATCGCGGTAAAGGAACCAGGCAGGTTCACCCAGGCGGTCATCGAGCAAGTGGTCGACGACATCGTGCTGGTGGACGAACCCAATCTCGAGGAAGCCGTCAGCCTGCTCCTGCAGATCGAGAAAACCGTGGTCGAAGGTGCGGGTGCCGCCGGGCTGGCAGCCGTGCTGGCGCACCCGGAACGCTTCGCCGGCAAGTCGATCGGGCTGGTGCTGTGCGGGGGCAATATCGATACCCGGCTGCTTGCCAACGTCTTGCTGCGCGACCTCGCCCGGTCCGGGCGGCTGGCGCGGCTACGGGTCACGCTGCAGGACCGGCCCGGTGCGCTGTTCAAGGTGATGCGCGAATTCGACGCGCACAACGTCAATATCATCGAAATCTACCACCAGCGCATCTTCACGCATCTGCCGGCCAAGGGGCTTATTACCGACATCGAATGCGAAGCGCGCGATGCGCAGCAGCTCGACGGCCTGATCGCCGGCCTGCGCGAAAAGGGCTATTCGGTCACTCCGGTCGAGCTGGCGAAGTAAAAGCTGTCGGCCGCGCGCTAACTTTTCGGAAATTGTGCATAGTAATCAACGATTAACCGTGTTTCATGGTTAAGGGACTTTTACCGGCGGCCTCTGTCGGGCATAGATCGCGTGTCGCAAGGCATCGAATCCACCGCCTGACAGGAGCTGAGGCAAACCCGTGACGGCCCCCGTTCGCTTCCCCAGGTTCTTCGTGACGAGCCCCGCGCCGTGCCCGTACCTGCCGGGAAAGACCGAACGCAAGGTTTTCACCGAGCTCAAGGGCCCGCATGCCGACCAGCTCAACGAGGCGCTCGGCCGGATCGGTTTCCGGCGCAGCCAGACCGTTGCCTATCGCCCTAGCTGCATCGCCTGCCAGGCGTGCGTTTCGGTGCGTGTCGTCGCCAGCGAATTCGCGCCCTCCGCATCGCAGAAGCGGACCGCCAGGGCCAACAGCGACCTGATCCGCATCGAATGCCGCCCTTGGGCCACATCCGAGCAGTTCGACCTGCTGCGTTCTTATCTCGCCTCGCGCCATCCCGAAGGCGGCATGTCGGCGATGGACGAGATGGATTTCGCCGACATGGTGGAACACACGCCGGTGACCAGCATGGTCATCGAATATCGCGAACCCGACGCAAACGGTGAGCCGGGCCGCTTGGTCGGTGCCTGCCTGACCGACAGGCAGGGCGACGGCTTGTCGATGATTTACAGCTTCTACGATCCCGATGTGCCTGGCCGTACGGGGCTCGGGAATTACATCATCCTCGACCATATCGCTCTCGCGAGCGAAATGGCCTTGCCCTTTGTCTACCTCGGTTACTGGGTCGAGGGCTCAGGCCGGATGAATTACAAAATCCGCTATCGTCCGATGGAGAAGCTGTCCCCGCATGGGTGGGAACGCATCTCTTCCGCTGAGCACGAACGCCTGGTGCGTCAGGCGTCGGGGCAACGGAGCGAGGGGGCGCCTGCGAAAATGGAGCAGGCCAAACACTTCAGCACAGCGGGCTGAACCGGTTTCGACGGGGCGACCGTCGCGGCCGCCACCGTCCTCTATGATTGCGAACTGGCAGGTGCAGGCGGCGCGACGAGCAGGCCGTCGGCCAGCAACAGCGCCCCGTTGTTGGCCTGGACACCGGACCCGGTCAGGCGGACCTGCTGCTTGCTGTCGACATGGGTCGCGACGACCGTTTCGCCATCGAGCGTGAATTCGATCATTCCGGTACCAAGGGTCGCCAGGGTCACCTTCCCGCCGTTCTCGCCGATAGCCGCCCGGATCGCATCGATGTCGAGCTGGCCGGGGAGCATGTGTTCGCGCAGCATGGCGGCCAGGACCGCGGTCGGCACAGCGCCCGTCCCATCGCCCACACCTTCGAACGCCTCGTTAGGAGGAGCGATGACGGTATAACCTGCCGGAGCCGAGAAAATCTCCGAAAGACCGGCCTTGCCGATCGCTGCGACGAGGCCGCTGGCTTGCGGCTCGGACGCCATCGCTTCGCCAAGAGTCGTATCGCTGACTTCGGTGCCGGAAGCCGTGCTGGCACCAGTCTCGGAATTGCACGCGCTGAGAGCGAATAAACCTAGCACAGCCGGGAGAACGATCAGTTTTTTCATAAAACTCTCCGGATCAGCCGACCAGCAGCTGGATGGCGGCAGCGACAAGCTGCGTTTCGGGATCGACGCGGTACACGTAGCCGTCCGAATAGCGGTAATATCCGTCCGGTCCGTCGGCATAGCGATCGCGATACTGGTACGGCACGTTGTAGACGTCGTACCCGCGGGGAACCGGTTGGCCGACGACAAAATCGTCGCCGGTCAGCAACGCCGCGATCGACGTAATCGCGGAAGTGGTGGGATCGACCCGGTAAAGGACATCGTTGGCATAGCGGTAGCCGTCGGGCTCGAGGTCGTAGAAATCGCGGTAATAGGGCCGCACCTCGACCGGGTTGTAGTAGCTCGGCCAGACATTCCCGACCGACAGCGCACCGCCCAGCAGCGGGATCGACGCCGCGATGCGTCCATCGCGGCCGAGACCGAACAGGAAACCGTCGTCGTAGTAGAAACGGCGATCGTCGTACCCGTTGTAACCGAAGTAGGCGGGGCGGTAATACGGCTCTTTCTTCGCAAGCCCCGGGGGCATGCAGCCATTGTATTTCTTGGCAAGGCCCGGAGGGCAGCCTTCGTAGAGCGCCTCCCGGCGATCGTAATCGCGGAAGACCGAAAAATTGTCGCCGCGATCGACGAAACGGACGTTCACCCGGTCATTATCGTCGCGATAACCGATAGCCCTGTCGCTGCCGCGCACGCGGTCGAGATCGCGGCGGTCGTCCTGCCACTTGTCCCGGTCGCCGACGCCCTTCGCACTTGCGCGGTCGGCTTGCCCATTGCCCCTGCGCTCGTCATTCCCTTGGCTGCGGCCACTGCCGTTGCCGCGCATATCGGGCCCGCGCTGCTCGCCAGCACGATCCATCTTGGGCGCTGAAGAGCCTTTTCCGCGGTCCTGCGACGGCCCGCGCTCGACCTTGGCGGCGGCATTGCCGCGGTTCCCTTCACCGCCGTTTCCCTTGCCCTTGTCGGGCTGGGCGACGGCACCGGTGGCGGCGAGGGCGATCGCGGCGACGGATGCTGCAAACAGACGCATGGTAATCTCCTTTAGCTCGCACAACGCCGCAACGTGCGGCCCGGTTCCGGGAGGTCAATCGCATGAGCCTGTAAAGAGCCCTTGACTGACAAGAATTCTTTACAGTAAAGGGTTCTTTACAGGCAAGGAGACGATTCGGTGCTCAACCGGTTGAAGGAATTCCGCGAAGCGAAGGGCTGGAGCCAGGGTGAACTGGCGCGCCGGGTCGGCGTTTCGCGGCAGACGGTCAATGCGGTCGAAACCGACAAATACGATCCTTCTTTGCCGCTGGCACTCAGACTGGCGAAGCTCTTCGCCGTGTCCGTGCCCGAACTGTTCATCGACAACTGGGAGCCGGAGAATGACGATGGTTGAAAATGCGCCGAAGCCCTTCTGGTCGGGGTGGGTCAAATTTGCCGGCCTTGCGCTCGCCGGCGGGCTGACCGGTTTCGCGATGGCATTGACGGTGGGGCGTTCATTCGAGGACGGCGGCGCGCTTTCGGCCATCGCCCACGCCGAATCCGCCTTGCTCGTTGCGGCCCTTTACGTCCTGATGGGCCTCTTCGTGATCCTCGGCTCTTTGTCGCCGAAGATCGGGGCAGCCATACTCAATGTCGAGGACGCGGATGAAGTTCGCGAGCAGGCGCCTGTGTTCTTGCCGAGCGCACTTGGCTGTCTGCTGATCGGACTGGCGCTCGCCGCGCTGGCGCTCGGCGGCGAGGGCGGCATGCTGGCGCCTGCGGTTGCGGCGGCGGTCGCGGCCTCGGCGCTTGTCCTCGCGACGGTCATCTCGCTGGCGGCGACGAGGCGCTCCGACGAACTGATGCGCGCCCTGTTCAGGGAAAGCGGCTCGGCGTCGTTCTACCTGCTTTCGATCATCCTCATCTGCTGGGCGGCAGCAGCACACCTGACATACCTGCGCGCGCCTACCGCGATCGAACTGCTGACGCTGATTTTCGCCGCGCCGCTGGCAGCCTCGTTCTGGGTGATCGGCAGACGCGGCATGCTGCGGCCGCGCGGATAGATTTCCAAGCTGCAATCAAAAAGGCCGCCCGGTTTCCCGGGCGGCCCATTTTTCGTGCGAATGATCGAGGCGATCAGTAGCTGTAGTACATGTCGAACTCGACCGGGCTGGGGGTCGTTTCCCAGCGCACCACATCGTCCCACTTGAGTTCGATATAGGCCTCGATCTGGTCCTTGGTGAAGACGTCGCCCCTGAGCAGGAAGTCATGGTCGGCGCCCAGCGCCTCGAGCGCTTCGCGCAAGGAACCGCAGACGGTCGGGACTTCGGCGAGCTCTGCCGGCGGCAGGTCGTAGAGGTTCTTGTCCATCGCTTCGCCCGGGTGGATCTTGTTCTGGATCCCGTCGAGGCCGGCCATCAGCAGCGCGGCATAGGCGAGGTAGGGATTGGCCATCGCATCGGGGAAACGGAACTCGACGCGCTTGGCCTTTTCGCCTGCACCATAGGGGATGCGGCACGAGGCCGAGCGGTTGCGTGCCGAATAGGCCAGCAGCACGGGAGCCTCGAAACCGGGCACCAGTCGCTTGTAGCTGTTGGTGGTCGGGTTGGTGAAGGCGTTCAGGGCCTTGGCATGCTTGATGACGCCGCCGATGAAATAGAGGCAGTTAGTCGACAGCCCGGCGTATTCGTTGCCGGCGAAGGTCGGCTTGCCGCCTTCCCAGATCGAGATATGGGTGTGCATGCCGCTGCCGTTATCGCTCTTGATCGGCTTGGGCATGAAGGTTGCCGACTTGCCGTAGGCGTGGGCGACCTGGTGCACGACATACTTGTAGATCTGCATGTTGTCGGCGGTCTTGACCAGCGTGTCGAAGGTCAGGCCGAGTTCGTGCTGGGCGGCGGCAACCTCGTGGTGATGCTTGTCGCAGTTGAGGCCCATCTCGATCATGGTCGCGACCATCTCGCCGCGGATATCGACGGCGCTGTCGACCGGGGCGACGGGGAAATATCCGCCCTTGGCGCGCGGGCGGTGAGCCATGTTGCCGCCTTCGTATTCCTTGCCCGAGTTGGTCGGCAGTTCGATGTCGTCGATGGCGAAGCCCGAACCGGCATAACCGTCTTCGAAGCGAACGTCGTCGAACATGAAGAACTCGGCTTCAGGGCCGACGTAGACGGTGTCGCCGATGCCGGTAGTCTTGAGGTAGGCTTCGGCGCGCTTGGCGGTCGAGCGCGGGTCGCGGCTGTACCAGTCGCCGGTCGACGGTTCGACGATATCGCAGAACACGATCATCATCGGCGTGGCGCTGAACGGGTCCATGTAGACCCGGTCGAGATCGGGCTTGAGGATCATGTCGCTCTCGTTGATCGCCTTCCAGCCCTCGATCGAGGAGCCGTCGAACATGAGGCCGTCTTCGAACTCGTCTTCGCCCATGACGCCCGCGACCATGGTCAGGTGCTGCCACTTGCCCTTGGGGTCGGTGAAGCGCAGGTCGACCCATTCGACCTCGTTTTCCTTGATCTGCTTGATGACGTCTTTGGCCTTGGACATGGGATGCTTCCTGTGTTGGTTGTCTCGGGAAAAAAGCGGGTATTCGGAGAATCAGATGGCGTCTTCGTCCCTCTCGCCCGTGCGGATGCGCAGCGCGCTCTCGATGGGGGAGACGAAGATCTTGCCGTCGCCGATCCGGCCGGTCTGCGCGGCGTTGGCGATGGCTTCGATGACATTTTCGGCAATGCTGTCGGCAACGACGACTTCCAGCTTCACCTTGGGCAGGAAGTCGACGACGTACTCCGCGCCGCGGTAGAGTTCGGTATGGCCCTTCTGACGGCCGAAACCCTTGGCCTCGGTCACCGTGATGCCGGATACCCCGACCTCGTGGAGCGCTTCCTTCACTTCGTCGAGCTTGAACGGCTTGATGATCGCTTCGATCTTTTTCACCGGCTCGGGTCCCCCTGCGCATCGGGCCGGCGTCGCATCGGCAAGCGAGGCTTGCGCTGCGATCCGGCTGGCGTTTCAACTACGCCCGCGTGAAATCCAAGAATCGTGCCAGAATCACGCGCGGGCGGACGATGGCCGATTGCCTAAGGCAAACGCGAGAGTCGGGGAAGTGCGGTGTTTGGCACCCGTGCGCATTGCCCAAGTTGCAGGCGATCGATGCTCAAATATTGGGCAGCTGCAGGCCGGCCGTTTCAGGTAGCCCGGCCATCAGGTTGAGGTTCTGCACCGCCGCACCGCTTGCCCCCTTGCCGAGATTGTCGAGCCTGGCAACGAGGCGGGCCTGCTCCCCGTCCGCGCTGGCGTGCACCGTCAGGACGAGATCGTCCCTTGGCGCTTCATTGCGATGGATGAGCAATTCCGTATCGCCCGCCGCAACGACCCGGACGATCCCGCTCCCTTCGAAGAATTCCGCGAGGCAGCCATGGAGCAGTGCGGGCGAGGGTCTGCCGGGGATGGCGGCAAGCGGCAGGGGTACCTCGACGAGCATGCCGCGATAGGCCGGTACCACCGACGGGGCGAACAGCGGCGCGTGGTCGAGGCCCGCGTGACGCTGCATTTCGGGGATATGCTTGTGCCCGAAGCCCAGCGCATAGGTGCGAAACGCAAGGTCCGGTTCGCCCTGTTCGAAGCGTTCGATGAGCGCCTTGCCGCCGCCGGAATAGCCCGACACGGCATTGACGGTGAAGGGCCAGTTCCGCGGCAGCAGGCCGGCCCGGACGAGCGGGGCGACCAGCGCGAGGAAGCCGGTCGGATAGCAGCCCGGATTGCTGACGAAACGGGCAGCGGCGACCGCCTCCTGGCCGACCAGTTCGGGAAAGCCGTAGGTCCAGCCACCCGCCACGCGAAAGGCGCTCGAGGCATCGATGACGCGGGTCTTGCCGGCGGGATCGATCATTCCCACCGCTTCGACCGCCGCTTCGTCGGGCAGGCACAGGACCGCAAAATCGCTGTCGTTCAGCGCCTCGCGCCGTGCCGCCTCGTCCTTGCGCATCGCATCGTCGAGGACGACGAGTTCGAATTCGCTGCGACCGGCCAGACGGTCGCGGATCTCCAGGCCGGTCGTGCCGGCCGCCCCGTCGATGAAGACCGTGTGCGGCATCAGACCGCGAAAGCGGTCCGGGCGACGTAGCCGCTCGGACCGTCGGGCCCGCAGGAACCCCAGACCCAGTTGCTGGTGATGTCGAGCGCCTCGAACCGTTCGCCGGTGTCGAGCGTGGCGACGACCTCGCTCGCGGCATCCATGGCGAGATGGATCGGTGCCGGGCCGCTCGCCACATCGAGCAGTTTGGGCACGACGTAGTGCGGCACGAGATAGCGTGTGGCGAGCGCGATATGGGCCACGTCGCCGCGGATCGGCAGCGTGCCGGGCGCAGGGCGCGCGACCGGCCCGCTCAGGGACAGCTGGCCCTGCGGAATCGGATATGCCGCATCTTCGCTCACATTTGCCCTCGTCACCCTGCCGGCCTCTTGATCCGGCGCTTAGACCGCGCGTTCGCGGCCCGCAAGCATACGCCCGAACAGATTACCCAGCGGTGAAACGTTCCTGCAACATTCGCCAGCTGGCCCGCAGCCCGTAGGCCTCGCCGCCCTTCGGCCGTCCCGGCTTCGAGACGGGTCGCCAGGCGAAGGTATCGAAATGCGCCCAGTCGATGTCGTCGCCCACGAAACGGTCGAGGAACAGGCCGGCGACGCTGGCACCGGCAAACCCGTTGGCGGGGCTGTTGTTCAGATCGGCGATGTCGGACTTCAGCCATTCGGCATAGACCTTGGGCAAGGGCAGGCGCCAGACTTCGTCATCGCAGGCCTTGCCGGCGGCGAGAAGCGCATCGGCCGTATCGTCGCGGCGCGCCATCAGGGCGGGCAGGTCCGGCCCGAGGGCGACCCGCGCCGCTCCGGTCAGGGTGGCGAAGTCGATGATCAGCACGGGCTTCTCCTCGCTCGCCCGCGTCAGAGCGTCTCCCAGGATCAGCCGGCCCTCGGCATCGGTGTTGGTCACTTCGACGCTCAGTCCCTTGCGCGAACGCAGGACATCGCCGGGCCTGAAAGCGTTGCCTGATATCGCGTTCTCCACCGCGGGAACGAACAGGTGCAGCCGCACCCTGAGCCCCGATCCCATGATCAGGCCCGCGAGCGCGATGGCATGTGCGGCGCCGCCCATATCCTTCTTCATCAACAGCATGCCCGATGCCGGCTTGATGTCGAGGCCCCCGCTGTCGAAGGCGACGCCCTTGCCGACCACGGCGAGCACAGGATCTTTCTCGTCGCCCCAGGTCAGGTGCATGATCCGCGGCGCGTGGTGGCGCGCCGCGGCGCGGCCGACGGCGTGCACCATCGGATACTCGCGTTCCAGCGCATCGCCCTTGGTCACCGCCAGCTTCGCCCCGTGGGTCTTGGCCAGCGCCTCGCACTCCGCCTCGATCGCGGCAGGCCCCATGTCCTCGGCCGGGGTGTCGACCATGCGGCGCACCAGCGCCACCGCCTCGGCCTCGGCGATGGCCGGGGCGATCGCCTTGACCTCGTCCGTCAGCAGGATGCGCGGCGCTTCGGCCTTGTCGTCTTCCTTGCGGTAGCGGGTGAACTTGTACTGCGCGGTCTGCCATCCGAGCAGCGCCGGGCCGGGCTTGCCGGACGCGAGCCGGTACGAGCCGCCGGGCAGCACTTCCGCCAGCCGCGCCAGGCACCAGCTCGAGAGATTTTCCGCGTCGGCGACGCCGCCGACCGCAAACCAGCCGTCGCCGTCGGGCACGATCCCCACCTGGTATCCGCCGCCGTCGAACTTTTGCGCCGCCAGTGCCGCCCGCTGCCCGGCACCGAGCGCCTTGCTCCAGCCGGGATAGGTTTTTTCGTCGACGAGGTGGATCGCGGTGGCGTCTTGCCCGCGGTCGGGTTGGATCAGTTCATCTCGGGTCATGCAATTTCCGTTTAGCGCGAGGCATCCCGGTGTTAATGGGAACGGCTTGGAATGGAGTCAAACCGGATGATGCGTGTCGCCCTCTCGATCTTGCCCGCCTTCGCCCTTGTGGCGTGCTCGGGAGAGGAAGCCGGCACAGGCCCGGTTGCGGGCGGCGAATCGCCCGCGGCGACCGCGTCTGCGACGGCGGTTGCCGAAGACGGCAAGCCCGAAGCCCTCAAGGTGAGCGAGGACAACGACCTCTACAGCTTCGATTATGCCTACCCTGCCGAGGTCGATGCCATCCCCGAACTGCGCGCGCGGCTCGACGGCGAACTGGCGGACGGCAAGGCCAAGCTGCAGGCGCAGGCGCAGGAAGCGCGCGAGGAGGCGCGCGACCAGGGCTTCCCCTACAATGCCTATGCCGAAGGGACGGAGTGGAAAGTCGTCGCCGATACGCCGCGCTATCTCAGCCTTTCGGCGGAGATTTACAGCTACACCGGCGGCGCGCATCCCAACAGCGGCTCGACCGCGCTGGTGTGGGACCGCGAGGCCAAGCGCGCGCTCAAGCCGCTCGATTTCTTCACCTCGGCCGATGCGCTGGGCGAAGCGGTCAAGGACGGGTTTTGCGCCGCGCTCGACAAGGAGCGTGCCAAGCGCCGGGGCGAAGATGTGGAAATGGGCATCGACGAATTCGCGCGCTGCCCTGCCATCGGCGAACTGACGGTGCTGCTCGGATCGTCGAACGGCAAGGGCTTCAACCGCATCGGCTTCATCGCCGATCCTTATGTCGCGGGTCCCTATGCCGAGGGCAACTACGACATCACCGTGCCCGTCACCGCCGAGGTGATCGAGGCCGTGCGCCCGGCCTACCGCGAGGCTTTCGCGGTGCGCTAGGCCGCGCTCGCATTTTGGCGAAGCAGTCGCTACATAGCGGCGCATGAGCGAATACCAGGTCATTACCAGCGACGACGACGTCCAGCGCGACGGCACCATCAAGCTTCACGGGCCAGAGGGCTTCGAAGGCATGCGCAAGGCCGGGCGGCTGGCGGCGCAGATCCTCGACGAGGTCGCCGACTTCGTGAAGCCGGGCGTGACTACGGCGCAGATCGACGACCTCGTCCGCACCATGACGCTAGACGGCGGTGCGGTGCCCGCGACCATGGGCTACCGCGGCTATGCCCACAGCTGCTGCACCTCGATCAACCACGTCATCTGTCACGGTATTCCGGGCGACAAGGCGCTGAAGGACGGCGACATCATCAATGTCGACGTTACCCCGCTGCTCGACGGCTGGCACGGCGATACCAGCCGGATGTATTTCGCCGGCGAGCCTTCGCTGAAGGCGAAGAAGCTGGTCGACGTGACCTACGAATGCCTCATGCTCGGCATCGAGGCCGCGTCGAAGCCGGGTGCGCGGCTGGGCGATATCGGCGCCGCGATCGAAGAGCATGCGCGCCAGCACCGCTACGGCGTGGTGCGCGAATTCTGCGGCCACGGCCTCGGCCGCCTGTTCCACGACGCGCCCGAAGTGGTCCATGCCGCCCGCGCCGGCACCGGTCCGCTGCTCAAGCCGGGCATGTTTTTCACCATCGAACCGATGATCAATCTCGGCAAGCCCTGGGCCAAGGTGCTGGGCGACGGCTGGACCGCTGTCACCCGCGACAAGTCGCTTTCGGCACAGTTCGAGCACTCGCTTGGGATCACCGAAAACGGGGTCGAGATCTTCACCGAAAGCCAGACCGGCCGGCACAAGCCGCCTTACGCCTAGCTTTCCCGCGCCGCCCTGATCGCAGCACCTGCTGCAAACGGCGCTACAGCACACAATCCCAGGCTGATCGCCCCTGCCAGCGCCACGCCGGTCGTGTCGCCTTGCGCGAGGCTTCCTGCGCCGAAGATCAGGATCGGGACTGCGAGAGGCAGCAGCATGAGGCCGCCCAGCGCGGCTCCGGCGCGAAGGCTCGCCATCAGGCTGGCGACGATGAGGCCGATGGCGGCGAGGCCCGGCGTGCCTGCGAGGAGCCCCAGCAGCAGCAGCCGCAGCGTCGGCCCTTCGAGGCCAAGCAGGGCCGCCGCCGGGAAGCAGGCCAGCATCAGCAGCGGGGCGAAGGCGAGCCAGTGCGCCAGCAGCCGGCTCGCCATGGTCGCTTCCTCGGCAATGCCGCGCAGCGCCAGCTGGTCGAACACGCCGCCGTGGAGGTCGTCGGCCACCAGCCGGTCGAGCGGCAGGATGGCGGCGAGCAGCGCGGCGACCCACAGCACGCCGCCGCCGGTCCGCGCCAGCAAGGGTGCATCGGGGCCGACCGCGAAGGGATAGAGCATCGCCACGGCGAGGAAGAACACCAGCGGCAGCACCGCGCCGCCGCGCGCGCCGCCGGGGAGCAGCAGCGCAAGGTCGCGCCGGATCAGGGCGCCGAAACCGTTCACCGCTCGTAATCCGTGATGGCGAGGCTCTGCGCGGCAATCGCGGTCGGCTGGTGCGAGGCGATGACGCAGATCCCGCCGCCGCTGCAGTGCAGGGCGACCAGCGCCTCGACCTTCTCGCAGGCGCCGGCATCGAGCCCGTTGAACGGCTCGTCGAGCAGCCAGATATCGCGCGCCTTGCACATCAGCCTCGCGAAGGCGGCGCGCTTCTTCTGGCCCGTGGAGAGATAGCGCACCGGCACGTCGAGCAGCGGTTCGAGCTCCATCACCGCCAGCGGGCCGGACGGGTCGTCGCACCCGTCGAGCCGCTCCCAGAACCTGAGCGCCCGCGCCAGCGGCCAGTCGGGGTCGAGCGCCAGCCGCTCGTCGATCAGCCCCATGCTGCCCTGGCTCTGCACCGCGCCGGCATAGGGCCGGAGCAGCCCGGCCAGGATGCGGATGAGGCTCGACTTGCCGGTGCCGTTGGGGCCGGTCACATGCAACGCGCTGCCCGCTTCGAGCGCAAAATCCAGCCCTGCAAACAAAAGCCGGTCGCCGCGGCGGCAGGCGAGGTCCTTGGCGGCGAGGGCGGCTTGCATGGCGCGGGGCGATAAGCCAAAGCCTGCACCACCACAAGCTGCCCGAGGAACCGCCATGGCCATCGCCGAACTGACTGCCGACCAGCGCGAGGCCTTGCTGGCCGCGAACCCGGAATGGTCGCTGGCCCGCGACGGCAAGGCGATCGAGCGCAGCTTCCGGTTCGCCGACTTCAGCGAAGCCTGGGGCTTCATGAACCGTGTCGCCCTGCTGGCCGAGAAGGCCGACCACCATCCCGAATGGTTCAACGTCTACAACCGGGTCGAGATCACCTTGACCACGCACGATGCGGGTGGATTGTCGCAGCGCGACGTCGAGATGGTCGCAGCGATCGCCGCGCTGGCGTGATGTGCCGCCGAAGCTGACATTCGCTTGACGAAGTTGACACCGTGTCAATTTCGTTTTTTCGGGTCAAACATCTGAAAAATAGATAAAATAGCATGCTCCCCACTGCGATTGTCGCGAGGGGAGGGGGCGGGGGGGGTGCCATTGCGAGCGGTGGAATTTGCCATGGCGCAAGGGCATGGCACAGGTCGCAGCGTGTAGGACAGCGCTTTGCGGCAATGCGCGCTGTGTCCCCATTCCATCCCAGCCGCGACCACGGCACACGGTGCTGGTGACACATCAATGTGGGATTAGCGGAAGGTCGAAGACACGCGGATGACCGCTTGGATTGATGCCTGTCAGTCAGCGAACGACACAATTGCGGACACTCGTCGTGCGCGGCATAAGCTGTCGAATGGCATTCCCACCACCTAGCGAACTGGCCTTTCTTGTAGGAAAGGAAATCGCTCAAGTTGCCTTCCTAACCAGTGGCGTTCACTTCATTTGGTGGGAAGGTGGCGAAATTCGCGTCTCAAGCGATTTTGAGCACAGGGACCAACAGGGATTGCGGTATCAATTTGGGGACGTGTTTCGTGATCCGGCGTCGCTGCTCCATCGGTTGATCCAGCGCAAAGTCGTCGCAATTCACGCCAATGAGAGTTATCTCACACTTGCATTCGACGATCGCCAGGAACTGACCTTCGATGCCACGGGTCTCGGCGAAAATGGACTTATCCTTTTTGGTGCTGACCTTTCGGACGGGTGGATAGTCTTTTGAGGGGGTCATAACGGTTTACCAAGAATCCGGATTCCAGATCTCGCCCAACCGATCTAAACTTCCTCCAATTGGACACGGCATCGGATATACTGATCGAAAAGCTGCCTTTCTGCACGCGATCCCGAAGCTGACAATGAAACCATAGCTTCCGCCGGAAAAAGCCATTACCCGGCTGAATACTTCAGGGACGCGCCGTGATCAGGATTCTTCTCGCGATCTTCATTCTTCTCGGAGCGGTCGGGGTGTGGAGCCTCGCGCGGGAGGACGAGTATGCCTCGAACACGCTCTATGTAAGCGAGCGAAACCTGAACAATGTGATGGAGTGCATTTCCGGCAAGCGCACACAGATCAAGAGCGATCTTCGGTCGATGGAAACATGCCGATGGGGAGGCGGCGGTCGGACGTCCTGCAAACCGGGGATGACTGCTCTGTCAGCCGACGGGCAGATGCGCCTCTCGGTGCAGCCTTCGGACGGCCATGTCGAGATCGCGATCCGGCACAATCAGCCTCTCTCTTCGTCAGCCATCGAAACTCTGGAGCGATGCGCCCGATAGGTCCGCTATTTTCCCTGTTCCAGAAACAGCCCGTCTACTGCGAATTGTGTGCGACCCGACCTGGCAGCTGATGTCGGACTCGAAAGCAAAACCCGACTGTCTGCTAGCGACCCCGTTGTTGCCATAGGCTGTTTCGGCTAAATGGCGGCCAGCCATTCCATTTGCCCACGGTAAGCTTATGCAAAAGCAAAAGTTCAAGGCTTTTAAAGTCAAGGATAACTCGCCACCCTCCTATGTGGGTCCTAAATTTTATCGCTTCTTCCACAACGTCCGCTCGCGAGGCGGTCGACCGTTCATGGTGGAATACGATCCGTCCGATGCCGAGCGAGCGCAGGTCCTGTTCGACCATCGAGTTCGGTATCACTCGATTCTAAGTTCCGGTCTGATCGTCGATGAAGGGCGGAATCTGCTCCCGGGGTGGCGAGTGCCGCTGAAGGCCGAATTGGCAAAGGGAGCGGAGGTATCTTATGAATTTGCGCCAGCCGGGTTTGCATCCGAACGCGTTCGCGACGTGATTGAAGAATTCGATCCGGGTTTGCACGTCTTCTTCCCGATCGATCTGACACTGCCTGACGGAACGATCCAGCGCTGGTATCAGATGTTGTGGTCAGATGATTTCTTTGGTCAATCCGTTCCCATTCTCGATTACGAGGCAAACGGGACCAAGGTCGAGATGATGAATGGAAAGCCTTATTATCATAATCCCGCGTGGGCATCGAGTATGGCGCTGGAACCGTACACCTTCGGCTACATCGATCCCACTTACACGCGCGGACTGAACCTGTTGGGCACCGATAATCTCGACAACGCCGAAGTTATTTCCGGGCCGCTTGCTGTGCGCCTCGAGGAAATGAACGTCACCCTTCCCAAAAACGCCACGCTCGTCGCGATGGGCGTAGCTCGCTGATATCAACCCGTGTGAACGGTGTTGGCCGGACGGCGCGAATCCATCCCAACTTCGGACCTCCGGCAACTTCAACAGGTCACCCGAAACCGGCCGTCAAATTCAGCCTGTCCACGCTTGCTGGCCGATGAGCGCCGCCCCTAGTCCCCCAGCAACTGCATCGCGCCGCGCTCGCGCGATTGCTTGCGTACGCGGCCCGGCAGCCAGCGCGCGCCGAAGGCGATGCGGCGGGCGGTCTTGCCGACGGGCCAGTGCATCTGGTCCTCGTGCACCGCGCGCCAAGCGGCTTCGGCGACTTCCTCGACCGGGGTGATCTCGAGTCCCGACGCCTTCACGCGGGCGCGGATGTGCTCGTTGGTCCCGGCGTTGGGCACCATGTCGAGCAGCGGCGTGTCGATGAAGCTGGGCATCAGCGAGCGAACGTTGATGCCGACCCCCGCCCATTCGCCGTCGAGGCTTTCGGTAATCCCGCGCACCCCGAACTTGGTCGCGCAATAGACTGATCCGCCCGCGCTGCCATAGATCCCTGCCGCGCTGGCGGTGTTGAGCAGGCACGATCCCGGCGCGGTCTTTTTCAGGTGCGGATAGGCCGCCTGCGCGCCGAACAGCACGCCCTTGAGGTTGATGTCGAGGCAGCGGGTGATCTCGTCCTCGCTGTTGAGCACCAGCGATCCGCCGATGGGTATGCCGGCATTGTTGGCGAGGACATCGATCCGCCCGCCTGCGGCGTTGGAGAATCCCTCCAGCGCCGAATCCCAGGCGGCGCGGTCGCGGACGTCGAAATTGACGCTCCAGCAGTTTGCCTCGCCGATCAGCCGCGCGGTTTCCGCCATGCCGCTGTCGCTGATGTCGCCGAGGCCGACGAACCAGCCCTCGGCCGAGAACTTCTGCGCGATGGCCCGGCCGATGCCGCTGCCGCCCCCGGTGATGAAAATGCTCTTGCGTGCCATGTGTCCTCTCCCGATTGCGGGAGGGACCTTGCATCAGGCTCAGGAAAACGAAAAGCCCCCTCTTCTTCAGAGGAGGGGGTCGGGGGGTGGTGGCGGCGCGCCAGCGTCGCGCTGTCGCAGTGACCACCCCACTGCGACTAGGCATTGCTGCGCAACGCCAAGTCTCGTTGCCCCTCCTCTGAAGAAGAGGGGCAGCTTTCAGGCCACCGCTTCGACCAATCCCTCCACGTACTCGCCACCGTCGACGATCTGCGCCGTCGATTGCGACAGCGTATCGCCGATCGGCTCGGCCCGGCCGCCGAGGTTGGTGGCGAGGAAACTCTCGGTCACGGCGGTGAAGGCGATATTGTTGGCGGGCTTGGCGAAGCCGTGGCCCTCGTCGGGATAGAGCAGGTAGGTCACCGGCACGCCCGCGTCCTTCATCGCGGCCACGATCTGGTCGCTCTCGGCCTGCTTGACGCGCGGGTCGTTGGCGCCCTGCGCGATCAGCAGCGGGCGGACGATTGCGCCGGCCTTGTAGAGCGGGCTGCGCTCCTTGAGCAGGGCGAGGCCCTCCGGCGTGTTCGGATTGCCCATGCGGGTGTGGAACTGCGCCACCAGCGGCTCCCAATAGGGCGGGATCGATTCGAGCAGCGTCTCGAGGTTCGAGGGGCCGACGATATCGACCCCGCAGGCGAAGACCTCGGGCGTGAAGGTCAGCCCCGCCAGCGTGGCATAGCCGCCGTAGGATCCGCCCATGATGGCGATCCTGTCGCGCGGGGCGATGCCGGCTGCCACGGCCCACTCCACCGCGTCGATCAGATCGTCGTGCATCTGGCGGCCCCACTGGAGGTTCGCCGCATTGACGAAGTTTTTCCCGAAGCCGGTCGAGCCGCGGTAGTTGACCGACAGCACCGCATAGCCGCGATTGGCGAGCCACTGGTGATAGCCGTTGAAGCCGTAGCCGTCGCGCGCCCAGGGACCGCCATGGACCAGCAGCACCATCGGCACCGGCGTATCGGGAATGCCTTCGCCTGCGCTGTCAATGCCCGGCGGCAGGGTCAGGTAGGACGGCAGCGTCAGCCCGTCGCGGCTCTTGAGCTCGAGCATGTGCATCGGGCGGAGCGGGGCATCGGCCAGTTCGGGCCGGCTGACATAAAGCCGGGTCAGCGTGCCGGCGTCGCGGTCGTAGAGATAGCTCGCGGCGGGCTGGAACACCGGATCGTTGGCGACGATCCACTTGCGATCGTCGTCGGTGCGGCTGGCGACGGCGAACTCGCCCTGCAGCTGCTCGCGCAGGAAGGCGAAGGCCTGGCCGATTTCGAGGTCGAGCGCGGTCCACTCGCGCTTGAGATAGGTCGCGCTCCACGCCAGCACTTCGCCGGTCTGCTGGTCGCGCAAGGTCCCGCCGATATCGGCGCGCGGGTCCTCGGCGACGAGGGTCATGGTGCCGGTCGCCCAGTCCATCGCGAAGAGGGCTGCGGTGTCGCGCCCGTCGCTGTCGAGCCAGTACATCGTCTTGCCGTCGCGGGTGAAGCCGGCCGGCGCCGTGGTCAGCGCGTCATCGAGAGCGGTCGATTTGAAGGGCTCGGTCTCGACAACATTGCCGACGACCTTGAAATAGTCGGTGCCGCCATCGGCATTGGGCAGGATGGCGAGGCGAAGTTGCAGGTCGTCGTCGGCCATGAACCCGGCATAGGCGTCGTTCTCCAGCACCAGCGTCAGCGCGCCGGTGTTGAGATCGAGCAGGTGGACATCGTGGAAGCGCGCATCGCGGTTGTTGAGGCCGACCAGCAACTTGTCCTTGTGCGTGTCCGACGCCCCGACGAGCATCACCCGCGTGTTCTCGAACGGGGTCAAGGTGGTCTCCTTCCCCGTGCCGACATCGATGCCGTAGAGCAGGAAATTCTCGTCGCCGCCCTTGTCCTGGATGTAGAGCAGGCTGCGGCTGTCGGGCGCCCAGAAATATTCGCGGATCGGACGCTCGGTGTCGTTCGACATCGGGCGGGCGGCTTCGGGATCGCCCGACGGCGCAATCCAGATATTGAGCACGCCGTCCTTCGGTGCGAGCCAGCTTAGCCACTTCCCGTCGGGGCTGATCTGCCCGGCGGCGCGGGTCGGGTTGCCGAACAGGTGATCGCGCGGGATGAGCGGGAAGGCGTCGATGCTGGTGGTCATGCAGGGTCCGTTGGCTGGCAAACAGGGATGGCGATCAGATCGCTTCCATATTGTAGGTATGCCAGGCGAAGATTGCGACAGCGCCTCTGTGGGGCCGCCACGCTTCGGCGACCTCGCGCAGGACCTTTTCCTTGGGGCTTTCGTCATGGCCCAATATGCGGCCGACCGCCTTCTGCACCGCAAGGTCGCCAGCCGGCCAGATGTCCGGGCGGCCTTCTGCGAACAGCAGATAGATTTCGGCAGACCACCGCCCGATTCCCTTGATGCGGGTCAGTTGCTCGATCGCTTCCTCGTCATCGGCGGGCAGGGTGTCGAAGTCGAGTTCGCCGCTTTCGACCAGTTCGCACAGGGACCGGGCATAGCCCTGTTTCTGCTTCGACAGGCCGCAGGCGCGCAGGGTGTCGAAATCGCGCCCCAGCAGGCACGACGGGGTGAACTCCTCGCCGAGCTCCGCCTCGAGCTTGCGCCACATCGAAGCGGCGGCGGCGACCGAGACCTGCTGGCCGACGATGGTGCGCAGCATGGTCATGTAGCCGGTCGGGCGGATGCGCGGCTCGGGATAGCCGGCTGTCTCGAGCACCTTGCCGATGCGCGGTTCGCGCGCGGCCACTTCGTCCAGCCCCTGGCGAATCTGCTCTGCGGTCAGTCCCAATGTGCAACCCCTCTCTTGCCTTGCGCGCGCGCACCGCTTAGCAGCGCGGGCAAGAGGCCGGAAGGCCGTTCAATCCATGGGGAATCAAGCAATGCCGAAGCTGGTTGTGGTCGATCGTGCGGGCGAGGAAAAGACTGTCGATGTGCAGGACGGCCTGACCGTAATGGAAGCGATCCGCGACAACGGTTTCGACGAGCTGCTGGCGCTGTGCGGCGGCTGCTGCTCCTGCGCGACCTGCCATGTCCATGTCGACCCCGCCTTCATGGACAAGCTGCCTGCCATGAGCGAGGACGAGGACGACCTGCTCGAAAGTTCCGACCACCGCGAGGCCAATTCGCGCCTGTCGTGCCAGATCCCGTTCAGCGCCGATCTCGACGGGCTGAAGGTTACTATCGCCCCTGAAGATTGAACTATGTTGGCGCTGGCGGGGGTAGCGCCTACCTCCCGCCCATGACGACTGCTGCGCCTCTCAAGGACACTCTTTCCCTCATCGGCAACACCCCTCTCGTCCGGCTCGCCGGGCCGAGCGCGGCTGCCGGTTGCGATATCTACGGCAAGTGCGAATTCGCCAATCCCGGCGCCTCGGTAAAGGACCGGGCGGCGCTTTGGATCATCCGCGATGCGGAGGCAAAGGGCGAGTTGAAGGCCGGCGGCACGGTGGTCGAGGGCACGGCCGGGAACACCGGGATCGGCATCGCGCTGGTCGCCAACGCCCTCGGCTACAAGACGATCATCGTCATGCCCGACAACCAGAGCCGCGAGAAGATGGCCACGCTGCGCGCGCTGGGGGCCGAACTGGTGCTGGTGCCGCCGACCAAATATGCCGACTGCAACCACTTCCAGCACGTCTCGCGCCGGATGGCGGGCGAGATCGAGGGGGCGATCTGGGCCGGCCAGTTCGACAACACCGCCAACCGCAAGGCGCATATCGAGAGCACGGCCAGGGAACTGTGGGAGCAGATGGGCGGGCGGATCGACGGTTTTACCTGCGCAGCGGGCACCGGCGGGACGATCGCCGGGGTCGGCATGGGCCTCAAGGAATTCGACGAGAATATCGTCATCGCGCTGACCGATCCGCACGGGGCGGCGCTATACGATTACTACGCCCATGGCGAACTCAAGAGCGAAGGCTCGTCCGTCGCCGAGGGGATCGGGCAGGGCCGGATCACCGGCAATCTCGAAGGCGCACCGATCGACACGCAGTTCCGCATCTCGGACGAGGAAGGCCTCGAATGGGTCGCCCGCCTGCTGCGCGAGGAAGGCCTGTGCCTGGGCCTGTCGAGCGGCATCAATGTCGGCGGTGCAGTGGCGCTGGGCAAGCAGCTGGTGGCCGAAGGGCGCGCCAACCCGCAGGTCGCAACGATCCTGTGCGATACCGGCTTCCGCTACCTCTCCACCCTCTACGATGCCGACTGGCTGCGCTCGAAGAACCTGCCGGTGTTCGACTGGCTCCAGGCGGGCTGACGCATACACCGCTTTGTCGTTGTTTGACGTTAAGGCCAATGGGGCTAGTATGCGGCTCATGAACCTGTTGCCACAGATGCTGCGGTCCGGTCATGCACGTAGCGGGCGGGTCGTTATGTCGGCCCGTGAAGGCGAAACCGTGCACCGCTTGCAGGTGGGCCTCATTGGCCTTGCCGCCATGCTGCTGATGGTCGGCGTCGCCAACATGATCATGGACCGGGCGCGCGAGGCGGACAGCACGGTCGTGCCCGAAGCCGCAGCAACAATCGCCGCATCGCCCGACGCGGAATCCAACAAGGCGCTCGAAAACGCCGGGGTCGTCCCCGACCTGCCGAACAATGCCGCTGGCGAGCCGGTACCGCAGGGGCCGGTCCTGCCGGAGCAGGGCGATGGGTCGGGCGCTGCGCCGCAATAACATCATGTTCAGCGTTCTGGCGGCAGGCTTGGCCCTGCTGCTGGCCGCCTGCGGTCAGGGAAGCGCCGGTGCGGACGCACCGAAGGAGCGGCTGGGCCTGATGTCGTCCCTGCCGATCCTGTGGCAGGGCAACGACGCCTTTGCGACGCTGGCACGGGACAAGGACGCCCCTCGGCACTGGGCGGTCGCGGCACTGGAACGTTCCTATCTCGTCCGCCCGCTGGACGCCCTGACACCCGAAGCCCTGGCGCAGGTCGATCGCCTGCTGCTCGCCCAGCCGCGCATCCTCGCGCCGGTCGAGAATGTCGCGCTGGACGATTGGGTGCGAGCCGGGGGCGAGGCGCTGGTGATGGCCGATCCCCAGCTTGTCGGAGAATACGAGTTCGCTCTGGGCGACCCCCGGCGGCCGCTCGACAGCGCCATGCTCAGCCCGATCCTGGCGCGTTGGGGGCTGGAGCTGACGGTCGATCCCGCCGCGAAGCTGCGCACCGTTCCCCTCGGCGGGGCGGAAATGGCCGTGGCTGCACCGGGTGCCTTTCGCCTCGTCTCCGGCGGCGAGGACAGCCGCTGCACGCTGAGCCATGACGGGCTGATCGCGCAATGCTCGGTCGGCAAGGGGCGTGTCGCGCTGCTGGCGGACGCGACTCTGGTCGAGGATCCCGAGGGCGGCTCCGGTTCGGCCGAGGCGCTGGCGCAGCTTTTGGGGATGACGCGGGAAGCGACTCGCCCGGCTGCGGGAAATTGAGGCTTTCGGCGGGGGCGATCAGGGATTTCACGGATTCCAGACCCCAATGGCCCCTGTTTCGCACCGTCTCTGCGAGAAATTCACAACCAAGCGATTTGGAAAAACATCGATTAATCATTTAGTTACCACTTAATCCCTTATTTTTCCGTGTTTTCCCCTTTAATCCCGTGAAATGCCGCGTTAAGACCGCTGCTCATTGGACATGCCGTTCTGTTGCGCGCTCCCGAGGCGGGGAGCGAGCCGGTCGCGAATGCGCGCCCGGAGGCAGGAGAGCCGTGTCCGCAGTCGAGGCGCTCAAAGCGGGGATGGGCGGGGAGTGGAACAGGGTTTCACAGGATACAGCGGACAGGCCTTCTCGCCGGCAGGCGACAAGGGCCGCTTCGTCCTGCCCCCGCTGTTTCGCAAATCCGTCAAGGAAAGCTCCGGCAGCAAGACCCTCTGCCTGACCAAACACGACCGCTGGACCTGCCTCGTCGGCTTCGGCCTGTCGCGCAAGGCGGAGTTCGAGCAGCAGCTCGACCGCGAAGAGGAAATGGCCTTCAAGTTCAATCGCGAGTTCGATCGCGAAACGCGGTCCTCGCAGCTCAACGGCTTTTCCGAACTGCCGTTCGACGACAGCGGCCGCTTCGTGATGCCGGAATATCTGCGCGAACTCGGCCAGGTCGACGGCGGGCTGTATTTCCAGGGCGGTGGCCGCTTCTTCACGCTGTGGCGCCCGGAAGAGCTCTACAAGATGGGCGACGAATGGGCGGCGGCCAAGGCAGCCTGCAAGGCACTCGTCGCCGAAGCGGGGGCGAAGCGCAAATGATCGCCGCCGACGCATCCCACATCCCGGTCCTCCTCGACGAGGTCGTCGCCGCGCTCGATCCGCAGCCGGGCGACGTTATCGTCGACGGCACCTTTGGCGCAGGCGGCTACACCCGGGCACTGCTTGCGCACGGGGCGACCGTGCACGCTTTCGACCGCGACCCCGATGCCATCTCGGCGGGGGAAAACTGGCCGGAATGCGCGGAAAATCCGCCCCGGCTGGTTCTCCATCCGCGCCGCTTCTCCGAAATGGTTAATGCCTTGGCCGAGTCGGGCCTGGCCAGCGTCGACGGGATTGTTTTGGATATTGGCGTGTCTTCGATGCAGCTCGATCAGGCGGACCGCGGCTTCGCGTTCTCCTCCGACGGTCCGCTCGACATGCGGATGAGCCAGAGCGGCATGTCGGCGGCCGATTTCGTCAACGAGGCGGACGAGGCGGAGATCGCCGACGTGCTCTACCAGTTCGGCGAAGAGCGGCAGTCGCGCCGCGTCGCGCGTGCCATCGTCGCCGCGCGCCCGCTGGCGACCACGGGCGACCTCGCCCGCGTCGTCCGCAAGGCGCTGGGGCACAAGCCGCACGACAAGAAGGATCCCGCCACCCGCAGCTTCCAGGCCATCCGCATCCATGTGAACGGCGAACTGGACGAGCTCGAGGAAGGCCTGCTCGCTGCCGAGCGCCTGCTCAAGAGCGGCGGCCGGCTGGCAGTCGTCAGCTTCCACTCGCTGGAAGATCGTATCGTGAAGCGCTTTCTCCAGCGCGCTTCCGGAAAGGCCGGCGGCACCTCCCGCCATCTTCCCCAAGACTCGGGGCCGCCGGCCGTTTTTTCGCATGTTTCCAAGGCGATCCGTCCGTCCGAGGCCGAGATCGCACGCAACCCCAGGGCGCGGTCCTCGACCCTGCGCCACGCCGTCCGCACCGACCTGCCAGCGCGAAAGGAGGCAGCATGACCGCCGCCGGAAGCCGCTTGCGCCAGATCGGCTGGGCCATGGCGCTGGGGATCGCCTTCCTGATGTTCGTCGCGCTGTCGTTTCGCGTCAATGCGGTGCGCAGCGATGTCGTCCGCGCCGAACGCACGATCATCTCGCTCAAGCAGGACACCATGCGGCTCGAGACCGAGTTCGAAACGCGTGCCAACCAGCAGCAGCTGGCGAACTGGAACGCGGTCGACTTCGGCTACACCGCCCCGCGCGCCGACCAGTACATCCGCAACGAACGCGAGCTTGCCAGCCTGTCGCAGCCCAGCCTTCCGGGTGCCCCCGATCCCATTCGCGTCGCCCGCGCCGATGTCCCGAGCGAATTGCCGGCGATGGTCTCGCCGCTGACCGGCAGGCCGGTCGGCGAAGCGGTGCCGGCCGAGGCAGAGGATGCTCCGGCGCCGCGCAAATCCGCCGAGCGTAGTGCGCGCGCCCAGGCTGCCCGGCCCAGCCTTGCCGAACGGCTCGGCATGGCAGCGGACATGGGCGGTGCGCCCGGCGATATCGGCACGTCGATCCGGGTGGGCGAATGACGTCGCTGACCGTCAGTACGGCTATCTCGTCAGGGCGCGTCCGGCTGGTCTCCGACCGGCAGGAGGCGCTGCTGACCGCGCGTATCCGGGTGCTGGTGGTGGCCGCCGGGTTCGGCCTGCTCGCGCTCATCGCGCTGATGCGGCTGATCCTTCTCGGCATCGCCGGCGGCAGCGCCGGTCACACGACCCTGGAAGAGGCCTTGCTCCCGCCGCGGGGCGAGATCTCCGACCGCAACGGCATCGCGCTGGCCCGCAATTATCCGGCGCGGGCGCTGTGGTTCAACCCGGCTGCGCTCGGCGACGGCCAGGCACCGCTGGTGAAGTCGCCCGCCGTCATCGCCGCCGAGCTCAAGAAGATTTTCCCCGACCTCGACGAAGCCCGCACGAGGCGGATGCTCGCCTCGGGCAAGGGCGGCTACCTTCGCCGCCGCGTGCTGCCGGAAGAGGCGAACCGCGTGTTCGAGCTGGGCGAACTGGCGCTGGAAACGCCGGTCGAGAACGACAGGCATTATCCGCAAGGCTCGATGGCAGCACATGTCCTCGGTTTCGTCGCCTCCGACGGCAAGGGCCGGGTGGGGATGGAACAGGTTCTCGACAAGCAGTTGTCCGACCCGCTGACGCGCGGCAAGGCGGTCGAGCTGTCGATCGACATGCGGGTGCAGGGCGCGCTCGAGGACGAGCTTCGCCGCGGCATGCTGGCGACGAATGCCATCGGCGCGGCCGGCATCGTGCTCGATGTCGACAGCGGCGAAGTCATGGCGCTCGCCTCGCTGCCCGAATTCGATCCCAACCGGATCGACGCGCAGGGCGCGAACTACATGTTCAACCGCGTGACCAACCAGGTCTACGAACTCGGCTCCACCTTCAAGCCGCTGACCGTCGCCGCCGCGATCGATGCCGGCGTGGTGCGCAACTTCGGCAAGCGCTACGACGCCAGCCCGGTCGGCATCGCCGGCTTCACGATCAAGGACAGCCACAATCTCGGCGCCAGCCTCAACATCCCGGAAATGCTCATCCATTCGTCGAACACCGTCACGGCGCGGGTCGCCGACGAACTCGGTCCGGTCAGGCTGCGCCAGACGATGGTCGACCTGGGCATGAGCGAGCGCCCCTACATCGAACTTCCGGCACGCGGATTTCCCCTCTGGCAAAAGGGGAAATGGGCGCGGATCACCAACATGACGGTCGGTTTCGGCCACGGTATCGCCGTCACCCCGCTGCACCTGGCGAGCGCCTATGCGGCGATGGTCAACGGCGGCATCTGGCGCCCGGCGACCCTGCACAAGCTGGCGCCGGGGCAGGCGCCCAAGGGCCGCCGCGTCTTCAAGGCATCGACCTCGGCGCGGATGAACCAGCTCATGCGCATGATCACGCTCTACGGCACCGGCAGGAACGCCGATGCGCCGGGCTACCGCGTCGGCGGCAAGACCGGCTCGGCCGAAAAGCCCGGTGCCGGCGGCTACCGCCGTTCAAGCCTCGTCTCGACCTTCGCCGCGGCCTTCCCGATGGACCGTCCGCGCTTCGTCGTTATCACCATGCTCGACGAGCCGCAGGGGACGACGGCCAGCTCTTTCCAGCGCACGGCGGCGTGGAACGCGGCTCCCATCGTCGGCAAGTTGGTGCCGCGCATCGGGCCGATGCTGGGCGTGCGGCCCGACATGCACCGCGATGTCGACATTTCCGATCTGCGCCCGCTGATCCCCGGAGGCGGCGAATGAAGCTGGCCGCTCTCGCCGAGATAGCGGGCGTCGCGCTAGGCGATGCTGCCGACGTGACCGTCACGGGCTTCGCGATCGACCACCGCAAGGTCGCGCCCGGCACGATCTTCGGCGCCTTTCGCGGTGAACGCTTCAACGGCGAGGATTTCATCCCGCAGGCCGTCGCAGCAGGCGCAGCCGCGGTGGTCGCTGCACCAGATGCGACCGTCGAAGGCGCCGTCCACGTCTCCAGCGACAATCCCCGTCGCTGCTTCGCCCTGCTTGCGGCCCGCTTCTTCACCCCGGTCCCGGCGACCATCGTCGCGGTCACGGGCACCAATGGCAAGACCTCGACCGTCGAGATGACCCGCCAACTGTGGCGCATGGCGGGCGAACGCGCGGCGAGCATCGGGACGCTCGGCGTCACCACGCCCGACGAGAGCGTGTCGACCGGCCTCACTACCCCCGATATCGTAACCTTCCTCGCCAATATGAGCGGGCTGGCGCGCGAAGGGGTGACCCACGTCGCTTACGAGGCGTCGAGCCACGGCTTGTCGCAATATCGCAACGAAGGCCTGCCGGTCGCCGCCGCCGCCTTCACCAATCTCAGCCGCGACCATCTCGACTACCATCCGACAATGGAGGACTATTTCGACGCCAAGATGCGGCTGTTCGACGAAGTCGTCGTCGATGGCGGCACGGCGATGATCTGGAACGGCGGGGACGACTGGTCGGCAAAGGCGATCGCCCGTGCCGCGGCGCGCGGCTTGCGCGTTTTCACCGTGGGCGAGCGCGGCGCCGACATCCGCCTGATCTCGCGCACTCCGACACAGTTGGGGCAAGAGCTCGAAATCGAACATGGCGGCGCGGTTCGCAAGCTGCGCCTGCCGCTGATCGGCGAATACCAGGTCGCCAATGCGCTGACCGCCGCTGGGCTGGCGCTGGTGACCGGAACCGACGCCGGGCTGGTGTGGGACGGCGTCTCGCGCCTGCAACCGGTGCGCGGACGGCTCGAACGCGCGGCGCTGAACCGCGAGGGTGCGCCGGTCTATGTCGATTATGCGCATACGCCCGACGCGCTGGAAGCGGCCATTGCGGCCTTGCGGCCACATGTCGCGGGCCGCCTGATCACCGTGTTCGGTGCCGGCGGCGATCGCGACCAGGGCAAGCGCGGCCCGATGGGCGAGGTCGCTGCTCGTGCCTCCGATATCGCCATCGTCACCGACGACAATCCGCGCGGGGAGGATCCCGCCGCCATCCGCGCCGCCGTGCTCGGGGGGGGCGACGGCAGCCTGCGCGAGATCGGCGACCGGCGCGAGGCGATCTGCGCCGCTATTGCGGAGGCCGGGGCGGACGACATCGTCCTGATCGCGGGCAAGGGACACGAACAGGGCCAGATCATCGGCTCGGGAGAAAACATGAAGCTGTTGCCATTCGACGATGTGACGGTTGCACGCGAATGTGCCGGCGGACAGGGAGACGCGGCATGATCGCGCCGCGCTTTGCCCAGAATGCCGTCCTCTCGTGGCCGCGCACGAAGCGCGACAGCCTGCCGCTGGCGCTGTGGACCGCGCAGGCCATCGCCGAGGCGACCGGCGGCGTGGCCAGCGGCGACTTCCAGGTCTCCGGCGTCGAGATGGACAGCCGCGACGTGCGCCCGGGCGATTTGTTCGTCGCGCTCAAGGGCGAGGCGATGGACGGCCACAGGTTCGTCGACAAGGCCTTTGCCGCCGGCGCTGCCGCCGTGCTGGTCGACCGTCCGGTCGATGGCCCGCACGTCCTGGTCGCGGACACGACCGAGGCGCTCAATGCGCTGGCCCGTGCCGCGCGCGAGCGCGCCGCGGCCGTGCGCGTCGCTGTGACGGGCTCGGTCGGCAAGACCGGTGTCAAGGAAGCCATCTTCGCCGCGCTCGAACGGTCGAGCCGGGGGCAGGCGCATCGCAGCGTGCGCAGCTACAACAACCATGTCGGCGTGCCGCTGACGCTCGCCCGCATGCCCGCACGCAGCGCCTACGGCGTGTTCGAAATGGGCATGAACCACGCCGGCGAGATCGCCGTGCTGTCGGACCATGTCCGCCCGCATGTCGCCGTGATCACCACCATCGCGCCGGCCCATATCGAGAACCTCGGTTCGATCGAGGCGATCGCCGATGCCAAGGCGGAAATCTTCGGCTCGCTCGAACCGGGCGGCACCGCGGTGATCCCTGCCGATGTGCCGGAATATCCCCGCTTGCTGGCTGCGGCCGAAAAGATCGGCGCGCGCATCCTCTCGTTCGGCCGCTCGCCGGGCGCCAATGTGCGCCTGCTCGATGCGATCCCGGCGGCCAACGGCGGCTCGCTGGTCACTGCGCAGATCGCCGACCGGCGGCTATGCTACACCGTTGCCGAGCCGGGCGAGCACTGGATTTCCAACTCGCTCGCCGTCCTAGGTGCGGTCCATGCCGCAGGCGGCGATCTCGGCGCGGCCGGCCTCGCGCTGGCCGAGCTTGGCGGTCTGAAGGGACGCGGGGCGCGGCACCAGGTGGCGGCGGCCGGCGGCAAGGCGCTGCTGATCGACGAAAGCTACAACGCCAACCCGGCGTCGATGCGCGCAACCCTGCGCCAGCTCGGCCAGACCCCTGCGACGCGGCGCATCGCGGTGCTCGGCAGCATGAAGGAACTGGGCGATTTCGCCCCCGGCTTCCACGAGCAGCTGGCCGAACCGCTGCTGGACGCACAGGTCGACCACGCGGTGCTGGTCGGCGACGAGATGCGCGCGCTGGCGCGCCACTTGGGGAAAGCGCGCGAGGCGATGCTTGGCAAGGGCCTTTCCTTCGCGCATTGCGATGGACCTGCCGAGGCGATCGCGGCGCTGCAGGAATACGGGCTTGCAGCCGGTGACGCGATCCTGGTCAAGGGCTCCAACTCGGTCGGGCTCGGCAAGCTGGTGGATCATTTCACCAGTCGGACGTGAAACGCCGGGGTATGTGGGGAGCCGGGAAGGCCGAATGCTCTATCTTCTAGCAGAGTGGATGGATTTCGAGGGGATTTTCAACCTCGTCCGCTACCAGACCTTTCGTGCCGGGGCGACGGTGATGACCGCGCTCGTGATCGGCATGATCATCGGCCCGCGCTTCATCAACATGCTGCGCGTGCGGCAGGGCAAGGGCCAGCCGATCCGCGAGGACGGGCCGCAATCGCACCTCGCCAAGCGCGGCACGCCGACCATGGGCGGGCTGATGATCCTCACCTCGCTGGTTCTGTCGCTGACGCTGTGGATGGACATCCGCAACCCGTTCATCTGGGCCTGTATCGCAGTAACCGTGGGCTTCGGCGCGATCGGTTTCCTCGACGATTACGACAAGGTGACGAAGAACAGCCATCGCGGCGTATCGGGCAAGGTCCGGCTGCTGATGGAATTCGTCGTCGCGGGCATCGCGTCCTACATCATCGTCAGCCAGATCAATACCTGGCTCTACGTGCCGTTCGTGTCCGACCGGGCGATCCCGCTGGGGCCGTTCTACTACGTCTTCGCCGCGGTGGTGATCGTGGGCGCGGGGAATGCGGTGAACCTGACCGACGGGCTCGACGGACTGGCGATCATGCCGGTGATCATCGCCGCGGGCACCTTCGCCATCATCGCCTATCTGGCGGGCCGGGCCGACTTTTCCGCCTATCTCGGCATCCCCCATGTGCCGGGTGCAGGGGAGCTGGCGATCTTCTGCGCGGCGATCATGGGGGCGGGGCTCGCCTTCCTGTGGTTCAACGCGCCTCCCGCAGCCGTGTTCATGGGCGATACCGGAAGCCTTGCCCTGGGCGGCGCGCTCGGCGCGATCGCGGTGGCGAGCCATCACGAGATCGTGCTGGCCATCGTCGGCGGCCTGTTCGTGTTCGAGGCGCTCAGCGTCATCATCCAGGTCTTCTGGTTCAAGCGGACCGGCAAGCGGGTGTTCCGCATGGCGCCGATCCACCATCACTTCGAACAGAAGGGCTGGGCGGAATCGACCGTCGTGATCCGGTTCTGGATCGTCTCCATCGTGCTGGCGCTGATGGGGCTGGCGACGCTCAAGGTCCGATGATCACCTGCTCCGCCTGGTCCGGCAAGCGCTTCGCCGTGCTCGGCCTCGCCCGCTCGGGGCAGGCCGCGGCGGACGCCCTGCTGGCAAGCGGGGCCGAGGTGATGGTGTGGGACCGGCAGCAGGAACCGCGCGAGGCCTATGAAGGCCGCGCCCGCATCGGCGATCCGATGGCGGAGGACCTGGCCGGCTTCGACGGGCTGGTCGTTTCCCCCGGCGTGCCGCTCAACACCCACCCGATTGTCGAGCGGGCCGCAAGTTTCGGCGTGCCGATCATCGGCGATATCGAACTGTTCGCGCAGGCCCGCGCCGAACTGCCGCCACACAAGGTCGTCGGCATCACCGGCACCAACGGTAAGAGCACCACGACCGCGCTGGTCCATCATATCCTGAAGACCGCGGGTGTGCCGACCACCTTGGGTGGCAACATCGGCCTGCCGATCCTGGGGCAGGATCCTTTGATGTCAAATGACAAAGGGGTCGGCGTCTATGTGCTGGAGCTGTCGAGCTACCAGATCGACCTGACGCAGAGCCTCGACTGCGATGTGGCGGTGTTGCTCAACATCACGCCGGATCATCTGGATCGCTATGACAGCTTCGATGCCTATGCTGCTTCCAAGAACCGCCTTCTGGAAATGCAGAGCGAGGGCCACTACGCTCTCGTGAACTGGCCGGCATTCACGTCCGAACTGATACGCCCGGCCAAATCCGGCTTCAATGCAATCGTCAGTGCCGCCCCTACCGCGCAGGCTAGCTGGCCATCGCTGCAGGGTCCGCACAATGCCGAAAATGCGGGAGCCGCTATGGCAGCTTGTGCCTGGCTTGGCCTGAATCCCGGTCAGATTGAGGCGGGGTTGCGCACCTTCACCGGTCTACCCCACCGCATGGAACATGTGACGACGCACAACGGTATCGCCTTCATCAACGACAGCAAGGCGACCAACACCGACAGCGCGGCCCCGGCGCTCGCGGCCTTTCCGCCCGAGGGCAACGGTCCGCGCATTCACTGGATCGTCGGCGGGCTACCCAAGGAAGACGGGCTGGGCGCTACGGAAGCGCATCTCGCCAACGTCAAGGCTGCCTATACCATCGGTGAGGCCGGCCCGCGCTTCGCCGAATTGCTCGAAGGCCGCGTGCCGGTCGATCGCAGCGAGATGATCTGCACCGCCGTGCGCCGCGCGCTGCGGGTTGCCGTGCCCGGCGACGTCGTGCTGCTCTCGCCCGCCTGCGCCAGCTTCGACCAGTTCAAGGATTTCGAGCGGCGCGGCGAGCATTTCCGCCAGATCGTCGCGGCGCTGACCGGCGGCGACGGGGAGCAGGCGGCATGAATTCCTCGCAGCAGCCCTATGTGCCCGGCCTCGGCGACCGCATGGCCCGCGGCGAGCGGATGCGCGGCTCGAAGCTGTCGGAACTGAAGATCTGGTGGCGCGAGATCGACCGGGTCTCGCTCGGCCTGATCCTGGCGCTGATGGCGATCGGCACGGCGGCCGTCGCGGCCGGCTCGCCCGCCAGCGCGCGGCGCCTGTCGACCGCGGCGGAAAAGCTCGACGACCTGCATTTCTACTGGATCCACCTGCGCTGGCAGTTCGTCGGGCTGATCGTCATGTTCGGCGCTTCGGCGCTGAGCCGCGACAATGCCCGCCGCGTCGGCGTGGTACTGGCCGGCGCGATGTTCGTCGCGCTGATGCTGGTTCCGCTGATCGGCTACGAGGTCAACGGGGCCAAGCGCTGGATCCGCTTCGGGCTGGGCTTCCAGCCGTCCGAGTTCCTCAAGCCCGGTTTCGCCATCGCCATGGCGTGGATCATGTCGTGGCGGCTGCGCGACCCGAACCTGCCGGTGCTGGCCATCGTGACGGTCCTGATGGGCATGATCGCGGGCCTCCTGATGTTGCAGCCCGACTTCGGCTCGACCGTACTGTACGGCGGGGTCTGGTTCGTGCTGGTGATGCTGTCCGGCGTTTCGGCCAAGCGGATCGGCGGCATCGTCGGCGCGGGCGTGGTCGCGGTGACCCTGACCTATTTGCTCTACGACAACGCCCGCCACCGCATCGATTCCTTCCTCTCCGGCGGGTCGGAGTTCGACCAGGTCGGCCTTGCGCAGAAGACCCTGCTGGGCGGCGGCTGGACCGGGACGGGCTTCTGGCTCGGCCTCAAGAAGATGAGCCTGCCCGAAGCGCACACCGACTACATCTTCTCCGTCATCGGCGAGGAATTCGGCCTGCTCATCTGCGCACTGGTGGTGGTGCTCTATCTCGCCCTCATCGCCCGCGTGCTGGTGCGGCTGGCGGACGAGGAAAACCTGTTCGCGCTGCTCGCCTCGGCCGGGCTCGTCACCCAGATCGGCGGGCAGGCCTTCATCAACATCCTCGTCAACCTCCAGCTTTTCCCGTCGAAAGGCATGACCCTGCCGCTGGTCAGCTATGGCGGCTCGTCGACGATTGCCATATGTCTGGGGGTAGGGCTGCTGCTGGCGTTGACGCGCCGCAACCCGTTCCTCACGCGCGAAACGCCCGGCCTGCGCGCGATCCTGATGGAGCGCGGTCTGGGTGAGCGCAGCTTCGCCGACCGGGGCTGGACCGACAAGGAGAAGGGCGCATGACCGGCGCCAACAGGCATTACGTATTGGCCGCAGGCGGCACCGGCGGGCACTTGCTGCCCGCTTTCGCTTTGGCGACCGAACTGGAACGGCGCGGGCACCATGTCGCGCTGGTGACCGACGATCGCGGTGCGAAGATCCCGGGCAAGCCCGACTTCCTGCCCGCGCATGTCCTGCCCGCCGGGCGCTTCGGCAAGAACCCGCTGCACTGGTGGGGCGGGCTTAAGGCGGTCATGGCCGGGCGCGACATGGCCAAGCGGCTGTTCGAAACCTTCGAGCCCAGCGCGGTCGTCGGCTTCGGCGGCTATCCCGCCTTCCCGACGATGCTGGCTGCGACGGGGGCGAAAATCCCCACCGTGATCCACGAACAGAACGCCGTGCTCGGCCGCGTCAATCGCCTGCTGGCGGGCCGCGTCGATGCCATTGCGACGGCCTATCCCGAGATCAGGCGGCTCGATCCCAAGCATGGCGCCAAGGTCCATCTCGTCGGCAACCCCGTCCGGGCGGAAGTGCTGGCCTTGCGCGACGAGCCCTTCCCGCCCTTTACCGAAGACGGACTGCTCAAGGTGCTGGTCACCGGCGGCAGCCAGGGGGCGAGCGTACTGTCCGACGTCGTGCCGGACGGTCTCGCCATGCTGCCGCCCGCCATCCGCCAGCGGTTGCAGGTCACGCAGCAATGCCGCGCCGAGGATCTCGACAAGGTACGCGAACGCTATCGCAATCACGACATCCCGGCCGAACTCGGCACCTATTTCGAGAACATGGCCGGCAGGCTGGCGCAGGCGCACCTGTTCATCGGCCGTGCGGGCGCCTCGACCATTGCCGAGCTGACCGCGGTGGGCCGTCCGGCGATCCTCGTGCCGCTGCCGATCGCGACCGACGATCACCAGGCGTTCAACACCAAGGAAATGGTCAAGGCCGGCGGCGCGCGGATGATCCGGCAGGACCGATTCCAGCCCAAGGAACTCGCCAAGCAGATCCAGGCCATGGCCCAGCGCCCCGAAACGCTAGCAACCGCTGCGCACGCGGCCTGGAACTGCGGCCGGCCCAAGGCGGTGCAGGATCTCGCCGACCTCGTCGAAAGCTTCGACGGAACCGAACTGATGGATGTCATCCGCGTCGGCGGCAACAACGCCCGCGGCGCGTCGCAAGGGATCGTAGCCGGACAGGGCGCGGCGCGGGAGCAGGCGGAATGAAAGGCGTCGGCACCGACATCGGCACGATCCACTTCGTCGGTATCGGCGGGATCGGCATGTCCGGCATCGCCGAGGTCATGCACAACTTGGGTTATTCGGTCCAAGGCTCCGACCTTACCGAAAGTGCCAGCGTCGAGCGGCTGCGCGCGCGCGGGATCACGGTCACGGTCGGCCATGCGGCGCGGAACGTCGAGAATGCGGCGGTAATCGTCACTTCGACTGCGGTCCGCCGGACCAACCCCGAAGTCGCCTATGCACTCGACAACCGCATCCCGGTGGTTCGCCGCGCTGAAATGCTCGCCGAGCTGATGCGGCTGAAGAGCACCGTCGCCATTGCCGGGACGCACGGCAAGACGACGACGACCAGCATGATCGCGGCGCTGCTCGATGCGGGCGGCATCGACCCCACCGTCATCAACGGCGGGATCATCGAACAATACGGCTCCAACGCCCGGCTCGGCGACAGCGACTGGATGGTGGTCGAGGCCGACGAAAGCGACGGCAGCTTCCTGCGGCTCGACGGCACCATTGCCGTCGTCACCAATATCGATCCCGAACATCTCGACCACTACGGCGATTTCGACGGGGTCAAACGCGCCTTCGTCGAGTTCATCCACAACGTGCCTTTCTACGGCGCGGCGATCCTGTGCATCGACCACCCGGAGGTGCAGGCGGTGATCGCGCAAGTGCGCGACCGGCGCGTTGTGACCTACGGCTTCTCGCTCCAGGCCGACATCTGCGGGGTCAACATCCGGCCCGAGGGCGGCGGCAATGTCTTCGACGTGATCGTGCGCCAGCGCGGCGAGGAGGACCGTCGCATCGCCGATGTCCGCCTGCCGATGCCGGGACGTCACAACGTCCAGAACGCGCTCGCCGCCATCGCAGTGGCGATCGAGATGGGCTGCAGCGACGAGACGATCCAGAGCGGCTTTGCCAGCTTCGGCGGGGTGCGCCGCCGCTTCACCCGGGCGGGCGAGGTCGACGGCGTGACCATCATCGACGACTACGGCCACCACCCGGTGGAGATCGCCTCGGTCCTCGCGGCCGCTCGCGAGGCGACCGGCGGCAAGGTCTTCGCCGTCGCCCAGCCGCACCGCTTCACCCGCCTGCGCGACCTGATGGACGAGTTCCAGGGCTGCTTCAACGAGGCCGATGCGGTCTATGTAACCCCGGTGTATCCGGCGGGCGAGGAGCCGATCGAGGGTGTCAGTGCCGAAACGCTGGTCGAAGGCATCAAGCGGCGCGGGCACCGCCAAGCAGCGACCGTCGCAGACCAGGCGGAACTTGCGCGGGTCCTCGCCGACAAGGTCGAACCGGGCGATCTGGTGGTCTGTCTCGGCGCGGGCGATATCACCAAATGGGCTGCCGGCCTCGCCGATGCGATCCGGCAGGAGCGCAGGCCATGACGATGCACCAGCCCGACGACTGGGCCATGCACGATCGCGGCGCGGCGCCGAGCGCCGAGGTGGAAGGCGCGGTTGGCGCACCGGTCTCGACCGAGGGCCTTCGCGGCGCGCTGACGGCCGACGCGCCGCTGGCGAAACTCGTCTGGTTCAAGGCGGGCGGCCGGGCCGACTGGCTGTTCGAACCTGCCGACATGGCCGATCTGCGCGAATTCCTCACCCGCATCGACGGTGACTTGCCGATCATGGCGCTGGGGCTCGGTTCCAACCTGATCATCCGCGATGGCGGCGTGCCCGGCGTCGTCGTGCGGCTCGGCAAGGCCTTTGCGCAGGTCGAGACGCATGCCGATCACACCGTCACGTGCGGCGCGGGGGCGCACGGTGTGCTGGTGGCTTCGACCGCGCGCGACGCGGGAATTGCTGGGCTCGAATTCATGCGCGGCATTCCCGGCACCATCGGCGGCTTCGTGCGGATGAACGCGGGGGCCTACGGCCGCGAAACGGCCGATGTGCTGATCGACTGCGACGTGCTGATGCCGGGCGGCGAACTGGTAAGCCTGCCCGCCGCCGACCTGCAATACAGCTATCGCCATTCCGCGCTGCCCGAAGGCGCCGTGGTCGTGCGCGCGCGCTTGCAGGGTGAGCCCGGCGATCCGGCGGTGATCGGTGCCGAGATGGAGCGGATCGCCGAAGCGCGCGAGGCTTCGCAGCCGGTGCGGACCAAGACCGGCGGATCCACCTTCAAGAACCCTGAAGGCGGGAAGGCCTGGCAACTGGTGGACGAGGCCGGATGCCGCGGCCTCAGGATGGGCGGCGCGCAGGTGAGCGAGAAGCACACCAATTTTCTCATCAACGTGGACGGCGCGACCAGCGCCGATATCGAGGGTCTCGGCGAGGAAGTCCGCCGCCGGGTCTATGCGCATTCCGGCATCATGCTCGAATGGGAAATCCAGCGAGTGGGGCGGCCCTGACATGACTTCGGGCGAGAACGACACACTGTTGCCGCAGCACCGGGCCATCCTCGACAATGTCGAGCAATATGGCGTTGCGGTCATGCATGTCGCGGCAGAGGACCCGCGCAGCCCGTCCTACAGCTATTCGGTCGGCTTCGAGCATACGCTGGGCGCCCCGGAAGTGCTCATCTACGGGCTCGACCGCGATCTGGCGCAGTCGATGATCAACGAGATTTTTCGCCAGTGCCGGGAAGACGGCCTCGTGCTTGCCGACGGGACGCGCATCGGCAATCTGATCGAAGGGTACGACTGCATGGCCCGGCCCATCGCCGACCCTCGTGCCAGGATCGCCCATTTCGGTTTCGCCAACTGGCATCGGCAGCACACCGGCAAGGGCGATATCGCCCGCGCCATGCAGATCGTCTGGCCAGACCCGAAGACGCGCGCCTTCCCCTGGGAAGATGGCTGCGGCTTCGATGTCGAGAACTGGCAGACCCAACTCTATCCTTCAGGTGCCCCCGCATGAGCCTCGATCGCAAGCTTCACATCGTCGTCCTGATGGGAGGCTGGGCCAACGAGCGGCCGGTGTCGCTGATGAGCGGCGAGGGCGTCGCCAAGGCTCTGGAGGCGCGCGGACACCGGGTGACGCGGATCGATATGGACCGGCAAGTGGCCCTGCGTATCGCCGAGGCTGCACCCGATGTCGTGTTCAATGCGCTTCACGGCGTGCCCGGCGAGGACGGCACAGTGCAGGGCATGCTCGACCTGATGGGCGTGCCCTATACCCATTCCGGGCTCGCCACGTCGGTCATCGCGATCGACAAGGAACTGACCAAGCAGGCGCTGGTGCCGCACGGCATCCCCATGCCCGGCGGGCGCATCGTCGAGTGCGAGGACCTCTACCGGCAGGATCCGCTGGCCCGCCCTTACGTGCTGAAGCCGGTGAACGAAGGCTCTTCCGTCGGTGTCGCCATCGTTACCGACGAGAGCAACTACGGCAATCCCATCCGCCGCGATGCTGTGGGTCCCTGGCAGGAATTTCGCCAACTGCTGGCGGAGCCCTACATTCGCGGCCGGGAAATGACCTGCGCCGTGGTCGGCGGCAAGGCGCTGGCGGTGACCGAGCTCAAGCCCAAGAGCGGCTTCTACGACTTCGACGCCAAATACACCGACGGCATGACCGAGCACGTCTGTCCGGCCGACATACCGGCCGGGATCGAGGCCCTGTGCAAGAAATACGCGCTCGAGGCGCACCGCGTGCTCGGCTGCCGCGGCCCGAGCCGGACCGATTTCCGCTGGGACGACGAACAGGGCGAGGCTGGCCTGTTCGTGCTGGAGACCAACACCCAGCCCGGGATGACGCCGCTCAGTCTCGTGCCCGAGCAGGCGGCCTATGTCGGGATGAGCTATGAGGATTTGGTCGAGGCTATCGTTGCCGATGCGCTCGATCATTTCGGCAAATCGGCAAGCCAGGTGACGGGAGGCGCGCATGGCGACGAAGGTCAGGCGTAACGGTCAGGGCGTCCGCCGCGCGGCGGCGCAGCAGAACCGCGCGGCCAAAGCGCGGCAGGTGCGCAAGCACGGGCGCGGGGCGTTCGACGGCGTCATGGCGTTGATGCCCTTCACCGACGAGCAGCTGCACCGCATCTTCCTCGCCATGATCCTCGGCGGCGGCGTTGCGCTGGCGTGGTTCGTCGCCAGCCTCGCCGGCGTTCCCGCGATGGCGCAGGCGCAGCTTGCCGTGGTGGCCTCCGATGCCGGCTTCGAGGTCCGCCGCGTGCGGGTGAGCGGCGTCGAGCGAATGAACGAACTCAAGGTCTACGAAGCCGCCTACGGCCAGCGCGACACGCCCATGCCGCTGGTCGACCTTGACGCCCTGCGCTCCGAACTGGCGGCGATGGACTGGGTCAAGGATGCCCGCGTTTCGCGCCAGCTGCCCGACACCATCGTCATCGATATCGTCGAGCGGGTGCCGCACGCGGTGCTGGCGAAGCCCGGCCGGCTGGTCCTGATCGACGCGACCGGCGCCGAGCTGGAACCGGTGACCGAAGCCAATGCCAAGGGCATGCTGCGCGTATCGGGCCCCGGTGCCGCCAAGCAGGTGGCCGCGCTCGGCACGCTGCTCGGCGCCGCCCCGGCGCTCAAGCCGCAGGTCAAGGCCGCCGAATGGGTCGGCAATCGTCGCTGGAACCTGACCTTCAAGACCGACCAAGTGCTCGCCCTGCCACGCGGCGAGGACGATGCGGCCAAGGCGCTGATCAATTTCGCCCGGCTCGACGGGCAGAACCGGCTGCTGGGCGGCAAGGTCGCGACCTTCGACATGCGGGTGCCCGAACGCGTCTACATGCGGGTGCCCGGCCAGTCGCAGCGCGCACTCGACCAGGCGGGTGGGCAGTAATGGGCCTGCCGCGGATCGCGAAAGTGTTCGGTGCCGTCAATCTCGGCAGCTTTCGCGTGTCCGCGATGATCATGGGCCTGTCGGAAACCGGGGAACTGATCGTGCTGGGATCGGGTCTGCGCCAGTCGCAGGGCATCCGCCGCGGCTACGTGACCGACATGGCGGCGGCGACCTACGCCATCCGCAATGCCGTCGAGCGCGCGGAAGACAATGCCGGCACGCGCGTGCAGAGCGTGTGGGTCGGCTGCTCGGGCGCCGGGCTCGCCAGCCGGGTCGCCAAGGTCGAGGTGCCGATCGGAGGCCGGCAGATCGAGGACGAGGACGTCCAGCACCTGCTCGTCGCGGCGCGCGAGAATATCGAACCCGACGGCAAGATGGTCCTGCATGCGCAGCCCGCCCATTACACGCTCGACGGTGCGCATGGCGTGGCCAATCCGAAGGGGTTGCATGCCGAGCGGCTGGGGGTCGACATCCACGTCATGCTCGCCGACGGTGCGCCGGTGCGCAACCTCAAGGACGCGGTGGAGCGGGCGCATCTTTCGGTCGAGGCGGTCGTCGCCACACCCGTCGCTGCGGGGTTCGCCTGCCTTAGCCCGGAAGAGCGCGAGCTTGGTTCGGCACTGATCGAGATGGGCGGCGAAGTCACCAATGTCGGCGTCTTCAGCGGCGGCATGCTGGCGGGTCTGGTGTCCATTCCCTTCGGCGGCAGCGACATCACCGATGCCATCGCCAGCGCCTTCGGCATTCGGCGGTTCCAGGCCGAGCGGCTGAAATGCATCGCCGGTTCGGCCATCGCCAGCCCGTCGGACCACCGCGAAATGGTTCCGGTCAACGCGCCCGGCGACGGGGTGAGCGAAGATCACCGCATCAACCGCGCCGAACTGGTCGCGGTCATCACCGAGCAACTGGCGAAGCTGACCGAGGAAACCGGAAGGGCGCTCAAGACGCTCGATTTCTCCGGCGCGCGCGGGCAAGTCGTCGTCACCGGCGGCGCAGCGCAGCTGGCCGGGATCGCGGAATACCTCCAGGGCGCGCTCGGCCGGCCCGTCCGCATGGCCAAGCCGCCCGAACTGCGCGGCCTACCGGATTCGATGCGCAATCCGGGCTTCGCCACACTCACCGGCCTGTGCCTCTATGCCGCCGACGATCCGGTCGACATCCGCGTCGTCAGCAGCCGCTACAAGGAAACCATGACGCCGGGCGGACTCGGTCTCGCCAGCCGGATCTGGCGCGCGGCGCGGGAGTATTTCTGATGCGGCGTCGCTTTTCCGCAGGGTGCCTGTGAAAACAGCGGTGGAAACCGCTGTGGATAATGCGGGAAAACACGATTCATGCGCTATTGGCTTTGTGCCACACTGAAATGAAACTAGCTTCGGCCCTCGGCCTTGGGAGTAAACCGTCATGAGCATCAATATCGGCCCTGCGACGAGCGACGAACTGCGTCCTCGCATTGCTGTCATCGGCGTGGGTGGTGCAGGCGGCAACGCCATTGCCAACATGATGGCCGCGGGCATTGAAGGGGTCGACTTCATCGTCGCCAACACCGACTCGCAGGCGCTCGGCACGTCGGCCGCGACCACGCGAATCCAGCTCGGGCCGGACATCACCGGCGGGCTCGGCGCGGGCGCGCGGCCCGAAGTCGGCAAGGCTGCCGCGGAAGAAACCGCGGCGGAGATCGAGGATATCCTCGAAGGCGTGAACATGTGCTTCATCGCGGCCGGTATGGGCGGCGGCACCGGTACCGGCGCCGCGCCGGTCATCGCCGAAGTGGCGCGCCGCAAGGGCGTGTTGACCGTCGGCGTGGTAACCAAGCCGTTCCTGTTCGAAGGCACCCGCCGCATGCGTGCCGCCGAAGCCGGGATCGAGGAACTGCAGCGGCATGTCGATACGCTGATCGTGATTCCGAACCAGAACCTGTTCCTGGTGGCGAAGGCGGAAACGACCTTCAAGGAAGCCTTCATGCTGGCGGACGAGGTGCTGCAGCAGGGCGTGCGGTCGATCACCGACCTGATGGTCATGCCGGGCCTCATCAACCTCGACTTCGCCGACGTGAAGTCGGTGATGGAGGAAATGGGCAAGGCGATGATGGGCACCGGCGAGGGCGAGGGCGAGAACCGCGCGCTCGAAGCCGCCGAACGCGCCATTGCCAATCCGCTGCTCGACGGCGTGAGCATGGCGGGCGCCAAGGGCGTCATCATCTCGATCATCGGCGGCGACGACATGAAGCTGCTCGAAGTCGACGAGGCCGCGAACTACATCCGCGAGCTGGTCGACGAAGACGCCAACATCATCTGGGGTTCGGCCTTCAATCCCGACCTCAACGGCAAGATCCGCGTCTCGGTCGTGGCGACGGGGATCGAGCAAAGTGCATCGCCTTCCTACGGCAGTTCGCAGCCCGTCTCGCTGGGCGCATCGCGTGCGCCCAAGCGTCCGGTGCTGGAATTGCCGGGCGATGACGAGGTCTTCGAGGAAGACGCCCCGCTCGAGCTCGAGATGGAACCCGAACCTGCACCCGAGCCCGAGCCGACACCCGTACCGCAGGCATTCGGCGGCCTGTCGAGCTACGGCACGTCCGCCGGCGACGAGGAAGAATACGAAGAGGACGATTTCGACGATGTCGACGAGATCGTCGATCCGCTCGCCGGCATGCGCGCCGCGGAGCCGGACGACTACGCCGGGGTCGCCGACGGCCAGTACGACGAGGAAGTCGACGAGGCGGCCGAAGACGACGACTGGAACGACGCGCTCGACCTGACCACGCCCGCCCAGCCGCTCGACGCCGGCCAGCAGGAGCCTGGTGACGACGGGCTGCTGCAGGACGCCGACCGGTTGGCGGAGCGCAATGCGCCGGTTGAGGAAAGCCAGGCACCCGTCGCGCCGGGCCGTCGCCGCGGACTGGTCGCCGGTGGCGGTGGCGGGGATTCCGGCGGCAGCACGCTGTTCGAACGGATGGCCAATTTGTCGCGCGGCAGCTCCGGCAAGCGCGACGACGACGATGGCGACGACGATGACGATGGCGGCGCGCTCAATATCCCGCGCTTCCTCGGGCGGCAGAACAACCAGTAACTGGCGTGGGGGCGGTACCGGAAGGTGCCGCCCTCATCGTTTTGGCATCACTTTGGCATCGCTTCGGCATCGCTGCGGCATTGCTTTGCCTGCGCCGGTTCGGACGACGCATGCGCCCGGTTCCCCGGTCATAACTGGCGCCCGGCCGTTTGCCTTGCATTCACCCTCGGCCCTATAAGCCCGAGGGTCATGTCCAGACCGATCAAGATCCCCGCTTTCCAGGGCGCGGTCGCCACTTCGCTGCTGGCGCTCGTCGCAGTTCCCGTCTCGGCCCAGGATTACGGCGGCCGCGCTGTGGTGCAACCATTGCCGCCGCCCGCCGCGGCCGACCTCACGCAGGCGCTCGCCCAGCTTGCCCGTGATCCGCGCAGCGTGGACGCGCTGCTCGCCGCCGGTACCGCGTCGCTCGAACTCGACGACGTCGATGCCGCGATGGGCTTTTTCGGCCGTGCTGCCGAATTGTCGCCCTCCGATCCGCGCATCAAGGCCGGCAAGGCCGCCGCCATGGTCCGGAGCGAGGAACCGGTAGAGGCCATCTCGCTGTTCCGCGAGGCCGAGGCGGCCGGCGTGCCGATCGTCCGCCTGGCCGGCGATTATGGGCTGGCGCTCGACCTCGTTGGCAACAATGCCGAGGCGCAGGATCGCTACCGCCGCGCGCTGGCGTCCAGTCCGAGCGACGAGACCAGCCGCCGCTATGCTCTCAGCCAGGCCATCAGCGGCAACGCCGCCGGCTTCGAGGAAACGCTGCGCCCGCTTCTCGCGCGGCGCGACTTCGCGGCCTATCGCACCCGTGCCTTCGGGCTCGCCATTTTGGGCAAGGCGGATGATGCGGTGGCGATCACCGAAGCGGTCATGCCCGAGGCCATGGCCTCGAAGCTCGAACCCTACCTGCGCTTCATGCCGCAATTGACGCGGGCGCAGCAGGCCGCAGCGGCCAATCTCGGCATCTACCCCACCGCAGCCCGGATCGGCCGCGACGATCCCCGCATCGCCGCGCTGGCGGGCACGCCTGCGCCGTCTCGCGCGCCAGCGGGGTCTGCGGGCGCACTGGCACCTGCGGGTGCCCCCTTGGGTACGCGCGTCGCATCGGCACGCGAGGCGGCCCCTGCTCCCGCACCCGCGCCGCCCGCGCAGCAGGACGCACCGGACGGAATCGCGGTCGCTTCGCGCGAGGAAGCCGAACGCGCCGTACGCGTGGCCCGGCGGGATGCAGCGTCGGACCCGCTCTCGCGCTCTCGGCAAAGGGCGCGGATCGTCACCCAGCCGACTCCAGCGCAGGCCCCGGCTCCTTCGCCGACCCCTCCCTCCGTTCCGGCGGCGGTTGCCGCGGCTCAACCGCCAGCACTGGCCGCCGCCGTGCCGACGACCGTCGCCGCGCGCGCACCGGAGCAGGCGGCCGGGAGCGGAGAGCTCGCTCCGCTGTCTGCGCCCGTCCGCATGGCCGAGGCTGCCCAGTCAGGCCCGGTCCAGCCGGCCGCGCCGGCTTTGACTCGTTCGGCGGCACCGTCATTCGATCTGGCGCAGGCGACATCGCCGGTCCAGCCCGCGCCGGCTGCGGCATCGACGGGGGCCGCAGCAGCCTTCGCCGCAACGACCACCGCAGTACCGCCGGTACAGGTCGCCGTCGTAGCCCCGCCGCCTGCACCCGCGCCCGCCCCGGCTCCTGAACCGGCGTCGGTCGCCGATGCCTTTGCCGATTTTTCGATCGCAGCACCGACGCCGGCCCGCCCGGCCGCCGGTGCGGTCGATATCACCGCGATCCGGGCGCCGCGCGAAGTCGAGAAGAAGGAAGAACCCGCTGCCGCGAAGGCGCCGGCCGCAAAGCCTCCTGCCGCGAAGCCCCAGCCGGCCAAGCCGGCTCATCCGAGCCGCTTCTGGGTGCAGATCGCGACCGGCCAGGACCGCAATGCGCTCAAGTTCGACTGGCGCCGCTTCGGCAAGCAGGCCGGCACGCTGCTCGACGGGAAGGGACCCTTCGTGACCGACTGGGGCCAGACCCGGCGGCTGCTCGCAGGCCCCTATGCAAGCAGCGCCGAGGCCCGCAAGGCATTGAGCGCGCTGAAGGAAAAAGGCATCGACGGGTTCACTTTCACCAGCCCGGAAGGCCAGGAAGTCGAAGCCCTGAAATAGCCGCGGCGCCGGCGCCGGGAATGTTTTGCACATGCTTTGAACAAGCCATGTGCGTTCTCCCCAAGCGCGGCGCGCGGTGCCATTGCGCCGCCCGGCAGGCTCGGGCCACATCGCCGCCATGGACACGACGCCACCCCTCCGCAAGGCTTTCCGCCGATGAACTCCGCGCTCGACCGCTACGACGATTCGGACGAAGGGGCCGCTCCTGTCGATATGCTCGCCGCGCTGTTCGATGCGCGCGGATGGTCGATCGAATCGCACACGGACGACGAATTCGCCGGCGAGATCCAGGGCAGCTGGGCGACCTACCAGCTCAAGGGCGTGTGGCGCAGCCCCGACAATGTGCTGCAACTGATCTGCGTTCCCGACATCCGCGTGACCGACGATCGCCGGGCGGCCGCGCAAGAACTGCTGGCGCTGGTCAACGAACAGATGTGGCTCGGCCATTTCGACCTGTGGTCCAACGGCAGCGTGATTGTCTATCGCCACGGGGCCTTGCTCGGCGACGACGGCACCTTGAGCCTGACCCAGGCGCAAACGCTGGTCGAAACCGCGATCGAGGATTGCGACCGTTTCTATCCCGCGTTCCAGTTCGTGCTGTGGGGCGACAAGTCGCCGTCGGCGGCGCTGGACGCGGCGCTGGTCGATGCCGCAGGCGAGGCCTGACAAGCACGGCTGCATCCTGCTAGGGCGGGTGCCATGACTATCGGATCGATGCTCGTCGTCGGCTTCGGCAATATGACCGGCGCCATGGTGCATGGTTGGCTGCGGGCCGGGATGGATGCTGTGGTCTTCACCGTCTACCATCCGCGCGGCAAGCCCGTGCCGGAGGGCGTGGCTCTGGTCACAGAATTTCCGGACAAGCCCTTCGATGCGATCCTGCTCGGGGTGAAGCCGCACATGCTCGACGATGTCGCGCCGGGACTGGCCCGGGCGGCGGGACCGCAAACCATCGTCATTTCGGTACTCGCAGGCGTCGAACTCGCCAGCCTTCGCGCCCGGTTTCCGCAGGCCGGGGCCATCGTGCGGCTGATGCCAAATCTGGCTTGCGCGCTGGGCAAGTCGCCCAACGGTTTGCTGGCCGAAGGTCTCGACGACACCGGGCGGGCGGATGTGACGCGGCTGGCGGAGATGCTCGGCACTGCCGAATGGCTGGCCGACGAAAGCCAGTTCGACCTGGTTACGGCGCTGGCCGGTTCCGGCCCGGGTTTCACCTATCGCTTCATCGACGCACTGGCCGCCGCGGCGACCCGTCTCGGCCTCGAGGAGGAGCAGGCCGCGCGCCTGTCGATCACCATGGTGGATGGGGCGGCCGCGCTTGCCGCACAGTCCCGGCACTCGCCCGCCGAACTGGCGCGAAGGGTCGCCAGCCCGGGCGGCATGACGCAGAAGGGGCTCGATGTCCTCGACCAGAACGAAGCGCTGATCCGGCTCCTCACCGATACACTCCGCGCAGCACGGGATCGCGGGGCGGAGATGGCTGAAATCGCGCGCAAAAGTGGTTAACCCGCATTCAGTTGCATTCTATCGAACAATGCCCGGTTTCGCTTGAAATCAAGCTGTGTTGCCACGATATTGCACCCGTACCGGCGCTATTGTGCTGCCGGCATCAGGAGTATTGATCGAAATGGCTGACTGGAACGAACCTCGGCAGGCGCAAGCGGGCTTCGGCTCGGTACCGCGCGCAGGAGGCGACGTTGCGTCGCGCACGACCTTCGACGCGGGCCTGCGCAAGTATATGCTGTCGATTTACAACTACATGACCTCGGGCGTGCTGCTGACCGGCATCGTCGCGATGCTGACGTACAATTCGGGCCTTGCCGTGTCCTTCGCCTCGGGTCCGCTGATGTGGATCGTGGCGCTCTCGCCGCTGGCCATCGTCTTCGCGATGAGCTTCGGCATGAACCGCTTCAGCAAGACCGGGCTTCAGGCGATGTATTGGGCGTTTGCCGTCCTGATGGGCCTGTCGCTGTCGACGATCTTCCTGCGGTTCACCGGCGGGTCGATCGCCGTAACCTTCTTCGCCACGGCCGGTGCTTTCGCCGGGATGAGCCTGTTCGGCTACACTACCAAGAAGAGCCTGAGCGGCTTCGGCACCTTCCTCATCATGGGTGTCGTGGGTCTGATCGTCGCCAGCTTGCTCAACCTGTGGCTGCAGAGCCCGGCGCTGATGTATGCCATCAGCTTCCTGGGCGTGCTGATCTTTGCCGGCCTGACCGCCTATGACACGCAGCGGCTGAAGGAAACCTACGCCCACGTTCGCGGAACGCCGATGATGGACAAGATCGTCATCATGGGCGCGCTGACGCTGTACCTGGATTTCATCAACATGTTCCAGTTCCTGCTCAGCTTCCTCGGCCAGCGCGAGTAAACCTTCGCCCTGCAAACTGTCGCAGGAAAGACTCACTTGAACGTGCCCGGGGTGCAAACCGCACCTCGGGCATTTTCTTATCGCCGCCGGGCGGATAGACGGATCGCTTAATCCGGCGCTCAGCTAGAACGCTGTAGCATCACGCAATCGAGGAGGGTTCGCACCGCATGGACGGGAAAATTTCAATGTCTGGCATGGCTCGGCAGGGATCGCCGCGTGTTCGCCTGATGGCCATGGCGATGGGCCTCGCCGCGCTTGCCGGCTGCGCCACCGTG
>FWWL01001546.1_pt1 | contig 53961 bp, 43 predicted proteins | sample 2228331 | NCBI WGS metagenome assembly FWWL01 (sample SAMEA103939775, study PRJEB20133) | metagenome | reverse complement strand
TTGTCCGGCCGATTCGGACCCGGGCGTTCGGGCTGGTCGAGGTCGGGCTGGGGGAGGTGGAGGTCACGACCCTGGTCGTCGGCTACCGGAAGAAGCGGCAGTTCACCGAGGAGGTCATCGGGGAAGAGCCCCTGGACCTTCCGCCCCGGACGATCCGCACCGTCGCCGTCTGGTGGACGGTGCCGGAGGCCCTTGAGCGGGAGTGCCTGCGGCTCGGCCTCGACTTTGCCGGCGGCCTCCACGCCGCCGAGCACGCCACCATCGGCCTCCTGCCCCTCTTTGCCCTCTGCGACCGCCGGGACATCGGCGGCCTCTCCACCCCGGCCCACCCTGACGTCGGCCACCGGCCCGCCATTTTTATCTACGACGGCCACGCCGGCGGCGTCGGCATTGCCGAAAAGGCTTACGAGACCCTGACGGCCCTCTGGGCGGCCACCCTGAAGGTTATCCGGGAGTGCGAGTGCCAGGACGGGTGTCCGGCCTGCATTCAGAGCCCGAAGTGCGGCAACAACAACCAGCCGCTGGATAAGCGGGCGGCCATGCTTATCCTCGAAGGCCTCCTGGGTGCCGGGTCGGGTCAGCCGGTCAGCTCTTTATAGAGCTCGACAAACCGGACGGCGGCCCAGTCCCAGGAGAAATAGGCTTCGGCCCGCCGGCGGAGCCGCCGCCCGACCGCCCCGGCCAGCTCCGGATCGGTCAGCAGCTCGGCGATGCGGTCCGCCAGGGATTCCGGGTCGCCGGTCCGGGCGTAGATTCCGGCGTCCCCCAGGATCTCGCTCGCAACCGGGGTGTCAAAGGCGACTGTCGGCAGGCCGCAGGCCATGTAATTGAGCAGCTTGCCGTTCCCCTCGGTCTCGCTGACCTTCGGCGAAACGGCCACGTCCCCAATGAGCAGATAATCGGGGGCCGCGGCATAACTTATCCGGCCGGTGAAGGTTACGAACGGGCCGATGCCGAGCCGTTCGGCCCGCTGCCGGTAAGCCTCCTCGCCCGGAAAGCCCATAATGAGAAAATGGACCGGGAGCCCCCGGTCAACCAGCCGGCGGGCCGCTTCAAGAAGCAGGCCGGTGCCCTGGTACTCGGCCAGCAGGCCCAGGTAAACCACCACCTTGCGGTCCGGGGGGATGCCGAGCCGGGCGCGTAGCCGGTCGACCCGGTGCAGGTCGGCCCGCAGCCAGCGGGGCCGGAAGGTTGTGGCGTCCACGCAGTCGGGGACCGTCCGGACCTTGGCCCGGGGGTAGCCGAACTCCCGGACCAGGATGTCGGCGGCGTTGCGGCTGCTCGTTACGATGACGGCCGCCCAGTGGTCGATAACCCACTCCAGCAGCCGCAGCGGCCGGTACCAGAAGCTGGCCGGGTCCAGAAACCGGTGGTCGACCATCTCCGAGGTGAGGCTCCCCTGGAAGTCAAAGACTACCGGGATGCCCAGGGCCCGGCCGACAAGGGTACCGATAAGGGCCCCCTCGTGCAGGTGGGCGTGGATGATGTCCGGCCGAAACGCCAGGGCCGTCTCGAAGGTCTTGAGCAAAAGCCAGAAGTCGTAAAAGAATTTCCGGCGGCTCGACCCAACCCGAACAGTTCGCCACCACGGGGTGTTAAAGGCGCGGCGGACGCAGATGCCCGGTGGGTTCGACCCGGTGTGGTAGGTGCAGATTACAACCTGGTTGCCCAGCCGCTGGAGGGCCCGGGTCTCCTCCAGGATACGGACGTGACAGCCGTAGTCCGAGAAAAAGGCGGTCGGGGCGACCTTCAGAACCCGGTATGACCGGGCGGTCCGCTTCTGTCCCGCTGGGGACTCCGGCCTGGCAGCCTCGACCTGCTTAACGGCGGCGATCGGGGCGCGTCCCGGCATATCCACGGCGTCTTATCGATTTTAGGCCCCCGACCGGCCCCGGTCAAATTCAGCCGGGGGCCCGTTTGACGCCGTGTCCGGGGTTGGTGGCGGCTCGCCGGCCGCCTAATCTCGGCCGGCGGCCCGATTCAGGCACCTCAGCCGGTAGCCGACGCCCGGTATGCCCGTGATCTCGACCTCACCCTCAACCCCAAGCTGCTGGAGTTTAGCCCGGATGTGGCTGATGTGGGTCCGTAAGAGGCCGGTATCCTCCTCGTTGTACCCCCAGATGTACTCGACGAGGCGGGAGATGCCGACGACCCGGCCCTCATTTACGGCCAGGATGTGGAGCAGCTTAAACTCGGTCGGGGTGAGCCGGACCGTCCGGCCGGCCACGCTCAACTCGTGGGAATCCAGGTCCAGGACGATGTCGCCCAGCGTCAGGGTCCGCCCCGTCCCGACTTTCTGGGCGCTGTTTCCCCGCCGAATAACCGCCCGAATCCGGGCCGTAAGCTGCCGGGGGCTGAACGGTTTCGTCACGAAATCGTCCGCCCCCAGATTAAACGCTTTGAGGATCGTCTCTTCGTCGTTCAGGGCCGTCAGGACGATAACCGGAATATCGTCGGCTTCCCGGATCCGCCGGAGCACATCAAGGCCATTCATTTTCGGCAACCGCAGGTCCAGCAGGATGACGTCGGGCTTGCTGGATTGCACCCGCTGAATCGCCTGCTGGCCGTCGGCCGCAATCTGGACGTTAAACCCCTCCCGCCTCAGGGCGTAGCTGATGACATCCAGCAGGTCGACGTCATCGTCGATAATCAGCACCTTCATAACGTGACACCCCCTCCGGCAAATCTACCCAGAACACCGTGTACTGCCCGGGCCTGCCGGCGGACCCGGTCGCGCCGCCGTGGAGGGCGGCAATCAGGTTGACCACCTGAAGGCCGACTCCCATCCGATCGGACGGGCCGACCGGACCCGGTGGGTCCGGGTCCGGCCCGGTCCCGTGGTTGGTGACGCTAATTCGAACCCGACCGGCTTCCCGGGTAATGCCCACCTCGATAATGTCCCCGGTCCGTCCGTAGCGGACCGCATTGCTCAGCAGGTTTAGCAGGGCGTGCCCGAGCCAGCGGGGGTCGCCCTGGATCCGCATCGCCGGGTCCGGGCAGTGAAGGCGCAGCTCCTGGCCCCGTCGGCTGAGGAGCGGGCTAATAAGCTGTACAACCGACTGGACCCATTCGTGGGGACTGAACTCCTGAACCTGCAGGCTAAGGCTGTGGCATCGGACCAGGGCGAAGGTGGTGAGGACGTCGGTGAGCCTTTCGAGCCAGCGTACCCCCTCGTAAACCGTGGCGGTCATGCGGGCAAGGTCGGGGGGCTCAAGGGGATTAGGCTCGGCCAGGAGCTCGGTTGCAACCTTCAGCGGGCTCAGAACGCCGCGCATTTCGTGGACCAGGGCAAGCAGGATATCGGGCAGGTCCGTAACTGCCGCACCGGCCGGCTTCGCACCAACCGCAAGGGCGGGCGAACTCAAAGTTTTTATGGTCAACAATGCACCCCCTCGTTTAAATGGCGTAGGCCGCTAGGAAGGGCCGCTCACCATGGGGAGAACTCCGCAGGTCTGGCCCGGACGGTCTCGACGGGCTACGGGTGTCGCACCGATCCGCTTGGGGCCGCAGGAGGGGCGTTCGTCCGCCCTTCCGAAGTTTACCTGTCTGATTTATACAAGAAATCCATAAACATGTCAATAGAAACTCAACCGGCCAGGCCCGTTTTACCTCGGGCATCCTGGGACCGGCCTTTGTGCCGCCACCCGGAAGGGAATCCTGGGCTTTGGACCCCCTGGATTCCGGCTCTTGGGGGCCGACGGCCGGTCGGCGTCCGGGTTGACCCCCGCCGGGCGGGTGGTTTAAAACCTGATCGAGGCCACGGCCATCAGCAGCCCCTCCCGGGAGAAATGTCGATGATCCCAACCCCGGCGGCGCGCCTTAAAACCGAAACCCTCCGGAGCCCCCGGCGGCCCGGCTACAGGCCCCTCGACTTAGAGACCCTTTATAACGTCCACCAGGTCGCCGCCGCCCGCTGGTCGGCCGACGGCCGGTTTATCTACGTTGAAGCAAACCTCACCGGCCGGTTCAACATCTGGCGGCTCCCGGCCGGCGAGGGCTGGCCCGAACAGCTCACCGTCTCCGACGAGCGCACCCGCCTGGAGGAGCCCTCGCCCGACGGCCGCTGGCTGGTTTACACCCAGGACCGGGGCGGGAACGAGAAGCCCAACATCTTTCTCATCCCGGCCGGGGGCGGCCCGGCCCGAAACGTCACCCGGACCGAGGGTGTGGGCTACCGGAGCATCCGCTGGTCGCCCGACGGCCGGCTTATCGCCTTCGCCGCCGAACGGGAGGCTCCTGGGGAGTACGCGGTCTACGTCCTTGACCCCATCACCGGCGAAATAACCCGGGTGGCGGGGACTGAACACGGCCAGTGCGCCGGCCTGCGTTGGAGTCCCGACGGCAAACGGCTGGCCCTGACCCGGACCCACGACTTTCTCCATGCCGGGGTGACCGTCCTGGACCTGAAGACCGGGCAGGAAGCGGTCCTGGTCCCGGCCGACGAGGCCCACATCACCACTGCGGTGGACTGGCTCCCGGACGGCCGCCACCTGGTCATCAACTCGAACGCCAACCCGGCCGACGTCGAGGCGGTCGGCCTCCTCGACACGGCAAGCGGCCGGGTCGAATGGGCTACTCTGGACGAATGGGAGACCTACGCCCTCTCCGTCTCGCCGGCGGCCCCGGAGTTTGTTTACGTGCGTAACGTCGCCGGAAGCCACCGGGCCTATATCCGCAGCCTTGACGGGACGGAGACCCCGCTGAAATTGCCCGACGGGGTTTATCTCTCGGCCGAGTTTTCCCGGGACGGCCGGCGCCTGCTCTTACTTTACGCTTCGGCCGATTCGCCCCCGGAGGTCTGGCGGCTTGACCGGGGAACGGGCCGCCTCCGGAAACTCACCCGGGTTCTGGTCGGGGGACTCCGGCGGCGAAACTTCGTCCGGCCGCAGCTTGCGGTTTACCGGTCGTTGGACGGGACACCCATCGCCGCCTTTGTTTACGTTCCGCCGAACACCCGGCCGGACGGCAGTCATCCGGCCGTTGTCTACGCCCACGGCGGCCCCACCTGGCAGCACCAGAACGGCTGGTTCCCCGACATTCAGTTCCTGGTATCCCACGGGTTCATCGTCATCGCCCCGAACTTCCGGGGCTCGACCGGGTTCGGCCGGCCGTTCCAGGAGGCGAACCGCAAGGACCTGGGCGGAGGCGACCTCCGGGACCTGGTGGCGGCCGTCGAGTTTCTTAAGGGCTCGGGCTACGTTGACCCGCGGCGGGTTGCGGTTATGGGCGCCTCGTACGGGGGTTACCTGACCCTGATGGCCCTTACCAGGTTTCCGGACCTCTGGGCGGCGGGGGTTGCCATCGTCCCCTTTGCCAACTGGTTTACCGAGTACGAGAATGAGGACCCCACCCTCCAGGCGTACGACCGGGTGATGATGGGCGACCCGGTCGCCGACGCCGAGCTGTGGCGGGACCGCTCGCCGATTTTCTTTGCCGACCGGATCAGGGCGCCCCTGCTCCTGCTCGCCGGGGCGAACGATATCCGGTGCCCGGTTGAAGAGACCCGCCAGATTGCCGAGGCCGTCCGATCGGCCGGCGGAATCGTTGAGGTCAAAATCTACGAGAACGAGGGCCACGGGTTCAGCCGGCGGGAAAACCGCATCGACGCATTCCGGCGGGTCGCCGACTTCCTACGGAGGTATCTGACCGATGGCCGGGGTTGAGGGCGGCCTGCTCGATGCCGGCGGAACCCTTTTACGGGTAAAGTACACCCGGGCCGAGCGGATCGGCCGGTTTTTACGGGAAGCCGGGTTTAACCCCGACCCGGAAGCCCTGGAGCAGGCGACCCTGGCCGCCGACCTGGAGTTCGGCTGGCCCGAGCCGGACGTCCGCAGCCGCGCCGAGGAGTGGGAGGTCTGGCTCGCCTACTGCCGGCGGGTCGTTTCGGCGGTGAACGTGCCGGCCGACCCGGAGCTCATTCGGCGTCTGGCCGGGGCCGCCGATTATCTTAACTTTCTTGAGCTCTTCCCTGATACCCTTCCGGCCCTTAAAGCCTGGCGCCGGCGGGGTCTCAAGCTCGGCATCGTTTCAAATGCTACCCCTTCTTTCCGGGAGGCCATCGACCGGGTCGGCCTGACGCCGTATTTTGACACGATTATTATCTCGGCCGAAGTGGGCCTGGCGAAGCCCGACCCGGCCATCTTTGAGCTGGGGCTTGACCGGCTTGGCCTTACGGCCGGGCAGACATTTTTCGTCGATGACCTGCCCGGGCATGTTCGGGCCGCCCGGGACCTTGGCCTCCGGGCATTTCTCATCGTCCGGTCGGCCGCAAGCGACCCGCCCGAAGGCCTGCCGGCCGTCCGCAGCCTGGCCGACCTTGCCGCCGGCTTGTAATTTCGGGTTGCTCTGGTTTATCCTCTTGGCCGAAAGCCCTGCAAGCGGAGGAGAATGTGCGCCCCAATCCCGTCAAGGCCCGGCTCCAGACCGGCGAGTGTGTTTACGGCCTCTTCATCGACTTTTACGCCCCGAACATCGTCGAAATCTGCGGCCGGCTCGGCTTCGATTTTATGATTTTCGACGCCGAGCACGGTCCCCTCGAGCTTACCCAGTGCCTGGAGATGGTCCGGGCGGCCGAGCTGAGCAACATCACCCCGATTATCCGGGTTGCCCAGAATGTCCAGCAGGTCATCCTGCGCTACCTGGATATCGGCGCCCTGGGCGTCCACCTGCCGATGGTCAACACCGCCGAGGAGGCCCGGCTTGCCGCCCAGTCGGTCCGCTACCCGCCCCTGGGCCGCCGGGGGCTGGCCAGCGTGCGGGCCGCCGACTACGGCCTCAAACCCCTGGCCGAGTACGTGAACGAGGCGAACCGGGAGCTCCTGCTCATAACCCACGTCGAGAACCGGCAGGCCCTCAATAACCTGCCCGAAATGTTAAAGGTCGACGGGGTTGACGTTTTCTTCCTGGGGCCGACGGACATCTCCTCGTCCCTGGGCCACCCGGGCAATCCCCGCCACCCCGAGGTGATGGCCGCCATTGAGGACGCGGTCCGGCAGATCCGGGCCGCCGGCCGGGTCGCCGGGACCCTGGCCATTGACCCCGAATGGACCCGCCACTGGCGGGAGCGGGGCGTCCAGTATTTCTGCGGCGGGGTGACCCGGGTGCTGGTGCCGGCCCTGCGCAAGTTCCTGGAGGAGGTGCGGGCCTGATGGCCGACTCCCACCGCGACCGCATCCGGCGGGTCCTGGCCGGCGAGCGGCCCGACCGGGTCCCGTACGCGTTCTGGCGCCACTTCTACGACCGGGAATCGTCGGCTTCGGACCTGGCCCGGGCGATGGTGGCCTGGCAGAAAGAATACGACTTTGACTTTTTGAAGGTTAACCCCCGGGCCCAGTACCACGTGGAGCCGTGGGGCGCCCGGTTTGAATATCCCGGCGGCCCCCACGACCGGCCCCGCCAGGTGGCGTTCCCGGTGCGCACCCCCGAGGACCTGGCGGCCATCCGGCCGGTCCCGCCCGATGCCGGGGCCCTGGGCGAACAGCTTGAGGCCCTGCGGCTCATCCGCCGGGAGCTCGGTCCCGACGTGCCGATGGTCGCAACGATTTTTAATCCCATCTCGATTGCGGCCGACCTGGCCGGCTCGGATGCGACCCTGGTCCGGTGGCTCCGGGAGTCGCCGGCGGCGGTGGAGGCAGCCCTCGAGACGATAACCCGGACGTTTATCCCCTTTGCGCAGGCCTGCCTCGAGGCCGGGGCCGACGGCATCTTCTTTGCGACCACGACCCTGGCAACCCGCAACACCCTGACCGAGGAAGAATACGTCCGGTTCGGCCGGCCCTACGACCTGCGGGTCCTGGCAGCGGTCGGCTCGGCCTGGTTTAACATCCTCCACGTCTGCCAGGAAAACAACATGCTCTATCTGCTGGCCGATTACCCGGTCCCGGCCGTGAACTGGGCGGCAACGTCCCCAACCAACCCGTCGCCGGGCGAGGCCCGGGCCCGGCTGGGCGAAAAGGTCATCATTGGGGGTGTCAGCCACCGGGCCCTGACCGCCACGAACCCCGAGCTGGCCCTGGCCGAGGCCCGGCGGGCCGTTGAAGAGACCGGCGGCGTCCGGTTTATCCTCGGCCCGGACTGCTCGATTCCGACGACCACCCGCCCCGAAAACCTCCGGCCGGTCGTCGAGTTTGCCCGAAATTACCGGTGGTAAAGAGCATGTCTGAGCTCTTGCGGGAACGGCTCAAGCAGATGCTTCTTGAGCGGGCCGTGAGCTTCCGGGAAGTGGTACTTTCATCCGGCCGTAAGAGCAACTACTATATCGACGCCCGGATGGTCTCCCTCTCAGGAGATGGCCTGGCGCTGACCGTCGAGCTTCTCTGGGACCGGGTCCGCGACCTCGAGTTCGAGGCGGTCGGCGGGCCGACCATCGGGGCCGACCCCCTTGTGGCCGGGCTGTGCCTGGTGGCCTACCAGCGGGGCCGGAACCTGGCCGGATTTCTCGTCCGGAAAGAGCCGAAGGCCCACGGCACCGGCCGGCAGGTGGAGGGGCCGCTTTCGCCCGGGATGCGGGCAGTCATCGTCGAGGATACGGTTACGACCGGTGAGACCCTGCTGAATGCCATTGCCGCTGCCGAAGCCGCCGGGGCCAAGGTCATAAAGGTTCTGGCCGTTGTCGACCGGCAGGAGGGGGGCGGGGAGCGGCTCCGCCGGGCCGGCTACGACTTTGAGCCCCTGTTCACCGCCGAGGAGCTGGGACTGAGCACCCTGGCAGGAGGAACCGATGTCCAGCCTTGAAAAACTTCTCAAGTTTATCAACGTCGACGAGCTCATCGAAATTGCGCAGGGATTTATCCGGATTCCGAGCCCGAGCGGCGAAGAGTCCGCCGTGATGGATTTTGCCCGGGGAATTCTGACCGAGCACAGCATCGACGTCCAGGTTCTGAGCCGCGACCCGGCCCGGCCGAACGTTGTTGCCTCGGTCGGAACCGGCAACGGGCCGGTCATCGTCTTCAACGGCCACCTGGATACGGTGCCGGTGCCGGACCCCTGGGCCTGGTCGGTGGGACCGTTTTCGGGCGAACTCATCGACGGCAGGCTCTACGGCCGGGGCGCTTCCGACATGAAGGGCTCGTGTGCCGCGATGACCTACGCCCTGATTCTGCTCCGGCACCTTTATCCGGACCTGCCCGGCCTGGTCCAGCTTCAACTTGTCTCCGACGAGGAGCGGGGCGGCCACTACGGGACGAAGTTTTTGATCGAGCAGATTGAGGCCGGCCGGCTACCCCGGCCCGATGCCGTCCTGGTCGGGGAGAAGAGCGACCTTAAACTCCGGATCGCCGAGCGGGGCGTTTTTCAGTTTAAGGTCCGGTTCAAGGGCAAGGCCACCCACACGGCCTACGCCCGGGCCGAGGGGGTCAACGCCGTCGCCCTGGCCGCCCGGGCGGTTGTGGCCCTGGACCGGCCGATTGACCGGTTTCACCCCGCCGTCGGGTATCCGGTCATCAGCGTTAACATGTTCCACGGGGGCGAGACCCCGAACCAGGTCCCGGCCGAGGCCGTTATAACCGTTGACCGCCGGACGGTGCCGGGCGAGACGCTGGAATCGGTGCTGGCCGAGGTCCGGGAAGTTCTCGACCGGGCGGTGGCCGAGTTCGGGGCCGGAAGCTACGAGATTGTGACCGGGGAAGACGAGCGGCAGATACCGTTCATGCCGGCGAACATGACCGACCCGAATAGCCGGCTTGTCCGGGCGGTCCAGGATGCTTACCGGCAGGTCACCGGCCAGGAGCCGGAATTCTTTGTGGACTGGGCCGGGGCCACCGACGGCCGGCTCTACCGGCAGGCCGGGATTGACACCGTCGTCTTCGGCCCCATCGGCTTCCACGCCCACGGCCCCGACGAGCACGTTCTGGTCGACTCCCTGGTCACCCAGGTTAAGGTTTACCTGGGGACCGTTTTCAACCTGCTTACCAGAGGCGGGCCGGGATAAGGGTTAACACCTCGGGCGGGCCGTCCCGGATGACGACAATTTCTTCGATGTTGGCCCCGCCCCAGCCCGGAATAAAGACCCCGGGCTCAACCGCCAGGACCATCCCGGGCTCCAGGACGGCGTCGCTCCCGGCCGTAATGTACGGCTCCTCGACCGTTTCGAGGCCGATGCCGTGGCCCATCATCCCGGCGGCGTAGGCCCCGAACCCCAACCCGTCCAGGCACCGGCGGGCCACCCGCACCAGCTCGGCGACCGGCGTTCCGGGCCAGCAGTGTTCGACCATCTCCCGGCTCGCCAGGTAAACCGCCTCTAAAAGCTGCCGTTGCCGGTCGTTGGGCTCGCCGACGACGGTGCTCCGGTTCACGTCAAACTGATACCCCTGGTAGGCCCCGATAATATCCAGGGCGACCAGTTCGCCCGGCTCGAGCACCCGGTCGGTGGCCTGGGGCCAGCGGGACCCGGCGGCCGACCAGGGCCCCGAATGGACCCGGAGGTAGCGCACAAAGTCGGCCCCGGCCCGGAGGGCGGCGGCCGTGCCGGCGGCGCAGACCTCAGCCTCGGTGACTCCCGGCCTGATGGCCTGGAGGGCGCCCTGAAGGCCGGCCCCGGCGACGCGAGCCGCCCGCCGTAGCAGGCCGATTTCGGCGTCCGACTTGACCCGCCGCAGGCGGTTGAGCAGGCCGTCGGCCGGCTCCAGGACAAGCTCCGGCACCAAGGCCATAAGGTCGCGGTAAAAGGCCAGGGGCAGGATATCCCACCCGGCCAGCCCCACCCGCCCGCCGGCCAGCCCCTTCTCCCGAAGGGCTTCGGCGACAAGCTCCACCAGGTCATTGGATTGCCGAACGTCGTCGACCGCCACCAGCTCCTTCCGGTAGGGCCGCGGGTCGATGCAGAGGACCGGGTCGCCGGCGACCGGCAGGATAAACAGCCCGTGGCCGAGGCCCCGCATGCCGGGGCTGAACGCCGTGGCCGGGAACGGCGGGAAATGGTTGGTCAGGTAGGCCAGCGGACCCGGCCGGTCGTAAAAAGACCGGCCGACCGCCATCAGGCCGGTAAATCCGGCCTCGGCCGCCAGCTTCCGGGCCGACTCCTGGCGCCGGTAAAACTCGTCCCGGGAAATCATGGGGGTGAGTGGTCAAGGGCCGTAGCCGCCCGGGTTCCCGGGCTGAACCGACCGTCCGGATAGCCGTACGGGGTCGTCGGCGGCAGCAGAATCCGCAGGGCGGCCGGCTGAACGTAAAAGCTCATCGGGGTCGTCCCGATGAGCTCACCGTCAACCTGGACCGGCAGCGGCCGGACGCTGCGGACACTTACCGTCCGGGCCGTGAACCGCAGCACCTTCGGCAACTGTAAATGCTTGCCGGAAAAGAAGCCGAGCACATGCCGGAGCTTCGTAAAGAATCCCCGGCCGCCGAAAAGCACCACATCGAACAGACCGTCGTCGGGACGGGTGTGGGCCGAGAGGGGAAACAGGGCGTAAAGCCGGGTGTTGGCCACCACCATGAGGAGAACCCGCCGCCGGAACCTTTTGCCGTCGAGTTCGATCTGGGCCCGGGTACCCTCGAACCAGAAAAACGTCCGCACCGCCGCCGCGATGTAGGCCAGGATGCCGAGCTGGCGCTTGAACCTGAGCTCGGCCTGCTTGGCCACCTCGGCGTCAAAGCCGACCCCGCTCCAGAGCAGAAAGTACCGCCCGGTGCTTGTCAGGCCGACATCGATTCGGCGGACCTCCGAGCGGGTCAGAAGCTCGGCCGCCCGCAGGGGGTCGAGGGGAATCCCGACCTCCCGGGCAAAGACGTTGGCGGTTCCCAGGGGAATAACGCCCAGGGCCGTGTTCGTATGGACAACCCCCTGGAGGGCCTCATTCACGGTGCCGTCGCCGCCCCCGGCGATGACCACGTCATAGCCCTGTTCGGCCGCCTCCCGGGCCAGGCGGGGAATGCAGCCAGGCTCGGTGCTCAGGGCCAGGTCAACCTGCCAGCCGGCCTCGGCGAGAGTCTGGGCGATCCGCTCGGGCGAGGGGGCAGGAGGTAGCATGACGCCGGCCGACGGGTTAACAATCAGGCGGGCTCTGACTGCGGCCATGCTCTTCTGATTATGGCCCAAACGCCTGGCTTCCGGCAATCACCCTGACCCCTAAATTTGACACGCCGTGTTAGGGCACCTAACATTTGGAGGGAAGGATTCAGCGGTGGCAGACCTGGACCTTATCCTTAAACCCCCCGAGCCGCACGAGAATCCCCCGGGCCCGGAGGGCCTGCTCCTGAGGTTCGTTCGCCAGTTTGACCTGCGCCGGCTTTATCCGAAAGAGGGGTTTATCACCTTTCTGCTCCTGGCGTTCGGCCTTTTGAGCGCCGTCTGGGCCGTCCAGGGCGCCCGCTGGGTTGAGGACCTCCCGCCCCTGGCCGAGGTCGCCATTGGCGGCCTCCTCTTTGGTACCCTCCTGGCCAAGACTCGCCTGCCCGGATACCTCACCCACCCCGTTGCCGTCCTTTACGGCCTTGTCGTAACGGTATGGGGTGTTCAGAGCATAATCCGGCTGCCCACCTGGCCTGAACGCCTTGTTGACCTTATCCTCCGGCTGAATTACTGGGCCTATGCCGCCCGAACCGGGGGCATTAATAACGACTCGCTCCCCTTTGTCTTTATGGTCACGGCTTTGGCCTGGTTCCTGGCTTACAGCGGGGCCTGGTTCGTGTTCCGGCGGCGGTCGGCCGTCGGGGCGATGCTGCCGGTGGGGGTGGCCCTGCTCTTTAACCTGCGCTATGCGCCGTCTCACCTGACCATCTATTTTTTCATGTACCTGTTTGCCACCCTGCTGCTGGCGATGCGGCTCAATTTCTACATCTTCCAGCGCCGCTGGGACCTTTTCGGCATCCGCTACCCCCGGGAAATGGGCCTGACGGTGGTGCCGAATGTCGCCCTGGTAGTCGCCGGGATCCTGGTCCTGGCCGCCATCCTGCCGGCCTCCGCCGACCGGACCCCCATCGCCGACCTCTGGAACCGGATCAATACACCGATTCAGGATGCCCAGTCGGAGTTTAACCGCCTGTTTGCATCGTTAACCGCAAAAGAAGGAACCGATACGGCTTACTTCGGCCGGACCCTGGCGCTGAAAGGCAGCATCACCCTTGGAAACCGGGTGGTCTTTTACGTATTCAGCCCCCGACGCTATTACTGGCTCGGCCTCACGTACGACACCTATACGGGCCAGGGCTGGCTTTCCGGCGAACGCCGGACCGTTCAGCTTGCCCCCGGAAATCCCCTCACGACGACGGTGGCCTACAAGGGGCGGGAGGAGGTCGTCGAGGTCCTGCGGCTGAATGCCGTCTCCAGCGGCCTCGTGTTCCTTGGGGGCCAGGGGATGCAGTTTAATATCCCGGTGGTTGTTGAGTACGACCCGCCGGCGCCCATGCTGGTTGACCTGCGGGACCGGAGCCGGGATGCCCAGCTTCCCGAAGACCTCAGGTCGGCCATCGACCGCATCCGGCAGGGCCTGGCCGAACAGCCCGACCTGGGCGAGCGGGAGCAGATGGCCCTGGTTCAACGGCTCCTGCCGTCCGGGTATGTGGCGTATGGGCCCACCCTTGTCGGCGGCCGGGTTGCAAGCTTTCTCGTCAACCTGCGGCGGCCCGACTACATGGATGTCGCCGCCGTCCGGCCGGTCGGGGGCATTCGGTTCGGCCAGCAGTACTCGGTCCGGGCGTCCATTTCGACGGCCACCGGCCAGGAGCTGCGCCGGGCCGGCAGCAACTACCCGCAGAATATTACCGACCGGTATCTGCAGCTACCGCCGAACTTCCCGCCCCGGATCCGCCAGCTTGCCCAGGACCTGACCCGGGGCCTGACGAACAACTACGACAAGGCCAAGGCCATTGAAGCCTACCTGCAACAGTTCCCCTACGATACGAACATTCCCCAGCCGCCCCCCGGCCGGGATGGGGTGGAATGGTTTCTGTTCGACCTCAAGCGGGGCTACTGCGACTATTTCGCCTCGGCCATGGCCGTCATGCTACGGTCCATCGGCATTCCCGCCCGGGTGGCGGTCGGCTATATGAGCGGGACGTACAATCCGGACATCGGCGCCTACGAGGTTCGGGAGTCCGACGCCCACTCGTGGCCGCAGGTCTACTTCCCCGAATACGGCTGGGTCGACTTTGAGCCGTCGCCCCGGGCGGGGGCGGGGGTGCCCCGGGTCGAAAGTCTGGAGGATGCCATCGGCGACCTCGCCGGGGCTGACGTCTTGCGGGACGGGCCGGGGGCCATCGGCCCTGAGGAGATGCTCCCCGATGAAGGGTTCTTCGGGGGCGAGTTCACCACAGCGGACTCCGGGGCTGACCTCGGCTGGGGACTGGTTGCCCTGGCCGTCGTCCCGTTCGGTGCCCTGCTTGGCCTCGGGATTGTCGGCGTGGTCTGGTGGCGGCGCCGGTTCGGGCCCCTGGACCTGGTTAGCCAGACTTACGAAAAGGTGGTCGTCCTTGCCCAGCTTGCCGGCCTCAAACCCCGGCCCTGGCAGACCCCGCTCGAATTTGCCGACCGGCTTCGGGCCGAAGTGGGCGATGTGGGGGCCGACATCGAAACGGTGTTCGGCGCGTTTGTCAGGGTGCGGTTTGGCCGCCGCCAGCTCGATGAGGCCGAACAGGCGCGGGTTGCGGCGGCCTGGAGCCGGTTGCGCGGCCGTATTCTCCGGCGAATTCTGACAAGGCGTTGAGACGAAACCTGACCCTGCCGGCCGGCCTGGCAATTCTGCTGGCGGCCGGGTTCGGCCTTGCTCCCGGGACCCCGCTGGATAAGCTGCACTTCCTGGCCGCCGGGGTTTGCCCCCAGCGGCCGGCCCACTCTTTCTTCCTCGGGTCGGTCCAGCCGCCCCTGGAGGCCCGGATGGTCGGCATCTACGGCGGGGCGCTCTTAACCCTGGCCTGGCTCGGGCTTCGCCGACAGCTCCGGCCGGCAGGACTCCCGCCCCTGGGCCTGGTCGGCCTCATGCTGGTCTTTTTCGGGGCGATGGGCGCGGACGGGTTGAACGCGTTCCTGGCCGACCTGGGCCTGCCCCACCTTTACCCGCCCTCGAATTACCTGCGGCTCGGGACCGGCATCCTGGCCGGTGTGAGCATCGGGACCGTTTTCGCCCCGGTCATCGGCGGAACCCTCTGGCGCAAGCCGGCCGCCGGGCCGGCGGCGGGCTGGGCCGACCTGGCACCGGTCGGCCTCCTTGGGGCGGCGCTGTTCGGGGCCACCGTCTCGGGTTCGGCCCTGATGCTTTACCCGGTCGCCCTGGCCGGCGTCGGGGGGGTCTGGGTGCTCCTTGGTTTATTTAACCTGGTGGTGGGCCTTAACCTGCTCGGGCTGGCCCGCCGCTTTGACACGTGGCCCGAGGTCCTGCCGGCCCTAGCGGTCGCCCTGGCCGTGGCCCTGGCCGAACTGGCCGGCCTGGCGGCGGCCCGTTTCTACCTGCAGGCGGCCCTGGGGCTCGCGCTCGGCTAGGCGATCCGGCGGCGCTTGTTCGCCAGGTAATCCACGAGGATATACTGGCCCAGCCGCTCCGGGGTTGTGTAGAAGATGCGCCCCTTATTTATCCGGGCGAGCTGGTCGACGAACTCCATCATGTAGAAGCTGCGGTCCAGCATGAACGTGTTGATGATAATGCCCTGCCGGGTGCAGTTGCGGGCCTCCTGGAGGGTGAGCTGGAGGGTTCGGAGGGTCGGCGGGTAGGCAAAGAAGGCCCGGCCGCCCTCGATATGGGATGTCGGTTCGCCGTCGGTGACCATGATTATCTGCTTGTTGGCCGCGTTGTGCCTGGCCAGCAGTCGCTGGGCCAGCATGAAGGCGTGCTGAATATTCGTCCCGTAAGAATACTCGTCGACCGTCGCCTCGGCCAGCTCCTGCTCGGTGAGTTCCCGGGCGTACCGGGAGAAACCGACGATGTAGAGCACATCCCGGGGGAACTGGGTCTTGATGAGCTGGCTCAGGGCCAGGGCAACCTTCTTGGCGGCAAAGAAGTTGCCCCGAAGGCCCATCGACCAGCTCAGGTCCAGCATCATAACCGTGGCCGTCTGACTCGTGTAGCGGGTCTGGTAGACCTCAAAGTCGTTGGGCGACAGTTTGACCGGAACCCGCGGCCCTTCCCGGGTCAGACTGTTCATCAGGGTCCGTTCCAGGTGCAGGTCAAACGGGTCGCCGAACTCGTAGGCCTTCGTTTCCTCGGCCCGGTCGTTGCCGGGACCCCGGTAGACCGTCTCGTGCTTGCCGAACCGGTCCTTCTTGATCTGGTTGAAGATATCGTGCAGGGCCTTCTGGCCGATCTTCCGCATGGCCCGGGGGGTGAGCTCCCAGCGGTTGCCCCGGGACCGGATGTAGCCGGCCTCCTCGAGCAGGCGGGCCATCTGCCGGAGGGCCTCCATCATCCGGTAAGCCTCTTCGCCCAGCAGTTCCCGAAGCCGCTCGGCGTCCACGTCGTCCAGGCCCCGGCCCTGCTCGGCCGCCCGGAGCTGCTGTTCAAGCCGGTCAAGGGCCTGCAGCTCTTCCATCAGGCGCATCGCTTCCTGCAGGCTTAAGGGCTCGTCGCCCCGGAACGGGTAGCGGTTGCGCAGGTCGTCGGTCGGCATCAGGTATTCGAGGTTTGCGGCCAGGGCAGCCAGCTCCTGCCGGAGGGCCTCGTCCTTGAGGACCGATTCAAGAAGCTCCTGGAGGGCCTGGCGCTGCTGGGGTGACAGCGAGTCCAGCAGCGACCGCATCATCGCCATCCGTTGCCGCATCTGCTCGAGCAGCTCGTCCAGGTTCCGGGGCGGATTCGGCCCGAACATATCCCCGAACTGTTGCATAAACTGGTCGAAGTCCGGCTCGTGACCCCGCATCCGCTGCTCGAGCATCCGGTTGAGCTGCTGGACCATCTGGCGAATCCGGGCCAGGTCTTCCGGGGTCAGGTTCTGGAGCTGCTGGTACAGGTTCTGGAAGAACGAATCCATGACCTGGCCCTGGAGCATCTGCATAAGCTCCTGGAAGAGCCGCTGGGCCTCAGGGTCCATAAACTCGTAGTCGTTCAGGGCCTTGATCTGCCCGGCCAGGTCCGGCGGAAGCCGGTCCAGGAACTCGAGCTTGCGCTGGGCAACCTTTTCCAGCATCTTTACCAGGGAGTCGTCGGCATTCTGGGCCGACCGCTCCCGGGCTTCCGCCAGGCGGCGCTCGATCCCCTGCCGCTCGGTTTGAATTACCTGGTCAAGCTTTTTGCGGATGTCATCCAGGACCGACCCCAGGTTGTACTGGTCAAGCCGCTGCTGGCGGGCCTGCCGCACCCGCTGCATCAGCTCCTGAAGGCCCATAAACCGGGTCCCGTCCGGGCGCGTGAATCCCCGGCGGAGGAGCTGACGCAGGGCCTGGGAGATATCACCGTGGGCCAGAACGTCGTCCGAGAGCGCCTTTAAAAGCTCATCGGCGTCGAGGTTAAAGTCCTGGGTGCCGTCCCATTCCGAGTAGCGATAGACAGGCATACCGGAAGCCCCCTCCCAAACTCAGCCAGGGGATGCCGCGTCCCCGGCCTAAGACCGATAAACCACTTTTCCGGCCAGTTTTTCTTTATTAAGCCGCTTGTTTACGTGGAGCCCCTCCAGGATGAACTCGACGGCGCTGGCGATGCTCGCCGGGCTGTCGTAGGCCCCGAGCCGGGCAACGCCCTCAAGCATGCCGTCCAGTTCCCGCATCAGCTTAACGTAGTGGGCGGACGGCATCAGCTCCCCCACGTCCACCTTGAGGCCGCCGCGGAACCGCTGGATAAGGGGTTCGAACTGCTGAACCTCAAAGTAGCGGTTGAACGTGCGGGCAACGGCGTTCATCAGGAGGCGCTCGACGATCTGCTCCTCGCGGCCGTCCTCAATAGATTCCAGCTCGATCTTCCCAACGGTGGAGGCGATGATGGCCGGCAGGTCGCTCATCCGGGGGACAACGTGCTCCTCGCCGAGGCGAATCGCCCGGCGCAGGGCGTTGGAGATTACGTTCTCATAGTTAGCAATCGAAACCCGGACGCTCACCCCCGAACGCTGGTTGATGTCCGGGCTCTTGCGGGCCAACGCCGAGACCTCGGCGATGATCTCTTTGATATACTGGGGTACCGTTATCTGGAACCCGGCGTCATCAAACGCCATCCGCTCCTGCTCCATGATCCGGATCTCTTCTTCGATGGTCCGGGGGTAGTGGGTCCGGATCTGGGAGCCGTAGCGGTCCTTAAGGGGGGTGATGATCCGGCCCCGGTTGGTGTAATCTTCGGGGTTGGCGGTGGCCACCACGTAGACGTCCAGCGGCAGGCGGATCCGGTAGCCCCGAATCTGGACGTCTCGCTCCTCCATTATGTTAAACAGGCCGACCTGGATTCGCTCGGCCAGGTCCGGAAGCTCGTTGATGGCAAAGATGCCCCGGTTTACCCGGGGAATAAGGCCGTAGTGGATGGTGAGCTCATCGGCCAGGTAGCGGCCCTCGGCAACCCGGATCGGGTCAACCTCGCCGATCAGGTCGGCGATGGTGACATCGGGGGTCGCAAGCTTTTCGGCGTACCGGGCCTCCCGCGGCAGCCAGTCGATTTCCACGTCGTCGCCGAACTCGGCCACCAGGTCCCGACACCGCTTGCAGATGGGCGCATACGGGTTATCGTTTATCTCGCACCCGGCGATGATGGGAATCTCGGGGTCGAGCAGGTTGACCAGGGAGCGGATGAGCCGGGTCTTGGCCTGGCCTCGCTCGCCCAGCAGGATGATATCCTGCCCCGAGAGGATGGCGTTTTCGATCTGGGGAATTACCGTGTCCTCAAAACCAATAATGCCGGGGAAGAGTTCCTCTCCCCGGCGGACCTTCTCAATCAGGTTCTTACGCAGCTCTTCTTTGACGGAGATTACTTTGTAGCCGCTCCGACGGAGTTCGCCGACCGTCCTGGGTTTAGCCGAAGCCATAACCGATTATCCCCTTCCCCTCCTTGGGTCTTCAGCCCAAGCATAACCCAGACCTCCCCGGCTGGTCAAGTAGCCAGCGGGTCGGGGCACCGCAGCCTCCGGCAGTTTAGTTGACCGGCTCGGGCTCGGCGGCCGCCGCCGGAATGAGGCCCAGCTCCCTGGCAATGTCGCCCCCCAGGGCAACGGTCACCTGCCCGGCGCGGGCCCAGGGCACGTCTTCTTTCCACTCCTGGAACACGACCCGCTGAGCCCGCAGCACGTAATGGTTGCCCATGTCGATAATTGGGGTCGTCGGCAGGCCGTTGGCCTGAACCGGGTCGAAGGGGGCGGAAAAATATGCTGCCCGGATTGCCGGCCGCCCGTCCAGAACCGCCAGCCGGTCCCGAACGACGGCAGCCCAGTCCTTCCCCGCCTCGTCCCAGGCCGCCGGCGGCGGAACGCTCCGAACGGCCAGAAGCCAGCCGTCGGCCCCGGCGTCGTGGACCCGGTCGAAGATGTTCACGAACATCACGCAGCCGCACTCCGGCCGCCACTGGAAGACAACCCGCTGAAAGGCCTGGACCACGAACCCGTCCCAAACGAACCGGCGGCTTATGGGGTAGCCAACGGCCTGGGGTCCGCCGAAGCGCCGGAAGTAGGTCCAGAACGGGATGCCGTCGGCATCGGTGACGGAAAACCCGCCCCGCCCGGCCCCGGCCTGGGTGTAAAAATGACCGCCCGGTATGGGCCAGTCAGGGCTCGGGCCCCGGCCCGGGCCGGCGGCCCCCTTAAACCGGGCCACGTACTCCCGGGTGATATCCAGGTAGAGGTTGCCGTAGGAGCGGGCCGGCTCGACCTGCGAGCCTTCGGCCCATTCGTTAAACGACGTTATGACCACCCAGTCTGCCCCGGTGGCGAGGGCCGCCTCCCAGCTTCGGCGGTAGTAGCCCCCGTTTTCCCGGTCCCGGATAAACCCGTCGGGCCGCCCCAGCCGGGTATCGTCGTAGCCGGGCATGACGGTGGCCGCAAAAATGCGGGTCTGGCCGGGCGGAACGGCGGCCCGGAACCGGCCGAGCCAGTTGCGGAGGACCTGGGCGGGGTCGGCTGCCCAGGCGATGGAGTAGCCGTGCTGGGCGTCGAAAACCCGCAGGTAGCCGAAGTTGTCCCCTTCGGCGACCCAGAACTGGTTCTGGCCGGGGTCAACCGCCGCCCGGATTTGGGCCCAGGTCTCGACCGGCAGGGCCCTTACCCGCCAGAAGAAGACGACCGGCCGGCCGTTATATCTCAAATAGGCCGGGTGGGCCAGGCGGCTTCCGGCCGCGGCCAGGGCCTGGGTGAGGCGGCCGGGGTCGTTCTGAAGGAGGGGGCCGTCGGTCTCGACCCCGAGGGCAACCTTAAACCCGAGGCGGGCGGCCGCATCCAGGGCCCGGCCGGCGTTCTGGTCGGTCCGGTCCCCGGGGCCGTACCAGGCCACGATGAACCCGTCGATGCCGGCGTCCCGGGCCTGGCGGATGTGCCGGTCGATGGCGGCCGGGTCGTCCGAGTTATAGGGGACGGCCGGGATATCGGCCGTTCGGCCCGAGGCCCAGAAGTCCTCGTCGAACCAGACGTAATAATAGGCCAGGAGAAGCCGGGCCGGTTCGGCCCCGGCAGGCCGGGCCCCGCCCAGGGCAGCCGCCACGATGACCGCCGCGGCCAGAACGCCGGCGGCATTTTGCCTCATCACCGCTGGTCTTCGCCCCACAGTCCTGGGAAACTTTACCGCCCGGGGGCCGTCCCGACAAGGTACATTGGTCCCCCGGCCGAGCCGTCGTTTATGGGGCCCGAGGTGGCTCGAACAAGGTAAAGGCCTGGTAGCCTGGAGCAGGTTAGCGGGGCGGGCGAATGTGTTAACTTTTTAGGGATGAAATCCGGGTCGGGGACCAAAGGGGCGGCGCTGGGGTCCGCCCTGTTGTTTATCCTGGCGGCCGCCGCGACCCTGCGCTTCCAGGGTCTTAACTGGGACCAGAACACCCACCTCCACCCCGACGAGCGGTTCATCACCATGGTGGCCGCCGCCCTGGAGTGGCCCCGAAGCCTGGGCGAGTACTTGGATACGGCCGCCTCCCCCTTGAACCCGTATAACCGCAATTTCGGCACCTACGTCTACGGCACCTTCCCCCTCTTTTTGACCAAGTTCGTGGCCGAGAAACTCCTCGACCTGGGCGGCTATGACCGGATCTTCCTGGTGGGCCGGGCCCTCTCGGCCCTGATGGACCTGGCAACAATTCTCCTGGCCTTTCTCATCGGCCGCCGCCTCTACGGCCCGGCCGTGGGCCTGCTCACCGCCGGCCTGCTGGCATTCACGGTCCTGCATATCCAGCAGGCCCACTTCTGGACGGTGGATGCGCCCGGGACGTTTCTGGTGACCCTGGGCCTCTACTTTGCCGTGGAGCTGGCCTTTGGCGGCCGCCCGGTCCCGGCCTTGCTCGGCCTCGGGGCAAGCTTTGGGTTGGCGCTGGCGACGAAGATAAACCTGGCCCTTTTTGGCGGAATAATCGGCCTCGCCTGGGCCCTGCGCTGGGTCGGCGCCCGAAACCGTTCCCCAATTGAACCGGCACTCCCCAGGGGCTGGTCGGGACGCCTGGCCGGCTGGGAAGTCTACATCCAGGCCCGGCCGACGGCGCCGGGGCCAGGCCTGGGGACGCTGCCGGCCGTCGGGGCCAGGTTTATTCTCACCCTGGCCGTGGCCTTTCTGGTGTTCCGGATTGCCCAGCCGTACGCCTTCCGGGGCCTGGGCCTCAACCCGCAGTGGGTCCAAGACATGGACATGGTGAGCCGGCTCATCGCCGGCGAAATCGACTATCCGCCGGGCCACCAGTGGGCATCCCGCACCCCCTATGTCTTCCCCTGGGTGAACATGGTGGCGTGGGGTCTGGGCTGGCCCCTGGGCCTGGCCGCCTGGGCCGGGGTTGCCCTGGCCGGCTACGAGCTGGTGTTCCGCCGCCGGGTTGAGCATCTGCTCCCCCTGGCCTGGGTCGTCCTTGTTTTCGGCTACCTGGGCGGTGGCTTCGTGCTCACAATGCGCTATTTCTACCCGATCTACCCGTGTCTGGTCATGCTCGCGGCCTATCTGCTGGTCCGGGTCTGGGATGGGCGGCGGGAATTGGGCCGGGTCGGGGCGGCGGTCGCCGGAGGCCTGGCGGTCGTGGTCGTCGGCGGGACCGTCCTCTGGGCCCTGGCCTTTACCCAGATTTACCGCCAGCCCCACTCCCGGGTTGAGGCGTCCCGCTGGATTTACGCAAATATCCCGCCGGGGTCGGTCCTCGGCTACGAGCACTGGGATGACCCCCTCCCCCTGCCCATTGACGGCCGGAATCCGGCCGACCTCTACCGGGGCGTGGAGCTGCCCCTGTATAACGAGGACACGCCCGAAAAGCTTTACGGCTACCCGAACCAGCCCGGCTCAGGTCTGCTCGATAAGCTCGACCGGGTCGATTACATCATCCTGAGTAGCAACCGCCTTTACGGGTCGATTCCCCGCCTGCCGATGCGCTACCCGATGACCATACGCTACTACGAGGCCCTGTTCAGCGGCGAGCTGGGGTTCGAGCGGGTCAAGACCTTCAACTCGTTCCCGGGCCTGTTCGGGCTGACCATCAACGACCAGGGGGCCGAAGAGGCGTTTACGGTTTACGACCACCCGCAGGTGGACATCTTCAAAAAGACGCCGGCCTATTCCCGGGCCCGGGCCGAGCAGATCCTTGGGGCCATCGACTGGGAAAGCGTCCGGCGGGTCACGGCCCTGGAGGTGAGCCGGGCGCCGACCGGCCTCATGCTCCGGCCGGAGGACCTGCCGGTCTACGAGCAAGGATTCACCTGGTCGGAGGCCTTTAACCGGGCGGGTCCGGTGAACACCAGCGAGCTGCTGGCCGTTTTAACGTGGCTCTTTGCGGTTGAACTTCTCGGCCTGCTGGCTTTTCCGGCGGTCCGGGTCGCACTGGGGGGCCTGGTGGACGGCGGCTGGTCGGTGGCGAAAACGTTCGGCCTCGTGGCCGTCGCCTGGGCCGTCTGGGCCGGGGCCAGCCTCCGGGTTTTCAGCTTTACCGGCCTGGCCGTGGCCGGGGCGGTGTTGGGGCTCGCCGTGGCCGGCCTTATCTTCGCCCTGGCGACCCGGCGGGAGCTCGGGGAGTTTGTGCGCCACCGCTGGTGGGCACTGGCCGCCGCTGAATCCGTCTTCCTGGGGGCGTTCGGGGCGTTTCTCCTCATCCGGATGGGGAATCCGGACCTGTGGCATCCGGTGATGGGCGGCGAAAAGCCGCTGGACTTCGCCTTTTTGAATGCCGTCATCCGGAGCCCTTACTTTCCGCCGTATGACCCGTGGTTTGCGGGCGGGTATATAAACTATTACTACTTCGGGTTTGTCCTGGCGGCCGTGCTCATCAAGCTTACCGGCATCGTCCCGTGGGTGGCCTACAACCTGGCGATTCCGACCTGGTTTGGCCTCACGGCCGCCGGGGCCTTCGGGGTTGCGGCCAGTCTGGGCCGGGCCCTCAGGGCCGAAACCGGGCCCGAGCCCGGTCCCGGTCGGACGGTCGGCCTCGGCCTGCTCGGCCCGCTCTTTGTCGTGGTGGCCGGGAACCTGGGCGAGGCCAGGCTCTACCTGGAGGCCCTGGCCGGCCTCGGGGGCGACATCCGGAGCACGGTTCCGGGTTTTGGGACCCTGCTCCGGGTTCTCGTCGGCCTGGAACGGGTTATCTTTGAAGGCCAGCCCCTCCCGTTCCGGCCCGAGTGGCCGTACTGGAACCCAACCCGGGTCATCCCGGACACGATTAACGAGTTCCCCTTCTTCACGTTTCTCTACGCCGACCTGCACCCCCACCTGCTGGCCCTGCCCCTGACCCTCGGGGCCCTGACCGGCACGGTTGGGGCCGTCATCGGCCCGCCGAAGGCCCTCGGCCTTCGGCACCGGCTGGTTCGGGTCGGGCTCCTGGGCCTGGTTATCGGCGCCCTCTGGCCGGCGAATACCTGGGATTTCCCAACGTATCTGGGGCTGGCCGTCCTCGGCATCGGCCTGGCCGAGTACCGCCGGCTGGGCCGCCTTGACCGGGACTGGGCTGTTGCCGTGGGCTGGCAGGCGGCCGGCATCCTGGCCCTGAGCCGGGTCCTCTTCGGGCCGTTTTTCGCCTATTACGCCGTCCCCTATACGTCCGTGGAGCTCTGGCGGGGACCCCGAACCGGCCTCCAGGACTACCTGACCGTCCACGGGTTGTTTCTCTTTGTGCTGGCCTCCTGGCTCCTCTGGGAAGCCTGGCCGGTTCTGCGGCCGGGGCCTGACCTTTTTGAGCGGCTTCTCCTCTACGGCGGGCTCGCCCTGGGCGCCGTCCTCCTGTTCACCGGGGCCGGAGCGCAGCTTCTCGGGGTGCTGATTCTCGGCCTGAGCCTGGTGAACTTCCTGCGGCCGGAGGTATCCCCTGCCCGGCGGTTTGCCTTCGCCCTGGCGGGCGTCGGGGCCGCCCTTACCCTGCTGGTGGAGTTTGTGGTCCTCCGGGGGGACATCGGCCGCATGAACACGGTCTTTAAGTTTTACGTTCAGGTCTGGGTGCTGTGGGGGGTGGCGTCTGCGGTTGGCCTGGCCGAGCTTCTCCGGGGGGTGCGGGGCTGGCAGCCCGAACTCCGGCAGGTGTGGGTTGCGGTCCTGGGGGCACTGCTCGTGGCGGTGCTGAGCTACCCGGTCCTGGCGACAGCCGCCAAGGTCCGGGACCGGTTCCCGGGGGCCGAAGGGTTCACCCTCGACGGCCGGGCCTACATGGACCAGGCGGTTTACCACGACCGGCAGCCCCTGGTCCTCAGGTACGACCGGCAGGCCATCGACTGGCTCCTGGATAACGTCCGGGGGTCGCCGGTAATCCTGGAGGGGCACGCTCCCGAGTACCGGTGGGGGGCGAGGTTTGCGGTTTACACCGGCCTGCCGGCCGTCGTGGGGTGGAACTGGCACGAGCGGCAGCAGCGGGCCATCTACACCGAGCCCCTGGTCGAGCGCCGGATTCAGGACGTGGCAACGGTTTACAACACCCCCGACCCGGCCCAGGCCCTGCGGCTCCTGGCCCGGTACCGGGTCCGGTATATCGTCGTCGGGGAGCTTGAGCGGGCTTACTACGAGCCGGCCGGGCTGGCCAAGTTCGACCGGATGGCCCGGCAGGGGCTCCTAGAAACCGTCTACCGGCAGGGACCGGTCACGATTTACCGGGTGCCGGGCGGCTAGCGTTCACCGGCCGGGCCGGCGGCGCCCCGCAGGTGGGCGGTGGCCTCCTCTTCAACCCGGGCCCAGATTTCGCCGGCGATGGGCTCCCGCATCTCTTCGAGGATATGGCCGACCAGGCCGATGGCCCGGGCCATCACCCCGAGCCCCCGGCAGACCTGCCAGGGGATGCCCATCTCGCTGGCAATCGCCCCGATCGCCCCGGTGGCGTTCACCGGCAGGCTCCGGTTGAACCGCCGCTCGGCCTCGGCCGCAATAAGCTGTATCAGCTCCACGTAGCGGCCGGCGAACCCGTGCTCGGCCGCAATTGCAAAAAGCCGGGGGGTGCGGGGGTCGATGGGCTTGTGGATCGGGTGGCCGACCCCCGGAATAAGCTCCCGGCGGGCGGCAAAGTCGGCCACAACCCGGGCGGCGACGGCGTTCAGGTCGGCGTCGGCCGGGGCGTCCCGCAGGGCCTCCTGAAGCATCCGGGCCGCCCCTTCGAGGCTGCCGACGAAGACGGTGCCGAGCCCGAGAAGGCCGGCCGCAACCGCCCCCTGCAGGGCTTCCGGCGCCCCCAGGTAGGTGAGCCGGGCGGCCAGGGCGCTCGGGGTGAGGCCGTGCTCGACCAGGGCCACCAGCATCGCGTTGAACACCGCCGACTCCCCGGGGGTCGGCAGCCGGCCCATAATCTCTAAAAACGCCATATCGCCCAGGTTTACCCGGCCGATAAGCTCACCGGCCAGGTCATAGCCCCGGACCACGATGCGGTCGGGGGCGCTCCAGGCAATATCCGAGCGCAGGGTCCGGCGCTTACTGGCCATCGGCTCCTCCGGACAGGTTTAAGTTTACGGGCGCGACTGTAGCCGTTCGATCGCGACCTTCAAGTGCCGCTCGGCAATGGCCGGCGCCCCCTCCTCCACCCGAACCCGGTGGGCCTCGGCCAGGACTTCGGCGGTCGTCCGACCCGGCGGCGGGGTGAACTTGTAAACCGAAAGCTCAATCCGAAAGCCGTTCGGGTCCCGGAAGTAGAGGGAGTCCATGAAGCCCCGGTCGATCCGGCCGGTGTTCGGGTAGCCGAGGGCGTTAAGCCGGTCGGCGGCCCGGTCAAACGTCTCCCGGGAGACAGCAAAGGCGATGTGGTGGACGTTGCCGACAACCTCCGGGACCGGGGTCGGGTCGTTTTCCCGGCCCTCCCGGACAAAGAAGGTTATGAGCCGGCCGTCGCCCGGGTCAAAGAAAAGGTGGGTCTCTTCGGGCACATCGAGGTTCGGCTGTTCGAAGACCAGCCGCATGCCGAGGACGCCCTGCCAGAAGTCGATGATTGCCTGGCGGTTCGAGCCGACCAGGGTGATGTGGTGGACGCCCTGAACCGGAACCGGTGCCTCCATCGGCAACAACCTCCCCTGTCAGATTGAGAAGAAGAGTTCCCGGTAGCGCTGGGCCATCTCCTGGTCGCCGTAAGCGGTGCCGGCCCGGACCCGGCCGAACGCCGTCAGCACCAGGCTGGCCGGGTCGAATTCGAAGACCGTCGGCAGGTCGTCAACCGGGCCCGCCTCGTATTTATAGCCCTCCCGGTCAACCTGCACCCGCCAGGTTCCGCCATTGCGTCCGGACACCCGGAACCCGACCCGGATCGGTTCGGGCCCGAGCCGGTCAAGGTCGGTTGTTCCCTGCCAGAGGATGAACATCCAGGGGACCAGAAAGTCGGCGGCGTCCGGCGCAAGGCCGTGGGGCACCCCGAGCTTCTCCCGGATATCCCATTTGTGGACGCTGTAGTCCATTATCTGGAAGACCGGGTAGCAGCACGCCGGCACCGGCCCCATATACGGGTGGGAGACCATCAGGCCGGTCCAGTCAGCCTCGCTCAGCCCTTCGAAGATGGTCATCAGGGTCTCGTAGTCCCGCTTGAACCGGGCCAGAAGCTCTTCCCGGGGCGTGCCCCGGAACGCCCGGGCCCGCTCATCGAGCCGGCTCGCCATCACCTTGAGGCCGTACGGGGGCGGCGCCTCCTGGCCGCGGCGGGCCAGGTCGAACCGCTCCAGGTAGCCCTCGATGACGTCAATCATGTGGCCCACCAGGTCCCGGACCTGCCAGTGGCCCGAAGCCGTCGGGTTCTCCCAGTATTCGGGGACCGCGCAGAGGTCGTAGAACGTTTGAAATTCGGCCTTGACCGTGTCCAGGAGCCGCCGCTTGTTGGCAAAGTTAAAGACATCCCACTTTTCTTTCTCAAGCTGAACCTGAACCATTTGTCCTCCTCCGCAGAGCGTGCTAGCTAATCTTATTTCAGTAACCTGCAGCTGTCAAGCTGGTTGCTTGCCACTACCTGGTGGACGGGCGGCGTGGCTGGTAAAATTACAGGTTGAACCTTCGGCTTTTTATAGGAGGTTGACGGATTGGAAGGACCGGTCCTGGCCCGACCCCTCAGCACGCCCAGCCCGCTCGAGCTGCGGCTGGCCGCCGGCGAGTTTGTGGTCGCCTCAGAGGTCTCGCCGCCCCGCCGGGCCCGCCTTACCAGCTTCATCCGGCGGGCCCGCCGGCTGGGCCGGTTTGCGGTTGCCCTGACGGTGACCAACAACCACGCCGCCCGGCCCCGCCTCGAGAGCCTGGTAGCCGCCTATATTTTGCGCCTCCACGGCCTGGACCCGATCTGGGTCGTCAATACCCGGGACCGCAATCGGCTTGCCATCAAGAGCCAGATCCTGGCGGCCGGCGTGCTGGGGGTCCAGAACGTCCTGTGCGTCAAGGGCGACCCCATCGAAAAGGGCGCAGACCCCGACGCCAGGGCCGTCCACGACCTTTCAACCCTCGACCTGATTCGGCTGTTTGCCGAGCAGAAGGCCGAAGGCCACCACTTCTTTATCGGCGGGGCCGTAGACGTCACCTCCGCCCCGGTTGAAAGGGCGTTCCGGCTTGCCCGCCGCCGGGTCGAGACCGGGGCCGACTTTCTTCAGACCCAGCCCGTCTTCGAGCTGGGCCCCATCGCCGAGCTGGCCGCCCGCCTCCGGTCTCTTCCGGACCGGCGGCCGTACCTGATTGCCGGCCTGATGCCGGTTCTGGACCCGGATGATATCGGGCGGGTCGAACGGAACCTGGGCATCCCGGTCCCGGCCCCGGTCCGGGAGCGGCTCACCCGGGCGGCCGACCCCCGGGCGGCCGGCCTCGAGCTCCTGGCCGACCTGGTCGCCGGCCTCCGGCGGACCGAGGGGGTCCACGGCATCAACGTGATGCTCTTCGACCAGACCGACCACATGGTCGAGAGCATCCTGGCCTGCCTTGGGACCCGGGCCGAGGCGGCCTCGTGATCTGACCGGCGGCCCGCTTACGGTACCAGGATAACCTTGCCGAACTGGGCCCGGTCAGCCAGGATCCGGTGGGCCTCGGCTGCCTTCTCCAGGGGCAGAACCCGGTCGATGACCGGCCGGAGCCGGCCGGCCTCCACCTGCTGGAGGACCTCCAGCAGGTCGGCCCGGGACCCCATGTACACCCCGGAGACCGAAAGCTGGCGGGTGAAGACGTACCTTAAGTCGATTTCGGGGGTGGCGCCGGCCGTTGCCCCGCAGGTAACCAGCCGGCCGCCCCGGGCCAGGATGCGGATGCTCTTGCTGAAGACCTCGCCCCCGACGTGTTCGAAGACCACGTCAACCCCCTGCCCCTCGGTGAAGTTGCGGACCGCCCCGACAAAATCGGTCTCGGTGTAATTTATCGTCTCATCGGCCCCCAGCTCGCGGGCCTTTTTCAGCTTCTCTTCCGTGGACGCGGTGCTTATCACCCGGGCCCCGAACAGCTTCGCGATCTGGATGGCGGCGCTCCCGACCCCGCTCCCGCCGGCCTGAACGAGCACCGTCTCCCCGGGGCGGACGCCGGCCCGCTTGACCAGCATGTGCCAGGCGGTCTGAAAGACCAGCGGTATGGCCGCCGCCTCTTCGAATGAGAGGCCGGGCGGCTTCGGTAAGATGTTAACACCCGGGGCCTTGACAAACTCGGCGTAGCCGCCCCAGTAGGGGCCGGCGCCCAGGATCGAGTAGTCGGGGCACTGGGATTCCTGGCCGTGGGTGCAGGCCCAGCAGTGGCCGCAGCCGATGCCGGGCGCAATCACCACCTCGTCCCCGGGCCGGACCCAGGTGACCAGCTCCCCAACCTTCTCAACAACACCGGCGACGTCAGACCCGAGGATGTGGGGGTAGTTTATCCGGTAGCCCCGGACGCCCTGGCGGATCCAGAGGTCGAGGTGGTTGAGGGCGCAGGCCCTGACCCGGACCAGAACCTCGTCGGGACGGATTTCCGGGGTGGGGACCTCTTCGAAGGTCAGAACTTCGGGCCCCCCGTGCTGGCGGAGGGTGACGGCGCGCATCGTAGCCTTCTCCTTTGCCGGCTGTGTTCGGTCAATTCTAATCGGGCCTGCCGCCCGCTGCCAAGTTTGCAGGCCGGCCAGACTGGACAAACGGTTTTCGGCCGGGGGATACTAGAGTAGTTAAACGGCGGCGCAGCGGGTGCCGCGGTCTGGAGGAGCTATGGGGGCCGAACTTAAGAGGCTGCTGGGACGGTTCCGGCGCCGGCGCCTCCTGATTGAGGTCTGGGCCGGTGTTGCCGCGGCCCTGGCCGTCTGGGGGGCGGTTGGGACCGCCCTCGCCGCCGTCAACCTGGTGATCCCCGGCCTCTCCTCAGCCCAGGTCCGGTTAGCCGGCATCCTCTTACTCGGGCCGATGCTGGCCGGCCTTGGAGTCTACCTTGCCCGCCTGGGCTGGCACGACCTGCGCATCGCCCGCCTGGTGGACCTCTCGGCCGGCCTTAAGGACCGGCTGACCACCGCCGTCGAGCTGGTCCAGGGCCGGATAAGGTCCCCGTTCGCCGACCGGCAGGTCGCCGACGCCCTGACCCGGGGCTCGGAAATACCCCCCGCCCGGGTCTTTCCCTGGCGGTGGCACCCGGTCCGCTGGGCGGCCGCCGCGGTTTTGCTTGCCCTCTTCTTCTGGCTGACCCTCCAGACAAATCCCCGGGACCGGATTCTGGCCCGGGAAGCCGAAGCCCGCCAGGCCATCGCCGCCGTCCAGGCGAACGTTGAACAGCTCAAGAACGAGCTGGGAGACACCCAAAACCCGTCGCCCGAGCTTCAACAGGCCCGGGAGCAACTGGAGCGGCTCAGCCGGGAGCTGGCCGAGGCCGGCCCGAACCGGGAACAGGCGATGGCCCGCCTCGGTGAGGCCGAGCAAAACCTGGCCGGCCAGCTCAGCCCCCGGACCCAGGCCGAACGGTTCGGCCTCGACCGCCTCGCCCGGGAACTCGAACGCTCCGGCCAGGCGCCCGGCGCCGGCGAGCAGTTCCGGCAGGGCGACCGGCAGGCCCCGGCCCGGGCCCTGGAGAATATCGCCGACCGGTTGGGCGACGTTTCGGCCGGAGACCGGGAGGCCCTGGCCCAGGCCCTTGAGCGGGCCGCCCAGACCCTGCAGGGGATAAACCCGGCCCTGGCCCAGCGGCTCCAGCAGGCCGCCGACGCCCTGCGCCGGGGCGACTTGGAAGGGGCCCGCCAGGCCCTTGATGAGGCCGCACGCCTGGCCGGGGAGATGGGCCAGCGGGTTGAGGGTCAGGAACGGCTCGCCCGGGTTGTTGACCGGCTCGAGGCGGAGCGACAGCAGCTCGCCGGGCAGGCCGGGGCGCTCGCCCGGGCCCAGGGCCAGCAGGCCCAGCCCGGGTCCCAGGCCGGTCAGGGCCAGCCGACCCAGTCGGGTCAGGGCAACCGGGGCGAGGCCGCTCAGGGTAATCAGGCTGGCCAGGGCGACCAGGCCGGCCAGGGCAATCAGCCCGGCCAAGGGGGTCAGGGGGCCCAGGGTCAATCCGGGCCGGGCGGCCAGGGGGCCGGGTCCAACCAGCCCGGAACCGGCGCCGGCTTTTCGGGCCAGACTTCGGGGGACGTGGCCGGCACGACAGCCCCCCGCTCGGAGGGCGGGGTGGCCACCGGCGGCGGTCGGCCCCTCACCGACCGGCCGGGCACGACCGGTACCGGCGAGCTGGACGCCGTTTACGCCCCGACCCAGCGGCTCGGGTCCCAGGGCCAGACGTCGTTTATCCCCGGCCAGCAGTCGGCGGGGCCCGTTGAGCGGCAGCAGGGGGATGGGCCGGTCGAGCTGGGGCAGATGATGGTGCCGTATCAGGAAGTCATCGGCCAGTACCAGACGGCCGCCGGCCGGGCCCTCGACAGTGGCTACGTGCCCGGACCTCTCAAAGACCTGGTGAAGGCCTATTTCGATTCCCTCAGTCAGGGCAGGTAAAACTCGGTTCAAAGGGGACTTGCGGTGGTTGAGACGGCCTTAACCGTTGAAGAATTCCAGAAAGTTGCGTCCCGGATCGAGGCTGAGGTCGGCAAGGTTATCGTCGGCCAGCGGGAGGTCATCCGCTACGTGCTGGTTGCCCTCATTGCCGGCGGCCACGTCTTGCTGGAGGGCGTGCCCGGCCTGGGCAAGACGATGCTGGTCCGCACCCTGGCCTCGGCCCTCAACCTGAGGTTCAGCCGGATCCAGTTCACGCCGGACCTCATGCCCTCGGACATCACCGGGACGATGGTTCTGGTTGAGGATGAGCACGGCCGGCGGACGTTCCAGTTCCAGCCCGGCCCGATCTTTGCGAACTTGGTCCTGGCCGACGAGGTGAACCGGGCAACCCCGAAAACCCAGTCGGCCCTCCTGGAGGCGATGCAGGAGCGGACCGTCACCGTCAGTAATACGATGCACCGGCTCCCCAGGCCGTTCTTCGTCCTGGCAACCCAGAACCCCATCGAGATGGAGGGAACGTATCCCCTGCCCGAGGCCCAGCTCGACCGGTTTTTCTTCAAGCTGCTGGTTTCATTCCCCCGGGGGGATGAGCTTATCGACATCCTGAACCGCACCACCACCGTCGAGGAGCCCCGGGCCGAAGCGGTCGCCGACGGGGAAGCGATTCTCGCCATGGGCGAGCTGGCCCGGGGGCTGGCCGTCGCCACCCCGGTTATGGACTACATCGCCCGGCTGGTCCTGGCAACCCACCCGGAAAACCCTGAGGCCCCGGACATGGTCAGGCGCTACGTCCGGTACGGGAGCAGTCCCCGGGGGGCTCAGGCCCTGGTGCTGGGGGCGAAAATCACGGCCCTTCTGGACGGCCGGTTTAACGTCGCCATTGACGACGTCCGGGCCGTGGCCCTGCCGGCCCTGCGCCACCGGATAATCTTAAACTTCGAGGGCCAGGCCGAGGGCATCCAGACCGACCAGGTCGTCCGGGCCCTCCTCGAACAGCTACCGGTCAAGTAGTTATGCGCCTTCTGGATACCTTCGGCGAGTCCCTGCTCGCAAAGCTCTCCCGGCTGCGGCTTGTGGCCCGGCGGCCCCGTCCCGGCCGGCAGAGCGGGGAGCGCCGGAGCACCCGGAAGGGGCGGGCCATCGAGTTTGCCGACTTTCGCCGGTACGCGGCCGGGGACGACCCGCGGCTCATCGACTGGAACGTCTACGCCCGGCTCGAAAAGCTCTTTGTCCGCCTCTACCAGGAAGAAGAGGACGTGACCGTCCACATCCTGGTGGACGCCAGCCGCTCGATGGACTGGGGTGAGCCGAACAAGCTCGAATTTGCCGTCCGCCTTGCGGCGGCCCTCGGGTACATCGTGCTGGCCACGTCCGACCGGCTGGTCGTTTCGACCGTCCGGGACGACCGGGTCGTTCCCCTGACCCCGCCCCTCCGGGGCAAGCACCACGCCCTCGAACTTTTCCGCCAGCTTGAGGCGGTCGAGGCCGGCGGAACAACCCGGCTTAATGCCGCCCTCACGGCCTACGCCGGCCGGCCCCAGGCTGCCGGTCCGCTGGTCTTAATATCCGACCTGTTTGCCCCGGAGGGGTTTGATGCCGGCCTGCGGGCCCTCCAGGGGGCCGGCTATGAGCTGACCGTCTGCCACATCCTGGCCCCCCAGGAGCTTGAACCGGACCTTACCGGCGACCTGGAGCTGGTGGACGTCGAGACCGGCGACCGCCAGGAGGTGACCCTTACCCCGGCCGACCTGAACGAGTACGTCGAGAACCTCCGCCGCTGGCGGGAATCGGTCGCGGCCTGGTGTCTGCGCCGGGGGATAAGCTACATTCCGCTGGACACCCGCATCCCGTTTGATGAGCTGGTCTTTAAGGAGCTGCCCCGGCGCGGGGTGCTGGTCTGAGGGGGTTGAACGATGGGTCTGCTGGCACCGGCGGCGCTCGCCCTCCTGAGCCTGGCCGGGCCGATTATCATCCTCTACCTGCTCAAGCTCCGGCGGGAGCGGCGGCCGGTCTCGAGTCTTCTCCTGTGGCCGCGGGCGCGGGCTAGCCTTCAGGCGAATCAGCCCTGGCAGCGGTTCCGCTGGAGCTGGCTCCTGGTCCTTCAGCTGCTGGTTCTGGCGGCCCTGGTGGTGGGGTCGGCCCGCCCGTTCCGGGTTGAGACGGCCCAGCCGACCGGCCGCAACGTCATTGTCCTGGATACGTCGGCTTCCATGGGAGCCACCGACGTCTCGCCGAACCGGCTCGAGGCTGCCAAGCGGGAAGCCCGCCGGTATATCGACGGCCTCCACCCCGACGACGAGGTTGCGCTGGTCGTCGGCGGGCGGCAGGGTCGGGTCCTGGTGAGCCCGACCCGGGACCGGGACCTGGTGCGTCGGGCGATTGACGCCGTTCAGCTCACGGCCGAGCCGTCGGACCTGGGGGAGCTGCTCCGGCTGGCGGTGGGCATTGCCGGCGGCCAGGGGCAGGGCCGGGTGGTCCTGTTCTCGGACGGGGTGGTCCCGGCCATGCCCGTTGACCGGCTGCCGGTGCCGTTCGAGTTCCGACCGGTCGGAGCCGGGGGCAATAACCTGGGGATCACGGCCGTGCAGGTGCGGCCGGGACCGGCCGGGGACGAGGTCTTTGTCCGGATTGACGGGTCGGTCCCCGAGCCCGGGCGGGTGATGGTGCGGCTCCTGGCCGGGGGCCGGCTCCTGGACGCCCGGGAGGCGGCGGTTACCCCGGATGGGGGCGGGGTGGTCGTTTTCCCGGCGGTTCCGGCCGGGAACGATGTCCTGGAGGTCGTCCTGGACGTAAACGACGACCTGGCGGTCGATAACCGGGTCTGGATTGCCCGGGCGGGCCAGCAGACAACCCGGGTCCTTTACCAGGGCCGGGGAAACCTTTTCCTGGAGCGGGCCCTCGGGCTCATCCGGGGGGTGGAGGTCACCCGCCTGGCCCCCGACACTCCCCTGCCCGGGGAGCGGTTTGATTTATACATTTTCGACGGCGTTGCCGCCAACCCTGAGGGCATCCCGAACTGGTGGTGGATTAACCCGCCCGGGGCCGGCCCCGGGTTTGAGGTCGGGCCCGAGGTGCTTTTCCCGGAAGTAAGCTTCTTTGACCCGGAGCACCCGCTCCTCCGCTCGGTCGACCTGGGGAGCCTCGCCCTGGCCAGAACCCGGGCTATCACGGCCACCGCCGACTGGCGGGTCCTGGCCACTGCCGGGCCGTCGCCCATCCTGCTGGCCCGGGAAACCGAAACCGGCCGCCAGGTCGTTTCGACGTTCAGCCTGCAGGAAAGCGATTTCCCCCTCCAGCCCGGGTTCCCGATTTTTGTGGCGAATCTGGTCGCCTGGACCGGCCGGGCCGGACCGGCCTCCCTGGCCGTTTACCGGCCGGGGGACCTGGTTCCGGTCAGGGTTCGGCCCGAAGCCACAACGGTAAAGGTTATCCGGCCGGACGGGTCCGAAATTAACCTGGAGCCCAGGTCGGAGCTTTTGACCTTCGGCCAGACCGACCAGCTCGGGGTCTACACGGTCATCCAGTTTTCGGGCGACCGGGAGGTTGAGCGGAACCTGCTGGCCGTAAACCTGCTCAGCCCGGATGAGAGCCGGACGGCCCCCCGCTCCGACCTGCCGGTCGTCGGAACCGGCGCCCGGGAGCTGCCGGCCGAAACCGAGGTCCGGCGGGAGCTCTGGGAAGTTCTGGCCCTGGCTGCCCTCGGCCTGATGCTCCTGGAGTGGTGGGCGTTCTACCGGGGCATCCGAATCCGGCTGCCGGCCTGGGTCCGCCTGCCCCGGCCGTTCGCCGGGCGGAGGCTGGGCCGTGCCTAGTGTGGGGTTTGACCGGCCGCTCGTCCTGGCCCTGCTGGCACCGGTCCTGGTCCTGATGCTTTACGCGGTTGGCTTCCGCCGGCGCCGCCTCCCCGTGGGGCCGGTGGTCCTCCGGTCGCTTATCACCTTAAGCCTGATCCTGGCTCTGGCCGGGGTGCGGCTCAACCTGCCGGTCGACCGGCTGGCCGTGGCGTTTCTCGTCGACCGCTCGGACAGCATCAGCGCCGAAAATCGGGCCGCCCAGGAGGCATTTATCCGGCAGGCCGTCGCCGGCCTTCGGCCCGAGGACGAGTGGGCGGTTATAACGTTTGGGGCCGAGCCGCTGGTCGACCGGAGCCTCGCCCCCGGGAGCCAGTTTTCGGGCATTGCCTCGGTGCCCGACGGCAGCCGCACCGACATCGAGGCGGCGGTCCGGCTGGCGATGGGCCTGCTGCCCCCGGACCGGGCCCGCCGGCTCGTTTTGCTCACGGACGGGAACGAGAACCAGGGCGAGGCGATGCGGCAGGCCGACCTGCTGGCCGCGGCCGGGGTTGAGCTGTGGGCGGTTGCCCTGCCGGGTCGGGCCGGGCCGGAAGTCCGGGCCGAACGGCTGGTGGCCCCTGGCCGGGTCCGGGAGGGCCAGCTCCTCGAGCTGCGGGGAACCATCTGGGCCAACCAGGCCGCCGACGCCACCGTTCGGCTGCTGGCCGACGGGGTTCCGGTTGCCGAGCAGGCCGTCCGGCTTCAGGCCGGCTTTAACAATTTCGGGTTCCAGGTCGGCCAGCTCCCGCCCGGGTTTCACAACCTGGTTCTCCAGGTGACGAATACCCCGGACACCTACCCCCAGAACAACGAGTCGCTGGCGGTTGTTCAGGTCCTCGGCCAGACCCGGACCCTGCTGGTCGGGGCCGAAGCCGACCGGGCACCGGTGGCGGCCGCCCTGCGGGCCGCCGGCATGCCGGTCACCGAGGTCGACCCGGAAAACCTGCCGGGTAGCCTCGACGGCCTGCGGGACTACGACGTGGTGGTCCTGGCGAATGTCCCGGCCGACGTCCTGGGCGAAAAGCTCCGGGTTCTTTCGACCCTGGTTCGGGAGCTGGGGCGGGGCCTGGTGGTTATCGGCGGCGAGCGGAGCTACGCCCTCGGCGCCTACCACCGGACGCCCCTGGCCGAGCTTCTGCCGGTGGAGCTGGAGCCGAAAAGCTACCGGGAAACCCCGAGCGTGGCGTTCGTGGCCGTCATCGACAAGTCGGGGAGCATGGGCAACTGCCACGGCACCTCCGGGGCGTGCGGGTCGCCGCCCCTGACCGGCCCCCCGCCGAATATCCCCAAGGTCGAACTGGCGAAAGAGGCCACGTTCCAGGCCCTCCAGCGGCTCGGCCCCCGCGACGAGGTCGGGGTGCTGGTCTTTGACAGCGTTGCCCGCTGGATTGCCCGGCCCGCCTCGAACGCCGACCTCCAGCGGGTATTCTCCCTGCTCGCCGGCGTCCGGGCCGAAGGCGGCACGAACATCTATGCCGGCCTGGCCGAGGCCGTGGAGGCCCTTAAAAAGAGCCAGGCGGCGGTCAAGCATATCGTCCTGATGACCGACGGCTGGTCCCGAACCGGGGATTTCGGCACCCTCATCCGGGACATGAAGGCGCACGGCATCACCCTCTCGACCATTGGCGTCGGGGGCGGCTCGGCCGACCTGCTCCAGACCCTGGCAAAGGAGGGCGGCGGCCGCTACTACGCCGTCGGGGACGCCCGCGACGTGCCCCAGATCCTGCTTAAAGAGACCGAGGAAGTCCAGCGGACGATTATCGTGGAGGAGACGTTCCGGCCGGCCCCCGCCGACCCGAGCCCGATCCTCCAGGGCCTTTCGGCGCTACCGCCCCTCCACGGCTACCTCGGAACAAGCCCCAAGACCGGAGCCCAGGTGGTCCTGCGGTCGGCCAAGGACGACCCGATCCTGGCGGCCTGGCAGACCGGCCTGGGCCGGGTGGTGGCCTGGACGTCGGATGCTAAGGGCCGGTGGGCCCGGGACTGGGTGACCTGGGCCGGATTCCCAACGTTCTGGCGGCAGGTTATCGACTGGGCCGGGGCAGCCCCGACCGGGGAGGGCCTTCGGGCCGGGGTGCGGGCCGAGGGGGCCAGCGGCCTGATTGCCGTCGACCTGGACCGGCCGACCCTGGCCGAGGGCCACACCCTGGCGGCCCGGGTTGTCGGCCCGGACGGCACCGTCCGGACCGTCCGGCTTGACCAGACCGGACCGGGCCAGTTCGAAGGGGTCTTCCCGGCCGGCCAGTCGGGAACCTACTACGTCGCCGTTACCGAGCAGGAGGGCGACCGGACCCTCCGGGGCGACCGGACGGCCCTGGCCGTGGCCTATTCGGCCGAGTACCGGGACCCGGCCGCAAATCCGGGCCTGCTTTCGGCCCTGGCAAGGGCCACCGACGGGCGGCTTAACCCGGAGCCGGCCGACGTCTTCCGGGCCGCCTTCCGGCCGGTCCGGCAGAGCACGCCCCTCTACCCGTGGCTGCTGCTCCTGGCCGCGGTGCTCTGGCCCCTTGATATCGCCTGGCGGCGGCTTGCGGTGGGGCCGGCTGTGGTCCTTGCCGGTGCCCTCTCGGCCGTGCGGACCCGGCTGGCGGCCCGGCGGGCCGTCGAGGTCCCGGCCATGCTGGGCCGCCTCCGAACCCGCAAGACGGTCGCATCAAGCCGGCTCGGCCAGGTCAGGCCGGCCCCGAAGGCTGAAACGGGCCAGCCGGCGGGCCCGGCCGGGGGCGACCTGGGCCGGCTGCGGGAGGCAAAGCTCCGGGCTCGCCGGGAGACCGGGCGGGCAGACTAGGCTCCGGCGGTCCCGCCGGGCCGGACCTCCACCGAAGCGACCCGTTCCAGGGGCAGGACGAGGGCGGCCATGTCGTTGTCGCCAAACCCGAGGGCTTTGGCCTCCTGGAAGACCTGCTCGGCCTGGGCCCCCATCAGCAGCCGGGTCGAGATCCGGGTTGCCAGCCGGGTGATCAGGTCCAGGTCCTTGCAGAGGAGGCTCACCGGGGTGCGGGGGGTGAAATCCCGCTGGAGGATAAGGGGCGTCGACCGGGTCCACATCATGCTGCTGCCATAGCTGGTCTTGATTACTTCGAACGCCACCGCCGGGTCGACGCCGGCCTTGGCCGCAAAGACCAGGGCCTCGGCCACCCCCGCCATATTGATGCCTACCAGCAGTTGATTCACCAGCTTGACGATGGTGCCGCTTCCGGACGGGCCGCAGTAGTGGATATTCTTCCCGAGTTTTTCGAAGACGGGCAGGGCCCGGTCAAACGCCTCCCGGTCGCCCCCGACCATGATGGTGAGGGTGGCCGATTCGGCCCCGGGGGGTCCGCCGCTGACCGGGGCGTCCAGGAACGCGGCCCCGACCGCCCGGGCGGCCTCGGCGATGGCCCGGCTGGTGTCCGGGTCGACGGTGCTGGTGTCGACCCAGAGCTGGCCGGCCTTTTTCGCCTCGGCAACCCCTTGGGGGCCGAGGTAGACCTGTCGGACCGTCGGGGGGTCGGGCAGGCTGGTTATGATGATATCAACCTGCCGGGCAACATCCGCCGGGCCGGTGGCCGGAATCGCCCCTTCCGCCGCCAGCTCGTCAACGGGTCCCCGGCTCCGGTTGTGGACGACAACTTCGTAGCCGGCCTTAAGCAGGTTGCGGGCCATGGGCCGGCCCATCTTACCCAGGCCGATAAAGCCGATGCGCACGGGGGCTCCTCCTCGGGGTACGGTTTTCGGCCCGATTATACCAGAGGCGGCCGGGTCGAATCGGCTAAAATCAACCGGTAAGCCAGTTTGCCGAGGTAATACGTCCATGAAGCTTGCAAAACTCGAACGCATCCGGCTCGCCACCCTGCCCACGCCCCTGCAGTACGCCTCCCGGCTCACCGAGGCCCTGGGCGGCCCGAAAATCTTCTTGAAGCGGGACGACCTGACCGGGCTGGCCCTGGGGGGCAACAAACTGCGCAAGCTGGAGTTTCTGCTGGCCCGGGCGAAGGCGGTGGGCGCCACCTGCGTCATTACCTGCGGCGGAACCCAGTCGAACCACGCCTGCCAGACGGCGGCGGCCGCCGCCCGGGTCGGCCTTAAGTGCGTGCTCGTGCTGGCCTCCGGCGTCCACAATGAGCTGCAGGGCAACCTGCTGCTCGATAACCTGTTCGGGGCCGACGTTAAACTAATCGAAGCGCCGGCCACGAGCCCTGACGAGCTGGACCGGGCGATGGAGGAGGTCTCCGAGCACCTGCGCCGCCAGGGGGAGGTTCCGTATATCATCCCGCTGGGCGGGTCGAGCCGGTACGGGGCGGCCGGGTATGTTCTGGCCAGCCTGGAGCTCGTCAATCAGACGGTCGAGCTGGGCATCCGGCCCGACTATCTCTACGTGGCGGTGGGCAGCGGGTCGACCCTGGCCGGCCTTATCGTGGGGGCCAAGGCGTTTTCGGCCCCGTACCGGGTGAAGGGGGTTGCGGTTTACCGGCCGCCCGACGAGCAGAGGCGGGCGATCTGGGCCCTCGCCCAGGATACGGCCGAGCTGCTCGGCCTTAACCTGACCGTCGAGCCCCACGACGTCTCGATTTACGGCGAATTTCTCGGGCCGGGCTACGGCCACCTTACCCCGGAGGCGGAGGAGGCGATCCGGCTGGTCGCCCGGACCGAAGGCATTCTCCTGGATCCGGTCTACACGGGGAAGGCAATGGCCGCCCTGATACAACACATCCGCACCGGCTGGATTGGCCCCGACGAGACGGTAATCTTCCTGCATACGGGCGGGGCGCCGGCCGTTTTCGCCTACGCCCGGGAACTGGCCGACTAGCGGCGCTTCTTTTTCTTCTTCTTGCGCCGCCGACGCTCGGACTTGGGCTCGGGCTTATACCGCTCGACGGCAAGCTCGCGCTCGGCCTCGGCCAACCGCTGGGGGTAGAGCCGGAAATAGTAATAGAGGCCGAAGATTATCAGGCCCAGGCCCACCACCCCCGCGGCCAGGAGCAGAACCCGGGAGCCCAGGTAAGGGATCCCCAGGTACCGGAGGGTATATATCAGGACGATGACGGCGCTGTAAAAGATGAGAACCTGGCCGACCCGGCGCAGGAGGCCGTACTTAAAAGGGTGTGTTTCGAGCCGGCGGTTGGCGTAGTTGACGAGCACAAGACCCCCGAACATGACCAGCAGGAAGAATATATCCACCAGTTGCCCGATAAGGGACGGGGGGCCGGGCTGGGGTTCGAGCCAGTAATTCGGGTCTAAGAGACTGGCCGGGTCAAATTCCAGCATCTTAACCGCTATACTGCACTGTCTCTTATTATCTTTAGCTGCCGATGGCCGCCCGCCGGGCCTCGGCCAGCTGGCCGTGGCGCTGGACCACGGCGTTAATAAGGTTTGTTACCAGGGACGGGAACCGTTTAACCAGTTCCAGGACCGCGTCCTGGTGGATTGCAATCAGGACCGAGTTTTCCAGGGCCCGCACCGAGAAGGTGCGGACGTTCTCGCCCAGAATGGCCATCTCGCCGAACAGCTCGCCCGGGCCGAAGGCGGCCAGGTGGTGCTCCCGGTTCTCGTAGTCGGCTACGTAGGCCACCAGCCGACCCGTCTCAACAATATAGAGCATATCACCGGTCCCGCCGGCCGTAAATACGCCGGCGCCGGCCCGGTAGCGGCGCCGGCCCATGAGGCCCCGCCGGAACAGGCTGTCACAGGCGGCCGTCAGCGCATCGAGGTCAATGGACCTGAACATCGGGGTGGAAACCAGGAAGGTGGCGACCGCTCCGGGGTCAAATTCCCGGTCTTCGACATCCTTAAAGATTTCGGTGGGGCGAACCGGCTGCCGCTGGCCAACGTATGCCGCCTCGACGACCGTTTCGATTCGGCGGCGGTTGACCAGCAGGAACGGCGTCTCAAAGCCCAGGTCCGGGTTGAGGTTATATGTGACCGTGCACTGGGTAACCGGAAGAAAGAGCCGCTGGGGGTCGTGGATATAATCGATAAGGCCTGAACCCTGAACCCGGTGGATAGTGCCTTCGATGGTGAACGGCCAGGCCTCGAGAAACGCCCGGACCCGCTCCCGCTCGACGACCATCTGGGCCCGGTCCGGGGGCCGTTCAAAGGTTGCGACATCCCGGGGCATGGCCAGAATGATCTGGTCGCGGTTGAGGACGATGAAGCCGGCCTGGACTTCCTCCTGGCGGGCGGCATAGAGCCGCTGGAAGGTCGCGTCCTGAAGCCTGATAAACTCCTGGTCAAGGTCGTTCATCATGTCCGAAAATCGGAACTGGCGGGTGTAGACGTAGCCGGTGTACCGGCTGTGGGCGGTGAAGAAGACCCCGTAGATGACGTAGACCTGGCCCGGTCGAAAGTCCACGGTCCGCATCGCTTTGTGATAATTATAATTATTTCACGTGAATGACTACCGGGGATGAGCTGCTCACTGAACTTGGGCGGGCCCTGGAAAGGCTTCGGGGAATCGCTCAGGTTGGGCTGACCTACGCCGCCGACCAGTATGACCGGGAACGCTACGCCGAAATCCTTTCGATTACGGCCAGGCTTTCGGCCCTGTTTTCGGCCGGGGCTGCCGCCCCCGAGGCTGAAATCCTCGCCCGCTGGCAGGCCGAAATCATGCCCGGCGACCCGACTTATCCTACCCCGAAGGTCGGGGTTGGGGCGGTCATTTTCGACGACCGGGACCGGTTGCTGCTTATCCGCCGGGCAGACACCGGGCGGTGGTTTGTTCCGGTCGGCTGGGCCGACGTCGGGTACACCCCGGCTGAAGTTGCGGCTAAGGAGGCCCTGGAAGAAACCGGTCTGGTTGTCCGGCCCGTAAGACTTATCGGCATCTACGACAGCATTCGCCACCACTCACCCCGGCGACTGCATTTTTACCGCCTGCTCTTTTACTGTCTCCTCCTGGGGGGAGAGCTCAGGCCGGACCCGAGGGAAGTGCTGGAGGCCGGGTTCTTCGCCGAAGCGGACGTCCCGGCCAACACCCACGGCGACCGGGTCTGGGTTAACCACGCCTTTGCCTGCCACCGGGGGGAGCTCCGGGAAGCCTACTTTGATTCCCTTTAAGGAGGCGGCCCATGCCTGAACGGGTCGAAGGTATCATCCCGCCGATGGTCACGCCCTTTGATGACGCCGAGGAGCTGGACAAGGAAGCCCTGGCCGACGAGGTTGAGTATCTCATCGCGGCCGGTGTGCACGGCATTGCCGTCGGCGGCTCGACGGGCGAGGGGGCCGGCCTGGAGCCGGCCGAGCTTTATGAGGCGTGCCGGGTGGCCGTCGAGGTGGCCCGCGGCCGGGTTCCCGTTTACGGCAGCGCGATCCCGGATACCACCCGGGAGGCCATTCGGCTGGCCCGGGCGGCGAAGGAGGCCGGGGTCGTCGGCCTGCAGATTACCCCGCCCCACTACCTGTGGACGGCCGACGCCGACGGCCTGGTTGAGTATTACGGCCGCATTGCCCAGGCCGTAGGCTTGCCCATCATCGTTTATAACGTCATACCGTGGGCGCCGATTACGGTGGAGGCGATGGCGAAGATTACGGCGGCGGTGCCGCTGGTCAGAAGCATCAAGCAGAGCGGGGGTGACCTCCACCGGCTGGCTGACCTGCTCTACCGGCTGGGCGACCGGGTGACGGTCCTTAGCGCGGTGGACGATCTGCTTTACCCGTCGTTTGTCCTCGGGGCCCACGGGGCAATCGCCGCCATTATAACGGTTGCACCGGGGCTGGTTGTACGGCTGTTCGATGCGGTCCGGGCCGGCCGTCACGCCGAGGCCCTCACCATCCACAAACAGTTGTTGCCCATCTGGCGGGCCGTTGAGGGGCCAAACCTGCCGGCGAAGGTAAAATACGCCCTTGAGGTTCAAGGCCGGCGGGCGGGGCGGGCCCGCAGTCCGATTCGGCCCCCGACCGAGGCCGAACAGGCCGCCATAAAGGCGGCCCTGGCCGCGGCGGGGTTAGGGGCGGGGCCGGCGGCCGGGCGGGCGGACAACACCGGGGGGCCGGCAAAGCTCGTGTTTTACGTGGACGGGGCGAGTTCGGGCAACCCGGGTCCGGCCGGGATCGGGGTGGTGGCCGTTGCCGACGGCCGCCGGGTCGGGGCCTGGCAGGAGCCGGTCGGGGTAGCAACGAACAACGAGGCCGAATACCTGGCCCTGAAGCGGGCCCTGGAACTCGCCCTCGAACGGGGCGCCCGGCAGGTTGAAGTTCGGCTCGATTCCGAGCTGGTCTACCGGCAGATCCGGGGCGAGTACCGGGTGCTGGACCGGCGGCTCCAGGCCCTCCATGAGGCCATCCGGGAACTGGCCGGCCGATTCGAGCTTTTCGACGTTCGGTGGGTGCCCCGCGAGCGTAACGCCGAGGCGAACCGGCTTGCCCGGCAGGCCGTCCGGCTCGCCGCCGGCCAGCTGGACCCGCCGGAGCGGCGCCGCCAGCTCTGATAGAATGTGGGTGCAGGAGGATGTCTAAAAGTTGAGCCTGGAACGTGCGATTGAAGAGCTGCGGTCGGAGGTCGACCGGCGTTTTGCGGAGCTTGCGGGGGCCCTGCAACGCCTGACCGAGGCCCAGATTCAAACCGAAGAGCGGCTGGCCCGCGCCGAGGCGCAGATTGAGCGACTTGCCGAGGCCCAGCAGCGGACCGAGGCGCGGCTTGAGGCCCTGGCCGAGGCCCAGCGCCGAACCGAGGCGCGGCTTGAGGCCCTGGCCGAGGCCCAGCGCCGAACCGAGGCGCGGCTTGAGGCCCTGGCCGAGGCCCAGCGGCGAACCGAGGCGCGGCTTGAGGCCCTGGCCGAGGCCCAACGGCGAACCGAGGCGCGGCTTGAGGAAGTTGCCGGGCAGGTTACCGCCCTCGCCCGGGAGGTCCGGGTCCTGGCCGGTACGGTTGGCGACCTGCTCGGCTGGCGGCTGGAAGCTAATGTGCGGGAACGGCCCTACGCCTACCTGCGCCGCATCATCAGTCCGGTCCGGGTCCTGACCGAGGCCGAGATTCTCGACATCTCGCAGGGCCTCGGCGATGAGGAGGTGGAACGGTTGCTCCTGGCGGACCTGGTGGCCGAAGGGAAACATCAGGGCGAGGATGTTTACCTGGTCGCTGAGGTCGGCAGGACCATCCGGGTCTACGACGTCCAGCGGGTCGCCCGGGCGGCCCGGGACCTGGAAAAGGTGACCGGAAAGCGGGTCATTGGGGCGGTCGTTGGGGATGCGATCCGTCGGGCGGCCGCCGAACTTGCCGACCGGGATTATGTCTGGAAAGTAATCGGCCGGAAGGCCTACCCGCCGGGGGCGGAGGTCTCGCCGGAAAACGTTATCGAAGGGGAGTGAGGGCTCAGGCCGGGCGGCGGCCGGAGTAGATGGCAACCAGGCCCAGGGTCAGTGGCCGGAAACGGGTCTCGGTGAACCCGGCGGCGGCCATAAGTTCTAAAAGGTCCGGCCCCTGGGGAATGGCCTTAATTGACTGAGGCAGGTAGGCGTAGGCGGCCGGGTCGCCGGAGATCAGGCCGCCCACCAGCGGCACCAGCCGGTAAAAGTAAAACCGGTAAAGGGGCATGAGGGGCCCGAGGTGCGGCTCGACGGCGTCCAGGGAGACCGCAATCCCGCCCGGCCTGAGAACCCGGTACATCTCCCGGAACGCCCCCTCCAAATCCGCCAGGTTCCTCAGGAGAAAACCGTTAACGACCGCATCGAAGCTACCGTCGGCAAACGGCAGACTCAGCGCATCCCCGATTACCCATTCCGGGGCGACGGCGAACCGGTATTTTTCGGCTTTGGCCGCGGCCAGCTGGAGCATTTCCGGGGTGAAATCCACCCCGACAACCCGGGCGGCGCCCTGTCGGAGGGCCTCGAACGCCAGCTCACCGGTGCCGGTCGCCAGGTCGAGAACCCGGGCGCCCCTGACCCCGGCAACCCGGACGGCGGACCGGCGCCAGCGGCGGTCGAGGCCCCAGGACATCAGGGTATTGAGCAGGTCATAGCGGGCAACGATCCGGCCGAACATCGCCCGGACCCGGCGGGCCTTTTCCAGGCTGGCAGTCATCGGTGCCAACTCCCCCAAGTTTTATAATATTCTTCGGTGGGTCCGAATAAGACGGAGGCTCGCGTTTAGGTTGCGCTTCGGCGTCGTCCGGTTCCCCGGTACCTGGAGTGACCTGGACTGCTTCCACGTCCTCGCCGAGGTCTACGGTCAGGATGTCCGGTACGTCTGGCACCGGGAAACCGACCTCTCCGACCTGGACTGTGTCATCCTGCCGGGCGGATTTTCCTACGGAGATTACCTGCGGCCGGGGGCCATCGCCCGGTTCTCGCCGGTCATGGGGGCAGTCGCCGACTTGGCAGCCGCCGGCAAGCTCGTCCTGGGCATTTGCAACGGGTTTCAGATTCTGTGCGAAGCCGGCCTCCTGCCGGGGGCCCTCCTGCGAAACAACCACCTCCAGTTCCGGTGCCAGTGGGTCCACCTGCGGGTTGAAAACAACGAGACGCCCTTTACCCTGACCTGCGCCCGGGGACAGGTCCTTAAAATCCCGATCTCCCACGGCGACGGGAACTACTTTGCCGACCCCGAGACTCTGGCCGAGCTGGAGCGGACCGGCCGGGTCGTGTTCCGCTACGCCACCCCGGCCGGGGAAATCACCCCCGAGGCGAACCCGAACGGGTCGGTGAATAATATCGCCGGCATTATTAACAAAGCGGGTAACGTTCTGGGGATGATGCCCCATCCTGAGCGGGCTTCGGAGGAAATACTGGGCAGTGCCGACGGCCGCTACATCTGGGATTCGATAATCAGGTGGGCTAATGGACGCAACCCTGCTTAGGCAGGTCGGCCTGAGCGAGTCGGAATACGGCCTCCTCGTTGAGCGGCTCGGCCGGACGCCGAATCACCTTGAACTCGGGATGGTCGGGGCCCTCTGGAGCGAGCACTGCGGCTACAAACATACTAAGCCGCTGCTGAAAATGCTTCCCAGTGCCGGCCCCCGGGTCGTGGTCGGGCCCGGGGAAGAGAACGCCGGGGTCGTCAGCATCGGCGACGGCTACGTGGTGGCCCTCAAAATTGAGTCCCACAACCACCCTTCGGCCGTTGAGCCTTACCAGGGGGCGGCCACCGGGGTTGGGGGTATCCTCCGGGATATCTTCACCATGGGCGCCCGGCCGGTCGCCCTCCTTGACTCCCTCCGCTTCGGGCCCCTTTCGCTGCCCCGGAACCGGTATCTGTTCAACGGGGTCGTGGCCGGCATCGCCGGCTACGGCAACTGTGTCGGTGTCCCGACGGTCGGGGGCGAGGTCTTTTTTGACCCGGCCTACTCCGATAATCCACTGGTCAATGTTATGTGCGTCGGCCTGGCGAAGGCCGACCGGCTCCTGCGGGCCCGCACCGGCCGACCGGGCGACCTCCTCATCCTGGTCGGGGCGGCCACCGGCCGGGATGGTATCCACGGGGCGACATTTGCCAGCGCAACCCTGGGCGCCGAGACCGAATCCCTGCGGCCGGCCGTCCAGGTCGGAGACCCCTTCACCGAGAAGCTGCTTCTGGAGGCATGCCTTGAGCTGGCCGAATCCGGCCTGCCGGTCGGCCTGCAGGACCTGGGTGCGGCCGGGATTACGGCCGCCGCCGTCGAGGCGGCCGCCCGGGGCGGCCACGGGGTCGAAATCGACGTCGACCGGGTGCCCCGGCGGGAGGCCGGAATGACCCCCTACGAGGTTATGCTCTCGGAGTCGCAGGAGCGGATGCTCGTCATCGCCCGGCCTGAGGACGAACCCAGGGTCGGGGCGATTTTCCAAAAGTGGGGGCTGAACTACAGTACCATCGGCCGGGTGACTGCCGACGGGCTGGTCCGGGTCCTCGCCGGGAACGAGGTTGTTGCCGAGCTTCCCGTAAAGCTGCTGACCGAGCCGCCAACCTACCGGCTCGAGGGCAAACCCCTGCCCGAATGGGCCGAACACCGCCGCCTTGACCTGAGCAGCCTGCCGGACCTGCGGCTCTTTGCGACCCCGTGGGATACAGCCGGGGCCCCGGTTGTAAGCGACGTGCTCATCCGCATGCTGGCCTCACCGAACATCGCCAGCAAAGAGTACGTCTTCCGCCAGTACGACCATCAGGTCCTGCTGAACACGGTAGCGGGGCCGGGGGCGGATGCGGCGGTCCTCCGGGTGAAGGGCACCGGTAAGGCCATTGCCGTGACCACCGACGGCAACGGCCGGCTCTGTTTTCTTAACCCGTACGTCGGGGCGATGATTGCGGTTGCCGAAGCCGCCCGGAATCTGGTCTGTGTCGGGGCCGAGCCGATTGCCGCCACCGACTGCCTTAATTTCGGCAATCCCGAGCGGCCGGAAATTTACTGGCAGCTTGAGGAGGCCATCCGGGGCATGGCCGAGGCCCTGCGGGCGCTGGAAATCCCGGTCGTTTCGGGAAATGCTTCGCTGTATAACGAGACCGAAGGCCGGGCCGTCCTGCCGACCCCCATCGTCGGCATGGTCGGCCTTATCGACGACCTGAGCCACGTCTGTACCCCGGGTTTTAAATCCGAGGGCGACCTGGTGGCCCTGGTGGGCCCGCCGCCTGACTGGGCCGACCCGGCGGCCGCCCTGGCCGGAAGCGAGTACCTGAGGCTGGTCCACAACCAGGTTCGGGGCGAGCCGGAGGTTGACCTCGACCTGGAGCGTCGGGTCCAGCTGACGGTGCTTGAGGGCATCCGGCGGGGCATCATCCGCTCGGCCCACGACTGCTCGGAGGGCGGGCTGGCCGTTGCCCTGGCCGAATGCTGCATCCACGGGGGTATCGGGTTTCGGGACTGGGCCTTTGAGCCCGGCGGCCGGCTCGATGTGGCCCTCTTCGGCGAGACCCAGAGCCGGATTGTGGTTTCGGTCAGCCCGGGCCAGTTTGTCCGGTTGCAGGAGCTCGCCCGGAATTTCGGGGTTCCCCTCACCAAACTCGGAATTGCCGGGGGCCAGCGGTTCACCATAAAGGGGGTCGTGGACATGCCCCTCAGCGTCTTGGCCGAAGCCTGGCGCAACGGCCTGGCCCGGGCCCTGGAAGGGGCATCCTGAAAAGCCGCCCGCCCTGCAGGTCGGCCGCTGCTGACCCCGACGGGATATCAGCCAACTATCCGGCCCTGGACCGGGGCAGGTCCCCGTTCCGGCCGGGGCCGACGGTTTTCTGGGCGGTTGAACGGGCCGGGGGAATTGCGGTCAGCCTGCAGGCCGCAACCCGCCCCGGTTTCGAGCCCGACAAACCGCCCCGGCCGAGACGGTCTGCGAAAGGGTCGCCCACAAACCGGGTGACGAGCCCGTGAGCCGGTCCTAGCCCTGGGCTGTAGGCCGGTCGGCCGCCGGCCCGGCCACGAACTCGATCCGTAGGCCCTTTGACCGGAGCCAGGCCAGAATATTAGCCTGCTCGGTCGGATTCTTGCTCAGACGGGTCGGGTCGCGGGCAACCACAACGTCAAAGCTGCCCCGTTCGAGGGCCTGCATCAGCGCGGCCGTCGCCTGATACTTATCGGTCACTTCGACCACCCCGGCGACCTCGTAGCCCCGCCGGCGGCAGTAGGCCTCGGCGGCCCGCACCTGGTCGCGAAGGATCTGCCAGGCTTGAAGGTTCGTCCCGACGGCCCGGGCAATGATGAGCGCCCGTTCGGCCACAGCCCATCCCCTCCGGAAAAATTTTGATTCGGCCCCTCAACGGACGATGAGCACGCTGCAGTGGGCGTGCCGGCTCACCTTCTCGGCGGTCATGCCCAGGAACATTGCCCAGACCCCCGAATGGCCGCTGTGGCCGAGGACGAGCAGGTCGAAGTTGCCCTCCCGGGCGAAGTCGACGATGGTTTTGGCCGGGTGGCCGGTGCGGTAGGCGGTCTTTAATTCGACCCCGGTTTCGGCCGCCCGCTGCCTGGCCGCTTCAAGCCGGCGGCGGTAATAGTGGGCCGCCGGACCCGGCCGCTCCTCCACCTCTTCGAGGGCGGTGGCGAAGTGGGGAAGCTGCTCCTCGACGGCCAGGGCCCAGACCTCGGCCTCATAGCGGCGGGCCAGGTCAAGCCCGACCCGCAGGGCTCGGTCGGCCCCGGCCGACCCGTCATACGCGATTAAAATTTTGCGAAACATGCGTTCCTCCCCAGGCAGACAAAATTTGGGGCCCCTCGGGGGAAGGGCCCCAAATCGTGCGCCGGCTCACCGCCCGTCGCGGCCGTTTCAGCCTCCTACCGGACCAGGATATGGATGGTGCAGGCGCCGCCGCTGGCCAGGCCGATGGTGTGGGCCAGGGCCACTTTGCAGTCGGGCACCTGCCGGTCGGGCGTCTGGGCCTCGCCCCGGAGCTGCCAGACGCACTCGCAGATTTTCGAAACGCCGGTTGCCCCGATGGGGTGGCCCAGCGAAAGCAGTCCGCCGCTGATATTGACCGGGATCCGGCCGTCGATTTCGGTCTCGCCCTCGTCGATGAGCCGGCCGCCCTCGCCCTCCGGGCAGAGGCCCAGGTTCTCGTAGTGGAGGATCTCGGCGGTCGCAAAGCAGTCGTGCAGCTCGACCAGGTCCAGGTCCTCCGGTCCGATTCCGGCCTGCTCGTAAGCGAGCTTGGCCGCATTTCGGGTCATCGTGTTCGGGTCGGGCAAGGCGAAGACCCGGTCGGTGTAGGGGTCAGTTGTAAGGACCGAGGCGGCGATCTTAACCGGCTTGCTGGTAAACTCCCGGGCCCGGGACATCGGGGCCAGGACCACTGCCGCCGCCCCGTCGCCGGTCGGGCAGCACATGTAGAGGGTGTTCGGGTAGGAGATCATCCGGGAGTTGAGCACGTCTTCGAGGCTGAGCATGACCCGGTACTGCGACCGGGGATTGTAGTAGCCGTATTTGTGGTTTTTGACCGAGACCTTGGCGAACTGCTCGATGGTGGTTCCGTACTTGCGCATGTGCTCGACCCCGGCCGTGGAGAAGATGGCCGGCATAAGGCCGGAGCCCAGGATGCCCTCCACGCTCTCTTCCCGGCGGGCGGCATCGGCCCCGAGCAGGCCCATCTTGCCCATCTGCTCGCTGCCGACGGCCACGACGATATCGTGCAGGCCCATCGCAACCGCCAGGTAGGCCTCCCGGACGGCCGTGGAACCGGTGGCGCAGGCGTTGACAACGTTTACAACCGGAATGCCGGTGAGGCCGATCTGCTGGAGGATCTGCTGGCCCGAAAGGTTGGTCCGGTACATGTTGCCGGAGTAGAGGGCCTCGACCTTCTTAAATTCGATTCCGGCATCCTGGAGGGCTTCGAGGATGGCGTCCCGGGCGAGCTCCCAGACCGACTTGTCGTTATACCGCCCGAACTTGATCATTCCGACGCCGATAACCGCAACCTCGCGCATGACTTCCTCCCTGTCTGATTTGGGGTCGGCCGCCCTTTAATTATTGCTCAGCGGGCCGGAAAAAGAAAGCGATGACGTCGTTGCCCTCGCTGTCTTCCCTGACCTTGCGGGTGACCATCTCGACCTTCATCCCGAACTTGAGGTTCTCCGGCTTGGGCTCAACGTCGATAAGGTTCGCCCGAACCGAAACCCCTTCCGGCAGGTCGATGATGGCCGAAATATACGGGACCGGAATCCCCGGGGCCGACTGGTGGACGATGGTGTAGGCGTAAAGCTCACCGGTCCGGCTGAACGTGACCGGCTCAAACTGGTTTATAGCCGTGCAGGCCGGGCAGACAAGTCGTTCGCCCAAAAACGCCTTGCCGCAGGCCTTGCACCGCACGCCCACCAGGACCGCCTCCTCGCCTTCTTTTTCGGGAAGCTTCAGGTAAGGGACAATTGGTCGGGCCCTTCTAATCTGTTCACCCGTCGTGCCGGCCTCGGTCATAGCGCTACCTCCGTCAGATTTTCAGGCGGGGGTCCAGGTAATCCCGGAGCCAGTCCCCCAGGGCGTTGATGGCCAGAACCGTAAGCATAATGGCCAGCCCCGGAAAAGTATATATCCACCACTGGCCGGTCAGGATCTGGTCCCGCCCGGCCGCAACCATCCCGCCCCAGGTCGGGACATCCGGGGGCACCCCGAGGCCCAGAAAGCTCAGCGCCGCCTCGGCCAGAATTGTGCTGGCGACCGCAAAGGAGCCGACGACGATGACGGCCGCCAGGGTATTCGGGAGGATGTGCCGGAACATGATAATCAGATTCGGGACGCCAATGCACCGGGCCGCCTCGACGAATTCCTTTTCCCGAAGGGCAAGCACCTGGCCCCGGACGACCCGCCCGTAGGTCACCCAGCCGGCCACCCCCAGGGTCAGGATCAGGTTCTGGAGGCCGGGGCCGAGCACGGCCAGCACGGCGATAGCCAGCAGGATGAAGGGCACCGCAAGCTGAATGTCGGCGATGCGCATGATAACGTCGTCGACCCGGCCGCCGTAGAACCCCGAGATAAGGCCGAGCACAACCCCGATGGCCCCGGCCAGGGCCACCGCCGTAAACCCGACCAGAAGTGAAATCCGGGAGCCGTGAATCACCCGGCTCAGGATGTCCCGGCCTAGCTCGTCCGTGCCCAGGGGGAACCGGGGGTCGCCGCCCTCGAGAAACGCCGGCGGCAATTTGCTGTTAACCAGGTCGCCAACCCGCGGGTTGTGGGGCGCAAGGCTGTCGGCAAAAATCGCCGAAAGGACGACCAGAACCAGGATTACAACGCCGAAGCTCGCCAGCCGGTTGGCGAGCAGGCTCTGCACGAGGCGGCTGCGGCCCCGGCGGCGGGCGGCCGCGCCCAGCTCCCGGCCCAGGGCCGGCACGCTGACGGTAGCTTCCGGAGTAAGCCTTTCGTCAGTCACCGGTATCTGACCCTCGGGTCCAGGTAGCCGTAAAGCAGGTCGACGATAAGGTTGATCAGGACGAACGAGATGGAGAGAACCGTGACGGTCCCGACGACAACCGGAAAGTCCTTCTGGCCGATGGCCCGGATAACCAGGCTGCCGACACCGGGCCAGGCGAAGACCGTCTCGGTAATGACCGCCCCGCCCAGCAGGGTTCCGAATTCGAGGCCGACAAGCGTGACGACCGGGATCAGGGCGTTTTTAAGGGCGTGCTGCCAGATGACAACACGCTCGGCAAGACCCTTGGCCCGGGCCGTCCGGATGTAGTCCTGGCCGAGGACCTCGAGCAGGGTGGACCGGACCAGCCGGGCATTCCGGGCGACCGAGAAGGTGCCCAGGGTTATCGCCGGCAGAATAAGGTGTCGGAGCTCGTCCCCGAGCTCGCCCCGGCCCCGCCCCCCGATGGGAAACCAGCCCAGGAGGCCGCCGAAGACGAAAAGCAAGATTATCCCCAGAAAGAAAACCGGGGTCGACTGGCCCACCAGGGCGAAGGCCATCGCCAGGTTGTCGAAGACGGAGTTTCGACGGGTGGCCGAGATGACCCCGAGGGGGAGGGCGAGGACCAGGGCGATAAACATCGCCGCAAAGGTGAGCTCCAGGGTGGCCGGGTAGCGCTCCAGGATGATGTTGAAGACCGGCTGGCCCTGGCGCAGGGATACCCCGAAGTCGCCCCGGACCGCCCGGCCCAGGAACTGCAGGTACTGGATATACCAGGGCTGGTCGAACCCGAGCTCGCGGCGGATCCGTTCGACCTCTTCCCGGCTGGCGTCGGTGCTGACCATCAGAAAAGTCGGGTCCCCGGTCTGAAACAGGATGAAGTAGACCAGGGCGGTCACGCCGAGGATGACCGGGATGGTCTGCAGGAGCCGCCGGACGATGTAGACCCCCACGGGCTCAGGACCTCAGCCGGGCCTCGTGCAGGAGGATCCGCTCATCCGGCCGGCATTCCCACTCCAGCCGGTTGCTGACGCCGTAGATGTCCACCTGGTGCCACACATAGATCCAGGGCGGGTCGTCGTAGGCGATCTCCCAGAGACGGTTGATGAGCTCCTGCCGCTTGGCCCGGTCGAGGGTCCGGGTCAGCTCGTCGTAAAGCCGGATGAACTCCTGGTTTACCCAGTAGGTCGAGTTCAGGGAGAAATCCGGGTGGATATAGTTAAACTCGGACTGGGCGTTGAACGGCGACCCCAGGCCCAGGAAGAAGAGGTCGTCCGGCTGGCGCTTGGCCAGCATATCCCCGGCGTAAAGGGCCCAGTCCAGAACTTTGAGTTCAACCTGGAGGCCGACCCGCTGGAGGTCCTGGGCAATCGCCTGGGCGATCTCTTTGTCCTTGATATACCGGCCGTTGGGCGAATCCATCACGACCTTAAACCCTTCGGGCACCCCGGCCTCTTTAAGGAGCTGGCGGGCCTTATCCGGGTCGTACGGATAAGGCCTGGCGTTCGGCGGCTGTTCGCTCGGCCGGGTCACAATGGTCTTCGTCCGCTCGCCGATGCCGCCCAGGATCGCCCGGTTGATGGCGTCGAAGTTCACGGCGTAGTTGAGGGCCTGGCGCACCCGCTTGTCGGAAAGATACGGCCGGTCGCACCGGATGCCAACGAAGATGTTCCGGCCGCCCTTGATCCGGCAGATGCGGGCGTTGCCGCTACGTTCGACGTTGGCCATCTGGTCCGGGGCGACGTTGACGATGATATCGGCCTCGCCCCGCTGCAGGGCCAGGATGCGGGTCGAGAGCTCGGCCACCGGCTTCCAGATGAGTCGCTGGATTTGGGGTTTCGGACCCCAGTACTCGGGGTTTGCCTCCATGATCAGGCGCTGGTCCTTGACCCACTCGACGAACTTATACGGCCCGGACCCCACCGGCTTGACCGCAACTTTGGCCAGGTTCTCGGCCGACTCGTCGGCGTAGACGCTCGGGGGCATGATCTCGTAACTGGTAAGCTGGTCGAGAATAATGGCGGCCGGGGCGGTGGTTTTCACCCGGAACGTGTACCGGTCGACGACTTCGACCCGGTCGAAGTT
>FWWL01001539.1_pt1 | contig 54027 bp, 51 predicted proteins | sample 2228331 | NCBI WGS metagenome assembly FWWL01 (sample SAMEA103939775, study PRJEB20133) | metagenome | reverse complement strand
AGCGCGGGCCTATGCGCAGAGTGAGAGCATCACGCGCTACATTGCCAGCCGCTTCGGTACCTCGCAGATACGCATGCTGCTCACTGCCTACGCCAACACCCTACCATGTGAGCGGGCAGTAGAAGAGGCCCTCGGCCTCTCTTTGACAGAGCTGGAATCTCAATGGCATAATGATCTGGCACGTAGGTTGGCACGCGCACCTCGTGAAGATCCGTCACTTGTGCCCTGGCTTATCGTGTGGGGCGTCAGCGTGATTCTGGCTCTGCTCTTTATCGCCCCCCAACCGCAGCGTGTCACAGCATCGTCTCTTCGGAGGTCGGGGATCCCGGCAAACCCGCCTCCAACAACCGATTAAGTGCGCCGCTGGTGGAGGAAGCTTGATGACGGAGGGAAGCCAAGCCGAGATATGCCGCCTGCACGCCATCGTACATGGCCGCGTGCAGGGTGTTAATTTCCGCTCCTACACCATTCAGGAGGCTACACGTTTGAACCTTACCGGCTGGGTGCGCAACCTGCCCAACGGCACGGTTGAAGCGGTGGCCGAAGGCCCCCGCCCTGCCCTTGAAGCATTATTAGCTTCACTCCACCAGGGGCCGCCCGCCGCACGGGTGACGGCCGTGGATGTGACTTGGGAGGAAGCCACTGGCGAGTTTGAGGGCTTTCGTATGCGTGGCATCTTTTAGCCTATCCCCCTACCCTGTTTGAGCCGACCCGATCAATGAGACAAAATCCCGAACGTCTCGCCTGGCGCATTCTGTTAGCCTCTTTTCTGGTCTTTCTCGCCCTGTGCGCCAGCACTATTTACCTCACCCAATGGTACCTCTTTCGCTCCATGACCGAGATGAGGGTTACCCTCAAGGCAGCACGGGGCACGGTAACTATCACCTTGCCAACCACCCGTGAGGAGATCGCTGTCAGCGGGGAGCGCAGCGGCCTAACGGCTGGAACGACCATCCGCACCGACACCAATTCGCAGGCGGTGCTCACCTTCTTTGGTCGGCAAAGTGACGAGCCGATCGCCTCTGTAGTGGTGCTCCGTGACAGCGAGATCGTGTTGCAACAAGCCCTTGCCCCCCGCTTCGGCCTGAACCGTCGCCCTTTCGCGATTGCTATCCAAACCCTTTCGGGCCGCAGTGAGGTCCTTATCCTCCCTTCCAACGAACGCAGCATTATCCTCACGGTGGCCTCACCCCATGCCAGCGTTGCCCTAAGTCAAGTCGGCCATTATGCCCTGGAGGTAACCGACCAGCGCACACGAGTCTCCACACAAAAAGGGTTAGCTACGGTCACCGATCTGACCTCAGGCACTACCATCAACTTGACAAGCGGCCGCCAGACTCTTCTGGGGCAAAACAGCAGCAATGGGCCGCCCGTGTTGGAGGCGGAGATTTCTCTCCTCCGTAACAATGACTTCTCACAAGGGGTTGGCGCTGCCTGGCAGCTGACCAGCGAGGGCGATCCGGAAGGCAAGGTATACGGTGCCGTAATTGAGGGCAGGGCTGCTTTGGTACTGGATCGTTCCCAGAGCAACTGGCCTGACCTACAGCTCGACCACGGGGAGACACGGCTTACGCAGGAAGTGAACGCCAACGTCAGCAGCTATGACTATCTAGAAATACGTGGCGCCTTCTACGTAGAGGAACAGTCTCTTTCAACCTGCGGCATTGAGGGCAGTGAGTGCCCCATGATGATCCGCCTGGATTATCTGGACGCCAACGGCACGGAGCGCGTCTTCATTCACGGCTTTTATGCCTACTACAACCCTGGCCTCAATTTCCCCCTTGCCTGCGACACCTGCCGCACCGAGCACGAAGGCATCAGCATGCAGACCTGGTTTACCTATCGGTCGGGCAACCTGATCAATATCCTCCCCCCCGACCAGCGCCCCGTTTACATCCAGCGGCTTAGCTTCTATGCGTCAGGACATGCCTACAAGGTGTATGTGTCAGAAATGGACCTGCTGGTAGCCAACCAGTAGCATCTCGCACCATGCGGTTAAAAATCGCGGGCGCTGACCGCTACGACAATGGCTGTAGGTTGTCCCCTCTCGTCACGCCAGACCTCAGCACCATAGTAGCGCACAGCCGAGACGGTGAAAGCGAAGGCAGCTCCCACTCCTGCCTGGCGGCGCAGCAAGTTGTAGTACTGCAGATATTGACTTCCCTTCACATGAGGGCTGACATTTGGCGCTGGGTTACTGAACTCGGTGATAAGCACGTGTTTATCCGGCCACTCGTCTAGGTAATGTTGCCAGAGCATCCCTCCACTGCGCGAGAAGAGAGCGGCGTCGTTGTCCCAGTAGCAATGGCAACCGATCCAGTCAGCATGAGGGATCGCGCTGGCAGCGCCTTCCAGAAAAGCGTCGTGGCTGAAGCGCACGCCGGAGGCACTAGGCCCGGGTGCAAGCCCCGGCCAACCAAAACGAGCCTCAGGAAACCGAGGGCGCAAGAGTCCCACCACCTCAAGGAACCACTCTCCAAACTCACGGCCGTCGCGCCAACTTGTGCCATATCCCTGAGCAGTCAGGTTTGGTTCGCTGTACACCTCAAAGTAGCGCACGCCTTGATCGTAGAAGCGTCCCAGATCGTCCTCTACCATCTGCACGAACTGAGATGCTGAAACGGGGCGGCCAGCAAAATCTACCGTCAGGCGCATCGCCAAGAAAATGTCAGGATTGATGGCACGTGCCCGCGCCACATCCTCAGTGGCTGAGGCAGGGTTGAGCAGCAATGCTTCAATGCGCGCTGCTTGCACTACCGCCCAATCGGCATCCTGCATTGGCCCACCGCTGCGTGCGTGCAAGCCAACAAGGCAACGCCCATAGGGCCAATCTTCCATCCCTCGCCGCGCCAAAATGCCTTCCGGACGCCGTACGAGGTAGGGCGTGGGATCAATAATATCGGCAGGATAGGGCGTCTCACCCGCAGCGGTGGCACCTTCCTTCTTCAGCGTCAGATGCAGATGACTTCCCACCGAGTTGCCAGTGCTATCGGCCAACCCGATCACCTCGCCTGCCTTTACAACCTGCCCCATGTGCGCCAGCGCTTGATTGAGATGGGCATAGATGGTTTTATAGCCGCCAGTGTGGCGGATGCGCACATGGATGCCGTAAGGATGCCCTCCTGAACCATCGTGAACCAAATAAACTTCCCCATCCGCACAGGCATAGACGTTGCTGTTGAACGGCGCGCGGATGTCAACCCCATCGTGGCCGGGCAAACCCCAACGGCGATAGATTTCCGCATGGGCACCAAAAGGCTGCACAATGATGGGGTAATCGGTGGGCCACTGCAAGGTGATAGGACGATCGGGGCGGAGGGCAACCGCCTCGCGATGACCAAAGCGCAAACCGCGAGCGATGCGGTCGGCTAACAGCTGACGTAGCTGCGCCGGCGTGAGCGCCTCCAGCACATCCAGCGCGACCTCCGGCGCATTCTGTCGGAACCAAGCGATGATATCGCCATAGGCGGGATAGCCGCCCGGCACGTCGATCACCGAGATCACCTGCTCAGGACGGTGAAAAGCGGCGGCGTTTTCCGGGCGCGGCGTGACGAACACGCCAAACTGCACCGCATACTCGCGGACGGCTTGTACCCAGTCCCAGTAATCCTTCGCCGGCAGGAGCATAATGTGGGGCTTGGTTGCTTCAGCGGGCATAGTCCCCTTCTCCCTGTTAATGTGCGCGGCTATAGGATAGTCATCAAAGGCGCTCAAGTCAAAAGTCATAGATTTTGGGCTGCGGTTGCGCTAAACTTCAGACGCTGGCTACCTGGCTACCATGTAGTGAAGCTTTCCTAGTGGAGCACCTCATGCGCCCGAAAGCCTTGAATATCATCATCTTGATCGGGCTACTTGCCCTGCTCCCGGCATGTGCTGGTCTCCAACCGGCGCCCCTTGTCAACGTGCGCCGTGGCGAAGTAGAACGCGGCGCCATTGATGCCGTGGTCAGTGCTACGGGCACATTGCTGCCAGAAGAGCAAATCAGCCTGAGCTTTGAGCAGGTGGGAATCGTCAGTGAGGTGTATGTGCAGCCCGGTGATGCTGTAGTGGCCGGGCAGCCTCTTGCCCGTCTGGACACGCGCCGCCTGGAAATCGCCGTGCGACAGGCCGAACTGGCCCTGCAGGTCCAACAGCTGAACCACGATCGCCTCTTCTTGCCACCCAGTGATGCCCAATTGGCTGCCGCCTACGCGGCCATTGAGAGCGCCCAAGCCGCCTACGAACAGGCCGCACAGGGCACCGACCCCGAAATTCTACGCATCGCCGAGATGGAGTACCAACGGGCCTACAACGCCTATCTGCAGGCCGATATGCAGCTCCGCGCCGTGCAATGGTATCTCCCCGAATCCCAACTGGTTCCCATCCGCGAGCAGGCCAATCAGGCGCTTATCCAGATGGAGATCGCCCGCCTGCGGCTTGATCAGCTGCAGGCCGGGCCGGACGAATTCGCGCTAGCTGCTGCGCAGGCGGGCATCGCACAGGCCCAGGCAGACCTTGCCCGCTTGCTGGAAGGCCCCTCCGATCTGGAAATTGCCCGCGCTCAGGTACAGATCGATCAGGCGCAGGTTGCCCTTGACCGCGCCCGTCAGCAGCTGGAAGCTGCCACCCTGCGCGCCCCTATGGACGGTGTCATCGCTGAGGTTAACGTGCAGGTTGGCGCACCAGCACCCACCAATCGCGCTGCATTGACGTTGATTGACGTCTCCCATCTGCACGTGGAGGTAGCCGTTGATGAGATGGACATCGCCCGTCTAGCAGTGGGGCAACCAGCACGCATCACGCTGGAGGCCTTGCCCGCCGAGACGTTGAAGGGGCAAGTAACTGCTATTGCCCCGGCGGCCACTAACGAAAGCGGCGTGGTGACCTATCAAGTGCGCATTGATCTCATGCCAACCGATCTCCCTCTGCGTGTGGGGATGACTGCCACCGCCGAGATCATTGTCCAGCGGCTGGAAAACGTGCTCCTCGTACCCAATTGGGCCATTCGTCTTGACCGTGATACCCAACAAGCCTATGTCAGCGTGCTGGCGCCGGATGGTGTCACTGTTCAAGAGGTGCCAGTGGTGCTTGGTCTGCGCGGGGAATCCTTCAGCCAAGTGGTGGCGGGCGTGGAGGAAGGGCAAACTGTGGCTGTCAGCATGGACCGCCGGCAGATCACATTCTTCGGGGAGGAAGAATAAGACCGTGCTCGCATCACGCCGGGTGTTGGCTATTGGCGGGGCGATAGGTGTCCTTGCTGCGATCGCGGTGGGCGCCTATTTTGTGCTACGCAATGTGCTCACTACATCCTCGCCCCAGCAGGAGGCTTACCGCAGCGCCATCGTTGAACGCGGTAACCTGCGCGAGACGGTCAGCGCCACCGCTCCTCTTGAAGCCCATCGGCGCGTGGACCTGACCTTCCTACAATCGGGGCAGGTGGAGGCCGTACTGGTGGAACCCGGGCAGCGCGTGCGGACTGGTGATCTCCTCATGACGCTGGATAGCAGCCGCGTCCAACTGGACCTCGCAGAAGCCCAGCTGGCTGTTGAGTTGCAGCGCATCGCCTTAGAGCAATTGCGCAGCGGCCCCAGCCCCAATGAAATTGCCTCTGCAGCTGCTGCTGTGCAACGCGCCCAAGCTCAGCTGAACCAGATCAGTCAGCCCGTCAGTGAGGAGACCATCCGCATCGCACAGGCCAACCTGCAGCTGGCCGAATCCCAGCGGGCTATTGCTTATCAGGATTGGAGCAACCAAATTGACCTATACGGCAGTGGCTATCAGGTTGACATAGCCCAAAAACGCGCCGAGTCGGCGGAGCTGGCAGTGGAGATCGCCAAGCTGGAACTGGCTAACGCACAGGAAGGTGCTTCATCGGGTCAGGTGAATGCCGCACGGGCGGCGGTCCATCAGGCACAGGCTGCGCTGAGCCGCTTGTTGGAAGGCCCCAATGAGGTTGACCTGCAGCTGGCAGAGCTCCAGATTGCTCAAGCCGAGCTGGCACTGGAAAGCGCTCGCGCTTCACTAGATGATATGCGCATCACAGCGCCCTTCAACGGGATCGTTAGTGCAGTGAACTACAAGGTTGGCGAGCAGGCCGTTGCCGGGTTGCCCGCCGTGACTCTGTTGGATGATTCCTCCTTCCACATTGACATACTGGTGGATGAGGTAGACATCGCTCGTGTAAAAGAAGGACAGCTGACCTTCATCACGTTAGATGCCTACCCCGATGCCCAGGTCTCAGGGCATGTGGAGCACATCTCTCCTATAGCGATCAATGTGGGCGGCGTGACAAGCTTTGAGGTGCGCGTGCGGGTGGAAGCCTCCAGCGTTCCCCTGCGCGACGGCATGACAGCTTCGGTAGAGATCGTCGTCTCTGAGTTGACGGGCGTGCTGTTGGTCCCCAACTGGGCCATTCGCTTTGATCGTACGACCGGCAAGGCCTACGTAAATGTGCTCCGCTTCGATGGTACGGTAGAAGAGGTGGAGATAGAGCTCGGTGCACGCGGTGCTACCATGAGCGAGGTACGCAGAGGGCTGAAGGAAGGCGACACAGTGGTGGTGAGCCTGCAACGTGAGGGCCTCAACCTCTTCTCCAGGGAAGGGCAGTGAGAGTAAGCCTATGGTAGAAACGGGTGACGGTAAGGATGGTCGTGCACCGGTAATTGAGGTGCGCAACCTGCGCAAAGTCTACCGCATGGGCGAGGTGGAGGTCCATGCGCTGCGCGGTGTCTCGCTAACCGTTGAGCGCGGGGAGTTTGTGGCCATCATGGGGCCATCCGGCTCTGGCAAGTCCACCATGATGAACCTGCTGGGCGCGCTGGATACTCCCACCGAGGGCGAGTACTATCTGGACGGCATTGATGTAAGCCGCCTCAGCGATCGCCAGCTCGCCGAAATCCGCAACCGCAAGATCGGCTTTGTCTTCCAGAACTTCAACCTCCTACCGCGTACCAGTGCCGTGCGGCAGGTGGAACTGCCCCTCATCTACGCTGGAGCGCGCAACCGCCGCGCCCGCGCCATAGAGGCGCTCCAAGCGGTAGGGCTGGGCGATCGCCTGCACCACACGCCGGCAGAGCTTTCTGGTGGTGAGCAGCAGCGTGTGGCGATCGCCCGTGCACTGGTCAACAACCCCTCTATCATCCTTGCCGACGAGCCAACTGGCAACTTGGACACCAAATCAGGCACAGATGTGCTGCGCATCTTCCAGCAGCTGAATGAGCAACACGGAATTACTATTATCTTCGTCACCCACGACCCGTTCATTGCGCAGCACACACGGCGTATCATCATGCTGCGCGATGGGCGCATCATTGCCGATCGGCCAGTGAGCAATCCTTACCGTGCTGGTGAGGTAGAGCGCCCCTCCGGACAGAGCCTCATGGACCTAGGCATTACCTTGAGGGACGATGTATGAACCTGAGCGAGAGCTTCCGTGTGGCGTGGAGCAGCCTGCTGGCCAACAAACTGCGCAGCGCCCTGACCATGCTGGGCATCATCATCGGTATTTTTGCCGTCATCGTCCTCATTTCTATTGGACGTGGGCTGGAGGCCATCGTCAACGAACAGTTCAATGCTATCGGCTCCAACCTGCTCTTCGTTTTCCCCATCACGCCGGGGGAGCAAGCTGTAGGCGGCCCGCCCCCCACGCGGGGCAGTCAGGGCCTTAGCAACGCTGACGTGGCTGCCCTACGCGATCCCTTCCGCGCACCTAGTGTGGCTGCTGTTGCCCCTATCGTGCGGCGCAGCCGGTTGGTGACCTATGGCCGCGAGGAAACCGAGACTACTGTCACCGGCGTAACGCCCGAATACGAGTATGTGCGCAATTCACCTGTTGTAGAAGGCTCCTTTATCACCGAAGAGCATATTGTGTCTGAGTCGCGGGTGGCCGTGCTGGGCCAGACGGTGGTGAAAAACCTCTTTCAGGAGTACGAAGACCCCATTGGGCAGACCATCCGCATTGAGGGCATCCCTTTCCGTGTTGTGGGCATTCTAGCCGAGAAAGGCGGCGGCTCCTTTGGCGATGAGGACGATATCGTCCTCATCCCTCTCTCCACCGCTCAGCGGCGCTTGTTCCAGAATCGCAGCCGTAGCGGTGAGCATCTGGTAGACATCATCTTTGTTGAGGCCCTGGATGAAGCAAGCATGGATGCCGCTGCGCTGGAGATCACCGAGGTCTTGCGCGATCAACACGGCATTCGTTTTCGCGATGAAGACGATTTTCAGGTGATCACCCAGCAGGAGATTCTCTCAGCAGCAGGGCAAATTACTGGTGCAGTGACGATCTTCTTAGGTGTCATCGCCGCCATTTCGCTGTTGGTGGGCGGCATTGGGATCATGAACATCATGCTGGTCTCCGTCACCGAGCGCACGCGGGAGATCGGCCTGCGCAAGGCCGTGGGGGCCAAACAGCGCGACATCCTTATCCAATTCCTGATTGAGTCCATGCTGCTCGCAGTGACAGGCGGTGTGATCGGTATTGCACTGGGTGCCTTAGGGGCCGCCATCGCCGAGCGGCTGGTGCAGGACCTCAAGACGGTGGTCAGCCTAGACACAGTGGCATTGGCAACGCTCGTTTCGGCGGCCATTGGCATCTTTTTCGGGATTTATCCAGCCTACCGAGCTGCTCGCCTCAACCCCATTGATGCCCTGCGCTATGAGTAGGTGGCAGAGGCCCTATGCCTAAGATATGGCGCGACTTCTTCCGGCGGCTGGGTATTGCCACTGCCCTCCTCTTGATTGCTAATCTGGCCGTGATGGCTTTCTGGTCACCACAGTGGTTCACCTATTGGCAGGTTCCTGCCAGCTGCACGATTTTCATCTGCCTATTGGGCGTCTTGCTCTACGATACCCTCACACGGGATCGCCCGCGCTGAAGGGGGAACAGTTGACCGGCTCCCCTCCCATCCGTTATGATTAGAGCAGAATATTATTTGAGATTTCGGAATGTTCAATATGGACGAAAACTTGCAAGCAGTGCGCGATAGCATGATCAGAGGCCTTGGGGAGCTGACCGATTTCTTCGGCTTCAGCCCCGTGATGGGCCACCTCTACGGTGCGCTGCTGATGAGCCCTAAACCGCTCTCTCTGGATGAGCTGCAGGAGATTGTGGGTCGCTCCAAAGCCAGCGTGAGCATGAATATGCGCGCCCTGGAGCGCTGGAACATGGTGCATCAGGTGTGGGTAAAAGGCGATCGACGCAAGTACTACGAAGCCGAAGGCGACCTGTGGAAAGTGATCACCTCGGTCATTGAAAGCCGTGAGCGGCGTGAGGTGGGAGTGGCGTTGAAGGTTCTGGAGGAGAACAGTCGGCGGCTGGAGGCAGCGCAAGCACACCTTTCTGAGGAGGAGCGCCATCTTGCCGAACACTATCTAAATCGGGTGCGTGACCTGCAGCGCTTTTTCCAGCTTGCTCAGGCCGCGCTGGAGATGCTGATCAGGCGCGGAGCTCCGCCGCTCCTGGATGACCTCGCTGCTGTGTACCATCACACAACCGAATCGGAAAAGGAGACGGGCAAATAGCTCACCCACCGCGGCAAAACAAGCGGCCGCAAAGTTGACAGGCTCTATCCAGAAATACTATAATCCGTTTAAAAAGTTCCGAAAAGAACAAAGTCACCCGAGGGGAGGACCCGATCATGAACCTTGAAGAAGCCCTGCGCGCCGTGGATGCCCGTATGTATGAGGTCGTCGCTAGCGAGGTTACGGTGCTGCAGGAGGCCAGTCGCCACATCATCACCGCTGGTGGCAAGCGGGTCCGCCCCAGGGTGTTGTTGCTCTCCTATCAGGCTGCTGGTGGCACTGATCTGGCCGAGGCTGTGCCTGTGGCCGCCGCCGTTGAACTGGTGCACACCGCCACACTAGTCCACGATGACATCAACGATCATGGCGTGCTGCGCCGAGGGCGTGTGACGATCAACGAGAAGTGGGGGCGCACCTTCGCTCTGCTGACCGGCGATTTTCTCTTCACCAAAGTCTATGAGCTCATGGCCCCCCACAAGGACCTCAATATCACCTTTGCTGATGCTACGGTGGCGCTAGTGGAAGGTGAGACCCTACAAGCCGCGGCGGCCAAAGACAACGCTCTAGACCGTGAGACTTACCAGCAGATCGTGGCTAAGAAGACCGCCTCGCTTTTCCGCGCTGCTGCCATGCTGGGCGCGCAACTGGCCCGCGCCGAGCGCCAGATCGTTGAGACGCTGGGAGAGTATGGCTTCTACCTCGGCCTTATCTTCCAGATCGTTGATGATCTGCTAGACCTGACTGGCGATCCGCGCTTGATGGGCAAGGCCGCTGGCGTGGACCTCGCCCAGGGCAAGGGGGTAGCGGCGGCCATCGCCAAAGCCACCGGCAACGGTCGCTTGCTGCAAGAGGGTGAGCCCGTAGATGCAACAGTTGAGGAAACGGCTACGGTATCCGTGGACGATCCATTTCTGGATGTCAAACGGCGCTTGATCGCAGAAGGGGCGGTAGAAGAGGGGCGCAAGATGGCGCGCCTCATCGCTGAGCAGGCCCATGCCGTGTTAGATCGCCTCCCGCCCGGCCCGGCGGTGGATGGCCTGCGTGAGCTCATCACGCTGGTGCTGGAGCGCGATCACTGATCGCCCATTGTGGAGAAATCCGGAGCGCCGCCCGGCCCAGCCGTAGCGGCGCTCTTTGATCTTTCACCGCTCACACGGTATGCTTGGCTCGCTATGTTTCTGGATGAAGCAAAGATTCACGTCAAGGCTGGCGACGGCGGCTCGGGAATCGTGGCCTTTCGTCGCGAAAAATATGTGCCCTTCGGTGGCCCGGCGGGTGGTGACGGCGGCAAGGGCGGTGATGTGATCCTTGTTGTCAACCCACACCTCCACACGTTGGCACGCTTTGAGCATCAGGTGCACTTCCGCGCTGAGCGGGGCCGCAACGGAGGATCATTTAATCGCACTGGCGCCTCCGGAGAGGACTTGCTGATTGAGGTGCCGCCGGGAACCATCGTGCGTGATGCCGAAACAGGCGAGCTGCTCGCTGATCTGACCCAGCCGGGGCAGCGTGTTGTTGTGGCGCGGGGTGGACGCGGGGGGCGTGGCAACGCCCGCTTTAAGTCGCCCACTAATCAGGCTCCCCGCGTGGCAGAGAAGGGCGAGCCCGGTGAAGAGCGCTGGCTGCTGCTTGAGCTCAAGCTAATCGCCGACATTGGCATTGTCGGCGTGCCCAACGCCGGAAAATCCACCCTTCTCTCGGTGGTCAGCGCAGCACGGCCCAAGATCGCCGATTATCCCTTTACCACGCTCACCCCTAACCTTGGTGTAGCACAGGTCGGTGACCGCGAGGTGGTACTGGCCGATATTCCCGGCCTTGTGGAGGGTGCCCACCGAGGGGTGGGGTTAGGGCATAGCTTCCTGCGCCATATTGAGCGCACGCGCCTGCTTATCCACCTGCTGGACGGCGCCGGCCCTGACCCGCTTGGTGACTTCGTGCAGATCAACACCGAATTGGCGCTCTACGACCCCAAATTGGCTGAAAAGCCCCAAATCGTTGCCCTGAACAAGATAGACTTGCCCCAGGCACAGGCAATATGGCCCAAGGTCAAGGCCGAGGTTCAGGCTAAGGGCTATCCGGTGATGGCTATCTCCGGCGTCACCCATCAAGGGGTACGTGAGCTGCTAGCGCGGGCCGTGCAGATGCTGGATTCCCTGCCTAAGGAAGAACCCACCCCCGAAGTGCCCATTTTCCGCCCGCCGGAAGACGAGAAGGCCTTTGAGATCATCTTTGAGCACGGCAAATACCGCATCAAAGGCAAACGCATTGAGCGAGCAGCCGCCATGACCTACTGGGAGTTTGATGAGGCAGTGATGCGTTTCCAGCGCATTCTAGAGGCGTTGGGAGTTGCTGACGCATTGCGCCAGGCGGGCATCCGCAACGGTGATACAGTGGTCATCGGCGATGTAGAACTGGAGTGGATGGATTGATGCGCCTCGGCATCTTGGGGGGCACGTTTGACCCACCTCACATCGCGCATCTGATCCATGCCGAGCAGGCACGCGAGCAGCTGGCCCTTGACCGTGTCCTGTGGGTTCCAGCGGCAGACCCACCCCACAAGCAGAGCATATCGATCACACCCGTTGAGCATCGTATAGCCATGCTGAGGCTGGCCATAGAGGGCCATCCCGCTTTTGAGCTCTCGCTGATTGACGTGCAACGGCCCGGCCCCCACTACAGCGTGGACATGCTGGACGAAGTAGCCCGCTGCTATGCAGGGGCGACGCTCTTTTTCCTCATCGGTGCGGATTCCCTGCGCGATCTGCCCACTTGGCACGATCCGGCAGGGCTGATCGCCCGCGCTATGCTGGTGGTAATGCCACGCCCCGCCGTGCAGGTTGACATTGTCCAGCTGGAAACCATCCTGCCCGGCCTCTCCAATCGCCTGATCCTGCTTGATGCGCCATTGCTGGAAGTCTCATCCCGCACATTGCGCTCACATATAGCCAGTGGGCGCACCATCCGCTACATGGTTCCACAGGCCGTTGAAGCCTACATCTACGAGCACGGCCTCTATCGGACTGCCGCAGGCTGACTCTATGTACCGAAGGCTTCAGCATCTAACAGTTATCTTAGCGATCGGATGCGCCACCTTGCTCATAGGATGTGGCAGGGGAGATGTCTCTGCTACAACCGCATCCACAAGAGCACCCAGTGACCATCAAGCCACCCCTACGCCCACCCGCACACCCATTCCTTTTGACCAAGCCGCGCTGACCCCTATCCCCACGCCGACCGTTCACTCAGCGCTAACCGATATCCGTCAGCGCGGGGAAGTGCGTGTGGGGGTGCTCTACAACTATCCGCCCCTCGGCTATATGGCCGACAATGGTCAATTGCACGGCTACGAGGTGGAACTTATGCGACGCATCGCCGAGCGCTGGGGGGTAGAGATTACATTTGTGCAGGTTACCCGCCAAACCCGCCTGCCTATGCTGTTAGACGGCGAGGTGGACATACTGGCCGCTGCTGTACCCCATCGCCGTGAACTAGAGCAATTTGTGGAGTTCACCGAGACCATCTTCCAGGGCGGCTTTGTGATGCTGGTGCGCGCCGATGCAGCCCTTGACCTAACCGCTGCCCTCGCCTCTGGCACTATCGCCGTTTTGGACGATGAAGCGCGGGAGGCCACCTTGCAGCGTGCGCGTCAGGCGGGTCTTGAGCCAGCTATCCAACTATACGACACGCTGGACAAAGCTGTTGAGGCGCTTAAGGCTGGGGTTGTCAACGGCGTGGTAGGCCGTCGCGAGCGTGTGATGGTGGCAGCCCAGCCCGATAGCGGTGTTGGGATATTGGAAGAGTACGTACTGACTGAGCCATATGCTTTTGCCGTCCGCCGTGGGGATATTCCCCTGCGCGACCTGCTTAACCTCACACTCTACGACCTCATTCGCGCTGGCGAGATCGGTGAGATCTTCTCAGACAGCTTTTACGGCCTACCCGCCGATCTGTTCCCCACACCAATTGGCGAGCCGAGCTACGATTTCGCCTCGCTACCCGCAGACATCCCTGCCTATACGTCCGTCTTAGAACGCCTCCGCAGCGGGGAGCCGCTACGCGTGGCAGGGTTGGACCTTTCCGAACAGCCCGCCTTGTACGACAGCCAACCTATCATTGACGGCTTTAACCGCGCCGTGATCAATGAGATGGCGCGCCGCTGGAACGTGGCAGTAACAGAAATCCCCGCCAGCACAGGGCAAGCAGGCCTTGACCTGCTTTCTCAAGGTCAGGCCGATCTTGTGGTGGACGTGCGACCTGACATCGGTTTTGTCGGGCGGTTCGCTTTCAGCCAGCCCTACTATGACCGCGCCCTACGCCTGATCCACCTACAGGATGTAGCTGTCGCCAACGTGCTAGACTTGGAATTCAAGCCGACAGCAGTGGTGAATCCGGTTGACCTGAGCCGGCAGATCGTGGAAGACAACAACGACTTCCCCCGCATACAGGTCGCAGCTTCCTACGAAGAGGCTTTTGAGGCATTGACAGCGCGCGCTGTTTATGCGGTTGTGGGTGATGAATACGCCCTGACGCTGATGGCGCGGGCCGATCCACGTATTGTGATAGACGAACGGCGCTACCGTCCTCGTGAGATGGTCATGGCACTGCCACGCTTTGATGCCGACTTTCTGGCTCTGGTAAACTTCACCCTGCAGGACATGCAACAAGATGGGACGCTTGAGGCGCTACGTCAGCAGTACTTTGCCCCCTATTTCCCTGAAGGACAGACTCTTGAGGCCTTCTCCATGGAAATCTGGCCTGGTGATGACAGCTTCCTCGCTTTAGGAGGGCGATGAGAGTGCCTTACGCCTCTGATCCCTCCACCCCTTCGTTCCACAGCCGCAGAGTGACGATCTCCGCTGGGCGCACAACAAAGCGAACAGCGCTGCGGCGGCTTACCTTGAGCGGCTTTCCCATCGGCGACTCATCAAGCCACACTCGCTCGGCATGGGTGAAGCGTAAGCCTGTGCGCAGCGTCACCTCTTCAGGGGTCTCACTCACGCTATAGCCGCGCACGATCAACCCACGTCTATCCTCTGCCATCTTGACCGTGCTCATCACAAAGGCGGGGTTATCCGTTGCGATCAGGCTACCCATAGGGGGCAACACACCACGGTGAAAGGTCGTCACTACTGCACGCAGTGGTGACTGGAAAGCCCACGCTTCCCACCAAGCAGGTAACGGGTCAGCAGCGTGGGGGATGATGCTATAAGCTAACGTATGCTCGCCAGAGCACTGTGCCAGCGGCGTCTCCACCTGTGGCCCAGCCGCCCCTCGGCGGTTGGGGAGATCGTCACGGCTCAGCCAGCCCACACAGCGCAGCAACGTCAGAGCAATCTCAACGCCCTGTTGATGCGCTAGAACGGCCACCTCCGGCAGCCCCCGGTTGGCCAACGTCAAGCCTGTATCGCTGCCCAGCAAAGTCACAAAGGCACGTTGCGGCTGGTCCGGGGTAGGCTGCTCGGCCCAGGTGATAGTCTCTTCAGCGGCGGGCAACGCCAGAGCGCGGCACACAACCTCAAAATGGCCATCCACCAGCACGTCCTGCGCCCCGGCCCCAACCGGGAAATGCACGCGCAGACGGTGGTCACGGGCGTTGTTGAGGACCGTGGTCTCAACGTCCACGCGGGGCACACCCCGCGTGATGCGGAGGGTGGTAGCAATGGAGATCGGCACGAACTGGGCAGCCAACGGAAGACGTGCCTCCCGATCGGCGGTGAGCGTCTCAGGCAGGCGGTAGATTTGCAGGAACGTTAGCGTCTGCGTCACCGGCCCTACGCGTCGCTCCACCGGGATAGGGGTATTGGTGGCAATATCAATCACCGTATCCCGTGCGGGAGGACAGGCAGTGAATAGGTCGCCGCGGTCGCCTTCGTCAACGTAGTGGTTTAGCCCTTCAAACAGGCGACCAGTGCGCTTGTCAAACAGGTTAAATGTCCCTACTGAAGCATCAAAGGTGAGGTTGAGATACTCATTCTCGATGTCCGTCCCGCCATCGCTAGACAGTACCTGAGCGCCTTCCTCCTCCGCTATGCCGCGCAAGGCATAAGTACGGTAGCCAAACGGAGGGACGTTGTGCGCCACAAAGCGCACCTTCACCATCCCTGCGTGATAGGGGGAGCCATCTGGAGCCGTCTCTTGTTCAATTTCCAACGGTTCAACAGTACCCGTCTCATCTATCACTTCAGTTGGCGCAAAACCCTCGGGGAGTATCAGCCTAACCTCAACCAGATCGGTGCGTGTACGGCCTGTGCCATTAAAGACCACCACCGGCAATAGTGGTCCGGCTCCTCTCAAACGCGTGGTATCCACCTGCTCGGCAAGCCAGGCTAGATTGCACTCGGCAACTCCTTCGGCGATCTGTGCTGCTTGCCCCAGTCGATCCTCCACCTCGCGCTGGACCTCATCAATGACAGTGCCCCGCACCGAATCGGCAGTGTGACTTTCCAACAGCAAGCGCCACGCATATGCCAGTATGTCGCTCTGGGTGCGCAAGGGTGGCTTAAGAGAGAGGTGCTGTTGCGCCAGCAAAGTGGCCCAAGCGCTGAACGGCTCCGTCCAATGCTCAAGCACCGTCTGGACAGCATGGTTGCGCTGTTTAAGCGGCAGGCGTGCGCTGAGTACGCCGCTGCGCAGGGGGAAGCGTTGCCCCGAACGCAGCTCGCCGATCACCTGTGGATAATCCCCACTCTGGTTTTGGACGAGAGCAACAGCATCTTGCAGGCTGCCGGAGATCAGGCTGATCCCTCTCAAGCGGCGAGGGAGCAGATCCGCCCCAATCTCCCCAGCGGCCTGGCCCTTGGAGCCACCCAGCAGCAGGATCACGCCGCTTGCCGTCCAATCTGCCAACTCCCTCTCCGCCGGACTACGAGAGGAGGCGACCAGATCGGCGGCATACCCTTCGCGTAAGTAGATAAGCAACACACGGCTTCCGTCTGGCGACTCCCACCATAGTTCGGTCGGGGCCTCACCCACGCCGTCGCGCAGCACGACAGCCTCAATCCCGAAGCCACGCAGAATCTGCGGTAACTGGCCGATCTGTCCGCACGTATCAGGGAGATAGCCCACATCCATGCGGCGTCCCAAGCGTGCGCAAACCTGTTGACCGATGAGGAGATTGCGCACCAGTGCCTCAGGGCTGACCAAAAAGGGATCGGTCAGCACATACCAGGGGCCGATCTCCAGCCGCCCCTCACGCACAAGCTTCCGGATCGGCTCCCACTGATAGGGGCGCACGGCCAGATAATCTTCCAGCAGGATGGCTTGCCCATCCAGCAAAAGGGAGGTTTGATCTGCTTGCGCCAGTTGATCAAGCAGATCATCCAGCAAGCCAACCAGAGCCAGACGGGCCTGCTGGAAGGTCTGCGACCCTTCTCGCTGCCACCGCACGTGCGGCACAACATGAAGGCTGAGGCTCTGGTGCGTCATAAGGGGCATTTTAGCTAGCCCATACTTTCGGTTGTCTCGTCCGTAGTTGGCTCCTCGCGGCGCGGCACAGCACGCCGCAGCTGCTGAGCAGCGACCTTGTTCACACGCCGACAGCGCGGGCACTCCAGAGAGGCATGATCCTCGCCGGGCTTCAAAGCATCCAGTACAGCCTGCGCTGCATCCTTACTAAGCGACCAACTCCAGTGGCAATTGTAACAGGTGATCTTTAGCATGGTGGAATCATCTTCCTATCACAGATTTCACGAAGCAACCTGAACAGGGCGGCCCCTACGGTGCTCCTCGGCTAGCGAGGCCAACAAGATGCCCGCCAACGTCAGAGCACCACCCACTACCTGAAGCGGCCGAGGCCACTCACCCAGCAGCAGGATGGCCAACAGGGTTGACCCTATCGGCTCCCCAAGGATTACCACCGCCACAAATGAGGCCGAGAGGTGCCGCAGCGCATAGTTGGCTGCCGAATGTCCCACCAATTGGGGGACGAGACCAAGGGCCACCATATAACCTACTGTAGCAGGCAGATAGCCTATCAGCGGCAACCCGGCCAGCAGCGACCATCCCACAAGCAGCACTGCCGCCGTGCCATATACCCACCACAGGTAGGCAACCAGCGGCAACCGCTCGCGCACGCCACGCCCGATCATGAGATAACCAGCGCCAAAGATCGCACCGAGCAAAGCCAGCAGATTCCCCCAACCAGCAGAGCCGCTCGCACCACCCCCATCGGCGAGGCCGATAATGCTGCCGCCCCCCATGGCCAGCAGGATGCCGATCCATGTCAGGCGCGGCGTGCGTTCGCGCAAAATGAGAGGGGCTGCCAGCCCGATCCACAGCGGCGTGGTGGTGACCAACACAACCGAACTGATTACCGAAGTGTGCACCAACGAGGTCACCCATGTGGCAAAGTGCAAGCAGAGCAAGATGCCGCTTAAAGTCAGCGTGGCGATTAGCCTTATGTCTAACTTAGTATAGTCCTTCCACGCCTGCCGGCGAATCGCCGGCACGGCTAACGCCACACTGGCCATCGCCAGCCGATAAGCCGCGATAACCAGCGGCGGCGCTCCATCGCTCAGCGCCCAGCGGATGAGGATGGAGGCGGAGGACATCGCTAATACGCCGATCAGCAAGGTAAGCGCCAGCTTTACAGGTTGCTTCAAATGAAACCCCTCAGGTGCTCAAGGTAGAAGGTGCCCACGAAGCATTGTGATAGTGTCCGTTTTCCTTGACTCCTTACCCGCGTATGCTAAAATCACATGCGCAGGAGCGCGCGGCACCTGGGGGTGCCATGCTGAAGTTCCCATTCACGGGCTTTGGGTGCTACTCGGCCTTGGATGATAGCACCCCTTCAGTATGCGGTCAACGAACCGCTTTTTAAGCGGAGCACCGCAGAGCACTAACAAATGAGCGTACAGCAGATACAGGAGGAGGCTTTCTCATTATGGCTCATGAACTTCCCCCGCTCCCCTACCCTTACGATGCGCTGGAACCTTACATTGACACCCTGACGATGCAGATCCACCACGATAAGCATCATCAGGCCTATGTGGATAACCTGAACAAGGCGCTGGAGGGACATCCCGAACTTCAATCCAAGAGCGTTGAAGACCTCATCAAAGACCTCAATGCGGTTCCTGAGGAGATCCGCACGGCGGTGCGCAACCACGGCGGTGGCCATGCCAACCATACCTTCTTCTGGCTGATCATGGGACCCAATGCAGGTGGCGAGCCGCAGGGCGATCTGGCAAAGGCCATTGCCAGCACTTTTGGCTCTTTTGAGGGCTTCAAGGATCAGTTCACCAAAGCGGCATTGGGGCGCTTTGGGAGCGGCTGGGCATGGCTTTCGGTTGATGGCGAAGGCAGGCTGGTGGTGTCCAGCACGGCCAACCAAGATAGCCCGCTTTCGGAAGGCATGATTCCCATTCTGGGTATTGACGTTTGGGAACATGCCTACTACCTTAAGTATCAAAACCGCCGCGGCGACTATATCGCTGCGTGGTGGAACGTTGTAAACTGGAAGGCGGTCGCTGAGCGCTATGCCGCCGCCAAATCCTAAAAGGGACGGCCAGCCTTCAACGACCTGCAGTTGTCAGAATCCCCACCAAGTGAGAGGAGAAATCCCCCATGACTCACATTATCACAAGCTTGTGCCTGCGCGATGGCGCTTGCGCTGAAGTGTGCCCCGTTGAGTGCATCGTCCCCGGCAAGCCGGAAGACGAGTGGCCGTGGTACTACATTGACCCAGATACCTGCATTGACTGCGGCGCCTGCATCCCGGAGTGCCCCTATGAGGCTATCTTCATCCAAGAGGAAGTGCCCAGCGCTTACGAAATGAAACCAGGGCAGAAGCGCGTGCCGCACGATACACGCAAGGAAGTCGTCGCCGCGGGTGGCGAGATCGTGGACCTGACCCCTGATATTCAGTGGAACTACGACTTCTTCCAGAAGGGGCCGGGCTACGACGCGTTGGGCTAGCCGATAGCCAATGTCCTTCTGAGACAGACGGGAGCAGACCCTGAGCAGGCTGCTCCCGTTTCATCTGCAGACCTGCGGGGGTTTAAATAGCAAGGAGGGATAGCGATGGAAGAGTACCGTATTGAGAAGGACTCGCTAGGTGAACTGCGTGTCCCTGCCAACGCCCTCTACGGCGCACAGACTCAGCGCGCGGTGGAGAACTTCCCCATCTCCGGCCTCAAGCAGTACCGCGCCTTCATCTGGTCCATGGCGGTTATCAAGCGGGCGGCAGCGGAGGTCAATCTCCAGCTAGGCCTCTTTAAAGATCGTGAAGTAGGAGGGCGCATTATCTCTGGCGAGGCCATTGCAAAGGCCATCATGGCTGCCGCCGAGGAGGTCATGAAAGGGCAATGGGACGATCAGTTCGTTGTGGATCCTTTCCAAGCTGGCGCGGGCACCTCGCATAACATGAATACCAATGAGGTCATCGCCAACCGTGCCAATCAGATCCTCGGCTTTGCACTGGATGACCCCGACAAGCCGGTGCATCCCAACGATCACGTCAACATGGCGCAATCCACGAACGACACCATCCCAACGGCCATTCGGCTGGGCTGTTTGTGGCGACTGGAGGAGCTGACCGATGTGCTGGACGACCTGGCCGATGCCTTTGCCGCCAAAGCCCGCGAGTTTGACGATGTGGTGAAGTCAGGTCGCACCCACCTACAGGATGCCGTTCCGGTACGGCTGGGGCAGGAGTTCGGAGCCTACGCCCGTGCTATTGAACGCAACACAGATAAGATCGTGGAGGCCGCACGAGGGCTGCGGCGACTGGGTATTGGCGGCACGGCCACCGGCACCGGCCTAAATGCCCATCCGGAGTACCATGCACGCATGGTTGCCAAGCTGGAAGAGTTGACCGGCCTTGAGTTAGAGACCTCCGACAACCTATTTGAGTCCATGCAGTCCATGCAGGACATGGTGCACTTCAGCGGGGCGCTGCGCACACTGGCGCAGGATGTAATCCGCATCGCTAACGACCTGCGCCTGCTGGCTTCTGGGCCAGCCACAGGGTTAGACGAGATCCGCCTGCCCGCTGTGCAGCCCGGCTCCAGCATCATGCCCGGCAAGGTGAACCCGGTAATCGCCGAGATGGTCAACCAGACCATGTTCCATGTGCTGGGAAACGACCTCACCGTTACGTTGTGCGGGCAGGCCGGGCAGCTGGAGCTCAACGTGATGATGCCGATCCTCGGCTACAACCTGTTTCAGATGATGGACATCACCATCAACGCCCTGCGCGTATTCCGCGAACGTTGTATAGAGGGCATCACTGCCAACCGCGAGAAAGCTGCCGCATGGCTGGCGCGCAACGCCATCCTCGTCACCGCTCTCAATCCGGTAATCGGCTACCTTAAAGGGGCCGAAGTGGCCAAAGAGGCGATGGCCACGGGGCGCACCATCCGCGAAGTAGTGGTGGAAAAGGGCTACCTGACAGAGGAAGAGGCCGACCGTCTGTTGGATGTGCGCCGCATGACCGAGGGGGGCATCTTAGACTAATCAGCCACTTCAATAAAGACATGGGTGGCGGCCTGCGCTCCCAGTGTGTGCCGCTCTCCCCCTACCCCAACGCTGATCGACCCGCCCGCTGGAGCAACCTCCAGCACCTCTATCTCCGCGCCGGGGCGGATACCCAAGCTGCCCAGGTAGCGCAGGAGAGCAGGGTCGTCATCGTCCACACGGGTAATAGCCCCTCGCTCGCCGATGGAGAGTTCGCTGAGCTTACGCCCCCTCTGCGGGCCGATATGACCATCCCTGGTGGGGATAGGCGCTCCGTGCGGGTCCGTAGCGGGATGGTCAAGTGCTGCCGCCACACGCTCAATAAAGCGTGGGGAAACAGCGTGCTCCAGCTCCTCCGCCTCCTCATGCACCTCATCCCAGGAATAGCCCAAGGCCTCCATTAGATACAGCTCAATCAGGCGGTGGTGGCGGATGACCTCCAGCGCTACCTTCTCCCCCTGTGGTGTCAACGTCACGCCCTTGTAGCGCTGATACACCACCAGGTTGAGCTCGGCCAGCCGCTTGATAACGCCGGTCACTGAGGCCGGTTCAACGCCCAAAGCCTTGGCAATGGACGTCGTGCGCACTGGCGATCCGCCCTGCTGGAGCTGATAGATGACCTTGATGTAATCCTCGCGCTCTTTGGTCAGCACACCGGTCTCTTGAGCACTACCCATCTCACCGTTGCGCTCATTATAGCACACGCAGGCCGGTGTTAGGGGATATAGACGATCTGCCACTCGTTATTGCGCACCTGCTGAACAGCCAATGCTCCGACCGAACAGTCTCCCCATTGGGTGCAAGTGAGTATCCCTGTTGCCCCGGGCCAGTTGGAGGTGCTGTAGAGGTTCTGGCGCAACGCCTGCCGACCAATGCGTAGGGATTGGCCGTTCGCCACGGCCACATTCTCAATGGCCTGCAAGGCTAATGTCGCAGCGTCATAGGCAAAGGCGAAGAGGGGGCTAGATGGTTGTTCACCATACCGTACAGTATACGCCTGCACAAGGCTGTCATAGGCCTCGCCCTGCAGATAGGGGCCGACAGCATAAGTCCCGTTGGCCGCCAGACCAACCTCCTGCACAAACCACGCGCTGATGAAATGCCGCCCACCAATGAGGGGTGTCCCAGCCAGTGCTGTGGTATTCAGCTGCAGCGCTACTCGCGCAGCCGGAGCAGGCAACAGTGGAGCATAGATCAAATCAGGGCGGCCAGAGGCAAGCTCAGCCAGCAAGGGGCGCAGGTTCTCCTCACCGCGTGGAAGGATCACACTGGAGACGATCTGCCCGCCCTGACGGGCAAAACTGGCCTCAAACGCAGCGATAAGGTCGGCGGTTTCGGGCGTGCCATCGTGGATGAGCGCGGCGCGGCGTGCCCCCAGCTGGGTGTAGGCGAAGCGTGCCGCCACATCAGCCTCTAGTGCATCGTCATACATGGTCCGCATGAAGGCGCCCACGTGCAGGAGCTCATCGGTGAGTGCCGTCGCGCTGCATGCTGGGGAGATAGCGGTAAAGTACGCCTGCTCGTAGATCGGCGCTCCCGCCTGACAAGCTTCACTGCACACCGGGCCGATCACTACCGCCAGGTTGAGAGCATTCACCAGCACCTCAGCGGACAGCTGCCCTCCTTCAGCAGAGCATCCTGCATCTACAGTTAAGACTTCCACCGGAAAGCCTTTGATGCTAGGGCGGCGCTGTATGGCCAGCTCCACGCCGCGCAGGTATTCCTGCCCCTCTGGGCCAAGCAGCCTCAGCGGGGCGATGGCCACCCCGATCTGGAGAGGACGTTGTTGTGTTACTGTGATGACCTCCCATGCATCCACAACCTGCGCACCGCCGGTATCTTGAGCACACCCCCCAGCAAGCAATGTTAAGAGGACAAGCAGGCACAGGATAGAGAGCCTTTTTCGCATCGCCGCTCCGCTCCACTAGTAGGACAGGCTAGCCTATCTTGTCAGTCGTCTTCAGGCGAACGCCCTGCAAGGCGCCGCGTCGGATCATGGGAAGGCTGACCCAGCGCTACCGAGCGCTGATAGGCCGCCCAGATAGCGCGCGAGACCACCGTGCGCAGCCCTCCTTTCTCCATATGGTAGAGGGCTTCAGCGCTGGTCCCCCCGGGCGAAGTCACCTCATTGCGCAAGGTGGCAGGATGGCGCGGCGACTGGCGGGCATATTCCACTGTGCCGCGCATGGTCTGCAGCACCAGCTGCTGGGCAATACGGCGTGGGAACCCCAGATGCACCCCGGCGTCTATCATCGCCTCCATGAAGAGCAGCACATAGGCGGGACCGGTGCCGCTCAGAGCAGTGGCCATGTCAAGGTAGCGTTCATCATCCACGTGCACCACCTCGCCCAACGCTCCGAGGATAGTATTGGTCTGCCCGATCTGCTGTTCAGTGACCTCAGCGGTGGCCGTCCACACGGTGATGCCCTCGCCGATCTGGGCTGGTGTGTTGGGCATGGCCCGTACCACCGCCGCATGGGCCAGCCCATCAGCGATGGTGCGGATCGGCACCCCTGCCGCAATGGAGAGCACCAATGCATCCGAGCGCACTATGCCGCGCAGCTCGGGCAGCACAACGGGCATCACCTGCGGCTTAACAGAGAGGATGACCACGTCGCGGTCGCGTGCTGCATCACGGTTGTTGGTAGTGGCCTTCACGCCGTATAGCTCAGTCAGCTCACGCCCACGCTCCGCACGGGGGCCCGCCGCGATGATGCGTTCGGCATCTATCAGCTTCTGGCGCAACAGTCCCTTGATCATCGCCTCAGCCATGATGCCGCTACCGATAAAGGCAAGCTGTTTGTCTTTCAACATGGTTGACCTGCCGATAAAGTGATTTTGAGCAGTATATCACGCTCAGGCGTATTGATAAAGATTTTTTCACCAGCGTGTGGAGAAGATATACCGCACCAACCGCCACCCATGGCGCTTGTTGCTCAAGTAATGGTCAATTAACCCCATGTCAAAGGCCGCTGGACGGAAGCCAAAATAGCGTTCAACCGTGCCCAAGCCAGCAGTCTGCGGCGTGGCGAGCATCTCTACCCACTGCTCGGTGAAGGGCCACCGTGCGAAGAGGCCATCAAGGAACCAGGCCGCGGCTTGATGAGCCAGCAATGGCAACCCCACGATAGGACGCCGCGTGCGGATGGCGTGCATAACGCGCATCACCACGCGGCGATAGGAAAGCAGCTCCGGCCCCCCAAGGTTCATCGCCTCGTCTATCAGGTCCAGGTTCTCCAGCGACATAGCAAGGCAGGTGACGAGATCCTCAACCCAGAGCGGCTGGAGCATCTGCTCGCCGTCATTGGGCACAAAGTAAAAGGGGAAAGCCCGCACAAGCATAGCAATATGCTCGCTGAAGCGGTCGCCTGCGCCGAAGAGCACCCCTGTGCGCAGGATGGTGTAGGACAATCCGCTGCTGCGGATGGCTTCCTCAATCTGCCCCTTGGCACGCAGCACAGGGAACGCTGAGGCGCGGTCAGCGCCAATGCGGCTGACGTAGATCAGCCGCCCCACGTGTGCTTCCCGTGCGGCGTCAATCACCGCCTTCGCTCCGGCCACATCCACCTCTTGCAGGCGGGCATGGCGCCCGCGCGTCTCTGTGCCCACAAGGTGGATGACCGTGTGTACCCCTTCCATGGCAGCGCGCAACGCCGCCGCATCATCCAAGCGGCTGACGGCAACATGGAATGGCACACCCCGCGGCAGGCGCTCGGCGGTGGTGCCAGGGCGTAGCAGGACACGCACCTTCAGCCCGGCCTGTCCGGCCAAGCGGTGCACCAGCCGCCGCCCTACGAAACCGGTCGCACCGGTAATCAGGATCACGTTATCTCCATCAAAACCAAGCAGGGAGTAGCAGTCAGTACAACAAACAACGATAATCTGCTATAATTACACGACAAGCCAGTCATCCCGACCCTCTGCATGCATACAGCCAGTCCATCCCTTCGCAGCGTGGGCTCTCCTTTCTCGGGCAGATGGCACGTGGCAACAGGCGATTATAGCGTCAGCGGGCTTTCCGCCAAAGCGCCCGTTGTTGCGGAACGCCTTATGCGGATGAGGGTTTATATTTTGCAAGATTGGCTAGATGACACTGACAGCGATAGAGCGAGAATAACCATGAATACAAGGCGCGTCGTCGTCACGGGGCTGGGCGTTGTTTCACCATTGGGCAATGACGTCCCAACCACGTGGCAGAACCTTATTGCCGGGCGCTCCGGCGTGGGGCCTATCACCCTCTTTGATGCTTCTGATCTCAAGACCCGCATCGCTGCCGAAGTCAAAGATTTTGATGCCACGGCCCTCTTCGGGCCACGTGAGGCGCGACGCATGGACCGCTTCACTCATTTCGCCATGGCGGCGGCCATGCAAGCCCTCACCGACAGCAGCCTGCGCGTGGACAAAGAGAACTCCCACCGCGTGGGGGTAGTGCTGGGCAGCGGAATTGGCGGGATCAGCACGCTGCTGGCAGAGGCTGCCAAGGCCTTTGAACAGGGTGCCGGACGTGTCAGCCCACACCTTGTCCCCATGATGCTCCCCGATACAGCACCGGGCAAGATTGCCATTGAGTTTGGCCTGCGTGGCCCCAACATGAGCATCGCCACCGCCTGCGCTTCAGGCACTAACGCCATTGGCGAGGCAGCGGAGATGATCCGCCGCGGCGTGGCCGATGTGATGATCACGGGCGGATCAGAGGCCGGTATCGTCAAGCTAGCCATTGCGGGTTTTAGCAACATGGGGGCACTCTCAGAACGCAACGATGAACCGGAGCGCGCTTCGCGCCCCTTTGACAAGGACCGCGATGGCTTCGTGGCTGGAGAGGGAGCAGCTATCCTCATCCTTGAGAGTGAGGAGCACGCCTTAAAGCGCGGTGCGCGCATCTACGCCGAAGTACTGGGCTACGGCGCTTCTGCAGATGCCTACCACATCACGGCGCCACTGGAAACCGGCGAGGGGGCAATGCTGGCCATGCGTGCTGCGTTGGAAGAGGCCGGCATTGCTCCCCATGAGGTGGATTATCTCAACGCCCACGGCACCAGCACGCCACTCAACGACCGAGCCGAGACGCTTGCCATTAAAGAGGTCTTCGGTGAGGCTGCCTACAGTGTGGCGATCAGCTCCACCAAGAGCATGACCGGCCATCTGCTGGGAGCAGCTGGCGCCCTAGAAGCACTGATATGCGTGAAGGCTATTGAGACGGATATCATCCCACCTACCATCAACTACGAAACCCCCGATCCGGAGCTAGACCTGGATTACACACCTAACGTCGCGCGCCAGCGGACCGTCCGCGTGGCAATGTCTAACTCATTCGGGTTTGGTGGGCATAACGCTTGCATCATCATGGGGAAGTACAGCGATGGCCAGCGGCAAACACGTACCGCGTAGCACTCGCCCTATTGCCGGCACAGGGCGCTACGCACACATTGTGGGATGGGGCGTCAAGGTTCCGGAGAAGGTGCTCTCCAACCGCGATCTGGAACGCATGGTAGAGACCAGCGATGAATGGATTCGGGAGCGCACCGGCATTGTGGAGCGGCGCATCGCCAGCGATCGGGAAAATGCTGTATCGCTGGGGGTGGCAGCTGCCCGCGAGGCGCTTAACCGTGCCAACATGCTCCCCAATGACTTGGACTTGATCATCGTTGCCACTTCCTCGCCCGAATATCTCTTCCCGGCAACAGCCAACCTGATTCAGGACCGGCTGGGAGCCACCCGCGCCGGAGCTTTTGACATCCTTGCGGCCTGCACCGGCTTCATCTACGCCGTAGGGCTGGCCGCTGCGCAGATTCAGGCCGGCGCTATTGACACCGCCCTTGTGATCGGCACCGAAACGCTCAGCCGCATTGTGGACTGGAACGACCGCTCCACCTGCGTCCTCTTCGGGGACGGCGCAGGTGCATTTGTGCTGCGCGCCAGTGACATCCCCGGTGGGGTGCGCCACTTTGTGCTGCATTCCGATGGCTCAGGCGGCGACTACTTGTACGCCCGCTCCGGCGTGCGCTCTTCATGGAACGGTTTGAGCAAGCCCGAGCAGAGCATCGTCATGAACGGGCGTGAGGTTTTCCGCTTTGCCTCCCGCGTGATGGTACAGGCCACCGAAGAGGTACTTGAGAAGGCCGGACTGGATATTGACGATGTAGATCTCATCGTGCCCCATCAGGCCAACCTGCGCATCATTCAGGCGGCTGCCCGCGGCTTGAACTTGCCGGAGGAGCGTTTCTTTATCAACATTGAGCGCTACGGTAACACCTCCACTGCCTCCATCCCGTTGGCTATTGCCGAGGCTGTGGAACAGGGACGCCTGAAGCCCAACGACAAGGTAGTCCTGGTGGGCTTTGGCGCCGGGCTGACATGGGGCGCCATGTTGCTGGAGTGGCAGGTACGGCCCACGCCGCGTTCCTACTTCAGCGAAGTGCTACGCGAGGGTTGGTACATTCTGGCTCGCGTTCGCTCGCTGTTCCTGCGCCTGTTGCGTTTCTTTGAAGCTCTGCTATGGCCCGAGACGCGGCGCTGAGGTTCGCCTCTGTTAGGGACTGGCAAAACGATATTCCAGCGTGGGCTTCTCCAGCGAGCGCAGCAAGTCGGCTACGTCAGGCACTGCTTGCTGCACACGGGCTTGATAGCCATACAGCAAGTTGAGCAGGCCCCCTTGAGGTGCCAGCTCTATAACGCGCGGCTGGCCGGAGATGCCTCCCAACTCAGCGGCTTTGGCAACAGCATCGTCAAAGTAACCGATGGCATCCACCAGCCCTAACTCAACTGCTTGCTGGCCTGTGACTACGCGGCCATCGGCGATGGCCCTCACGGCCTCCTCATCCAACCCACGCCCCTCAGCTACGACCTGCACGAAGCGATCGTGCGTCTCGTTGATGATGCCCTGCCAGTAGGCGCGCTCCTCTTCGGTCATCTGCCGGTAGAAGCCGCCAAAATCCTTGACTTCCCCCGACTCAACCACCACGACCTGAACGCCCAGTTTATCCAGCAGGTCTTTGGCAATGATGAATTCGCTGATCACGCCAATGGAGGCCGTCAGCGTGTTGGGAGTAGCATAGATGTAATCTGCAGCAGCGGCGATGTAGTAACCCCCGGACGCCGCCAGCGAACCCATACTCACCACTACTGGTTTATCCAGCTGCCTGAGAGCATGGTAAATCTCATCCGAAGCCACTGCATCACCGCCGGGGCTGTCAATGCGCAGCACTACCGCCCGGATAGCAGGATCATCCTGCGCGCGCCTGATCTGCTCAATCACAAGCTCAGAAGGGGCGACGGGCATACTCACACCGAAGCTCCTGCCCGAGACGATCGTCCCCTCCACGCGCACCACTCCTACCGCTCCGCCTATGCCGCCCCAGCCAGCGCTGGGTTGGGTGCTACCCACCGCAAAAGCGTAGCCAAACGCCCCACAGGCGAGGATCGGTGCGATGACGGTAACCATGAACAGCGCCAACAGCCAAAACCAGACGCCCAGCCCGCGGCGCCGCGCCGATAGAGCATCGGGCGGTGTAGATTGCATCATAGTAGCCAAGGCTCTACCTCCTTGCGTTTCGCCGTGATACCACTCGCTTAAGTCTAGCGCACGACCACAGGGTGGGAAATCCCTCCCCACCCAACCTTGACGTTTCTTCAGTCCAAAGTTAGGCAAATCAGATGGCACTGGGTAGAATTAAAATGCCTGTACGGATTGCCCCGTAGCGCATTCTTGATTCCGGCAGTGCCCGCTTAATTCAGTCGGTCAGGGAGACAAGATGACAGCAGATATCTCCAGAGAACTTGCGGAGCAGCTCCAGAAGCAACTGAAGACACAGATTGAGACTTTTAAGCCCACCATCACCGTCACCGACATCGGTGAAGTGCTAGAAGTGGGCGATGGCATTGCCCGTGTCTCAGGCCTTGCTGGCGTGCGCAGTCAGGAGCTTGTGGAGTTTGAGAACGGCGTTCTTGGTGTGGCCTTCAACCTTGAAGAGGATGAGGTCGGCGTGATCATCATGGGCGAATACGCCGACATTCAGGAGGGCAGCACCGTTAGAGCCTTGGGCCGCGTGGCCTCGGTGGGGGTTGGGGATGCCCTGATTGGGCGTGTCATTGACCCCTTGGGCAGGCCGCTGGACGGCAAAGGGCCGATAGAGATTGAGACCTACTTCCCGGTTGAGCGCATCGCACCAGGGGTGATTGAACGGCGCAACGTCTACCGCCCTCTTCAGACGGGCATCAAGGCCATTGACGCCATGATCCCCATCGGACGCGGCCAGCGTGAGCTCATCATCGGCGACCGGCAGACGGGCAAGACGGCCATCGTCATTGACACCATCATCAATCAGCGCGGCGAGGATGTGATCTGCATCTACGTTGCCATCGGCCAGAAGCGTGCGCAGGTAGCCCGCACCGTTGCCACGCTGGAGAAGCATGGTGCGATGGACTATACCATCGTCGTTGTCGCGAGCGCCTCCGATCCGGCAGCCCTGCAGTACATTGCCCCCTACGCGGGTTGTGCCATCGGCGAGTATTTCATGGAGAAGGGGCAGGATGCGCTGGTTGTCTACGATGACCTCTCCAAGCACGCTTGGGCTTATCGGCAGGTCTCCTTGCTGATGCGCCGCCCGCCTGGCCGTGAGGCCTATCCAGGTGACGTGTTCTATCTCCACTCGCGCCTGTTGGAACGTGCCGCCCAGCTCTCTGATGAGCGCGGCGGCGGCAGCCTGACCGCCTTGCCTATCATTGAAACGTTACTGGGCGATGTCTCGGCTTATATCCCCACCAACGTTATCTCTATCACCGACGGGCAAATTTATCTAGAGACCGACCTCTTCAACGCAGGCATCCGCCCTGCCATCAACACGGGCCTCTCGGTCAGCCGTGTTGGCGGCGACGCCCAGCGTAAGGCCATGAAGACCGTCGCTGGACGCCTGCGCCTGGATATGGCACAGTTCCGCGACTTGGCCGCCTTCGCCCAGTTTGGCTCCGATCTGGACAAAGCCACACAGGAACAGCTGGACCGAGGCCGCCGCTTGACGGAGATCCTCAAGCAACCACAGTACCAGCCTATGCCGGTCACCAAGCAGATCATGATCATCTATGCGGGCACACGTGGCTATCTTGACGATGTGCCGGTAGAGCGCGTCTCCGAGTGGGAACAGGCTTTCTTGCAGTATATGGAGACGCAGCATCCCGAGATCGCCGAGCGCCTACAGGACGGCTGGGTGTTGACTGAGGAAATTGAGGCCGACCTGCGCAAAGCAATTGAAGAGTTCAAGGCCGGCTGGGCCTAGTTTCGGACCTCCTTAGGGAGCGATATGGCTACTCCACGCGAAATCAGGCGACGCATCCGTAGCGTCAGGAACATCGCTAAGATAACCGGCGCGCTGGAGGCCGTTTCGGCTTCTAAGGTGCGGCGAGCGCAGGCTCAGACGCTCGCCAGCCGCGCCTACGCCGCTGCAGCATTGGACATTCTGCGCGACTTGAGCACACGTCTGGCCGGAGAATACTCCCATCCCCTGCTGGAAGAACGCCCTCAGGTCCGCAGCATCCTCGTCCTGCTTATCTCCAGCGACCGCGGCCTGGCCGGCCCCTACAACACCAACATCGTGCGCGAGGCTATCCTGTTTGAGCGGTCCCAGTCTGTGCCAGTGCGCTACATCACCATTGGGCGCAAAGGGCGCGATATGATGCTGCAGCGCGGCGCCGAGATCATCGCTGACTTCAGCGGCCTGCCCGCCACCCCTTCCATCCTGGATATCACTGCCATCGCCCGCACGGCGGCAGATGACTTTGTAAACGGTGTAGCCGACGAGGTTTACATTGTCTACACTCGCTTCATCAACACCTTGCGCCAGCAGCCCGTCGTTCAGCGCTTCTTGCCCTTCCGGCAGGAAGCCGAGCACATTCAGAGGGCAGCTGCGTATGGTGAGCGCCGCCCCGAGGCCGTTTACACCTTTGAGCCAAGCGCGCAGGCTGTGTTGGATGAAATCCTACCGCGTTTCACTGAGCTGATCCTCTTCCAAGCCTTGTTAGAATCGCTGGCCAGCGAGCATTCGGCACGTATGGTGGCCATGCGCAACGCTACCGAGAACGCCCATGCGCAGGTGGAAGACCTTACGCTTGCCTACAACAAGGCGCGCCAGCTGGCCATCACCAGCGAGATGCTGGACATCGTGGGCGGTGCCGAGGCGCTGGCCCAGAGCCAATCGTGACATCAAGGACTGCTTGCTGAGGGAAAAATGGCCGAATATGTGAGCAAAGGGAAAGTCGTTCAGATTTTGGGCGCCGTGGTGGATTGCGAATTTCCGCCTGACGGTATGCCCCAGATTTACGACGCCATAGAGGTCCCGCGTGACGGACAACAGCCGCTGGTGCTGGAAGTGCAGATGGACCTGGGCAACAACCGCGTGCGCTGTGTGGCGATGGACACCACCGATGGCCTGCCTCGTGGGGTAGATGCCTACAACACCGGCGCACCGATTCGCGTTCCCGTTGGGCGTACCTCTCTCGGACGCATCTTCAACGTGCTGGGCCGCCCCATTGACGGCAAGCCGTTTGACCCCTCACAGGTGGAGGCATGGTATCCCATCCATCGCCCCGCTCCGAGCTTTGAGGAGCAATCCACCATCACCGAAGTCTTTGAGACTGGCATCAAGGTCATTGACCTTATTGCCCCCTTCACACGCGGCGGTAAGACGGGCATCTTCGGCGGTGCAGGTGTGGGAAAGACCGTCATCATCATGGAGCTGATCCGCTCCATCGCCACTGAGCACGGCGGGTACTCCGTCTTCGCAGGCGTAGGGGAACGCACGCGTGAGGGCACGCAGCTCTATCTGGAGATGATCCAGAGCGGCGTGATTGACAAAACGGTGATGGTCTTCGGCCAGATGAACGAGCCGCCCGGCGTGCGCTTGCGTGTGGGGTTGACCGGCCTCGCCAACGCTGAGTTCTTCCGTGACGAAGGCCGCGACGTGCTGTTGTTCATCGACAACATTTTCCGCTTCTCTATGTCCGGCTCGGAGGTTTCCGCACTGCTGGGCCGTATGCCTTCAGCTGTGGGGTATCAGCCCACGTTGGCCGCCGAAATGGGCGAACTACAGGAGCGCATCACCAGCACGCGGCGGGGATCCATCACTTCCATGCAGGCCGTCTATGTGCCCGCCGATGACTACTCCGACCCTGCGCCGGTGGCCACCTTCACCCACCTTGACGCTACCATCGCACTTGAGCGCTCTATCGCTGAGCAGGGTCTCTATCCGGCGGTAGACCCGTTAGCCAGCACCAGCCGCATTCTGCAGCCTGACATCGTTGGGGAGGAGCATTACCGCACCGCCCGTGAGGTGCAACGCGTCCTGCAGCGCTACCGCGACCTACAGGACATCATCGCCATCCTCGGCATTGACGAACTCTCAGAGGAAGACAAACTGCTTGTCGCCCGCGCGCGCAAGATTCAGCGCTTCCTCTCCCAACCCATGTTCGTCGCCGAGCAGTTCACCGGACGCGAGGGCCGCTACGTCAAGATCGCGGATACGGTGCGTGGCTTCCGCATGATTCTGGACGGCGAGCTGGACGACGTGCCCGAGCAGTACTTCTACATGGCCGGGCCGATTGAGGATGTGCTGGAGCGCTACAAAGCCGCCAGCAATTAGCCGTTTGCACTACGCAAGGCAGAAGGTGAACCATGCCGCTGCGCTGTCAGATTATCACACAGGAACGCCTGCTTTTTGACGAAGAGGTGGATATTGTCATTGCGCCCGGCATTGAGGGCGAGATGGGCATCCTGCCGCAACATGCGCCGCTGGTCGCTGCTCTGGACATCGGCGAGCTGCGCGTGCGGCGAGGTAACTTTGAGGAGTCGTTTGCCATTGGTGGCGGTGTGTTGCAGGTCGCCCATGATCATGTGATCGTGCTGGCTGATTCTGCCGAGCAAGCCGAGGAGATTGACATCGCTCGCGCCGAGGCTGCTCGCCGCCGTGCGGAACAGATGATGGCCGAAGGCACTCCCCGCGATCCGGCAACACTGGCTGCTCTGGAGGCAGCCATCCGCCGTGCTAACCTGCGGCTGAAAGTGGCTCGCAAACGCTCCCGCAAAGGCGGTACCACAGGGATGGACTTGGAATAAATAACCGTGCGCTGCTGCGCAACAGACTTCTGTGGTAGAATGGCCGCGTGATCCTGCTGCGCCCCGCCGATCGGGAGCGTACCTGCCGCAGGCAAGCGGAGGCACTATGTTCTCACGACGCATTGGAATTGACCTAGGCACAGATAGCGTCACCATCGCTGAACGGGAGCAGATCCTGCTCCACGAACCGAGCATGGTCGCACTGACCCTTGAGGAAGAACGCATCGTTGCCATTGGGCAAGAAGCCCGTGAGATGTCAGGGCGCACACCGGAAACGATCCAGGTGATACGTCCTCTCAGCGGCGGCGTGATCGCCGACTATGAGGTCACTGAGGCCATGCTGCGCTACTTCGTGGAGAAGGTCATCGGCGGCTTCCGCCTTTTTAAGCCGATCATCATGATCACTGTGCCCTATGGGGCCACCAGTGTGGAGCGGCGTGCCGTTCACGAGGCAGCCATTCAGGCCGGGGCGCGCGAAGCCCACCTCATCCCCGAATCGCTCGCCTCAGCATTAGGGGCGGGTTTGCCTATCAGCACGCCAAGCGGCAACCTGATCGTCAATCTAGGCGGCGGAACGAGCGAAGCCGCCGTGATTGCCATGAATGGCATCGTGGCCGCCGAATCGGTGCGTATGGGCGGCACAGACTTAAACCAAGCCATCGTGAGCTACGTGCGCAAGAAGTACAACCTCACGATTGGGGAGATAACGGCGGAGGTCGCCAAGATTAACATCGGGGCAGCTACCGACATCGGCGAGGAGCTACGCATAGACATTCAGGGACGCGATCAGGTGAGCGGCCTCCCCCGCACCATTACCCTCACGACGAGCGAAGTGGTGGAGGCGCTGGCCGAACCGCTCGCCACCATCAGCAACGTAGTCCGGAAGGCACTTGAGCGCACGCCACCTGAGCTGGCTTCAGACATCATTGATCGCGGCATGGTGCTCACCGGGGGGACAGCGCTGTTGCGCGGCATTGACCAGTATCTGACGCGCACGACGAACGTGCCGGCCTTTCTGGCGGATGATCCGGTGGGGGCAACAGCCCTGGGTGCCTGCCGTGCGCTGGAAATGCTGGACGTGCTCCAGCGCACCATCCCCACCCCCTGAGCTTTCCCGGCAAGGGACAAGGCTGCGTCAGTCTTCTAAGTAGTAAGTCATGCGTTGCAGGTGCAGGACAGGGTCAATATACTGCACGCGCACGCCTTCCGGCACGTTGATGGCGATGGGTGCATAATTTAGGATAGAGCGCACTCCCGCCTTGACCAGCATATCGGCGGTCTCCTGTGCGGCATCTGCGGGCGTGGCGATCATAGCGATCTTAATCCCTGCCCGTTTGATCTCCTCAACCATCCGCTCAACCGGCAGGATAGTCATATCATTGATTTTCTGGCCAATCTTGCGGGGGTCGGAATCAAAAAGGCGCGTGATGCGAAAACCGCGGTGGGCAAATCCGCCGTAGTGTGCCAAAGCGCGCCCCAGGTCGCCCACCCCCACAAGCGCCACTTGCCATTCGCGATCCACCTTCAGAATGCGGCGCAGCTCGTGGGACAGCGTGGCTACGTGATAACCCGTTCCCTGCTTGCCAAACTCGCCAAAGTGGGAGAGGTCCTTGCGGATTTGTGCCGCGCTGATCCCCAACAACTGACCTAGCTCTTGGGAGGAAGTCACCTCATGGCCTTCCTGCTGCAGGCGCGTGAGCGCCCGCAAGTAGATCGGCAGGCGTCCGACCACAATATCGGGGACCTCGGCTCGGGCCATGTCGCCGCTCCTTAAGTTGAGACTGTGCCTGAATGCCACCGGCTTTTGTGTAGGCAGTCACGAGCAATCATACCATAGCCGATACCCGACAGCAACTATCTTAATACTGACCTTTCTCCGGGTCGGGAATGCCCAGCCAGTTGCCCCTGCCCAAGGCGGACAGTATAATCGCTGCCACATCCGCTCTTTATCCCGGCAGGAGGCCAGTGTGCCTGACCTTATCCCCAACTTGCAGCAGCTCAGCGGCCTATTGACAGCGGTCGTTTCTATCCTGGCCGCTATGGGGACCGCGCTCTGGATCGCCATGACGATCTGGACCTTCCGCGACATGCGCGCCCGCTCCCGCGATGTTTTTGCGCAAGTGCTGGCCGCGTTAGTGGTCGCTGTGCTCAACGTGCCGGGCCTGCTTGTCTACCTTATCTTGCGTCCCCGCGAGACGCTGGCCGAGCAGTACGAGCGAGCACTGGAAGAGGAAGCTCTACTACAAGAGATTGAGCGGCGGCAGGTGTGCCCCGGCTGCGGACATCCCACTAAGGAGACATGGCGTATTTGCCCCTACTGCCACACGAAACTGCGAAAGCCCTGCCCCCACTGCGGCGAACTGCTGGAGCTCCCCTGGACAGTCTGCCCTTACTGCGAACAGCCACAGGTGGAGGAGATGCGCCCAACACGGCGCAGCGCAACCATCGCTAAATCCTATGCTCCCTACGGCGATAGTGAGTTACCGGAGATTCCTCCCGATGAGGCATTGGGATAATGCTCCCCTCTAAAAGCAGCAAAAGACAAGCCCCCTACCCCAATAAGGTAGGGGGCTGTTTTTTTTCGTGCGGCAATGCCTAGCGGCGGATAGAGGTAAAGGCCGCTAGCCCGGGATAATACGCGGCTGGGCCCAGCTCCTCCTCAATGCGCAGCAGCTGATTGTATTTGGCCACGCGATCGCTGCGCGCCGGCGCGCCCGTCTTGATCTGGCCAGTATTGAGGGCGACAGCCAGATCAGCAATGGTGACATCCTCCGTCTCGCCGCTGCGGTGCGAGATGATGGCCGTCCAGCCGTGGCGATAGGCCAGTTCTACAGCGGCAATAGCTTCCGTGAGCGTGCCGATCTGATTGACCTTCGTCAGCAGGGAGTTGCAAGCCCGTAGTTCAATGGCGCGCTTCACGCGTTGCACGTTGGTCACCAGCAGGTCGTCCCCTACGATCTGGATGCGATCGCCCAGGCGCTCCACCATTAAGACCCATGCATCCCAATCGTCTTCGGCTAATCCGTCCTCAATAGAGATGATGGGATACTTATCCACTAGGCGGGCGTAAAAATCAACCATCTCCGTCCCACTGAGGGTGCGCCCCTCCTTGCGTAGGTGATAGCGGCCATCCTCGTAGAGCTCGCTTGCTGCCGGATCCAGCGCCAGCATGACCTGCTCGCCGGGGGCATAGCCCGCTGCTTGAACGGCCTCAAGGATCACCTCTACCGCCGCCTCATTGCTGGGCAAGCTGGGCGCAAAGCCCCCTTCGTCACCGACATTGGTGCTATAGCCTTTGTCCTTGAGCACCTTCTTGAGGGCGGCGTAGATTTCGGCGCACCAGCGCAGTCCCTCAGCAAAACTGGGTGCTCCGACCGGCACAATCATAAACTCCTGCAGGTCGGTGCTGTCAGTGGCGTGCTTGCCCCCGTTGAGGATATTCATCATGGGGACGGGCAACACGTGGGCGTTTACGCCGCCCAAGTAGCGGTAGAGCGGCAGTCCAAGGCTCTCCGCGGAGGCTTTGGCAACCGCCAGCGAAGCCCCTAGGATGGCATTCGCTCCTAGTTTTTCCTTATTAGGGGTGCCGTCTAGCTCCTCGGCGAGTGTCTTGTCAATACCAATCTGATCGGTTGACTCCAAGCCGATCAGCGCCTCTGCAATAGGCCCATTGACGTTCTCAACGGCCTTGAGCACCCCCTTGCCACCGTAGCGTTTCTTATCACCATCGCGCAGCTCTAACGCCTCATGTGCGCCGGTAGAAGCGCCCGAAGGGACAATAGCCCGCCCTACAGCGCCGTCTTCCAAAGTGACTTCCACCTCAACGGTAGGGTTGCCGCGCGAGTCCAGCACCTCGCGCCCGTGTACATACTCAATGATCGCCATGTTCGCTATCCTTTCTTCATGCACAGCAGAAGCGCGAGGCCATCAACAGCCCGCGCATACCGCCAGAGATCATAAACGATGGCCTGCTGCGCGGCAAGGACAAAGATCACACGCTCTGGTGCTAAGGCTCAGCCGCAAACAGCGCTGCTGGCAGGGAGACGCTGCATACGCTACAATCCGCTGCGCATTTAGACGAAAATCGTATGCTTTTTGTGGTAAGTTGCCTATGTCAGAACACAAGGGGCGTGTGGTGGTAGCCATGAGCGGCGGGGTAGACAGCTCCGTCAGCGCGGCGTTGCTCGTTGAGCAGGGCTACGAGGTGCTCGGCATCATGCTGCGTCTGTGGTCTGAGCCGGGCTTGATGGGTGTCAAGGGGCGCGATAACCGCTGCTGCACCCGCGACCAGATGCTTGAAGCGCATTTCGTGGCAAGAAAGCTGGGCATCCCTTTTGAGGTGCTGGATGTGCGCGAGGCCTTCAAGCGGCACATCGTTGACCTCTTCATTGAAGGCTACAGCCAAGGGATTACCCCCAACCCATGCCTTGCCTGCAATCGCCACATTCGCTTTGGCTTCTTGCTGGAGGAGGCACTTAAGCGCGGTGTGGATTATCTCGCCACTGGCCATTATGCCCGCGTCACCCGCGCCGCCGATGGCACCTATGAGCTGCGCAAGGGCGTTGACTCCCTTAAGGATCAGAGCTACGTGTTGAGCATGCTCACCCAACAGCAGCTGCGCCACGCTCTGTTTCCGGTTGGCGAATACACCAAGGCACAGGTGCGTGAGATGGCTGCTTCACGGGGGTTGCGTGTGGCAAGCCGACATGATAGTCAGGATCTGTGCTTTGTGGCCGACGGGGATTACCGCCGCTTTCTGCGTACCTATGCTGCTGAAGCGTTTGTGCCGGGGCCGATTGTGCTGCGCAGCGGAGAGGTGGTCGGCGAGCACAGAGGATTAGCTGACTACACCATTGGCCAGCGTAAGGGATTGGGGATTGCTTGGCGCGAGCCGCTCTATGTCATCGCCAAAGACATTGCTCGCAACGCGCTCATCGTCGGGACGCGCGAGGAATTGGGGAGCCGCCGACTGATCGCCCGAGCGATGAACTGGATCGCCGGCAAGCCACCTGCCACGCCTCTGCACGCTGAGGTCAAAATCCGCTATCGCGCGCGTGCCGTCCCCGCCCGAGTCGTGCCGTTGGACGCGGACCGTGCCGAGGTGACTTTTGATGAGCCGCTCCCTGACGTTACTCCCGGCCAGGGGGCGGTGATCTACGAAGGTGACCGTGTGTTGGGAGGGGGCATCATCGCGGAGGGGGAATAATTTGCCCTCGCTAATGCGCCCCAAAAAGGCGCGCGACTGCCGGCCCCCACAGCAGCAACAAAGCCGCCGCCAGCAGGATGGCTGGCCCATAGGGCATCGGGATATGGGCTTCGTAGCGACGTAGGAGGATCAGCCGCACAACAAGAAAGAGCAGCGCCAAAGCCGCCCCCAGGAAGACCATGAGGATCAGCATGGGCACCACGCGGGGAAACCCCACCACCAGCCCGCAGAAGGTGCCCAACGTCACATCGCCCGAGCCGAAAGCGACCTCTTCAACGGGCTCCTCGCGGCGGGCATTGATGAAGCGCAGATAGGCCTCGCCCAGCAGGTAAAACGCCGTGAGCACAATCTGGCTGATGGCAAATCCCGCCAGTGCATCCAGCGGCCTGATGCGCCCGCTGAACAGCACCTCCAGCAGGGCAAAAGCAAAGGCGGGGAGCATCACGCTGCGCAGCACCAGCCGGTGCTCAATGTCTATCACCGCTATCAACACAAAGAGGGCTATATAGAGCAAATCCACAGCAGCCAGCAGGGTGACACCTTCGCGCAGCCAGAGGTAGATCGCTGCCCCTGCCAGCAGGGTCTCCACCAGCACCACACGCAGGAGATGAGGGATTCCGAGAGGTGTAGGAGCACGCGCCGAGGTTTCCGCTCGCGGCGGCAAGCGATCCGCAAGCAAGTTGACCAATGCACCGAGGGCAAGGCCACCGAACAGGCTGAACGCAGAGCCGAGGAGCATGCTTCTATCCTAGGGGTGGGATTTATTCTACCGATAGGGCGCATTATACCACGCCGCTATATGTCAGTAGGGCAAAACCTAGTGGGTATCACAAGAGGCAACAAATAACCATCTCTGCACACACGGGCATTGTCAGCCGTGTGCAGATTGCTTATAATCTCCCCACCGTTGGAAACAACAACCTTTCAGAAAGAGATTGTGGGTTGGCTATGAAGCGCACGAACAGCGTGGAGGTTCGTCAAACCTTTTTGGATTTCTTCGCCGCACGCGGACATCAGATCGTGGCCTCATCCTCGTTAGTGCCCGGCAACGATCCGACCTTGCTTTTCACCAACGCGGGCATGGTGCAGTTCAAGGATGTCTTCCTCGGCCTTGACAAGCGCCCTTACACCCGCGCCACAACAGCCCAGAAGTGCATGCGCATCAGCGGCAAGCACAACGATCTGGAAAATGTTGGCCCGTCGCCACGCCATCACACCTTTTTTGAGATGCTAGGCAACTTCAGCTTCGGCGACTACTTCAAGCGTGAGGCCATCATCTACGCCTACGAGCTGCTGACCAATGTTTATGGCCTACCACCCGATCGTCTAGCCTTTACCGTCTTCTATAACGACGATGAGGCTTACGACATCTGGACAAAGGTGGTCGGCGTGGACCCGCGCCGTGTGGCGCGCATGGGGCCTAAGACCAACTTCTGGCAGATGGCGGAAACCGGCCCCTGCGGCCCCACCAGCGAGATTCACTGGGACCTGCACCCCGAGCAGGGCGTGGACAGCATCATCGCAGCGCTGGAGCGCGAAGATGACCGCTTCCTAGAGCTATGGAATCTGGTCTTCATGCAGTTCAACCGCACCCAGCCCGATCCCCAGCACAGTGGCCAATACGATGTACCCCTCCCTGCCCCGGGTGTGGATACTGGCATGGGCTTGGAGCGACTGCTGGCAGTGTTGCAGGACGTGCCCTCCAACTTTGATACCGACCTGTTCACTGACATCATGGACGCCACCCAAGAGATACTGGGACACAGCGATGCTTTCCGGCGTGAGCATTACGTAGCCTACCGCGTCATCGCCGACCACATGCGTGCGGCAACCTTCCTCATCGCCGACGGCGTCAACCCGGGTACAACCGGACGGGAATACGTGCCACGCATGATGATCCGGCGGGCGTGGCGCTTCGCGCACGGGATGGGTGTGCAGCGCCCCTTCCTCACTGAGGTAGCCGAGGCTGTGATCGCCAAAATGGGGCCGATCTACCCCGAATTGGTGCAGTTCCGCGAGGCCGTGCGCTACCAGATCGCCACCGAAGAGGAACGCTTCATGCGTACGCTGGATCATGCGCTGGCAGAGCTGGCCATCCGGGTTGAGGAGATGAAACGCTCTGGCCAGAAGGTGATGAGCGGCGCTGACGCCTTTGCCCTTTTCGCCACGCATGGCCTGCCGCTGGAGATCACCCGTGACCTGCTGCGCGAAGAGGGGATGGAGGTAGATGAACCTGCCTTCCGCGCCGAGCTGGAGCGCCACCGCGAGATCTCCGCCGGTGAGACGGGGGCATTTGAGGACGTGACGGTTTATCAGCAGATACTGGAAGATTTGCAGCAACGAGGTGAGCTTGGCCCCGAGGGTGTGGCTTATAACCCCTACGACTACGATCACCTGACGTTTGAGGGGCAAGTGCTGGCATTGGTCAGCAAGGGACAGCGCATCAAAGAGGCAAAGGCCAACGAGGCCGTTGAGGTCGTCCTTCCTCACACTGCTTTCTACGTGGAGGCTGGTGGGCAAGTCAGCGATACGGGGGAAATACGAGGCCAAGGCTGGACGGTGCGTGTGGAGGACATGCGCCAGCCGATCGGTGGGCTGATCGTACACGTTGGCATGGTCACAGAAGGCATCGTGCGTGAAGGCGATCGGGCGACCGCTGCTGTGGATGAGGCGCGGCGCTGGGACATCATGCGCAATCACACGGCCACACACCTGCTGCACGCCAGCCTGCGCCGCGTGCTGGGCGCCCACGTGCGTCAGAAAGGCTCGCTGGTTGCACCGGACAGGCTGCGCTTTGACTTCACCCATAACGCCCCGCTGACGGCAGAGGAGATTGAGCGCATCACAGAGCAGGTCAATGCCATGATCCTCGCCAACCAGCCTGTAGCCATCGCCTTTAAATCCCTGAACGAGGCCCGTCAAGAGGGCGCTATGGCACTCTTTGGCGAGAAATACGGCGAGACGGTGCGCACTATCACCATCCCCCAATCGCAGGCGCGTCAACAACGCTTCAGCTATGAGCTCTGCGGCGGCACCCATGTGCGCTCTACCGCTGAGATCGGCCCCTTTGTCATCACCAAAGAAGAGAGCAGCAGTGCAGGTGTGCGGCGCATTGAGGCGGTGACGGGTCGGGGCGCACAGGCCCTGATCGCCCAACGCCTGCAAACCCTCAACGCCGTGGCAGTCCGCCTAGGCAGCGAAGTAGAAAACGTCGCTAGCCGCGTTGAGGCGCTACTGGATGAACTGAAGGCTGCCCAAGAGCGCATTGAGGCACTGGAGCGCCGTTCTGCGCTTAATGCGCTGGATACACTACTGGCGCAAGCCCAAGAGGTGGACGGCGCGCGGGTGGTCGCTGCGCAGGTGGAGGCGCCAGATAGCGACCTACTGGGCCAGATGGCCGATTGGTGCCGCGATCGGTTGGAGAGCGGCGTAGTTGTGCTGGGCAGCACCATTGAGGGCAAGGTGCGGTTGGTGGCCAAGGTAACACCCGACCTCGTCAAGCGTGGCGTACATGCTGGGAAACTTGTGGGGGCGTTGGCTGAAGTGGTCGGCGGCGGCGGCGGCGGGCGGCCTGATTTCGCCACGGCAGGTGGTAAAGACCCCTCGCGTTTACCAGAGGCTATTGCCAAGGCCAGCGTACTGGTCGCCGAGGCGCTGAGGAAGGGAACGCTTACCTAAGCAAAGCAGGCAGCCAAACAGCGCACTATTCGGGCCGACGGTGGGATTAAGGTGTTCCCGTCGGCCTGTTTGCTTTGGAGATGCTGGGTATAATCAGCGGGTGGACGGCACTGCACAGTGAAGGAACAGATCATCCATCTGGAACCACACGATGACGTGGTCTCCGTGCGCGATAAGTTGGGCTGGGTGCGCGCACCTCGCGTGCTGCTGGTATTCCCCCCACATTCTGAAGAGCGCATCCTGTGCGACCGGCTTGACCTTGTGCTGATCCAGCGCGAGATCACGCGCCGCCGAGCACAGCTCGCGCTCATCACCCGCGATCCTGTGGTGATTGAACAGGCCCGCGATCTGGGTATCCCTTGCTTCCCCAGCGTGGAGGCCAGTCATCGGCGCTACTGGCGCACAGCGCGTGCTCCGCTCGCTGTTGAAAGGAGGCAAGGAAGGCCATCCAGCATTCTCCGCATGGAAGCCTTCTCATCCCCCACACAGGGAAACGCTGCCCTTTCATCCCCTGCCCAACGCGCGGTAGCTGTTGCTTCCCTCATCATGGCTTTCTTTGCCCTGCTTGGCGGAGCCTGTGCCATCCTGCCCGGGGCAACGGTATACCTCACCCCTGCGACAAGTCAAATCACAGCGACTATCACGATCACCGCCGATCCTGCCGCCGAGCCCGGCTTGGTGGACACCCAGCATAGCCTTATCGCCGCGCGTATGGTTGGCACGGAGGTGGAGTCTTCCATCACTATAGACACCACTGGCACGCTGCTACAGCCCTCGCAGAAGGCGCGCGGCATTGTGCTCTTCACCAATCTCAGTCCAGAGCAGGTCAACATCCCCGTCGGGACAGTAGTGCGCACCAGCGCTGCCCAGCCTGTGCGTTTCGCAACGCTCAGCGAGGCTACCTTGCCCGGCCAGATCGGCGCAACAGTGGAGATGCCCATTGAAGCCCTTGAAGCAGGCTTCACAGGCAACCTGCCCGCGGGACGCATTAATCAGGTTGAGGGGCCGTTGGGCGCGCTCGTCGCCGTGACCAACCCTGAACCTACCTATGGGGGAGATGCGGTAGCTGTGCCCGCCATCGCCCAAGAGGATTACGATCGTGCGCGCGCCTTGCTCCTGCAACAGCTTCAGCAGCGCGCTTATGCTGAGATGCAGAGTAAGCTGATCGGCGAGACGGAGTTTATCCCCCCAGAAACGCTGAATGTGGTGCTGATCCACTTTGAGACTTACAGTGGTTCTGTGGGTCAAGCACAGGAAAGCTTGAATCTGGCAATGCGTGTGACCATCCAAGGTGTTGCGGTGGACGAGCGTCTGGCGCGACAGGTGGTTTACACACGCCTGGCGGAGAAAGTAGGGGCAGGCTTCGCTATTGTACCCACGTCGCTCCTCTTCCGGCGCGGTGAGGTTGTGCGCGTGGATGAGCAACGGCGCGTGACCTTCATCATGCAAGGTGTGGGAGATATTGCAGCCACTGTTGACATGGCATACGTACAGCAGCTGGTGCGTGGGATGAGCGTGCAGCAAGCCAAACAGCGCCTAAGCAGCGAGCTGCCGCTGAGTACGCCGCCGCGCATTGAGACATGGCCGCGCTTCTGGCCGCTCATGCCTTTCCTGCCTTTGCGTATTCAAGTGGAGATAGAGGGGCGCTGATGGGCGAATCGCAGCGGGTGATGGGCATTGACTACGGTGAGGCACGCATTGGTGTGGCTTTAAGCGACCCGTTGGCCCTCTTTGCTACCCCCTACTGCGTCATCAAGCACACCACCTCCAGCGCCGATTTTGCTGCTCTCAAAGCTATCGCTGAGGAACAACAGGTCGTCAAGGTGGTCATCGGCCTGCCCACCGATGCCCGCAGTGAGGTCGGTAGGCAGGCGGCGACGGTTATCCGCTGGGCGCGCCGATTGGCCAGCCACCTGCACCTGCCCATCGTGTTTTGGGATGAGAGTTATTCCTCACGAGCCGCCGAGCAGATTACCCGCCGTCGCAAAAGACGCCGCCCCGAGCCGCTGGATGATGTGGCCGCTGCGGCCATGCTGCAGGAGTATCTAGATGCGCGAGAAACCGAGGACGAACCGGGTCAGCCGATTGAAGCCTACGCGGACATCCCCTAACAGGCGCCTCGCATGTGGTGGCATAGTAATGCGGCTGGCAATATTGGTGCTGACCATTGCCTTGATCGCCGTCGCGGCTATGCTGATGCTGCGCATGGTGATCCAGAACACAGGAACAGCAACTTCTACCACCCTGCTGCCCAACCCCTCCCTTAACCCGCTTGAGGCGGCAGCGCTGGGTGCCTACCTTGCCCTCAACCGGCAGGCGCTCACTACCCCCGCCAGCGATGAAGCCGTGCCTATCACTTTCACCGTGGAGGCAGGTCAGAACGCGGCGCAGATCGCCGAGAACCTGCGCTCGTTAGGCCTCATCCGTGATACAACCTTGTTCCGTTACTACCTGCGCTACTATGGGCTGGATGTGCAAATTGAGGCCGGGGCATTTGACCTCAACACTGCGATGACCATCCCGCAGATCGCCCTGGCGCTGACCGAAGCTAAGCCGCCCGAAGTCACGATCCGCACCACCGAGGGGTGGCGGCGTGAGCAGATCGCCGATTATCTAGATGAGCAACAAGGACTGCCGTTTGGGGGCACTGAGTTTCTCGCGGCGACGGCGGAGGGCACCCCCCTACCCCCGGACCTCAGTCTCGCGGCGGAGTTACCGGCGGGCGCTTCGTTGGAGGGCTTTCTGTTTCCCGATACCTACCGCGTAGCGCTTGACGCCACAGCCAGCGATCTGGTTGAAGCTATGCTGCGCAACTTTGACCGTCAGGTCACCGCGCAGATGCGTACTGATGCCGCTGCACGCGGCCTGACGCTCTACGAAGTCGTTACCCTAGCCTCCATCGTGGAACGCGAGGCTGTTGTTCCCGATGAACGCCCCCTGATTGCCAGCGTCTACCTCAACCGCCTCGCTGCCGGCATGAAGCTGGAAGCCGATCCGACTGTGCAGTACGCAATGGGCTATCAAGCCCAGCGCGATGAATGGTGGAACCTCAACCTCACCCAGCAGGATTACTACACTGTGGACTCGCCGTACAACACCTACCTCTATGCTGGCTTGCCTCCCGGGCCAATTGCCAACCCGGGTCTGGCCTCTATCCAAGCGGTAATCTATCCAGCGCAGACCCCCTACTTTTACTTCCGTGCCACTTGCGATGGCAGCGGTCGGCACTACTTCAGCCGAACCTTTGAGGAACATCAGGCCTATGCCTGCCCTTGATGGTTTGAGGGTATCCCTACCCCAGCCCAAGGCGACGTAACCCTCCAGTCTCAGCATCGGGGCACAGCGTATACCGCTTGACTGGGCGCCCTTCGCCGGTCCGGAGTTCTCCCGCCTCACACAACAGGCCGGAACGTAGCGCTTTGCGCCGGAAGTTGCGCTTATCTAGAGGCTCTCCCAGCACCGCCTCGTAAGCTGTCTGGAGCTCGCTTAAGGTGAAGCAAGGGGACAGCAGGTAGAAGATAAGCAGCTCATCCCGCACTCGCCTTTGCAAGCGTTGTTGGGCAAGGGCTACCATCCTGGCGTGGTCAAAAGCCAGAGGAGGCAACGCTGTCACAGGGAACCATGCTACGTCCATCGCATCGTCGCCCGCCCGCGCCGCATTGGATGAAGGCCGCGCCAACCCTAGATAGGCTATGCTGATCACCCAACCGCGTGGGTCACGGCCCGGATCGCCGAAGGTGTGGAGCTGTTCAAGGTACACTTCGCGCAGGCCCGTTTCCTCTTCTAGCTCGCGGCGGGCAGCAACCTCAAGCGGCTCATTTGCTTCTACAAAGCCGCCGGGCAGCGCCCACATGCCTTCAAAAGGAGGCCTGCCCCGCCGAACGAACAACACCTGCAACCTGCGCTCAGCGAGCTTGAACAGCACCACATCAACCGCCACGGCAGGTGCCTGCACTTATTATCTCCCGCAATGGGCTACGTACTACGAACCGCCTAGCTGCGCCTCAATAGCACGCCTGAGGTCATCATAGGCCAACTCCGCACCCCGGTAGATGACCTCCACGCCGTTGAGGTACATCTTAGGCGTGCCATTGATGCCGCGCTGGCTGGCCTCCTCTAGCACCGAATCCACCAGAATGGAGGTCTGGGCAGAGATAAAGCAGGAATTGAAGGCCTGCATGTCCAGGCCGATGCTCTCGGCACCAGCAGCCAGTTGACGTTGGGTATAGGCTCCCACGCCGCTGCTCTCATAGAGTGCCCAGATGTAATTATGCATTTCCCAGAACTTACCTTGTTGGCCAGCGCAGATCGCTGCCTGTGCCGCCGGGCGCGAGGCCGGTGGGTAGACGAAGGAGATGGGTTTATACACGATGCGCAGGGTGCCAAGCCGCACATAATCCTCAATCAGTTGCTCTATCACCTTAGCCAGATCGTGGCAGTGTGGGCAGCTGAAATCGGAATATACCACCAACGTGAGCGGTGCGTTCGGGTCACCAATGGCGAAACCAACTCCCACACCGGAGTTGTCCACTTCCTGTGTGAGGCCCTCGTAGTCCGTTCCTGTTATCGGCACGCTGGACACTGGTCGGTTGAGCAAGATCAGAAAGCCCGCTACCAGCAAGGCAACCCCAATTACCGCCCCGATCAAGATGATGCGTGACCGGCGACGCTGAGCACGCCGTCGCTCCTCAATGTGTTGCCGTGTTGAATGCTGAGACATCCTTCCCTCTCACAAAAAATGTGTTTGGCGGGTCTGGCATCCCCAAAAGATGCCCCTAAGTTTACCACATAGCGGTCTCCTCGCCGCAGGCTGAATTGTTTGGCCTGGGGGAAGTTTACCACTACAGCACGCATCCGTCACACGACAATATTACTCCAATTGGTCGTGTGACATTCCTCGCGCCATATTGTGACATTTTGCACTAATTATCTCTGCCTCCCAGCCCTATGATCCAGCATAGATTTATTCGCTTATTCAAATAAGTGTGACTTGCCATATGCGGATGCAAAAATGAGCCACATTTTAGAGCAAGAGGTCAACGCACTACACGCCGAAATATGCGCCGGGCTGGCCGATCCTAAGCGCATCACCATCCTTTACGAGCTTGCCGACAGCCCCAAGAACGTCACCGAGATTGCCAACGCCTTGGGGATGTCCCAACCTTTGGTCTCACGCCACCTCAAGGTGCTGCGCGAGCGCGGGATGGTGGTGGCCCATCGCAACGGTCCAGCCGTGATCTACAGCCTTGGGGACCGTCGCCTGATTGAGGCGCTTGACCTGCTGCGCGCCGTGCTGCGCGACCATTTGGCAGGTCGTTATGAGCTATTGAGCAATTGGGCTGAGGCTCGCTAATCAACGGAGGTACATAGATGGCTAAATCTGATCCCACTAAGCCGAAACGCCTGGCTATCATCGCCAGCAAGGGCACGCTGGACTGGGCATATCCGCCCTTCATCCTGGGGAGCGCCGCTGCGGCGATGGGCTGGGAGGTTGGCATCTTTTTCACCTTCTACGGTCTGACGTTGCTGAAGAAGAAGGTCACGGCCAAGGTTTCGCCGCTGGGCAACCCCGCTATGCCAATGAAAATGCCCTTTGGCCCCAACGGCTTCCAGCAGATTGAATGGCCTATCCCCACGGCGATGATGGTTGTGCCGGGCTTCAACAGCATGGCCACCGGACTGATGAAGCAGACCTTCAAGAACAAGGGTGTGGCCAGCCTTGAGGAACTGCGCGAGATGTGCATCGCCCTGGGCGTGCGCATGATCGCCTGTCAGATGACTATGGACGTCTTCGGCTTTGATACCGAGGACTTCATCCCCGGCGTTGAGGTCGCGGGAGCTGCCGCGTTCCTTGAATACGCCGCTGATGCCGATGTGACACTGTTTGTCTAAACCTACACTGGTGAGGAAAGGATTGCATCATGAGCGCTGAAGAGAAAGCCGCCACCACCCTCAATTTGAGGGGCCTTATGTGCCCGCTACCTGTGGTGAAGATCGCCCAGGCGATCACGCAGGTGCAGGTGGGCGAGATGATTGAGGCCTATGCCACCGACCCCGGCGTGCTGGCCGACATCCCGGCTTGGGCACGCAGCAGTGGGCATGAGCTGGTTTCCATTGAGAAGCTGGACAACAAGGAAATCCGCTTTGTGGTGAAGCGCACCAAATAGCGACCGTATCAGGGGGCGTTGCAGCCTCTGAAGAGTCTCGCAATGCCCCCACTTGACCTTGTGGAGAGCCTATGAAGCTGCTACTCATCACCCAGGTTTTGGCACTGATCGCTCTGCTGTTTGCTGTCGGCGCCTTCGCCCTGCGTTGGCGCTCTACCCAACAGCGTCCCTTCGCCTCGGACCGCGCCCCCGCTAAGGGGTCGCCCCAGCGCGGTGTGCTCTACGCGTTCACCCTTGGTATGGCCCCTTGGGCCAAGGAGAGCACACGACGGCATATGTTGGCCTACCTACGTGGCATCGGATTCCACATCGGCATCTTCGCGGGGCTGGCTGCTCTCATCGCCAGCCCCTGGTGGGCAACCTTTCCCACACCGTTGCGCTGGCTGTTTGCCGTCCTCACCGCCCTGGGCGCCTTGTTCGGCCTGATCGGAGAGATCATGCGCCGTGTGGAGCACCATCTGCGCCTCATCAGCACGGCGGATGATCACTTCTCCGTCCTGTTGGTGACTTTCTTCCTTGCCGCGACAAGCGCTGCCTTACTCAACGATATCTGGCAGCCCGCCATGTACCTTGTAGGTGCGTTGATGCTGATTTATGCCCCGCTAGGCAAGATCCGCCACTGCATTTACTTCTTCTTCTCACGGCGGTTCTTCGGCCTCTTTGTGGGTCGGCGGGCCGTTATCCATGCTGAGGTGACGCGATGACCACCCCTGTAGAGACCGCACTAGAGGTTCTTGAGAAACAGCTCAACCGGCCGCTTATTGCTGCATTGGAAGTGTGTGCACGCTGCGGCATCTGCGCCGAGACGTGCCACTACTATATGGCCGAGCCGACTACCGAACACGTTCCAGCGGCTCGCGGAGAGGCCCTGCGCCGCATCTACCGCTCCGAACACGACTTCCTGAGTCGCATCTTCCCCCAGTGGACTGGTGCAGAGAAGTTGAACGAGACAACCTTGGCGAAACTGGCCGAGATGGCCTTCAGCCAGTGTACGTTGTGCCGCCGCTGCACCTTCAATTGCCCTATGGGTGTGGATACGCCGCTCATGATGCGTGCTGTGCGCGCCATGGCCACCGCCGCCGGCGTTGCACCGGAGGTGCTGGTTATGCTTGCCGATGCGGCCATTGAGAAGGGCAAAGACCCCTCCTTCTTCCGCGAGATGTTCGTAGAAATGATGGCCGATGTGGAGAAGGAACTGCAAGCCCGTGTCGGTGACCCAGAAGCGCGCATCACTGTGCAGCGGGCAGGGGCCAAAGTGCTCTACGTTCCGCTGGCGGGCGTCCACACCATCCTCCCACCCGCCATCATCTTCCACGCCGCCAAAGAGGACTGGACGCTGAGCGTCTTTGAAGCTGCTAACTATGGCCTGTTCCTTGGCGATGTGGCGCGCGCCAAGCAGATCGCCGCGCGCATCATCAACGAGGCCAAGGAGCTGGGGGTGCAAGAGGTAGTACTGGCCGAGTGCGGGCACGCTTACGCCGCCCTGCGCTGGGAAGCCCCCAACTGGTTCGGCGAGACCTTCCCCTTCAAGGTCGTCAGCTTGATTGAGAAGATTGACCAGTACATCGCGCAGGGCCGTTTACAGCTTGACCCAAGTGCCAATCCGGAGCGCATCACTTACCACGACTCCTGCAACATGGCCCGCACAGGTGGGGTGATTGAGGAACCACGCCGCGTGCTACGTGCCGCTGTGCAGGACTTTGTGGAGATGACGCCCAACCGCCACGAGGCTTATTGCTGCGGCGGAGGCGGCGGGCTGGTGGCTCTGCCCGAATACACCGAACGCCGTCTGAAGGCAGGCCGCCCCAAGGCTGAACAGATCCGCCGCACAGGCGCCCAGATCGTCGTTGCCGCCTGCGAGAACTGCCGCCTCCAGATCGGGGAACTCAGCGGTTACTATGGCCTCGGCGTTGAGGTGATGGCACTGGCCGATCTGGTGGTCAAGGCTATGCGCCTGCCTGAACCACTGGGCGCGGTGGAGCCTTCGCGTGTGGACCACGAGATGACTATCCCCACCGCTGGCGATTGATCTTTAACTGCCCACAAGAGAAAGCGCCCGCACGGGAATCCACCGGCGGGCGTTTTACTTGCTCTCATCCCTTTTTGCGATCAGCACGCTACACTAGCCTTCTATTTCGCTGGTGAGGTGGCCTGCAGTGGGGCGCTCCCCTTCTGGGAACCCAGCCAACACGATGATAGCATTGGTAACCACACTCGCCGGATTGCGCCAGCGGTGGCGCAGGTGTGCCGCAAACAGCAGGCTATCACCCGCCTCCAGCCGAAAGGTGGAGGACTCCACCACGTACTCCAACACGCCACGCAGGCAAAAGACGAACTCGTGCCCCGCATGAACTACCGGATGAGGGCCACTGTTACCACCAGCCTCCAGCGTGAGAAAGAACGGCTCCACCTGACCGGTAAACATCTCGCCGCCCAGCCCTTCAATCAGCCCTCGCGGAAGCGGCACCCGCGGACGCTGATTAGCTCGCATAAAGACCACTGTCTCACGCGGGATGCCGGTCTCAAAGAAGGCCGTAATGGGCACATTGAGCGCTGCCGCAAGGCGGTTGAGCGTCCCCACACTGGGTGAGACGTTGCCACGCTCAATCTGGCTTAGCGCATTGGCAGACATCCCGGCAGCCTGCGCCAATGCTCGCTGCGAGAGTCCCCGCCGCTCACGCAACAGCCGCAGGCGCTCCCCCACGTCAATGGAAGCCGCTGAGGTATTCAGGTCGCGCATCTAATCCGTCTCCCGTGGTTGGGGATCATACCCTTGATTGTAGGTCATCCGCTCGGCCTAGGCCAGTTGCCGATGACGAGGCTCGCCGGCATGGCCAGGGGATCAACCAGGGCACTCGCTGCTTGTAGGCACGATACGCATCACCATAAGCCCGCTCCAGGCGACGTTCCTCAACCAAAGACCCTATAGCCAGATACGCCGTCGCCCCAATATTGAAGAGCAAAGTGTTCACGCTCATCACCGGCAGCGGCCAAATGGTCAGCAGAGCGAAGAAGTACAGTGGATGGCGCACAAGCGCATACATGCCCCTATCCTGCAAAGGAGGGGATGGCAGCGGCAGCGGATCGCCCCTGAGATAAGCCAGCGCTTGGCTGAGGCCGAGGAACTGGCCGATGTCGGTCACAACGAGCGAAGCAACCACCCCGACAACGCCAGCTATCTGCATCCCCACAAGGGGCAATGACCAAGGGAGGCCGATGCGATAAAGCGTTCGGTCGGGCAGGAGGATCAGCAAGGCCAACACGGGCAGGAAAGTAGCGGCAGCAAAGAGGTTGTAGGCCAGCCGATACCATCCTTCTACCAACCGTTCGCCCAGCAGACCCTTCAGGCGCTCTTTCAGTCGTATGCCTGCCGTCAGGCTATGCAGAACAGCGAAGAGCGCCAGTGCGCCGCCGAGCAGCAAGCCATTCCATAGCAGTAGAGAAGCCATTCCCCCAAGTCCTGTGTTCCACTTCGCTGCTGTAATTCTACCTAAACTTATCTTGATTGTAACCACCCTCTCCATTGCCTTTTCGCGGGGTAGCACTATCTTTTTGAGAAACGTGCGCTTATGGCGTATCCTTTGTGTCGGGCAACGTTTTTTGCCTGCTCTGGGAGAACCTCAAGCATAGAGGAGACGCCATGAACCCCATTGACATCATCGCTAAGAAGCGGGATGGGCAGGAGCTCAGCCGCGAGGAGATCCGTTTCTTCGTAGAGGGCTTCACGCGAGGGGAAATCACCGACTATCAAGCTGCGGCGTGGTGCATGGCCGTCTATCTGCGTGGCATGACGCGCCGCGAAACTACTGAGCTGACGTTGGCAATGGCCGAATCTGGCGAGGTGCTGGATTTCTCTGGTGTGCTGGATTTCGTGGTGGATAAGCACTCCTCAGGCGGCGTGGGGGATAAGACCACACTGGTCGTGCTGCCGTTGGTGGTGGCCTGCGGCGTGCCGGTGGCCAAGATGTCTGGGCGTGGCCTCTCCTTCTCCGGCGGCACGCTGGACAAAATGGAGAGCATCAGCGGCTACCGCGTGAACCTGACCCGCGAGGAGTTCCTGAGGCAGGTGGAGCGCTACGGCATTGTGCTTTCCGGCCAAACTGCAGATTTGGCACCAGCGGACGGCAAGTTTTACGCCATCCGCGACGTGACGGGCACCGTTCCCAGCAAGCCACTCATTGCCAGTTCCATCATGAGCAAGAAGATCGCTGCTGGTGCCGATGCCATCGTTTTGGATGTCAAGGCCGGGGCAGGTGCCTTCATGCAAACGGTGGAAGAGGCCACAGAATTGGCGCGCCTGATGATAGAGATCGGCGAGGATGCAGGCCGCAAGGTGACTGCCTTGATCTCCGACATGAATCAACCACTGGGTTATGCCGTCGGCAACGCGCTGGAGGTGCGTGAGGCGATTGAAACCCTGCAAGGTGGCGGCCCCCCCGACCTGATTGAGCACTGCTTGGTAGTGGCCGGCCATATGCTGCGCTTGGCAGGTAAGTCAACGGCACCCGATCTTTCCGACATCCGACCCATACTGGAAGAAAAACGGCGCAACGGCGAGGCGTGGGAGGTGTTCCGCACACTGGTGCGGGCGCAAGGTGGCGACGTTTCACAGATCGATCAGCCTGAGCGGCTGCCACGGGCGCCGCTGATCGTGGAAGTGACCTCGCCGCGCAGTGGTTACTTGCGCATGGTCCATGCCCGCGAGATTGGGCTGGCCGCTGTGGATCTCGGTGCAGGGCGGCGCAAAAAGGGCGATCCCATTGACCACGCGGTGGGGATTGTGGTGCATCACAAAGTGGGTGATTACGTGGAAAAGGGCGAGCCGCTTTTCACCATTCATGCCCGCACTGAGGAGGCGGCACAGGCTGCCCAACAGCGTGTCATGAACGCTCATGCCTGGTCCGAACGGCCCGGCCTACCCCTCTTTTACGATGTGCTGCTCGGCAACAACCCAACAGGCGGCTAAGGAGGTTATCGCCAGATGCACACATCTCAGCCGCCTCCCGTTCAACCCGCTCTCCTCTTGCGTTGGTTGGGGGCATTATGTCGGGTACATCTTATCGGCGCGGCGCATCTGCCCCAAGAGGGAGTAATCTTTGTTATGCGCCGCAGCCACGCAGCGTTATTCCGCACTATCTACAACCAGATCCTTACCCAGCGGCAGGGATTTCTCATATTGGCTCCCGAAAGCGATGCACAATGGCAGGCGGGCCTGGTGCACTTACAGGACGGGCGTGATGTGCTGCTCCCCCTCAGCACAGGCGACGAGGGAGAGCGTCAACTGCTGGCTGGGTTTCAGCTGGCGCGCGCTGCCGGACGGCAGCTCTGGCCGGTGGGCATCAGCGCCGCACCGGTGATCGGGCCACGCCGCACAGGCGGCCACGTACATCCCCTGCCTGGTGCCCGCGTGGTGGTGGTCTTTGATACGCCTTTTGAGGTCCCCCAACAGCCCGAAGAGATCCCGGCCGCATGGAGCGCGGCGATCCTCCATCAGCTGCAGCAAGCCGAGGGACAGGCACGCGACATCCTAGCCACGTGGCGCAGGCAGGGCAAGACCCCTGCGCCCTAGGCGACCTCATCACTGGTGGGCAATGGTCATCAGTGGAAGCTGGCACGGCAAACCTCTCACGCTCAGTATACGGGCAGAAGGCCTAACCATCAGCATTGGCGAGCCGGACAACGCCAGTGTGTTCAGCTACGACCGTGCAGGTCGCTTGTGGACTGCCTTTCTAGACGGCATCTCCTACCGGCGAGGGTTAGATGGCCGCATTATCGCACGTTGGCGCAACGCCGAGGGTGAGCGTGAGCGGCGTTGGCTGACTGCCCAAGAGGCCTCCGCGCTTGAGACACGCGTCTGGCAGAGCGTGCGTGCGCTGCATGCTGCCATTCGCGCGCAAGAAGTCTCGTTGACCACCCCCCTA
>FWWL01001536.1_pt1 | contig 54109 bp, 48 predicted proteins | sample 2228331 | NCBI WGS metagenome assembly FWWL01 (sample SAMEA103939775, study PRJEB20133) | metagenome | reverse complement strand
GGCAGTTTGCCTCCATCTGCTGGGCATACAACCAGATCACCTGCCAGCGGGTCTTCTCCTTGGCATCGGTGCAGCGACGGTACCGTTGTTCGAGTTCCGCCACACTCAGGTGGGGATGGAGAGGGATCGGTTTTTGTGCCATGCCTTATTATACACCTAAAGTTGGTATTACATTGTTGCCTTGATTGCTAGTGAGCGTTCGTGATCGCCAGTGCGATGAGCGACGCGACGACCGGAGGGGCGAAGCAATGCTTCGCCCCTTCTCTGCCCGCATTCGCGCGCGCGTGGAGCCGTTGGATTCCCATCTTCTCAGCTTGACGGTGAACCGTCTCAATCGCGCGACGAGAGGTTCGGATGGCCAGCTCGTCGCGCTCGTGCTGCGGACGCATGTTCTTGCGACGAGCCGCGACGAGCCGAACGCCGGTGTCAGCCAGCAGGCAGGCTTCGTCTGCGGCGCTGACGTACGCCTTGTCGCCGATGAGCCGCGCGCCGGGCGGCAGGGCGAAGGCCACCTCGTGGAGCGGCGTCAGGTCGTGATAGGCCGCCGGCAGGAGCTGGAAGCTGACCGGTACGCCGTTCGGCGTGCAGATCAGATGCAAGCGCCAGCCAAAACATCGCTCGTGTTTGGCCGCGCGAGAGCCGCGCGACGCTCGCCCGCGCGCGTTGCGACAGCGCCGAGCGCGGACACGACGACAGACGGGCAAGGGCATGCGGTCGATGATGAACACGTCCCCGCGCGCGAACAGCTCCCCCAGCGTGGTTGCCAGAACGGTGACCCAATCGGCAAGCTGAAGCCGCCATCGGTTGCAGCGCGAGATGTGCAGCGGCCCGGACCGATACCGGAGCTGGCGCATCACGCGCGATGCCCGTTCGTGATGGTTCTGGAAGTAGTTCGCAGCGACCACGGCGACGGTGATCACTTCCGAATCCGGCGCCTGCGCCCGCGCGTCGCTCCGCTGGCCGAGCTGTTCCATCGTGTGGTCAATCACCAGAAACGCTGCTCTCATCCATTCGACGTCCATCGTCCCCTCCGGTGTGATGGTTTGTCCTTCCATCGCAATCATTCCGGAACGACTGATGGACGTCAACAAGCAATCAAGGTTATCAATATATCAGTGCATGGTCGAAGAAGAAAAGCGGGGAATTCGCCTCCCGCAAGGCCCAACTCAGCAGTTGCTTTTTGAAGACGCCCACAACTATGAGCATTAACAGTCAATACTGATCATTCTGGCAAGGATAAAACATTGATCGGCGGTAGACGATTCCTCAGCGATCCTTACTTCTGACAAAACGTGATCAGGCCATGCGGTATCTACGTTTTACGGGATTGCTTTTCATTCAGGAGATGATGATGATCTCTTACCCCCAATTTGGCGGACAATGGACGCAGGAAAAACTGGAGATGATCCGCAAGTATCTCGAAGCGTATATGACGATTTTCAAACGAAACAAGAAAGCGCAATTGTTTACGACAGTATATGGTGACGCTTTTGCTGGATCAGGGTATCTTCAGTTGCAAAGCCAAGAAGAAACAGAATTGTTTGCCGAGCTGAGACAGGAGGACAATCAACAATTTCTTCGCGGCAGCGCTCAAATCGCTCTGAGTCTATCAAAACCATTTGACAAATATTTGTTTATCGAAAAGAATCCGCGACACGCACAACACCTGAGCAACCTTCGCGAGCAATTTCTCGGTCGCGACATAACTATTCGGCAAGGCGATGCTAATGAGGTCTTGAATCAATGGATATCTACTATTGACTGGCAGAAAACACGCGCCGTTGTCTTTCTTGATCCCTATGGAATGCAGGTTGAATGGCAATTATTAGAGAATATTGCTCAAACAAAAGCTATCGATCTCTGGCTTCTGTTTCCGCTTGGTGTCGCAGTGAATCGTCTTTTAACCAAAGACAGGAAACCTCCAGAAGTTTGGCGACACACATTGACGCGCTTTTTCGGCACTGGCGAGTGGGAAGATCGATTCTACCGGAGACAAACCGACATGTTTGGCGATGAAATCGTGTCAAAAACAGGCGACTATAAAGAAATCGAACGTTTTTTCATCGAACGACTAAAAACAATCTTTGCAGCCGTTGCTGAAAATCCTCGCGTCCTCAAGAATTCGCACAACTCTCCGCTCTATCTTTTATGTTTTGCGGTTGGAAACGAAAAAGGCGCTCAGGCAGCATTGAAGATTGCAAACCACATTTTGAGCCACAAACCTTGAACATTTGTGTTACAATGTCGTAAGGATGTATTTAGCACGACCGGAGTGATGAATGGCGCGCACCAGTATCGAGTGGACTGAAGCCACCTGGAATCCGCTCACCGGTTGCAATAAGATCAGTCCCGGCTGCAAGCATTGCTACGCCGAACGCATGGCGCTGCGGCTCCAGGCGATGGGTCTCGATAAGTATCGAAATGGTTTCCGCCTGACTCTCCATCCCGAAGCGCTCGATGAGCCGCTGCGCTGGAAGACTCCGCGCATCATCTTCGTCAATTCCATGAGCGATCTCTTTCACCACGATGTGCCGGTATCTTTTATCCAGGATGTTTTTACCGTCATGGCCAAAGCGCACTGGCATACGTTTCAGGTATTAACCAAACGATCCAGTCGTTTGCGAGCATTGGATGCGTTGCTCTCCTGGCCGCCGAATGTCTGGATGGGCGTGAGCGTGGAAAACGAGCGCTATGTTGACCGGATTGACGACCTGCGCGCGACCGGAGCGGCTATCAAGTTTCTGTCGTGCGAGCCACTGCTTGGACCGTTACCCGACCTGAATCTCGATGGAATTGATTGGGTGATTGTGGGGGGCGAGTCCGGTCCTGGCGCGCGACCCATGGATGTTCATTGGGTGCGCCATATTCGTGACCAGTGTCTCGCCGCCGGCGTGCCGTTCTTCTTTAAGCAGTGGGGCGGGACGAACAAGAAACGCGCGGGCCGCATGCTCGACGGACGCCTGTGGAACGAGATGCCGTCACTGCGCTTGCGCGAGCCGGTGTCATAACCACCCCTCACGGCTCCACCTCCCGCGGTACGCGGGGCAGGATGCCGGTCAGCACTTCGTAGCTGATTGTGCCCAGCCAGGCGGCGACTTCATCGGCGCCAATGTAATCGGCGCCCTGCCGACCGATCAGCGTGACCGCGTCGCCGCGTTGCACGCCGGGAATGTGGGTCACATCAACCATCGCGTAATCCATGCAGATGCGCCCGACGATGGGGGCGCGCTGACCGCGGATCAAGACTTCGCGCCACGGCGGTGAGCGACGCAAGCCATCGGCGTAGCCTACCGGAATGGTGGCAATCCGCGCCGGAGCGGTTGTGCGATAGCTGCCGCCGTAAGAAATCGGCGTCCCGGCAGGGTGCTCTCTGACCTGCGCCACTTCGCTGTAGAAGCTCAGCGCGGGACGCATGCCGGCCAGCAGTGGCGCTGACGCTGAGGGCGCTAATCCGTAACAGGCCAGCCCTGGCCGCACCATATCGAACCGTGCCGCCGGGAAACGCAATGTGGCCGCGCTGTTGGCGGCGTGGATCAACGGAGGGCGCAATCCAGCCGCGGTCAGATCGGCGATCAGCGCTTGCAGACGCGCCAGTTGTTGCTCGGTCGGCGTGGGATCCTCCTCATCGGCGCGGGCAAAGTGGGTGTAGAGGGCAACCACCTCAATGCCGGGCAATGTGCGCAATCGTTGCAGGAACGGGCCGGTTTCCGCCGGGAGCAGACCAAGCCGGGCCATACCGGTATCAACCTCGACGTGCGCCTGCGCCGGCTGGCCCAGTTCGAGCGCCGCTGCGCTGAGCGCCTGCGCAGTATCGTCATCGAAGAGCGTTACCATCAGGCCGAGCCGGATCGCTTCTGACGCCTGCCACGGCGGCGTATACCCCAAGATCAGGATCGGCGCGCCGATCCCCTGCGCCCGCAGCGCGCGCCCCTCGCCCAGCGTCGCTACGGCGAGCGCGGTCGCCCCCGCGCCCAACGCCGCCCGCGCCACCCGCGCTGCGCCGTGCCCATACCCATCACCCTTCAACACAACCATCAGCGGCACCCCGGCGCGCGCGCGCAGCAAGCGCACATTATCGGCAATGGCGGTCAGATCGAGATGCACCCACGTGGGCCGACCCGGATCGCCGATTCGCGCGCTGCGCCAGGCAGGTTCCTGACGCACCAGCGTCTCGGCAGGCGGATGCGCAGGCGACAGCAGCGGCGCAATCACCTGTTCAAGCCGCGCGCCTGCGCCCCCCGACACCAGCACCACATCCTCCGGGCTGCGATCATCCGGAATTGCCGCCTGCGCCGCAGCATTGGTATCGACGATCGTCACCGGCAGCGCCGGTTTCACGGCGCGCGCAGCATGGGCCATCGTTGCTGCGCCTACGCCCTTGAGGACAAGGACATCGGCGCTCTGCGCTGCCTGCGCGCCGAGCGCAGTGAGCACCGGCGTGGCATCATCCGCCGGCAGCTCGGCTGGCGTGGCAAGCAGCGCGATTCGCCGCCGGGCCGGCATTGCCGCCAGCGCGCGCAGCGCCGCAGTCATCGCCAGCGGTGTGGCATTGAAACTATCGTCGAGGATGGTCTCGCCGCGCCCGCCCAGCAGCGGTCGCAACCGCCCTGCCGACGCCGCCAGCGTGGCCAGCGCTTCCTGGATGGCGGCTGACGCAACACCAAAGTGACAGCCAACGGCGACTGCCGCCAGCGCTGCCGCGACTCCGGGCGGGCCGAGCAGCGGGCAGGTAATCGGCAGCTCACATTGCGGCCCCTGAGCAATAAAGACCACCCCATCGCGCCGGAAGGAGATGTCTGCCGCCCGCAATGAGCCGATCGCTTCGCCGTCACTGCTCAACACAACCGCGCCGCGCGACGTCAACTCAACCGCAGCGCGCGGATCGGCTGCCGGGGTGATCACAGCCAGATGCGGCGGAAACGCTGCCGCCAGGGGCGCAAGATGCTCTCCGGCGAATTCAAGCACGGCGTACCGATGATCGGCGGTGAGGCGGGCCAGCGCAATCGGCAACCCGAGCAAAGAGTTGAAATTGCGCCGACTCTGAAATGTTGGCGCCTGCATAGCCAGCACTGCCGCAATCGCCCGCCGCGCCAGCGTCTTGCCGATACCGCCGGTCACGGCGATCACCGTTGGCTGCAATGCGTGCAGCCGGGCGCTGGCCCAGCGTAGCAGCAACGCCTGCGGATCCGGGCAGACAATTACGGTCGCGCTGCCGGCAGCAACTGGTGGGCGCGCGCACAGTACCCCGCGCGCTCCAGCGGCCAGCGCTGCCGGAATGTAGTCGTGGCCGTCGGCGCGGGCAGTGCGCAGGGCAATGAAACACTCTCCGGCGGCAGTGAGACGCGAATCGTAACTCCAATCGGTAAAGTGATCGGCATGGATCGGGCCGATGACGGCGCCACCGGCGGCGATAAGTTCGGCGAGCTGAATGCGCATGCAGGAACCTCCTAACCACCGCCAGCGTGAGGTTGCGGCGCTGTTGTGCGCAATCCGTATCCGCTGTCGGTCACCCCTGTTATAATACGACTTATGAGTAAATCATCTGCGGCTGTTGTGCCATCAACCGGCATTTCGTGGCTCTGGTTCGTCGTTGCTCTCGTCGCTCACACAGGCTGGGGAGCCTATCCGGTGCTGGCCCGCTATCTGCAAACCTTGAGCCATCTGCCGAGTATGGCTATTCTCACCCTCGGCAACCTGATCGCGTTGCTGATCTATGCCCCCTTTGCTTATCGCCACGCTGGCCCGCATGTGTTCCGCAACCCTATCATCTGGCTGTTTGCGCTGGTTGTGAGCGTTCGCGCGATGACCAATCTGACCTCGGCGCGCTTTACGCTGGCGATTTATGTCCAACTGATCACGTTACTCACCCCGCTACTTGTCGCGCTGCTGAGCAAATTGCTCTTTCGTGACCGGCTGCCGCCGTTCACCCTGCCCGCCATCGGATTATCGCTGATCGGTTCGCTGCTGATGATGAGCGGCGATCTCGGCGCCGGTGTGCTGTTGCGGCTGACCAGCAGCGATCTGATCGGCATAGCAATGGCGCTGGTCTCGGCCTGCGCTCTGGCGCTGTATATGATTCTTATCCCGCGCGCTACCGGCGCAGGCAATGTGCGCGCCGAAGCGATGTTGCTCGTCCAACTGATCGCCCTGACGATCACCTGCGGCGGCGCCAGCGTGGCGCTGGCTGAGCCGTGGAGCCAGTTTCTGGTGATCGGCCCGTTAGACTGGATCGTCTTCGCGGGATTTGTCATCTTTGTCCTGCTTGGCGCCAACCTGGGCCAGATCGTAGCCCTGCGTCAACTTGGCGCGCCGCTGGTGAGCAGCACCATGGGCTGGCGACTGATTAGCGCACTGGCGCTGGCAGGAGTGCTGTTGGGCGAACGGTTGCAGAATATCTGGCAGATGCTGGGAGCCGTGATCGTGCTGGTCACGATCACCTTCTATCTGCGCCGACAGTACCGGACGTGAACGATGGTGAGCGCGTCATGCGCTCAGATGCCAGCAGCGAGAAGAGGATATGGCGACAACGATACGCGCGCTGACAGTAACACCGCTCGATATTCCCTTGCGCCAGCCGTTTGGCATTGCCGGCGGCGCGCAGGCGATCGCTCACAACCTGCTGGTGACGGTCGAACTCAACAACGGTATCCGCGGTTATGGCGAAGCGGCGCCCTTTCCGGCATTCAACGGCGAGACGCAGGCTGGGGCCCAAGCCGCCATCGAGTCGGTCAGCGCGGCCATCGCGGGCGCTGATGCGCGCGAATGGCGCGCAATTGCGGCGCTGCTGCGCGAGCGAATTCCCCATGCCGGCGCGGCGCGGTGCGCTATCGAAACTGCGGTGCTCGATGCGTTGGGCCGTCACTACCAGATGCCGTTGCGGGTCTTGTTTGGCGGCGTCAGTCAGACGCTCGAAACCGATATGACGATCACCACCGGCACGGTGGAAGAGGCAGCCCTGGCGACGCTCGATATTCTCAAACGCGGGATTCGCCAGATCAAGGTCAAGATTGGCGGGAGCGATCTACCGCATGATCTGGCCCGGATTACTGCTATCCATGCGCTTGCCCCGGATGCGCCATTGATCCTCGATGGCAATGGCGGCTATACCGCCGACACGATGCTCGAACTGCTCGGCGCGCTCCGCCTGCAACATATCGTCCCGGCGCTGGTTGAACAGCCGGTGCCGCCAAACGATTGGGCGGGCATGCGCCAACTGGCGCAATGGGGCGGCGTGCTCATTGCTGCCGACGAAACCGCTGCCAGCGCGGCAGACGTGCTGCGCATCGCCCATGAACGGGCGGCGCATGTCGTGAATATCAAACTGATGAAGACCGGCGTGGTTGAAGCGCTCGACATTGCGGCCATTGCCCGTTCCGCCGGCCTTGGTCTGATGATCGGCGGCATGGTAGAGTCGATCCTCGCCATGACGATGTCGGCTCACGTTGCCGCTGGCCTCGGCGGGTTCCGTTTCGTTGATCTTGATACCCCGCTCTTCATGGCCGAAAATCCGTTCATGGGCGGATTTGATCTGCGCGGCGGCATCATTGACCTCAGCCATATCACAGCCGGCCATGGCGTCAGCCCAATAGCGTGTGATCAGGCGGCGACGATCAGCGCCGGGCAGTAGCGCAGATATCGCCCACTGCTGCTGCCTGCGCAGCGGATTGCCTCACTATCTGCGACGGCGCACAACGACGATAACGGTAAAGAAGGCGTCGGGCAAAGCGAGAGCGCTGTCTTCACGGTTTCGTCAAGGAGAATCAAGAAATGCCGCACCGCGCCCCGCGCGGCGCGCAATGACGTTTCTTTGCGCCCTATCCTGCCAGTTAACCGCCCGTGGAAGATCGTATGTGGGATGCGATCTGGGCGATCGAGGAAGGCATAGAACGCATCCCGGTATTATCCAGCATCGTACAATGTTCACACCTGTCTTTCCAAAGCCTTGTGCAATTCGGCCATAGCGCTTGTTGTCATCCCTTTGATATACTGCGAATCGCATTGATACATTCGCATTGTTGCCACCTGTGCGCCGCATTGTTGCGACGGCAGGTGCTTATTGTGTTTGGAGCACGCATGGCTGCGCGACTCTTGATTGCCGATGATGAATCGTTGATACGTCTGCATCTGCGCGAGATGCTGCTTGCGCTTGGGTATCTGATTGTCGGGGAAGCCGCCGATGGTCAGCAGGCCGTGGCGATGGTCAGGCATGTGCGGCCTGATCTAATCTTGCTCGACTACAAAATGCCAAAGCTTGACGGCCTGGAGGCGGCCCGGATCATCCACCACGAAGGGCTGGCGCCGGTGATCCTGCTCACAGCCTCGGCGTCACGCGAGCTGGCCGAGCGCGCGCGCGCGGCTGGGGTGTTCGGGTATTTGATCAAGCCGTTCCGTGACGCGGAACTGCTTCCCATGATTGAGGTGACGCTGGCGCGCTGGCAGGCGTATCAGGCTCGTCGCAGCGAGATCAACAATTTGCGTGAGCGGCTGGAAACCCGCAAAGAGATCGAGCAGGCAAAGGGCGTGCTGATGGATCAGCATGGCCTGAGCGAAGCGGAAGCGTTTCGGCGGATACAGCAACTGGCGATGCGCAACCGCAAGACGATGCGCGAAGTGGCGCAGGCGATCTTGCTGACCCGTCAGTTGTCGTGAGGTCAACAGCAAACCCGAATCGATGAACAGATACAGCAGGGACGGGTATTAACCCGTCCCTGCCATTGCCGTCATGGTTGCGCGCCAGCGCATGATCGCACCATCGGTCGCGCCAGCGCCTAACCCTTCACCGCCTCTTTCAGCGTGCTGCTGGCGCTGAATCCAGGGGTCTTGGTCGCGGGGATCTGGATCTTCTCGCGCGTTTGCGGATTCACACCTTCGCGCGCCTGCCGCGAGCGAACTTCAAACGTGCCAAACCCGGTCAATGTCACCTTCTCGCCGCGGGCCAGCGCTTCGGTGATCACATCAAGCGCCGCATCGATGATCTGCTTCGTCTCTTTTTGCGAGACTTTCGCCCGCTCAGCCACCGCCTTAATAAAATCCGTCTTCTGCATCGGTGCAGTCCTCCTCTGGCAATTGAAGCCTTACTAGCTCTTCAGCAAGCAGTATACCGCACTTGTCAATACCTGTATGCCTTACTGACGCGCTAAAAGGCTATTGAAACTTTCCAAATGCATTTTTTCGCTTTCTGATGCGCAAAAATTGATTTATCGCATTGGAAAGCGATCCGCGATTCAGTCTTCACTGCGCTCCTGAATGACGTAAAGCAGCTCCAGCAACACATTCTTTACGCTCTCGCGGTCGGTGGCGGTGCAGGGCAACACCTTAATATGCGGCGGTTGGCGCAAGGCCAGCCGCAACTCTTCCGGCGACCAGGCGTTTGGTCGATCCTGTTTATTCGCCGCGATCACGTAAGGAGTATCGCGATAGGAGACAAAGAAGTCAATGATCCGGTTCGTCTCGCGGAACGTTTCCGGGCGCGTGCTATCGACGAGGATAACCAGGCCGAGCATACCCTCGGCCAGAATCTCCCACATAAAATCGAACCGCTTCTGCCCCGGCGTCCCGAAGAGATGGAGCACGAGATCATCAGAGATCGCGATGCGACCAAAATCCATCGCGACAGTCGTTTCTTTCTTGATCAGCCGCGTATCGTCGGTTGCCCGGCGTTCTGTCGAGACGACCTCGATCTCCGAGATCGTTCGGATGAATTCGGTCTTACCGGCGTTGACAGCGCCGCTGATCACCATCTTTACCGTCTGCACACAGCCCTCCGCTCCGATGCTCCGGCCCCAGCTACATGCTGCGAATCCGATTGATGATCCGGTTGACGAGGCTCTTCTTCAAACGCGGCTGTTCTACCGGCGCCATGCCAGGAGCCAGCACGCGCTGTCGCTTCACCAATTCCAGCATACCGGCGGTCAGAAATCCATACGCCGCGCGGCACACATCAAAATCGCTCAGATTGGTCTTTTGCGCAATCTCGGCCAGTGTGTCACAGCCATTGATGCGGGCAAAGACCTTCCACTCTTCCGGCGCTAAGCGCATACCCTTCAGTTTTTCACCCGGCGGAGCCAGAAAACGCGGCACCAGATCGGTTGAGGGGATACGGTCGCGAATGCGTTCCCACTCATCGATCCGGCGCACCCCTTCCATGATCAGGTGGTCAATCGAGATCGGCGTGGGCGCCAGCGGCGCTTCTGGGGCCGGACGCTGGTTATGCTCAAACAGAAAATCGCCTTCCGGCCAGGCAAACAGCCCATAAACCGATTGTTCGGTATGGCTCATCAAGGCGCTCTGTAATCGTTCCTGACTGATCAGACCAGCCTCAATCACGATCTGCGAGAGGGTGACGCCATTATTCCGCGCATTGAGCATTTGCCGGGCCTGCGCCACCTGTTCGCTATTCAACACTCCCAGCCGCACCAGCAATTCCGGTTGCTCGTCTTCAGGCCGCCGCGCTGCCAGTAACAGCTTCCCCTTGTCGAAGTACAGGCGAGCCATCTGATCCTGATACGACAGGTGAAGGGCGCCCGTTTTATACCCGCGATCAACGAGCGAGAGAAAGTCTGAAAGGCTAAAATCGCGGATGTTCCCAACCAGCGCCATACTGTCCTCCGCTACAGCGGGTCGCGCGTCAAATACTCATAGTGTCGGTTGCGTATCGGCCAGGCCGGCCACCATTCCAGCCGATGGCGCCGGTTGAACAACGTCGCGTTGATCTGCCGCCAGCACCGGCTCAAATGCAGCAATCGCCGTTGCAATCATACCATCATCTGGTTCACGCGTGGTGAGATACTGCGCCGCCAGGGTTGGCGCCATCAACCAGCGCACCCACGGTCGATGATACTGCGCTGCTGCGAGCTGCTGCGCTTCAAAAGCCACCGTCGCCACCAGCGGGATCAGCACAATCCGGGCCAGAATGCGCTGCCAGACCGGCAGCCCTGATACCGACAGGAAGATGATGAACCCGATCAAGGCCACGGCGAGCAGAAAGCTAGTGCCGCAGCGCGGATGGATGCGGCTGCACGTTCGCACCGAATCGACGGTCAGCGGCAGACCGGCTTCGTAGGCGTTGATGACTTTGTGCTCTGCGCCGTGATATCCAAAGACACGCCTGATGTCAGGAATCTGGCCGATCGCAATGATGTAAGCCACGACCAGAGCCAGATTGATCAGCGCTTCGATCACTTCACGCAACAGCACAGGCGCGCCGAGCTGGCCGATGAAATTGGCCGTGAGCGATGGCAGCACGACAAAGATGCCGATCGCAACCACCAGCGTCGCCGCTGTAATCAGAGTCTGAACGACCGGATGCAGGTTTTCCTCTTCACTGGCAACGACTGAGGCCGAGAAATCGAGCGCCTTTCGCCCAATCGTGAAGGCTTCGGCGAGAGCGGCAAAACCGCGCAGCAACGGCCAGCGCTGCCAGCGCGCTACCCGCGCCGGCACCGGCAGATCGAGGCGGGCAAACTCGCCGTTTGGCCGACGCACGACAACTGTCGCCTGCCGACGACCGCGCATCATGACGCCTTCCAACACTGCCTGACCACCGTATGTAAATTGACGCTCGCTCATGCCGTGCCTGTATGCCTGCCCCTGGCCTGCTGTGCAGAATCTTACTACCCTCTATCTTACCATGCCGGCAGGCACGGTAACGTATCGAAACCCGCCGTTTATGACGCTGGTTCATCTGACTTGCCGCGACGGGCAAGCGTGACCGCGGCAGCGCGCACACCGGTCATCAAGCTCGACACCCGAATGATCGGAGCAACAACGCGCTCGGCGACGTAAGTGGTCGCAGTTGTTGCTGTCTGCGCCGAGTCGCGCACATTGCTGGCAATCGCGCGGGTCGTGTCAAGCGCTTCATTGGCCTTCGCCAGCGCCTCATCAAGTTTCGGGATCACATTGTTGCGCGCCAGCCGGTTGATCTGCTCAATTGCGTACAGAATCGCGATCAGGATCGCGATTGATAAGACGGCGCCGATGAGTTGCAATGCTGCCAGAATAACGATGAAGACATCGCGCCAGGCCGCGCGAAATCCATCGCCGAGAAAGATTGCAGCAATGATGAACCCAAATAGAACTGCGGTCAACAGGCCGATGCCAATGCCGATCCATCGTAACACGGGGCTACCTCCGTACCGGGCCGCTCTTGCGGCAACGAGGGCGCTCTTAATCAGCCAGATTATATCATCAGTTATCGTGTGATCAGATAGAGGATGCTAGCGCAACCAAGCCCGGCCTGCGCTTTCCTCGCGCTACACGGCGCCCATCACGCGATATTGGCGCTCTAATGCGCCAAATTATATCATAGTCGCAGCCGTGAAACAACTATCAGCAGAATCCAGGCCAGTAACGATGCCTCCAGCATGGGAATTCCGGCTGGAGCTGGCAGCGCCAGCGGGAAACGCCAGCCGACGATGGTTGCGATCAGGCCGCCGGCAGCGGCAGTCGCCCAGAAGATCGGTAGTTGTCGCCACGAACGCCCCCAGAGCGCGTGCGCCAGTGCTGCGTGCGTGGTTGTCAACAGCAAGAGCAGGAATGCGGCAGGCGAGAGGAAGCTCATTCGATCTCCGGCCGGGCAATCCAGCCGCCTCCCAACACGCGATCGCCGTCGTAGAATACCGCAGCCTGACCCGGACTCACGGCGCGCTGGGGGCGCTCCAGCGTAACCTGCCAGTGGCCGTCTGGCTGTTGCGATACCTGCGCCGGCAACGGCTCAGCATGGGCACGCACCTGCACCAGCGCCGCAAATGATGGCGCCGGCGGCGCATCATCGACCCAGCGCGCATCGGTCACCACGAACCGCTCGCGATTCAGAGCCGCAGCCGGGCCAACGATGAGCGCATTGCGCGCCGGATCGATGGCCACCACATAGCGCGGTTCGCCGCCACCCAGGCCCAATCCCCGTCGCTGCCCCACCGTGTAGAGCGGGAGACCGCGATGACGCCCGATCTCACGTCCATCAAGATCGACAATAGGGCCGGGGATCAGGCTCTCTGGGGCCTCGATCTTGAGCAAATTGCGGTAATCGCCATCAGGCACGAAGCAGATATCCTGGCTCTCTTCGCGATCAGCGCTCGGCAAGCCGCGCGCCGTCGCCATCGCCCGCACTTCGCGTTTGGTATACTCTCCAATCGGGAAGAGGAGCCGGGCCAGATCGCTCTGCCCCAGCATGTGGAGCATGTACGATTGATCCTTCTCGGCGTCAACGGCGCGCCAGAGCTGATAGCGCCCGGCAGCATCACGCTTGATGCGCGCATAGTGACCGGTCGCTACCGCATCAAACCCCAGCGCGCGCGCCCGATCGAGCAGGGCGCGGAATTTGATCATGCGGTTACACTCCACACAGGGGTTGGGGGTCAGCCCATGGGTGTAGGCCCGAATGAAATACTCGATCACGTGGCGGCGGAATTCGCGCTGATAGTTGAAGACATAGAAAGGAATGCCCAGCAATGCGCAGACCCGCCGCGCGCTGCTGGCCGCTTCTGCCGCGCAACAAAGGCTCTCGCGCAACCCGTGATCGTCATCGTCCCACAGGTGCATGGTCACGCCGGTGACCTGATGACCGGCTTCAAGCAGGAGGGCAGCGGCCAGTGAACTGTCAACGCCGCCGCTCATTGCAACCAGAATGTTTGCCATACGATTCTTCTGTTCGATAATGCGCTGTATAATATGATAACCATGAAGTCAACCGATCGACCAACTACATCGACGATGCTCGTTCCCATCGAACGTCGTTACCATCCTCGACTGGAGATAGGGTATCTAACCGCCGGTCAAAGCGGGACGCCCATCGTCTTCTTGCATGGATGGGGCGCGTTCAAGGAACTGTGGTGGAGCGCCCTGCGCGATCTCGGTCGCGATTATCGCTGTTTCGCGATCGATATGCCCGGTCACGGCGAGAGCCGGATCAGGCAGACCGACCGGATCGAGGCTATCGCCAGCCGGGTCGCTGAGTTCTGCCATGACCTTGGCCTCGATTCGATCGTGCTCGTTGGCCATTCAATGGGTGGCGCAGTCGCCGTCGAGCTGACGCTCCGGTATCCCGCGCTGGTCAAACGACTGGCGTTGATCGATGCGGCGGTCGATGCCCACCGAATGCCGGCCTACACCCGCGCCTATCTGTTGCCCCACATCGGCTGGCCGTTGTTCCGGATCACGCAGGCGGTGGGCCGCGTGTTTCTTCCGCTTGGCCGACGCATTCCGCATGAGCACGGCGGCGGCTGGGTTCGGCCCTGGTTGCGGCGCGCGTCGTATCTCGCCACCTTCGACCCAAATGGATTGTACCGCATTTTGCGTTCTCTTTTTGCGACTCGGGCCGGCGAGCGGCTGCAATACATTCGGGCGCCGGTGCTGGTGATGACCGGCCAGTTCGATAGTCTCGCTCCGCCTTCACATGCGCGCTGGCTGGCGCAGGCCATTCCCGGCGCTCGCTTTATGATGATTCCGGCCAGTCTGCACAATCCGATGGACGAACGTCCACGCGCCTTTGTGCGCGCGTTTCGATCGTTTCTGGCGCTCGAATAATCACCGCGTTGGCGGAATCCGCTGTCATCGTTCGGCACGAACTGTCTGCAACAGGAATGGGCATGGATCTTGAACCGTACCGTCAACAGATCCAGATTACCGGCACCTCGCCGGTGCGTCTGAGCGTGGTCGATGTGGGACCATTGCGCGGCGAACGGCAGGGGACGATTGTCTGCATCCACGGCTGCGCCGGCAGCCTTGAGCAGTGGAGCCATCAGATCAGTCATCTTTCTGGGCGCTATCGGGTGATCGCGCCCGATTTGCGCGGTCACGGTCGCTCAGAAGTTGTGAACGGCGCATATTCACTCGAGGAGTTTCTCTGGGATTTGACCCAGTTGCTCACTCGCCTCAAGGTGGAAGAGCCATTTATTCTCATGGCCCATTCGTTTGGCGGTCCGGTGGCAATCACCTTTGCTGCCAGCCAGCCGCATCGGGTCAGCAAGCTCATTCTGATTGCGACCGGGCCGGAAATGCATTTGCATCCGCTGCACGAACGGATCGTCAAATTGCCGGTTTCGCTCGCTGTGCTGGAACGGTTGCGTCCGATCCTGATGCCGAAAACCTACGCGCCGGTCAAGGTGATTCAGCGCGTACTGGCAGGCACGCTCTTTCGCTGGGATGGGCGCGCCGTGTTGCCGCAGGTGCAGACGCCAACCCTGATTATTGCCGGGCAGTGGGATTTTATTGCGCCGGTGTCGCAGGCCCGCGAGAGCCAGCAACTGATGCCGAATGCGCGCCTGGAAGTGGTGCGCTACACGCGCCATCTGCCGCACCTCGAACGCCCAGATGCCGTCAATCGCCTGATCGATCGTTTTCTTGAAGGGCCGCGGATCTGGCGCGAGCAGGTGGCATGATGTTCGGCAGCAGACGATGTCACCGCAAGGAAGAAGGCTTGTATGGATGATCTGGTTGATGCCCGCCCATGGCTGCGTCACTATGATCCAGGGGTGCCGTATACGCTCAACCTGACGCCCGCGCCGCTGCCAGCCCTGTTGCAGCGCGCCGCTGAACGGTTTCCCAACGCTGCGGCACTGGCGTTTTTTGGTCGAACCATGAGTTACGACCGGCTGTGGGACGAGGTCAACCGCTTTGCGCGCGGGCTGCTGGCTACCGGTTTTCAACCCGGAGAGCGCGTAGCGATCCTGTTGCCCAACATTCCCCAGGCCGTGATCGCCTACTACGGCGTGCTGCTGGCCGGCGGGATTGTGGTGTTGGCCAACCCGATCTTCGATGCCGAGGGTTTTGCCCACGAAGTGCGCGACTCGGGCGCGACAACGGTGATCGCGCTCAGCATGTTTCACCAGATGGTGGAACGGGCGCGCGCCGACCTCGATCTGCCCCGGCTGATCTACACGAACCTGAAAGAGTACCTGCCTTCCAGCCAGCGAATCCTCTTTACCCTGCTCCGCCAGGAACGCGAGGGCCATCGCGTTCCCGCTGCGCAGGCCAGCCAGGCGTTCTGGTTTCAGCATCTGATCGCTGCCGGCGTCGATGGCGATCTGCCGACGCTGCGCGCCCGCGATCCGGCGGTCATTCTCTATACCAGCGGCACGACCGGTCAGGCGAAAGGAGTGCTGCACCACCACGCCAGCCTCTACGCCAACGCCTGCCAGACCCGGGCCTGGTATGCCGATGCCGAAGAGGGCAATGAGCGGGTGTTGTGCGTGATCCCTTTCTCACATGCTTACGGCATGACCGCCTGTATGAATGTCGGCATCGCGCTCGGCGCGACTCTCATCCTGCTGCCCACCTTCGAGACGCGCAACGTCTTGCACACCATCCGACGTGAGCGACCAACCATCTTTCCCGGTGTTCCGCCCATGTACGCGGCGCTCAATGAGGTGCGCGATGTGCGCAAATACGGCCTGGCATCGCTCAAGAGCTGTCTTAGCGGCGCGGCGCCGCTGCCAATCGAAGTGCAGGAGGGCTTCGAGCGGATTACCCGCAGCCGACTGGTTGAGGGCTACGGTCTGAGCGAAGCCGGGCCGGTCACCCATGCCAATCCGCTGCGCGGCGCGCGCCGGGCTGGATCGATTGGCCTGCCCTTGCCCGATACCGAGGCCCGGATCGTCGATGTGCAGAATGGCGCTGATCTGCCGCCGGGCGCTATCGGCGAATTGCTCGTGCGCGGGCCGCAATTGATGTCCGGCTACTGGCGCAACCCGCAAGCCACGGCTGACGCGCTCACCAGCGACGGCTGGCTGCGCACCGGCGATCTGGCGCGGATGTTGCCCGATGGCTATTTTCAGATCATCGAACGCAAGAAAGAGATGATCATTGCCGGTGACTACAACATTTATCCGCGTGACCTCGAAGAGGCTCTTTACGAGCATCCGACCGTCATCGACGCCGCCGTGGTCGGCGTGCCGTTGCCCGACGGTCGCACCGAAATTCGCGCCTTTGTCGTCACTCGTCCCGGCGAACGAGTAAGCGAAGAGGAGGTATTCGCCTTTCTGCGCGAGCGCCTCAACCTGCCGGTGATGCCAGAGAAGATTGAGTTCCGTGAGGCCTTGCCGCGGAGCTTTATCGGCAAACTGCTGAGATGGCGACTGGTGGAAGAGCTGCTTGCCCGCCAGCGCTAATGCTGACATAGCTGCAACCTGAACCGCCGATCCCTCGTATCAGGTATGAGCGTTGCTTGTCTACACGCGCTGCGCGCGAGCGCGTTGCTGTAATATGCATCCGATGGCCGAAGTAAAATTGCTTACCGCTAGCGCTCTGGCGCAATAGATCAGCAAGGAGTGCAGCATGAATCGACTTCAGCGCGGGTTGGCGACCGCGCAACAACTCCTCGAAAGTGGCGGAATCGAGCAACTGCAAATCAAAGCCAGCGATTTCATCTCGCAGCGCTCGGGGAGCGAGAGCGGCGGCACGCGCATCGAGCAGATGAGCGTGCTGCTCGATGAAGCCGCTGAGCTGCTCAATCGCAATTTTCAACAGCAAGACAAGAGTGGTCAGGTCACGAATGTTATCTCGCCGGTCGTCATTCCCCGCGATCCGCGCTCGGCGCTCTGGATCGCAATCACCGCCATTCTGGTGATCGTGGGCTTGCTGGGCTGGCTGGTCAGCGCAGTGATCGATACGGTATCGTTCGGTTTCACCAATTTCACGCTCGTCTTCTTCGGCCCTCACTACTGGCTGCTGGTCATCGGCTACGTGGTCTACAGTCTCTGGCGCAATACCTTCATCATGGTGCCCGACGGTTGTCAGGCGCTAATCACCCGCTTCGGCAAGCTCGAAGAGATCGCTCCGGCAGGGCGCAAGGTGCTGCTCGATCCGTGGAAGCGAGTAAGCTACATCGTCAACGTCACCCGCGAATACCCCTACAACGCGCCGATCCGCGAAGCGCCAACGGCGTCGCGGGTCAATGCTTCGGTCGATCTCTTTCTCCAGTTCAAGATCGAAGACCCGGCAGCGTTCATCTTCACCCTCGGCGGCGCTAAAGGCTTTCAGGAAAAGCTGCAAAATGCGGTCAGCGAAGTCACCCGCGCCCTGATTTATGAGCAACGCGCTGAAGCGATCTACGATCTGGTCGGTGAAAGCACCCAGAGCCTGCTCAACACGCTCAATCAGCAATTTCTGCCTGCGGTGCGCTTTGTGAACGCAAACATCACCCACGCCGAGCCATCAAGTCAGGAGTACCGGATCGATCTGGCGAAACCGGAGATGATCCGGGTAGCGAAAGAGGCGTATACCTACGAGTACGAATTGGCTCTGCGCAAAGAGCAGGATGAAGGCGATCTCAACCGCGAGCTGACCACCCTGCGCGAGCAGTTGTCGGCGATTAACGCCGAGATTGCCACCTATCAGGCGCAGATCGACACGGCGCGCGAAAAGGAGATCTATCGAGCCAGCGCCTACGCCAGCCAGTTGCTCAGCGAGGCCGAGAGCGCGGCGCGGGCCAACGCCGCGCTGCTCGAAGCGCAGGCGCTCGATATTCGCGCCGTTGGCGCGGCAATGTATCCAGAAATCCTGCAATACCGCTACCAGCAGGATATTCTCGACCGGCTGGAAGCAGTGGCCGATCATCTGCCTCAGATCATCCAGGTTGGCGGCGAAGAGAACACCATCAACTACCTCGCGCTGGCCCAGCGGATGCTTGGCATCACTGACACCCAGCTCTATTCACCCGACGACGTGAGCGCGATTCGCAATCGTATGACGGAGATTCGGCGACGGATTCAGGCGCGCGCGGCGCAGATCAAGCAGGTCGTCGCCGCTGAGCAAGAGGCTGCCTCAGTCGCTGAGCAAGGAGAAAATGTATGACCGACACGCGGCGCGAATTTTCTCGCATCAAAGAGGCAGTGGCGACCTGGAACCGGATTCGGCAGTTGCTCCGCTTTGGCGAAGAAGGGCAACTGGTTCCTGTCGTGATTCCCAAAGATCGCCGCCGGGCGCGCTGGTTGTTCCCGCTGGCGATCGGTCTCTATTTCCTCGGTGTCGCCATCTTCAGCGGCGGCGGATTTGGCCTGTTTGCGCTCTTTATTGCCTTTCTGGCGCTGATCGGCGCGATCATCTGGTTTATCACCGGGGCGATTGTCGAAATTGAGCAGGGCACGACCGGCATTCTCTCGCGCTGGGGGCAGATTGTCGGCACGCTGTCGCCAGGACGCCACTACCTGTGGTGGCCATGGGAAAAGGTCGAGGCGATTGTCGATACCAGCACCGAGATTCCGTACACCGCGCCGGTGCTGGCCTCGCCAACCCGCGAGAATGTGCCGCTCAAATCGATTGAGTTTTTCTTGAAGTTTCGGATCGAAGACCCGATTGCCTTCATCCGACGGCTGGGGGCCAGCAACTTTGATCTGGTGCTGAGCAGCGCGGTGCAAGATGCCATTCGTCAGCGCGCCCGCCGGGTAGAGACCGAGCGCGCCTACGATCTGCGCGGTAGCGATGTCGGCGATATGCAAGAGCTGCTCAACCGGCAACTGGCTCGCTACGGCGCGCGCATTACCGGCGCCAACATTCCCGATGTGCAACTGCCCGATCAATACCAGCAGCATCTCGCGACTCGTGAACGGGTGGCGAAAGAGCTGCAAGCCTACGAACGCGAGTGGGAATTGATCCGCAAGCAGCGCATCGATAATCTGCGTCTTGAGATCGAGCGGGCCAAGAAAGTGCGCGACGCCAAACTGGTGGAGGTGCGCGCCGCGATCAATAAAGCGCGCGAGGATGTTGCCCGCATGCTGCAAGAGAAAGAGACTGAAGCGCAGCGTGTGCGCTGGGAGATTGAAGCGCGCGGACGGGCTACGCTCCGCCAGGCGGAAAACGAAGCGCGCGGGCTGGAATATCTGGGCCAGGCCTACCAGGATAACCGCGCCGTCTTGCAATACGAACTGGCCCGCCGGCGCTTGCAGGTTGCCGAGACGTTGATGAAACGCGCGCCGCGTCCGATCGTGGTGCAGAGTGATGGCGGCGATCAATCGGCCCTGACCACACTGATCACGGCGCAATTGCTGCCGAAACTGGCGCCCCATGCGAGCGACCCGTCAGCGTGATTCAGCAGGAGGGGCGAAAAAATGCTCGCCCCTTCTGCTCGCAGCAGCAGTTTGGATCAGGCCTTGGGCAAGAAAGCGCGGGCGTCAGCTTCGTTCCGAGCGTTGCAATTCCTCAACCCGTTGCAGTTGGACGTAGAGCGGCGGCACGCCAAACAATGCCCGTTCCCAATCGGTGACCTTGGGATCGACAGCGCCCAGCGACCAGCGTCCATCCTGGCGAATGATCTGCGTGCCGAAGTGTTGCGGACGCCCCAGCTCAATCAACAGGCGATCCCACGCCATGGCGCGCAATGTCCAGGCCCGTTCGTCACCGTATTCGGTAGCCAGACGGGCAAAGCGATGGGCGTGATGAAAATCGGCCACAGACTCGCCGCAGATCATCACCAGACCGGCCAGAAAGCAGGCGCGGCCATCAACCAGCAATCCCTGCGCTTCCATTTCAAGCACGCGCTGACAACGCCGCCGTCGTTCGGCTGAGGTCGCGCCCTTGGCCTGACCATCAATCGCCTCACTGGCCAACCGACTCAACTCGGTCAACGGATCTTCGGCGGGCATATCATCATCGGGATCCATAATCTGCCTCCTTCCAGCTTAGCGCTGTCGCGGCGTAGGAGTGATGATCGGGGGAACAGGAATCTCGTATTCAGTGTACCACAGTCTGCGATCGGCACAACGTGGACAGAGCGGCATCCAGACCAGCCGCCGGTCGGGCTGACGCGGACGCAGATAGCTGGTGACCCGGCGCTGCTGACCACACTGCGCGCAGCGTCCGCCGGTGCGCAGATAGGCTGCCATTGCGCGCGGCCAGGCCAGATAATCGAGCGCGAGATGCAGACTGACGCCGATAGCCAGCGGTCGCAGCCAGGGCAGGCGATGAGCCAGCGCCCACAATGGCGGTAAGATGAGGAGTGGCTGGTGGAGCCACGAGCGCAGCGAGCCGTACCGCGGGCGATTATCGCCGCGCAAGAGCGGACGATTGCGGTAGCGATTGTAACACAGCGCGCCGCTGATGCTCCAATCGCCGGTGCGAATGGCGTACAACACGAGATGATCGACATCGATCAACACACCGCCAGCGATGAGCAAGGCGGCAGCCAGCGGTCGCCGATAGTACAGCCCGGCGGCAAGCAGTGTAGCGCTGATGAGGTGCTCTCTGAAGTTCATCGCTGTTCCAATTGTTCGATTGCTGCCAGCACCGGCTGAAACGTGCGGCGGTGCAACGGCGAGGGGCCATGCGCGAGCAATGCGCGTTGATGCAGAGCGGTGCCATACCCTTTGTGGAGCGCAAAGCCATACGCGGGATAGCGCCGGCTGGCGGTGAGCATCAGGCGGTCGCGGGTTACTTTGGCGATGACCGAAGCCGCTGCCACCGAGAGCGAACGGCGATCGCCGCGCACGATTGCCTCTTGCGGCAGACTGATGCCGGGCAGATGCTCGGCATCGATCAAGAGCGCATCCACCCGACACGGCAGTTGTAGCAACGCCAGCGTCATCGCCAGGCGAGTCGCCGGGAGGATGCCATAGGCATCGATCAGAAACGCCGGCACAATCCCGATCCCCATCCCCTCAGCCACGGCAGCGATGGCGGTATACGCCTGTTCGCGCGCGGCTGGCGACATCTGCTTCGAGTCATTCACGGTGGCCAGGAGCGACGGATCGCGATACACGGCAGAACCAAGCACGACTGCTGCTGCTACCACCGGCCCCGCCCAGCAGCCGCGCCCGGCCTCATCAATCCCGGCCAGCGCAGCATAACCGCGCGCGCGCCACGCCTGTTCAATGCTGAGATCAGGTCTCATGCCACCGTCCCTGTCATCACCAAAACGCTGCTCGCGCCAACAGGCACGCGCCGCGCGGCAAGCCTAAACGAACCGAACTGAATCGTTGCAGGCAGATCATCGGAGTTGCGCCCCAGCCAGACCAGGCGGTAGATGGCATCGATCAGCCGCCCATAGCCGCCCTCGATCCGGCCAGCGTCAACAATGACGAGTCGTCCACCGGGTTTCAGCACGCGCCGAATCTCGGCGTGGGTCGCTGGATCAAGGATATACTCGGCGGGGAAGGTGGCGCAGACCGTATCAAAACTGGCGCTGGCAAACGGTAATTGCCGCGCATCAGCCCGCGCCAGACGCCGCGAGAAACGGGCCGCGCGGGCCAGCATCTGCGGCGAGGCATCGATCCCGACGACTGCCGGACGCGCAGCCAGCGCCTGTTGCAGATACCCTGGCCCACAGCCCAATTCCAGCACGCTGCCGCGCAATTCGGGGAGAGCGGCCAGCACCCAGCGCCGCCAATGCCCTGCTGAAACCAGCCATGCAATCAGATCGTAACTCCAGGCCAGTTCGCGGTAGAGGCGGTGAAAGAGCCAGCGAATGAGACGTTGATACGCGGTAAGCAACGTATGCATGCTACGATAGGCACAGGCGTCAAGCGATCGCGACACTACCGTTATACCATATTCCAACCAAAACAAACAGCAGCGGCGGCACAACCGCGCGCTGCTGTCAGGTGAAACGTGCCGGAAAGGTTCAGGACTCGCGGCGCTCGCGGATACGCGCAGCCTTGCCGGTGCGCCCGCGCAGATAGTAGAGTTTGGCCCGGCGCACTTTGCCAAGCCGGATCACTTTGATGTAGTCAATACGTGGCGCATGGAGGAGAAATGTGCGCTCAACCCCAATCCCGTGTGAGGCGATGCGACGCACGGTAAAGTTCTCGTTGATCCCCTCGCCGCGGCGCCGGATGACGACGCCTTCAAAATCCTGGACACGCTCGCGGTTGCCTTCAACCACTTTCACACCGACGCGCACCGTATCACCGACGCGAAATTCGGGGATGTCGGTGCGATATTGACGCCGGCCCAATTCTTCCAGCAATTGCTGCGACACGGTGTCGCTCCTTTCCCCTTTTGGTGCCGACAGGCGCCCGCATGGGAGCGGGACTGTGCGGCAAGCTGACACACAAATTTGGCAGGCGGATGGCTCGCCGCCTGCCAGATCGGCTCGATTCCGCGGCCGATTATACCACAGTCGATGGTTGTCGGCAAGGCGCAGGCGCGCGCCTTCCTGCGCTGGCATCCATCACGACGCCGAGGCGCGTTCCTGCTGACTCATGTCATTGCAAGCCGCGCTGCGCGCGGCGTAGCAGGCTCCTGCTCTGGCGAAGGGAAATGGCATACTGCACAGCATTCCCCGCCTCACGCGCCGGGCACGGACGGCAAGGCATGCGTTCCGCTCGCGCCGGGGATTGCGAGGTCGCTAACGCGCCCTCGCAATAACATAGTTCGGGGCGGCGTGGCAGGCTCCTGCTCCGGCTCAGAGATCAGCCCACCCCCGGCCACTCTGCCGCAACGCGAGAGCGGGGCAATGAGAAACGAGCGCGCTCTCGCGATGCCGCCTCGTCGCGTGCCTGAGCTTCCGCGCCAGATCGGCAACAGCTTGACCAATCTGACTGCTTGCCGTATGCTCAACGGTGATTCATATTGAGAAGATGCGTAACGTGAGGGCAAGCCAGATGCAACCATCTTCAGAGCAGCAGGCAGCCAGCGCTGAATATCTCTGCTTTCGGCTGCACCAGGAGCGTTTTGCCCTTGCCGCCCGGTATGCGCGGGAAATTGCCCGCTGGGAAACCCCTACCCCGGTGCCGGGAGCGCCGCCGCTGTTGCCGGGTATCATTAACCGACGCGGGCAGATTCTGGCGATCATCGATCTGCGACTACTGCTCAACTTCCCGCCTGCCGAGCCAGATCGGTCAACCCGCCTGATCTGGATCCATCACGATGAGATTGACGCTGCGCTGCTTGTTGATGCTGTGGAAGACGTGATCACTCTGGAAGCCAGCCAGCTTGAACCGCCGCCCACGAATCTGCAAGGGTCAGCGCAGCGCCTGATCACTGCCATCTTCCGCCTTGCCGATCAACCTGTGGCGATCCTTGATCCAGCCGCGATCCTGACCCTGACGCAGGAGTCATCATGATTCTGCTGATTGAAACGGTCAGCCGGCGCTACCTTGGTCGGCAGCGCGATGTTGACGCCATTGGCTTTCCCCCTGCTGCCGAACGCGACGAACGCGGTCGTCCGATTAGCTCCTGGCAACTGGGGCCGCTGCTCGATCCGTCCGACCCGCCGTTCACCGGTCGCCTGCACGCGCTCACGATCAATCTGCGACGGCGCGTGGTAACGCTGCTTGCGCCACGCGTTGATATACTGACGGAAGCGCCAGAGATCAGGCCGCTGGCGCCGTTTCTGATCAGTCGCTTGCAGTACCCGTGGGTGATTGGGGCAGCCTTGCTCGAGCAACAACCTGTGCTGCTGCTCGATCTCCGACGCATGGCAACCGATCTTGCCCTTGGCCTTCGCCTATCGCCTGTTTGAGGGATCATGGTATGAACAAAGCCTCGTCGCCTGCTGAACCAATCGACATCTCATCCCTGCGTGAGAACCGCTTCCTGTTACGCAGTTTGATGATCAGTGGCGCTGCCTTGCTCGTCGCGTTTTGGCTGATCGGTCTTTGGTTCTGGCTATACGATCAGGCAGCAACAAGCGCTTTCTTGCTGGCCAGCCTGATTATGCTGCCTGGGATCGCGCTCTACGGCGCATCAATCTGGTTCCTCCGCCAGCAGCAAACGGCAATCGCCCGCCGCCTGCTCTTTCTGGCCATGACGGCAGGCGTGGTCATGGTGCTGATCAGCTTTGGCGGCGTAAGCGGCGCGCAAGTGAGCGTCTTGTTCGTGCCAATCGTGAGCGCCGGCCTGCTGGGGAATGGCCGCGATACGGTCGTGATCAGCCTGCTGAATGGATTTGCATACCTGAGCCTGCTCCTGGCCGAGCAGCAGTTTGGCTTTCAGCCCATCCGCAGTGAGAGTCTGCCGATGGATGTGGTCTTTGTGCTGGTGACCATCGTGGCCATCAGCGCGCTGGCCTGGTTGAGCAGCCGTGAGCTTCAGCAGGTGCTGGCCGAGTCGCAGGCGCGAGCAGAAGAGCTGTTGCGCAATAGCGAGCAGTTGATGGAGAAGAACATTCAGCAGATCGAGCTGGGCAGTGAACTGGCGGCTGCTGCCGCCGAGTTGCAGGCCAACTCGCAGCAGCAGGCGGGCGGAGCCAGCGAACAGGCCAGCGCGGTGTCTGAGGTTTCCACAACGATCGAGGAATTGGGCAGCACTGCTCGCCAGATTGCGCTGGCCGCCGAGCATGTCTCGGAAGCGGCCCAGCAGACGCTTGAACAACTCAGCAGTGGCCAGGACGCGGTCGATGAGAGTATCCAGGCCATGGAACGCATTCGCCAGCGAGTGCAGGACATCTCAACCCGGGTGCTGAGTCTGGGTGAGCGTTCGCAACAGATCGGCGAGATTATCGATCTGATCGACGACATTTCTGATGAGACTCACCTGTTGGCGTTGAATGCGGCTATCGAGGCTGCCGGTGCCGGTGAATATGGCCGCCGGTTTGCGGTCGTTGCCGCCGAAGTGAAGAGCCTGGCCAATCGCACGCTCGCGGCGGCAAAAGAGGTCAAGGGGGTTATTGCCGAAATCCGACAGGCCACCAGCGCAGCAGTGCTGGCCGCAGAAGAGGGCAGCAAAGAGGTTGAGCGCGGGGTCGAGCTGGCCCATCGCGCCGGTCAGGTCATGGACAATATTGTGATGGTGGCGGAACGCACTGCGCAATCAGCCGCCGAGATCGGGCTGGCGACGGCCCAGCAGCAGAGCGCGAGCGAGCAGGTCGTCGAGACGATGCGTGAAATTGCCGAGGTCGCCCGCCAGACAGCGCTTGGCGCTCGACACATGGCCGATTCGGCGGCCCGGCTGACCGCGATCGCAGCGCGCCTGCACGGCATGACCCAGCGCGACGATGATCAGCGCGCGCAATAGATGGGCTGAGCGCAATGGATCTCTCCAGTTTTTTCCAGCAATTTCGCGAGGAAACCGCTGAAAATGTGCGCGCCCTGAGCGACGCTCTGATCGCGATTGAGAGCGCTACTGACGATCAAACACGCCGCCAGGAGCTGGATCGCGCCTTCCGCGCCGTGCATACCGTGAAGGGATCGGCCCGCATGCTGGGTCTCGATCCGATTGCCCACCTGGCCCATACAATGGAGCATGCGCTCGGCGAGATCCGGCAGGGCCAGCGCCCACTCGACCGCGCGCTGGCTGATACGCTGCTGCGCGGCGGCGACCTGATTGCTCAGCTTGCCATCCATATTCCCCAGCCTCCGGCAGCGCTGCTGGCGCAACTTCCCGAACTGTTGCAGGCGCTGGGCGCGCCGGCCAGCAGTATGGCGGCATCACCGCCGTCGGCTGCGGCATCGCCTGCGCCTACGCCGTCACCAGCGCCCGCGTCGCCTGTCTCGGCGCCGGTAGCTGCTATCAGCTCCGAACGCGCCACCCGCCAGACAGTGCGCGTGCGCATCGATCGGCTCGATCGATTGTTTAATCTGGCCGGCGAACTGACGGTCAATCATCAGTTACTGGCCGAACTGGCAGCAGAACTCGACAAACTGCAACAGGCAGCAACGCGCCAGCAGCGCGCGCTACTGGCGCTCGAACAGGAGCTGGCCCGCTTGCGCTTCTCGCCAACGCAGCGGCAGACGCTTGCTACCCGGCTGGAAGCGCTGCGTCATGCGCAGATGGAATTGGTCGATCTGGCCCAACAGCAACGCGATCAGCTCGACCGCCATCTGGCCCGCCAGCATATGCTGGTCAAAGATGTTGAGCAGGAAGTCATGGCCGTGCGCTTGCTGCCGATCGCGCCGCTCTTCAACAGTCTGCCGCGGCTGGTGCGCGATCTGGCCGCCACGACCGGCAAGCAGGTGACGCTCGAACTGCGCGGTGAAACAACGGAACTTGATCGCAAGGTTCTGGAATTGATCAGCGATCCACTGGTGCATCTGGTGCGGAACGCAATCGATCACGGCATCGAACTGCCCGCCGAGCGAATTGCTGCCGGCAAACCGCCCCAGGGCGTCTTGCGGATTAGCGCCGAGGCCGTCGGCAACGAAGTGCGGTTACGCATCAGCGATGATGGGCGCGGGATCGATCCAGACCGTATCCGCAACCGCGCCGTTGAGCTGGGAATGATCAGTCGCGAACGCGCCACCCAACTCGATACCGCAACCGCGCTCGATTTGATCTTTCAGCCCGGCTTCTCGACCGCATCGACAATCACCGAAATTTCCGGACGCGGAGTTGGTCTCGATGTAGTGCGATCGAATCTGCTCGAACTCGGCGGTCAGGTGCAGGTCGACTCAACCATCGGCCAGGGAACGACCATCACGCTTACGATTCCACTGACCCTGATTACCAGCCGCATTCTGCTGGCGCAGATTGGGCGACACATCCTGGCGTTGCCGGCAACCGTCATCCGGGCCATCTTCTGGATCGGACGCGATCAGATTCAGACGATTGATGGCCAACCAACCATTGCCTACCAGAACCATACGGTTGGGGTAGTGGCGCTGGCCGATCTGCTCAATATCGACAGCCCTTCACCGCTCACCCGCCAAACCCGCGCGCCGGCACTCCTGATCAACTCACGTCAGCGCGCCACAGCATTGCTGGTTGATGACCTGCTCGATGAGCGGGAAGCGGTGATCAAACCGCTCGGCCCACTCTTTGCGCGCCGCCCGGCATTGAGCGGCGCGGTGCAGCTCAGTGATGGCGGGCTGGCTCTCCTCATCAATCCGCTCGCGCTGTTGCAACACAACGAACGACGGTTGATCGCGCCAACTGCGCCGACGCGGCTCGTTGATCCCGCCCCAACGCGCCGTCGGGGGATCCTGGTTGTAGATGACTCGTTTACCACGCGCGAGCTGCTGCGCAGCATCTTGCAATCAGCCGGGTATGATGTGACGGTCGCGATCGATGGAGCCGATGCGCTTGACAAGCTCCGCGCGGGGACCTACGATCTGGTAGTAAGCGATATTGAGATGCCTCGTGTCGATGGCTTCACCCTCACCACCCGCATCCGGCACGAACTGGCTCTCGCTGAGCTGCCGGTTGTGTTGATTACCAGTCTGGCTTCCGAAGAACATCGTCGCCGCGGTCTCGAAGCAGGCGCCCAGGCCTACATCGTGAAGAGTCAATTTAACCAGGACAGTTTGCTGAAGGTGCTTCAGCAACTGCTCGGCAACGAGGAGTAGCTATGCCAACCATTCTGGTCGTCGATGATAGCCGTCTGGTCACCGACATTGTCAAAATGCGGCTCGAAATGTACGGCTACACCGTCCGGCTCGCGCATAGCGGCGAAGAGGCGCTGGCAGCGATTGCTGCCGAACCGCCCGATCTGCTGGTGCTCGATGTCCACATGCCCGGCATCGATGGTTATGAAGTGTGTCGCCGGATTCGCGAAGATCCAGCCCTCGATGATCTGCGGATTATCATGCTGACCTCTTCTGATGACAAGCGCGCCGCCTTCGATGCCGGCGTCGATGACTATCTCAACAAAGACGTTGACCTGCTTAATCTGCCTAATCGGGTGCGCCTGGTGCTCGATATGGAATAATCACAGCATTGTCCGCCAGCAGGCGCCTGCATCAACGCCCACCAGGCCAATCTTGCCGCCCATGCAGGTTATCGCTGATCGTCGCCATCGAAAACGCAGCAGCCGCCTGGATCGCTCACATGATCTGCGAGTAAGCGGATACCGTATGGCCAATCCATTACGCATTCTCATCGTCGATGACTCAGCGCTGATGCGCCGGCTGTTGCGTCAGATGCTGGAAAGTGACCCGGAGATTCAGGTCGTCGGCGAAGCTGGCGATGGCAAGACGGCGCTGGCATTGACGGCTGAATTGCGGCCTGATCTGATCACCCTCGATGTGCGCATGCCAGTGCTCGACGGTGTCGAAACCACCCGCCAGATCATGGCGTACCATCCCACCCCGATCCTGGTGCTTTCGGCGGCGGTGAGCGGTCAGGAAGCAGGTATCTCTTTTGAAGCGCTGGCTGCCGGGGCGCTGGAGGTCATGGAAAAACCCAACCTCAGCGAAGCCGGTTCGCTGGATCACCTGCGCCGGTTGTTGATCAGGCGGGTCAAATTGCTCGCCCGGGTGAAAGTGGTCACCCATCTGCGCGGGCGGCGGCATCCGATCCCGCCGCAACATCAATCGCTTGGCGACACTCCGCATGCAATGCGACGTTCGCGGATTGCGCCGGGCGATTTTCCGGTTGTGGTGATTGGAGCTTCGACCGGCGGCCCTAGGGTTGTTCGCCAGCTCCTGGCAGGATTGCCGGCGACATTTCCAGCCGCCGTGCTGGTCGTGCAACACATTGCCCAGGGCTTCAGCCAGGGAATGGCGGAATGGCTGGCCGATGCCAGCGCCATCCCGCTGGCGCTGGCCAGCGACGAGATGCCGGTGCGCCCTGGCCAGGCGATTCTCGCGCCGGATCGCGCCGATCTGCTGATCAAGCCCGATGGCACGGTGCGCCTGAGCATGTCGCCATTGCTGCTGCAACGACCGTCGATTGATATTACCATGACGGCGGTTGCCGAACTGTATGGCGCCAGCGCCGTTGGCATCCTGCTGACCGGCATGGGGCGCGACGGCGCGGTAGGGATGCGCGCTATCCGGCGCGCCGGCGGGCTGACAATCGCTCAGGACGAAGCGAGCTGCACTATCTTCGGCATGCCCCGGGCAGCGATTGAGTTGGGAGCGGCGGAACTGGTCTTATCGCCTGAGCAGATGCTGGCCGTATTGCGCGAACGGTTTCAGTCTCCTGCGAGAATGCCATGACGGTGCCAGTTGAAGCGTTGCTGCCGCTGCGCGACCTGCTCGCTCGTTACTGCGGCGTCTTTCTGGATGATGCCCGCCTGATTGTCTTGCACAACGCAGTTGAGCGCCGGGCTGCCGCTCACCGGCAGAGCGCGGCGCGTTATCTGGCCGATCTTTTGCTGAGCGCCGATCACAATGAGCTGCAACAACTGGCCGAACTGCTGCTCAACCACGAAACCGTCTTCTTTCGCAATCGTCCGCATATGGAAGCATTGCGCAAGACGTTGCTCCCGGCGCTGCACGCCAACCTGCCGCCGGGTGCGCCGATTCGGATCTGGAGCGCCGGCTGCGCAACCGGTGAAGAGCCATACTCGATCGCGATCACGGCGCTGGAAGCCCTCGGCGATCCGCTCCCCCGTCCGATCGAAATCCTGGCGACCGATCTCAGCGCAACTGCGCTGGCCCATGCCCAACGCGCGATCTACCGGGGACGCACGCTGGCCAACCTGAGCGCAGCGCAACGGGCGCGTTTCTTCATCGCCAACAGTGAAGGGCTGGTCGTTCACCCGCGTGTGCGACAACTGGTGCGGTTCGCGCAACATAATCTGCTCGATCCCTTCCCGCCTGAGACGCGCGGCACTCATATTCTGTTCTGCCAGAATGTGACGATCTACTTCTCGCTCGATACCTGCCGCGCGCTGATGGCGCGCTTCTACGACATTCTGGCCGACGGCGGCACACTCTGTCTGGGATTCTCGGAAACGCTGTGGAACATCTTCGATCGCCTGCGTTCGGTCGCGGTAGATGGCGCCTTTCTGTACCGCAAAGAATCACAACCTCTCCGCGCGATCGCTCCGGCGCTGTCGAAACGCGCAGAGTCGCCTCGCCGCTCGGCGCGAACACGATCAACAGCGATGACGCCATCGGCGCGGTCGGGCGAACGAAATCCGCTGTTTACCGATGAACATGTTGTGACGGAAGGCCAGCGCCTGCTGGCTGCCGGCCAGGTTGAAGCGGCGCTTGAATTGTTTGCGCGCGCGCCGCTGGCCGGTCGGCATGCGCCGGCAGTGCTGGCGCTTACCGCCCAGGCGCACGCCAATCGCGGCGATCTCGATCTGGCTTTGGCCGAAGCGCGGCGCGCGCTTGAACTCAACCCGTTGGTTACCGAGGCGCATATTCTGTTAGGATTAATTTACGCTCGTCAGCAGCAGCTTGCGCTGGCGATACGTCATCTGGAACGGGCGCGTTATCTTAGCAACGAATCACCGCTGGTCGCCTTTCATCTGGCCGAGTGCTACCGGCAAACTGGACGGATCAGCGATGCAATTCGGGAATACCGCAACAGTGAACGCCTGCTGCGCGCGCTACCGCCCGATGAGCTGTTGGAAGGGGTTGCCGCCCACTGGCTGGCAGAGAGTTGCCGGCGCTGGATCGACCGGTTGGAGGAAGAACGGTAATGCCTGGTAGTAACGGACGATTCGTCATCGAGTCAGGGCTGCGCCGTCGTGACTGGACAAGCCTGCTGGCCCATCGCCAGCGCTGGATCCGCCATGCCCGTCGTCCGATCGCAGAGCAGCCAGCCGGAGCGCCCGCTGCGCCGGCGCTTGACGAAGCCGCCCAGCAACGGGCGCGGGAAATCGAGCAAGAGCTGCAACTGGCCCGCGACATTCAGCAGGGACTGTTGCTCGAAGCGGCGCCCCGTCTGCCGGGCTGGGAAGTCACGGCAGTATCGTTGCCGGCACGCGATCTCGGCGGCGATCTCTACGACTTCCTGCCGCTTCGCAATGGTCTGCACGGGATCATGATCGGCGATGTCAGCGGCAAAGGGCTGCCGGCTGCGCTGCGGATGGCGGTGACTCGCACCGTTTTCCGTCACGAAGCGCGCCAGAATCGCGGGCCAGCCGCTACGCTCGCCGACGTCAACCGGGGAGTGCTCAGTGAAATCCCGCACGGCATGGTGACCATGCTTTACCTTCAACTCGATCCGGTAAGCGGCGTTATCTGCTGCGCCAACGCTGGTCATACCTTCCCGTTGTTGATCGCCGACGATCTCACCGAACTGGATATCGCTGGTTTGCCGTTGGGGATCGATCTCGATAGCGAATACAGCGAAGTCACTGCCACCCTGACGCCCGGTCAGAGTCTGCTGCTCTACACCGACGGTTTGATTGAAGCTGAACGCGCCGATGGCGCCATCTTCGGCTTTGAACGCCTGGCAGACCTGATCACAGCGCAACCGCAACGCAAACCACGCGCGTTAGCGTCGGCGCTCTTGCATGAAGTCCGAGCCTGGACGAACGGCATCCTCAGTGATGACGTTACCCTGGTGATTCTGCGACGACGATTGCTCGACCTGAACGCCGAACTCCAGAGCGTCATCACTGATGTGATCGGGGTTGAGGCAATGACAGCGTTGTGGGAGACGGTCATTGCGTCGGCCACCCCCCAAAACGGCGAAGAATGGCGTGAACTCCTCCCGCATCTGCAGAAGCATGCTCAGGGACAGCTCGGTCGCGGATTAGCGCGCGAACTGACGCAGCAAATCCGGCTCACGCTCGATGATTACCGCGAGTGAATTGAGCGCATCAGCCATGCTGTGCGCATCCCGGTAGCGCGTATGCTGCACTCTATTGCGCGCGTCGATCAGGATGCAGGTGCGGATGAGACGTTCTTTTTGTTCCTTTTTTCACAACAAATCCTTACAAAAACTACATATTGTCGTAAATCCTAAGATAACGAATCAACAACACACGAATGTCAAACAGCATGCTATAGTAAGAGCAGACAATGATTGTGTCCGGTCGCACAGGTGTGGTATGGCATCACGGAACGAACTTCACTTTATGCCCCTGGATCTCGATACGTTCACCGGGAGTGAACGGTTCATGACCGGCACCCGGCTAGGGGCTGCGTTCAGTCAGGGGATGCGATCGTACCTCCGCGCCGCGTATGCCGATGCGATCGAACATTTCAAGGCCGCGCTGATCGCCGCGTATGTCGATGGCGAAGAACAGGCCCAGATTTATGCCCGTGAGCGAGCGATCATCTATCTCTACATCGGCAACGCGCTGGCATTTCAGGATCACTGGGAAGAGGCGCTGCGCGAGTACCTCGAAGCTGTGCAGACCGATCCTCAACTGGCCGAAGCCCACTACAACCTCGGCGTGGCCTTCGCTGCGCTCGGCCAGATTGATCGCGCTATCGCCGCTTTCCGCGAGACGCTCGAGCACAATCCCAATCTCTACGAAGCGCACTTTGCGCTTGGGCGTTGCTACCAGCAGGTAGATGACGCCGGTCGCGCCTACATTCACTTCAGCAGCGCCTGCAACGCGCGCCCCCAGGCTGCCGAACCGCGCTACTACATGGGGCTGATGCACCAAAGCCATGGCGCGCATGAACTTGCCCAGCGCTGTTTTGCCGAAGCGCTGCGGGTCGAACCAACCTTTGTCTCGCCCGAGCCGCTGCCCGACGAGCCACTCGTGCAGCGCAGCGATGAAGAGGTCGCGCAGTGGTACTATCGCCTCAGCCAGGCGCTGAAGCAGCAAGGCTACGAAGAAGAGGCTGAACGCATCTATCGCGCCTTGCTCCAGTGGCGACCACAGGAATACGCCGCGCGCTACCTGTTGGGCAACCTGCTTGCTCGTCAGCGTCGCTTCGAGGAAGCCTACGACGAATACGAGCAGGTGCCGCCCCAGCATCGGCATTATGTGGATGCGCGCCTGCGCATGAGCGCCATCTTGCGGTTGCAGAAGAAGCCCAAACAGGCGTATGAAATCCTGTTCGCCTGCGCCCGCCTGAATCCCCACCACGGCCAGCTCTTCTTGCAGATGGGGAAACTGCTCTATGATATGGGCATGACCGCGCAAGCCGCCCGCGCCTTTGAGCGTGCCGTTCAGCTTTTGCCAACCGATGCCCAGGCCCACTATCTGCTTGGCTTTGTCTACAATACCCTTGGGCGTGACACCTGGGCGCTGGCCGCCTGGCGCAAAGCGGTACAGCTTGCGCCAGATTCGCACTCACTGCGCTTTGATCTGGGATATATGTACATTCGTCGCGGGCGCTACGATCTCGCGGCGCGTGAATTTCAAGAGGTGCTTGAGCACTGGCCCGACGACAGCGAAACGCAATTTATGCTTGGCCTTTGCTATAAAGAGCTGCTCGAACCGGCGCGAGCGATTCCGCTGTTCGAGAAAGTGCTGCGTCGCAATCCGCGCCATGCTCAGGCCCTGTACTATCTCGGCGCATGCTACCTGCAAGTGGGCAATACCTCTTTGGGGAAGGCCTACCTGCGCCGCTACGATCATCTGATGCAGCAAACTGCAACCTTGAACGGGATCAATCGACCGCGCCTCAAACCTACGCCCCGCATGTCATCCTGAGCACAATCCTGGCAATAGATTGGTTCGCTGGTTTCAGTACACTACACTGGGAAACAACCTGAAGCCACGTCGTACAGAGGCACGAGCATGCAACGGGTAGAGTTACGCATTCCGTCCGTCCCAATCTTCGAGCGGGTCGTCCGCGCCAGCGCGGCGGAAGTAGGCAGCGCCGCCGGCCTGACGCCCGAACAGGTCGAAGATTTGAAACTCGCCGTGAGCGAGGCGGTCAATAACGCCATCGATCACGGCAATCGCGGTGATACAGCGAAGCTGGTTGGGGTCATCTTCGATATCGATGGTGATAAACTTGAGATTCGCATCAGCGATCAAGGGGAAGGGATTGAACGGTTCGATGTTTCCCGCCGGGTCATTGATGATGCCAATCTCGACGCTGGCTATTTACGCGGTTTTGGCATGTATCTGATCAGTGCGCTGGTTGATGATTACGAGGTAGCTTCTTCCCAGCAGGGAACCGTGCTCACGCTTCGTCTCTATCGGAAAGATCGACAACTATGAGCGACATCATTCGACGAGAAGAGTTTGGTGATGTGGTCGTCCTCCACATCCTCACCACAAGCGTTGATGCGATCTCGGCAGCGGCTATTGCCGCCGAGTGCCAGGAAATGCGCCCGATCACGGTGCTCGATTTCAGCGAGGTTTCATTCATCAATTCCGCCGGCATTTCAGCGCTGCTCAAGTTTGTCGTGAGCGCTCGCAAGTCGGGGTATCAGCTTTTTGCCATGAATGTGACCCCTCACCATCAGAAAATCTTCAAAATGGTTGAAATGTCGCGCTACATGCCGACAATTGACGAGCGTGACCTGGCCGCCTACCGCTAATTACCCAACTTTAGCCATTTCCTACTGCACCCCGTTGTGCATCTCTGGTGGCGGCAAGCAGATTCACAGATAACAAATTGATGACATTCGTTCCCCTCACCGTCGCCGCAAGCCGATGTGCGCGCAACCTCCATCGCGATATGGTATGATAAAATGGCGATAAACGATGGAGGCAAGCATGAGCTTACGCAAACGCACCGGTAAAGTTGGTCTGGTAGGCACAGGCATGGTTGGCACGTCCTTTGCGTATGCGCTGATGCAGCGCAGCCTGGCCAACGAGCTGGTCTTGATCGATATTGATCGCGCTCGGGCCGAAGGGGAAGCCATGGATCTCAATCACGGCCTGCCCTTCGTGCGCCCTATGCGCATCTACGCCGGGAATTACGATGATCTGGCTGGCGCCGATTTGATTGTGATTGCCGCTGGCGTCAACCAGCGCCCCGGCGAGACCCGACTTGATCTGCTCAGTCGCAATGCGGCTATCTTTCGCGATATCATCCCGCAAATTCTGCGCGCGAACGATGATGGGATCATCGTCGTGGCGACCAACCCGGTCGATATTCTGACTACGATCAGCGCTCAACTGGCTGGATCAGCCGCCCGCCGCGTGATCGGATCAGGCACGATCCTCGATACCGCCCGCTTCCGCTATTTGCTTGGCCAGCATTATGGCGTCGATCCGCGCTCTGTCCATGCGTATATCGTCGGTGAGCATGGCGACAGCGAGCTTGCGCTCTGGAGCCTGGCCAATATTGCCGGCGTGCGCCTGGTTGATTTCGTCGGCGCGAATGGGCAAGGGTACGATCAGGCGGCGCTTGATGCCATCCTCGAACAAACCCGCAATGCCGCCTACGAGATCATCAAGCGGAAACGAGCCACCTACTATGCGATTGGGCTGGGGTTGCTGTCGATCGCAGAAGCGGTGCTGCGCGATCAACACACGGTCATGACGATCAGTAGCCTGATGACCGGTCAGTATGGCGTCACCGACATTGCCATTAGTCTGCCAACAATCGTCGGTCGCGATGGCGCCGAAGAGGTATTGAACCTTCCTCTGTCCGATCAAGAGATCAGCCTCTTCCAGCGATCGGCTACGATCCTGAAAGAATATCTGGCTCAAATCAGTTAGATGGCTACTGCTGCTATTCAGGAGAGTGCGCCGTGCCACCAACGATTATGGTTGTCGAAGATGAAGTTGCCACCCGTCGCCTCTATCGTTTCTTGTTGCGCAATAGCGGCTACAATGTCATTGAGGCGGAAGATGGGATCGATGCGCTCGAACGGCTGGCAACCCAAGAATGTGATGTCATCATTACCGACATGAACATGCCGCGCATGGGAGGGATTGAACTGGTGCGCACCCTTCGCCAGAATCAGTCGCAGGTTTACATTATTATGGTAACCGCATTCGGCACGCCCGATACAGAAAAGAACGCGCTGCGCGCGGGCGCCAACGAATATATTACGAAACCGTTTGATTTTGATGAGCTAGAGCGCCGGTTGCAGAATTACTTCAATCGTCGTAATGCCAATAATTCTGATGATTAGTAAGCCTTTCTGCTTCAACTGCGCGCAAACCTGTTCCTCGGCATAATATAGCAATTTTGTCATTCGCCGCGCTGCGCTTGTCGTCAGGCTGCAATCTTTCGTGTCTACACTGTTGCTGAAGGGATCACATATTGCCTGATGAGCTGCGCAAGGAGTCGTCGTTATGGCGGATACCGGTTCTCCCCCTGCTTCTCGCCCCCGGATCCTGATCGTAGACGATGAAGTTAATATTCGTGAGTTCTGCCGACTCTTGCTGCGACGCGACTATGACGTGGCCACGGCTGAGCACGGTCTGGCCGCCCTCGATGTGTTGCAATCACAAACGTTTGATCTGGTGCTGACCGATGTCCAGATGCCGCACATGGACGGCATCGAACTGGTGAAGTATCTGCGCGCGCGCGTGCTGACGACTGACGTTATTGTCATGACGGCTCACGCCACTGTTGAGACGGCGCGCGAGGCGTTGAAACTGGGTGCGCTCGACTATATCGCCAAACCGATTGATGCCGATCAGGTGCGCAAAACGCTAAGAACGGCGCTGGAATTGCGCCGCATTCGCCACGAAAAAGAGCAACTTTCTGATCTGGTGTTTATGTACCAGTTCAGCCAGGCGATTGCCGCTTCCCTGGATATTCACGCTCAGATCGAACAGATCACGCTGTTTGTTGGCCGCCGCTTTGTGCCAGCCCATATTGGATTGTCGTTGATCGATAGCGATCATGAAGCGCTGGTTGCGTTGATCGGTTTGCATCCGGGCCAGAGTGAAACGCTGGATCACATCGGTGAAGCGACATTGCGCACTCGCCATCGACAGTTGGTTGGTGTGCCGCCGGCGACCGGTGAACGCCTGATCGAGGTATGCTTGCGCAGTCATGACCAGCCCATTGGCGTGCTCAGTCTGGCCCGGAGCGCCGAACAACCGCCGTTCGATGCCGCTGAACGCCATCTGATTGAAATCTTCGCTTCGCAAATCGCCGCTTCCCTCGACAATGCTCGCCTGTATCACGCGCTCAAAGATCAATACGAACAGATGATTGCAGCGCTGGCCGGAGCGATCGAGGCGCGCGATTCGTACACGTATGGTCATTCCCGTCAGGTCACGCGGTATGCAGTGCGCCTGGCGATGGAGCTGGGGCTGAGTGACCAGGATATCGAGCGCATCCGCTATGCCGGCCTTTTGCACGATATTGGCAAGATCGGGGTGCGCGACGATGTCTTGCTGAAACCAGGGGCGCTCTCACCTGAGGAGTTCGCCCAGATGCGCCTGCATCCGCAAATCGGAGTGCGCATCCTCGAACAGATTCGCGGTCTGCGCGACATCCTGCCGATCATCGCTGCTCATCACGAGCGCGTTGATGGGAACGGCTACCCGCTCGGTTTGCGCGGCGAAGAGATTCCGCTCGGCGCCCGCATCCTGGCCGTCGCTGACGCCTTTGAAGCGCTCACGGCTGATCGCGCCTACCGCCCGGCGATGGATCCCGAACAGGCATTGCAGGTCATTCAGCGCGGCAGTGGCCGCCACTGGGATGCCGCCGTGGTTGAAGCGTTCGTCCGCCTGATGCAACGCGAGCGTCTGTGGGAACAGGCGCCCAGATTGCAACAGCGCAGGCGCGCGCCAATACCGATTGAGGTCGAGTAGCGCTGCGGCAATGACGTTGGCGCTCCAGTCAACACTATCGTTGTGCTGCGGCGAGACTGCGCTGCTCTATCGCGCCGCGCCAGCGGTCAGCAGCGCAGTCGCTCTACACCCATCACTGGAATCCTTCCCTTGACTCTGTATTGAACCGCCGAGTATAATCGCTGCGGCCTTCTTCCAGCCTGTATCAGCCTGGCGCTCACGTGTGAGCAAGGTGTCAGTCAGTCTTCAGGTTGCGCCTGCCGCGGCAAGGCTACCATGGAGACAGCGCAGGCTGATTGGGATTGACCGGGCCGCCAGGGATTGTCGTAGAGAGGAGAGATGCTGAATGGTACGACGGCTGTTTGCTGTGCTCGGATTGCTGATTCTGAGCGCTTCTCTGCTAATGTGGCCGCAACCCGGTGCCGCTCAGGGTGGCGTGCCCGATACCTACCCGCCGTATCAGGCGCGCTATTTTCCCGAAACCGGGCATAGCGCCGTCAACTGGTTTTTAGAGACGTGGAAGAATACGCCAAACGCGCTGTTCGTGCTTGGTTACCCGATCTCGGAACCGTTTATCGAAGAGAGCTTTACCGAACCCGGCAAGTTCTACCGCGTGCAGTATTTCGAGCGCGCTATCCTGGAAGAACACCCAGAAAACTTCGGCCAGCAGAACAATCGCTACTACATTCTGGGGCGACTGCTGGGTCGCCGATTGGCGGAAGGGCGCGAAAATGAGCCGCCGTTCCAGCGCGTCGCCAACCCCGGCGATGGCACCTGGTTCGCCGAGACCGGGCATACGCTGCGCGACAGTCCGGCCCCCTTCCGCACCTTTTGGCTAAACAATGGCGGCCTCGAGGTGTTTGGCTACCCGCTCTCTGAGCAGTTCCAGGAGCGCAATCAGGCGACCGGTGAAATCTACTGGGTGCAGTATTTCGAGCGGCAACGCATGGAGTGGCACCCTGACGAACCCGATCCTCGCTATCGCATTCTGCTCGGTCTGCTCGGCAACGAATACCGCGATCTGCGCCACCGCACCAATCCGGCATTCAACTACCGCCCTGCCGATCAGGCACTGCCGCGCCCGTTCATCTACGGCTTCAATGCCCACCTGTATGGGCAGGGCACGGCATGGCAAGATCGCAATCGGGTCTTGCAGATGAGCCGCGATGCCGGCGTGTATTGGATCCGCCAGCAGGTGCGCTGGATGGATCTGCACGACCGGTCGGGAGCGATCTACTGGGCTGAACTCGACGATATTGTCGCCGATGCCAACCGGCAGGGCGTGAGTCTGCTGCTCAGTGTCGTGGCTGCGCCCAGTTGGGCGACAGCTAACGGCAGCCATGGCATGCCGCGACGCGAGAACTTCAAGGATTTTGCCTACTTTATGGGTGAAATGGCGAAGCGGTATAAAGGCCGCGTGCAGGCCTATCAAATCTGGAATGAGCAGAATCGGGCCTGTGAAAACGGCGGCGACTGCGCGCGTGATGGCGGCGTCGGCGGGCGCGTCGCCGATGCTAGCTACTACGTTGATCTGCTCGAAGTAGCGTACAAGGCGATCAAAGCCAATGACCCAATGGCAATCGTGGTGAGCGGCGCACCGACCAGCACCGAAACGAACGATGTCAACATCGCCTTGAGCGACGTTTCTTACATGCGTTCGATGGCGTCGAATCCAAAGTTTCGCGCCAATGTTGACGCAATTGCGGTGCATCCGGGTGGGCAATACAATCCGCCCGACACCCTCTGGCCCGATCGCCCCGGCCCTGGTCCCGAGTGGCGCACCAGCCGCGAGTTCTACTTCCGCCGGATCGAAGATATTCGCAACGTGCTGGTGCAGAATGGGTTGGGCGACAGGCAGATCTGGATCACCGAGTTTGGCTGGGCGACCCGCAACAATACTCCCGGCTACGAATACGGCAACTCGATCTCGTTCGAGCGCCAGGCCGAGTGGATCGTGCGCGCCTTCCAGATCGGTCGCCGCGAGTACGCGCCGTGGGTCGGGGCCATGTTCCTCTGGAATCTCAATTTCGCCGTGCCGTGGCGGGCGCAGGGCAATGAGTTGCACGAGCAGGCCTCGTTTGGCGTCATTAACGGCGATTGGAGCCCGCGTCCGGCCTGGTTTGCGATCCAGGCTATGCCAAAAGATTAACTCTCACTGTGCGCGCAACTTGGGCCACCGTTAGCGGGGCCAGGTTGCGCTATCGCGCGTTTAAGGAGTGTCTATGACTCGCACGATGTCTCGACGGTGGCCGGCGCTCATCATCATCATGGGAATGATTGCAGCGATCCTGGCCGCCTGCGGCGGGGAACCTGCCGCTCCGCCTGTAAGTAATGTGCCGACCGCAGCAGTTGTGGCTACGCCCGACACTGCGGCCCGTCCGCCAACGGCTACGCCAGCCCCTGCGCCGGCTGAGCCAACCGCTGCTCCTGCGCCGGCTGAGCCAACCGCTGCCCCCGCGCCGGCTGAGCCGACTCCGGCGCCGATTAACCCAGACTATCTTGAGTTCGGCATTGTTGGTCACCTGTACTACACCGACCGCGATCGGGTGTTGCAACTGGCCAGAAATGCCGGTTTCGACTGGTTCCGCCAACAGGTAGTCTGGATGGATATTGAAGACCCGGTGAAAGGCATCTTTGGCTGGGATGAACTGGATCGGATTGTCGAGGCCGTCGATCGATCGGGGATTAAACTGCTCGTCAATGTGGTGCGTTCGCCGACCGCGTACAATGCCACGAATGGCCTGCCCGATGATCCAGAGACGCTGGCCAATTTCCTTGAGCAGATGGTGCGGCGCTACGGCGACAAAATCCATGCCTACGAAATCTGGAACGAACCGAATCTGGCCGTCGAGAACGGCGGCGAAATCGTGCCGGAAGATGTCGGTCACTACGTCGAGATTCTGAAGGCGGCCTACACCCGGATCAAGTCGATCAAACCCGACGCGCTGGTGCTGGCGGCAGCTTCGTCGTCGAGCGGGGTGACCAACCCGGCGATCGCGCTGTCTGATCAGGAGTTCTACCGCCTGATGTACACCTACAACAATGGCGAAGTGCGCAACTATTTCGACATTCAGGCTGTCCATCCAGGCGGCGCTGCTAATCCGCCTGACACCTTGTGGCCCGATAATCCCAGCTTCATTCCCGGCTGCCAGCCGGCGCCCGATCGTTGCTGGAATGACCACGAGACCCACTACTTCCGCCACGTTGAGAATGTGCGTAAGTGGATGGAACAGTATGGCATGGGCGACAAGGAGATCTGGATTACCGAGTATGGCTGGGCAACGCCGAACAATACGCCGGGGTACGAGTTTGGCAACTACGTAACACCCGAACAGCAGGCGGAATACATCCGCTCGGCAATGCTCCGCGTGTACGACAACTATCCCTTTGTCGGCAATATGTTCCTCTGGAACATCAACTTTGCCGTGCTCTGGGGCGAGCAAGGCAACCCGAATCACGAACAGGCTGCCTTTGCCATCCTGAACCCCGACTGGAGTCCACGGCTGTCATACCTGCGAGCGCAGGATACGATTGCGCTGATCAAGACGTGGCAGGGACGGTTTGTGGCGCCGTAGACGGGAACATCTGGCGTTTGTCTGCCGCTGTCTGCGCTGGCGGAGCGACATTGCCGGGAAACGTCGCTTCGCCTGTTGAGCGTTCCGATCTGCTTCCAACTGCTCCTTCTGCACAGCAGCCTCTGTTGACTGCGCAGAAGGGACAGAACATCAACGAGCATGCGCAAGGGTGATCCGCGCACTGCGCGGCGATCTTCGGCTGACGAGAGGGCATAGAGCGCCCCGCGCGCATCACGCTGGCGAAGGGGATTGCTGCGGGCGCATTCGTGCCCGCGCAATGGCATGCATCCCGGCCAGGAGACCTGTTTGGTATTGCGCGCAGCGCGATGCGGTCATCCCCGGCTCACAGGGCAAATGCCGGCGCATCCTCGCGATGCCAGGGGTAATTCCGCTGAGCAGGAGTGTTAGCAAGCGCTAACCATCACTCTCGCTCAATCGCCACACCCAATTTACCGAACAGATCGGTAGCCATCTGGCATTCCAGCTCGCTGGTCAGCAACCATCCCTCAGCATGACGCTGCGCGATCTGGCCGAGCGCGCGCCGGTACGATTCCGGCAACGGCACATCGGGCAGAATCCAGCCGGCAGATGTGTGCGCAAGACGCAGCGCTGGTCGAACCGGCATTTGACCGTAAGCGATCAGGATGGCTTCATCGGGCGGCAGCGTTTGCCAGCCGGTTGCGGTAACGCGCAGATACTCGCCCGGCCCGCGTCCGCGCCGACGGCGCGCGATCTGGCCCTCGTTAAGCGTGACTACGCCATCAGCGCCGATCGGCAATGCTCGCCATCCCTTCGGTGCAGTGAGGTCCAGCAGGCTGATCTGCTGTCCGGCGCCGACAGCAATGGCGCGTGGCGGCCCCGGCATTGTTGCCGGCGGCGATGGCAAGGCAGCGATGCGATCAGGGATGGTCAGGGTGACAAAACCGCGACTGGCAAGCCGACCGAGCAATCCATCGCGCCGCCAACTGGTGAGACGGAAATGAAACCCTTCGCGCTCGCCTTCGCCGCGCAAGACCGGGCTGAGCGCCGGATTGTGGATGAGAAAGAGATTAGGCCGAATCTCTTCAAAATCGGCGGGGGCGCCGGGGCGACGACGTGAAGTCATAGTCTGGTTCTGCAGAGCGATGAGCGCCGGGCATAAGGATACCAGTCACTTATGACAATCCCAGCCGTTGTCGGTTCGGCGCTGTATAAGCATGACAAATCGCGATTGCCAGCGCGTCAGCGGCATCGTCAGGGCGGGGAATAGCGGCCAGACCGAGCGTCAGGCGCACCATCTCTTGCATCTGGCGTTTGTCAGCGCCGCCGTAGCCAGCGACTGCCTGTTTGACCGCCAGCGGTTTGTACTCATGCACAGGAATGCCGGCCTGGGCGAGGGCTAGCAGCGCCACCCCACGCGCCTGACCGACGGTCAATGCCGTATTGACATTTTTGCCGAAGAAGAGTTCCTCGACAGCCGCAGCGTCAGGGCGCAGCCGCTCAATAATCGCGCAGAGACCATTGTAGAGTTGCAAGAGCCGATCAGCCTGCGGCATACCCGCCGGCGTAGTAAGGGCGCCGGTTTCGATCAGGCGCAAATTGCCGCCGCTGACCTCCACCACGCCCCATCCCATCGTTGCAGTGCCAGGATCAATGCCAAGGGCGCGCATGCAATGCTCGCTGCTGCTCAGGTTCACGCATCGAATCGCGCCACCAGATCGGCGGTAATATCAAGGTTGGAATAGACCTTCTGCACATCGTCGAGGTCTTCCAGCTTTTCGATCAGGCGCAAGGCGGCGAGCGCATCTTTCTCGTCGGGCTGGATCTGGGTCTTGGCGCGCATCATCTTCTCGGCATTGGCGATGACGACCCCTTGATCGAGCAACGCCTGGCGAATGGTGTTCAGTTGGGTCCACTCGCAGTAGATTTCCAGCGTCTCGTCGTCAACAACCACATCATCGGCGCCAGCGTCAATCGCCATCAATTGCAGCTCATCGGAATCGCGTTTGTTGGCGCTCAGATCAACGGTAATCAACCCTTTCTGCTCAAACATCCACGCTACCGAACCGGGTTCGCCGGGGCTGCCGCCATTCTTGTTGAAGGTTGCGCGCACTTCGGAACTCGTGCGATTGCGGTTGTCGGTGGCAGCTTCAACCAGAATAGCAACCCCGCCGGGGCCATAGCCTTCGTAGAAGATCTCTTCGAGCGCGGCTTCGTTTGATTTGCCGAGACCGCGATCGATCGCGCGCTGGATGTTCTCGTTCGGCATGTTGTTGGCGCGCGCTTTCTCAATCGCCAGGCGCAGGCGGAAATTCAAATCAGGATCGCCGCTGCCGCCTTCTCTGGCCGCAATGGTAATATCGCGGGCTAATTTCGTAAAAAGCTGACCGCGACGCTGATCATTGACGCCCTTGGTGCGTCGAATGGTATGCCATTTCGAATGGCCGGACATGTTCCTTCACCTCCTTGATGTGAGAAGGTTATACTATCGTCAATTATAGCACGAGAGCAACGAGCGCCTGCATCGACGCGACAATGGCGCCAGAGCGCGCGTTTAATACTGATAGATGCAATGCTGGGGGAACAGGGTATGGCAACGCTACAAACGGATCGGGTGAATCGGCTACCCAACGACATCTACGTGGTGACTACTGCGGCTGGATCGGTGCTGGTTAACAGTCCGCCGGAAACCTTGAAATATGTGCTGAGCCATCGAGTGGCCCTACCGGCGTATGTGGTGATTCCACCCGATGCGCCAGCCGGCAGCGAACCAGGCTCGCGCGGCTTTGTGCGACGAGGGGTTAACTATGCCAGCGTGGAGTTCTTGATCTATGCGAATTTTTTCGCGCAGCGCCGGCGCATGACGTTGATCACGGTGACCAAAGCCCAGGCCAGCCGCCTGCGCGCGTTGCTGGTTGAGACGATCAGCGGACCGGAAGAAGAGGGCGAATGGCCAGACGAATGGCTGCGACGCGAGTGTAAGGCAGTAGCTTTTTACCCGCCGCTTGGGCGCGCCCCTACCGTGGATGACATGGTTGACATTGTGACGCTGGAAGAAGGAGGCGGCAACCTTGGCCCTACCCAGATCTCCTACAACGGCGACAGTTTCAGCTTTATCGAGGATGGCCAGGAGATTGCTCGCATCCCCACGGCCATCACCAGTATTGCGCAGCCGCTGACGGTTGCCCTGCCGCGACCGTTACTCCGCCAGACAATTACGCTGCAATTCATTGGCGGCAGCGATGGCTTTGATCCAACGGGCATCACCACCTGTTTTCTGGCTTATATCGGCAACCGCCAGCCGATCCTCTTCGACGCCGCCGCCTATATCAATGTGCGCCTGGCGCATCTAGGTCTCTCGCCGCGTCAACTGGAACTGATCGTCATCTCGCATCTCCACGAAGATCACATTGCCGGCCTGCCCGAATTGATCTTGATGGGCAGTCAGCGCGCTCAATTGGTGACAGCGCAGCCCATCTATCGCTCGCTGTTGCGGGTTCTGGGAGCAATGCTCGACATTGCGCCAGAGGAAGCCGCTACCCTGTTTGATTTCTTTCCACTCGATCCGGGCCAGCCGATTGAGCTGCGCGGTCACCGCTTCGAGGCTATCTATGCCGTGCATTCAATCCCGACGATTGCTGTGCGCGCCGACGGCGTTGGCTATTCGGGCGATATGCGCTACGATGAGGAATGGCTCGACCATCTGCGCGCCGCCGGCTATGTCAGCGCAGCCCGTCTTGGCGAGCTACGCGCCTTTGCTGAAGGCGTTGATGTGCTGGTACACGACATGGGCGGCGGCACGATTCATTCTAGTCCAACGATACAACTGCTCAAGATGTTGAGCGCGAAAAGCCGCCGTCTCGTGCTGGCCCATACCAGCCGCAACGATCTTCCTGTCGCCGAAGAGCTGATCGGTCGCGTCGAAGTGGCTGGCAGCGGTCATGTGGTTGGCCTGGGCGAGATCATTCCCGACGACGAGCAGCGCCAGCAATTCGAGACCCTGACGATTTGCCCGATCTTTGCCCGCCTACCAGCGTCGGAACGGAGTCAACTGGCTGCCGCCTGCACAGTGATGACCTTTCCGGCGGGTAGGGTGATCGCGCGTGAAGGCGAGCCGTCAGATGGCTTCGCCTACGTGATTCATCGCGGGATTGTTGAGATTGTGGTGGGCGCAGAGCCGGTGCGCTGGCTGGGACGCGGCAACAGTTTAGGGGAACGGGGCGCCTTGATCGGCGAACCGCGCACCAGCACGATGATTGCCCACAGCGAGGTGCAACTGCTGACGATTGCGCCCGCCACATTTGCGGCGATTGCCGCCCAACTGCGACTGCCTGAAGCCTTCTCGCGCGCGGAATGGCTTTGGCAGCAACCGGTCTTTCAGCAGTTGCCATGGGCAACCCTGCTTGATCTGGCGCTCGATTTCGCGCCCCTGCACGTTCGCGCCGGTCAGGAGATCTGTCAGCAAGATGAATCCGGCGCAACCGGATATATGCTGGTTGCCGGTCGGGTTGCCTTTGCAGGCAGCAGCCATGGCGAAAGCGCACAACCGGGTGAATGTTTCGGCATTCGCGCCGTATTGCGCGGCGAACCGTATCGGTTGACCGTCACCGCCGCGACCGATTGCGTCGTTTGGGCCATCGATGCGGCAGCGCTGCAACGCCTCTATATGACTTACCCTGATGTGCTGCTGCATCTGAGCGCGATCGATCGCTGACCGGCTACGGCGCATCTTCCGCCCATAACACAATCAGACGCTGGTGGTCGAGCGCGAAGAGACCGTGGTCGAATGGCGCTTCACTGAGCGATCGCCAGCCAATCACTTCGTTCCCGTTGATGTCGTACAGCGCAACCTCGCCGCTGATTGCGCCGTTGGTAAAGTAGCGCGCGCGCGGCGCGAGCAGCGCCAGTATTCGCGCAGCCAGTTCGGTCGCCTGCGCAACGGGCACAATTTCATCAGGATAGGCAAGGTCGTGAGCGATGATATGCACCAGGATCTTCTGCGCAATCCGGCGGGGCACCTCGATCCAGCGCTGGCCGAGCGGCTGAAAATCCAGCTCGCGCGCAGCAGCATCGAGTGCCTCAACCGGATCGGCGACGGATCGCGCCAGCCGAAACGCGGCCCCGGTCAGCGGATAACTCTGCGCGCGCGCGGTTTCGATGGCGGTAAACAGACCGGTAATCGCCGGATCAGTCTCCAGAACCAGAAGTGGCTGCGACATACTTCCTCTCGCTGTCGATTGATTCCGCTGCTCTCATCATAGCAGCTCTGGCGACAGACACGTCAGACACGTTCGTTCACACGACAATGAGCGATCGCGTGATAATCGCTCCACAGAGGCCACGCTGATAGATCATATTCACTTCCACAGCTATCTTTACGTATCAGCCACCAGTTGAAGATTGCCCGGGCTGGGGCGTTTAAGGGCGGACAGAACGTATGATCGGTACGGCGTTCCATGGCTTGGGGACGCCTTAGACGCCCTCACCCCCTGTCCCCCTCTCCACCTGCGGTGGAGAGGGGGAACGCAACCCCAAGCCTGTGCCGTTCCGATGCGGCAAAACGAGGCTGGCGCACATGTTTTCTGTCCGTCCCTTAAAGGGAGCGGGGAGAGCAGCAGCGGGCGCTGAGACACGACTCCCGCTGACGCGGGGGATTGCTGCGGGCGCTGACGCGCCCGCGCAATGACATGGATCGGGACGGCGCCACACGCTCCTGACCAGACCGAAGGATGGCACGGGCGCGCGGCGCTTCCCGCGCGCTGATCTGAAGATGATTGGACACCTAACGTTGGTATCAGTCAACCATCGCGGTCACGAGGATTAACGGCTGATACAAACAGATTCCGCCCATAGCAGTGGTATGATGAACAGAGCATGGGTTGAGCGCCGTTGCTGCTAGCGGCCAGCAGAGAGGAGAGAGCGTTTCATGAACGAACCCGCCACCACGACTATCGACCAGTTGTGCGCCAATGCGATTCGAGCGCTGGCGATCGATGCAGTGCAACAGGCCAATAGCGGTCATCCGGGGATGCCGCTCGGCATAGCCGATGCCGCCTACGTATTGTGGACCCGGTTCCTTAAGCACAATCCCGCTGACCCACACTGGCCCAATCGCGACCGCTTTGTGCTTTCAGCCGGTCACGGCTCAATGCTGCTGTACGCCCTCTTGCATCTGACCGGCTATGACCTGCCGCTTGATGAGCTGAAGCGGTTTCGGCAATGGGGCAGTCGCACGCCCGGCCATCCTGAATATCACGAAACCCCTGGCGTCGAGATGACCACCGGCCCACTGGGGCAGGGAATCGCCACAGCAGTCGGTATGGCCATCGCCGAGCGCTGGCTGGCGACGAAATTCAACCGCCCCGGCTTTCCCATCGTCGATCACTATACGTATGTAATCGCCAGTGATGGCGATCTGATGGAAGGCATCTCGCACGAGGCGGCCAGTCTGGCCGGCCATTTGCGTTTGGGCAAACTGATCGTGCTCTACGACAGCAACGACATCTCGCTGGTCGGGCCGACCAGCCTGGCCTGGAGCGAAAACGTCGCCGAGCGGTTTGCCGCGTATGGCTGGCAGGTCTTGCATGCCAACGGCCATGCGATGGGATCGGTCTCGCTGGCGCTGGCCGAGGCAATTGCCGATGGCGAACGACCATCGCTGATCATCACCCGAACAACGATTGGTTTCGGCAGCCCGCGCGCAGGGAGTCACAAGGCCCACGGCGAACCGCTGGGCGCGGAAGGGGTGCGGCTGACCAAGGAGGCGCTGGGCTGGCCTGCCGAACCAGCCTTTTTCGTGCCAGATGAGGTCTACGAACACATGCACCTGGCCCTCGAAGTGGGTGAAGTGCGTCAGCGCGAGTGGGAAGCGTTGCTGCGCCGCTACCGGGCTGCCTACCCCGATCTGGCCGAACAGTGGGACATCATACAGGAGGGCGGCCTGCCATCAGGCTGGGAAAGCGCTCTGCCCACGTTTGCGCCAGATCCCAAGGCCAAAGGAACGCGCGTCGCTTCAGGCGCCGTCTTGCAGGCGCTGGCGCCGCGACTGCCCGGCCTGCTCGGCGGATCAGCCGATCTCCATACGTCAGATTTTACCTATCTGGAAGGACTGGGTTCGATCAACGGCAACGATTTCAGCGCGCGCAACCTGCACTTCGGCGTGCGCGAACACGCCATGGGCGCGATCCTCAACGGGCTGGCGCTGCACGGCGGGATCATTCCCTACGGCGGCACCTTCCTCGTCTTCAGCGACTACATGCGTCCCGCCATCCGGCTGGCGGCATTAATGCGACTGCGCGTGATCTACGTCTTCACCCACGATAGTATTGGGGTGGGTGAAGATGGGCCGACCCATCAACCGGTTGAGCATCTGGTATCGTTGCGCGCCATTCCCAATCTGCTGGTCATACGACCGGGAGACGCCAACGAGGTGGCGATGGCCTGGCGACTGGCGTTGCAGCGCAGCGACGGGCCGACCGCGATCATCCTCTCGCGGCAGAATGTGCCAACACTTGATCGCACTACGCTCGGTTCGGCAGAAGGCGTCTTGCGCGGCGGCTACATCCTGCGCGCCACCGAGTCGGCTCAGGCCGTGATCATCGCCACCGGCTCAGAAGTCGCGCTGGCGCTGGCCGCCGCCGACCAGTTGGCGAGCATGGGGATCAACGCGCAGGTTGTCAGCATGCCCTGTCGCGAACTGTTCGATCAGCAAGATGCAGCGTATCGGGAGCGAGTGCTCCCGTCATCGATCAAAGCGCGGGTCGCGGTAGAAGCCGGTCGTTCGCTGGGCTGGGAACGCTATGTGGGATGCGACGGCGCGATCATCGGGATCGATCGGTTTGGCGCATCAGCGCCCTTCCAGCGCGTCTACGCCGAACTAGGGCTGACTGTCGAGCGCATCGTTACCGCCGTGCAAGAGCAGCTTGCGCGCGCGGGTTGAGCGTGGCCCAGCGCAGGTCGATTGCAGCGTCGCGATGGGTGGCAACGGCGCGGGCGGTCTTCCCAGCATCTGGCCGGCAGCGCAATGATGATGCGCCCATCGCGCCTTTCTGTTCCCATCTTCGTCCAACGGCCAGCGAGCTACCCGCGCAAATGCTGCTGCGGATGGGCAGCGACGAACATTATTTCGTCAAGGTATCTGCGCGGGCGCCACGTCTTGCGCCGCTCCTTCGCGCCCTTCGTGCCCTGGTGGCGCGATCATCAAGTCGGGCAAGCATCATTCCGGCGCAGGCGCCAGCCCGTGCTCGGCCAGGAAGCGACCAACGCGAGCGCGGAAGGCATCGGGATTGCGCCAGGCAATCAGATGACCGGCCTCTGGTTCATAGACGATGCGCGCCCCCCGAATCCCAACGGCAACCGCGCGCGCCTGCTCATCGGGCACGAACGGATCCTTGCCACCGTGGAAGATGATCGTGGGAACCGTGATCTGATCCAGGCACGGCGTGACCAGCGCCTCTTGGGCCGCCAATTGTTCGATCACCGCCTCAACGCCGGCGTTCAGGATAGGCCACCAGTCAGCGCCGTGCTGTCCGGCCATGTAGCGATGCCAGCTTGGCGACATGCTGGCTGTGGCATGGCGATGCGCCTGATAGGTGGCCGCCGTCACTCGCGCAAACACGCCATCGAGGATCAACGCCGCGATTCGGTCAGGCCGAATACAGACAGCGTTTAACGCGCTGATCCCGCCGGCACTCATGCCGAAGACCGGCGCCGGCTGGTGAAACAGACCGGCCAGCGCATCGGCAACCGCTTCCCCTTGCATCTGAAAATAGCGGACGGAAAAGAGATCGGGCGGACGCGCAGAACCGCCGTGACCGAGCAAGTCGAGTGAATAGACGGTAAACTGATCAGCAAAGCGCTGCGCCAGCCGCACCTGGGTAGCGGCGCTGTAGGTATTGCCGTGCAAGAGCACAAAGGGCGCGCCATTGCCAACGATCAAATAATGCAGCAAGCCGTGACGAGTAGTAATAACTGGCACTGGATGACTCCGGGTATCTGGTGTATCAAACGGAATTGCATCTAAAGATACATACGCAACAAAAGAGAGAACGTAAACATTTTGCAGACATCATAACTGAATTTTAATTTTTTAGCGTGATTGGTACTAAAGTCATGATAAATGATAGTACTTATGATGTTTGCAAACCGGTTAACATGTACTATAATCGGGACAGCATGAAATTTACGTCGCCGCTCTTGCCCCCTCGAAATTTCTCTTCAGGGGCGCACAATGGAGAAACACTATGCAACGCCGCATCATCACCCTGGCACTGCTCATCTGGGCAGCCGTTCTTGTCTTGCCCCTGATTCCCGGCAATACTGTTAACGCCGTCGAATTGCCGCCAGCCGGTTCGCCCTTCTACATTCAGACCTCAAGCCCCTCGCGCGCCCTGGCGATCGGTGACTGGTACACGAATCCCAGCGGCGGCAATGGCTATCACTACTTCGCGCTGCATGTGCCGTGCGGCTGGAGTCCTGGCAATTCGGTGCATATCGACCTGTTCCATCCGGATCTGAACAGCGCTGCCGGCGGCGGCGTAGTTGATGAGATCGCCACAACTGGCGCGACCACCTTCGAGCTGTACAATGTGGGCACGTCGCTGAACCCGCCGACCGTCCCCGCGCCTGGCGCGTCTGGGTCGTTGATCCAGCAGTCCTACAATCCTAACACGATCGGGCCGCAATGGACGCGATTCTACACCATTGCTGCGCCGGTATGCGGCTTCTACATCTTGCGCGCGCAAACCGGCGGCAACGCTGACAATAGCTGGCGGTTGCGATTCGGCACTGACAATGATAGTGATCCGAATAATTCTCCTCCGCCAAATTACAATAACCCTGATGGCCTTCCAGGCACCGGCGATGAGTTGCAGATTGCTCTGGCCAGCACCAGCTATCAGCATAACGCCAGCGGAACATCGTGTCTCGTTCTCCAGCAATATATCAATCCCGGCCAGGCGAGCGCCACATTTCACAACTTCGATATGGATAACACCGAGCGGATCAGGTATTACGCGCCGAGTGACACGTTCGATCCAACCGGCACGACCGGCGGCACTGCTGGCACATTGTCAGCCAATGCCGTCTGGAATGGCGGCACGTCTACAACGCGTGGCGGCGATACCATCACCAATCCCGAAGCGGGCTGGTGGCGGATTGTGACCTGCATCAATTCTAATAACCAGTTTATTCAAGAAGGGCAGACCGGCGTTCTCTCGTATATTGATCCACCGCCGCAGCCCGATGTGATCATTGCCAAAAGCAATGGGGTTGATGTCGTCGCGCCCGGTCAGACGCTAACCTACACACTGACGATTACCAATCAGGCTAACGTCACTCGAACACCGCCGGGAGCAGCTTTCAATATCGCAATCAATGATGCTCTCCCTGCTGACACAACATTTCTGGCCTGCGCTGCCGGTTCTCTGGGAACGTGCAGCGAGAGCGGCGGCGTGGTGACGTTTGCCATTCCCGGCCCGATTGCCGCTGGCGCGAGCGCGAGCATGACTGTTACTGTGCAGGTGAATGATAATGCGAGCGGTTCGTTGACGAATACGGCAACGCTCGATTATGAAGATCAACTGGGGAATCCCTATCCGCAACGACAGGCTTCCGACACGGATGTTATTCCAGCCCAACCCCTGATGGCACTGAGCAAGACCGACGGCGCTACGGTGACGGCGCCCGGCCAGACCCTCACCTACACCCTCACGTTTACCAACACGGGCGTTGGCCCGGCCCACAATGTCACCCTGTCCGACACCCTCCCCGCCGGCGTGAGCTTCCAGAGTTGCAGTCTCGGCGCGCTGGCCGGCAGTTGCAGCGCGAGCGGCGGCGTGGTCACCTTCACCCTGACCGACCCGGTCGCCCCCGGCGCTGGCGGCAGCGTGACCACCAGCGTCCTGGTGACCGCCAGCGGCCCCGCCACCCTGACCAATACCGCCACCCTGACCTACACCGACAGCGCCGGTCAGCCCCGCCCGCCCGTCTCGGCCAGCGACAGCACCGCCGTGCCCGCCCAACCCCTGATGGCACTGAGCAAGACCGACGGCGCTACGGTGACGGCGCCCGGCCAGACCCTCACCTACACCCTCACGTTTACCAACACGGGCGTTGGCCCGGCCCACAATGTCACCCTGTCCGACACCCTCCCCGCCGGCGTGAGCTTCCAGAGTTGCAGTCTCGGCGCGCTGGCCGGCAGTTGCAGCGCGAGCGGCGGCGTGGTCACCTTCACCCTGACCGACCCGGTCGCCCCCGGCGCTGGCGGCAGCGTGACCACCAGCGTCCTGGTGACCGCCAGCGGCCCCGCCACCCTGACCAATACCGCCACCCTGACCTACACCGACAGCGCCGGTCAGCCCCGCCCGCCCGTCTCGGCCAGCGACAGCACCGCCGTGCCCGGACCAACCACTATTACATTGACGAAGAGCGCAGCGATTGTGGTTGATGGGAATAACGACGGCCTGGCCGGACCCGGCGACATTATCGAGTACACGATCACCCTGACCAATACCGGCTCAGAAGTTGCGCTGCTGCTGACTATTGCCGATACGCCCGATCCTAACACAACCTTGCAGACCGGCAGCGTAACTGTGATACCCACAAGCGCAGTGGTTGCGCGAGGGAATACCGCTGGCGATGCGAGCGTTGAAGTAAGGCTGAACGAGCTGGCAGTCAGCAGCAACCTCACGATTACCTTCCGCGTGCAGGTCAACACTCCCCTGTCGGCAACTGTGACCGAAATCGTCAATCAGGCTACTGCCAGCGGCGGGAATGTGCCGCCGACATCAAGCGATGATCCATCAACGACACCACCGGATGATTCTACCCGGGTGCGGACGCCGCCGCCGGAAGCGCCGCCAACGGCGATTACGCTGGCCGAATTCCGGCTCGCGCGGGTTAGTGATGGCTGGGAAGTGCGCTGGGCGACCGGCATCGAGATCAACACGGGCGGCTTCCTGATCTACCGATCGACGGCGGGCCGCGAGAAAGCCCAGCTTCTCACCCTGCTGCCCATTCCTGCCCGCGGCAGCGCCACGAGCGGCGCAAGCTACAGCTTTGTTGATCGCAGCGCTCTGGCCGGTGTAGAGTATGCGTACTGGCTGGTAGAAATCGAAACGACCGGACGCGCAAATGAGTATGGCCCGTTACATTCGTATGGTACGATAAGCCAGCAGCACCGGTATTTCATTCCGCTGATTGGACGTTGACGGAGCATTGCATGAGACACCTTCTCTGGCGGATCCTACCAATTGTCGTTGGCGGAGCAGTCCTCTTCGCGGCGATGCTGTCAACGCCGTCCGTTATGGTTGACGCAGCGCCGCCGCTGGGCATCACCGAAACATCAACGGTAGAGCCGCCAACACGCACACCGACGCCCACCGCCACCGCCACCGGCGCGCCGCCCACCGCCACCGCCACCGGCGCGCCGCCCACCGCCACCGCCACC
>FWWL01001531.1_pt1 | contig 54183 bp, 47 predicted proteins | sample 2228331 | NCBI WGS metagenome assembly FWWL01 (sample SAMEA103939775, study PRJEB20133) | metagenome | reverse complement strand
GCCGGAGCGGCGGCAGGGGCGGCGGCCGGCGTGGCAGGCGCGGCGCCCGCGGCCGAGACCTGGTCGAACAACGCTTCGAGGTCATCCTCTGCGGCGGCCTGCGGCGCGGGGGCGGCCGGAGCGGGAGGTGGCGCGCTTGCGCGCTGCGCCGCCACTTCCTCGAATAGTGCGTCGAAATCGTCAGCGGCGTCGGTCATAATCCCTGCTTCTCCATAAGTGTGTGTTCGCAATGTGCTATGCAATTCGGTGGGACTGCACCCATGCCGGGCCGGCACACCGCGCGGCGGACATGGTCAAGGTTTAATGCGAGTGTAGCAGTGCTGTTGCCGCAGGTAAATCTCGGAGATTGTGGCGCAACAAAATGGACAAGGAAACTTAATTCCGCGACAATTAAATTGCCCGGTTCCTGGATGTTTGCGCAAGCCGAGTGTTGTATTTTGTTATCGCCACAATCGCCGCCGGCCTTGAGGCCCGCGGACCCGGACGTCACGGGGTTTGACCGAACTCAACAGTAGTCTTTCCGACAACCGCAGCCGCGCCCGCCACCGTGCACAATGGGTGCGGCCTTTGGGAGGAGATGCCATGTACCGCAAGATCCTGATCACCACCGATGGCTCGGCAGTGTCGCAGCATACCGCCTGCGCCGGCGTCAAGTTCGCGCAACAGATGGGCGCCGAGGTACTGGCCCTGTTCGTCGCCCCCGAGTACCAGTACCCGGTCTATGTCGAGATCATCCCTCCCTCCTACCCGAGCGAGGAGGACTACATCGAGCAGATGAAGCGCATGGGCGAGGAGTACATGGGTTCGATCATGCGCGCCGCCGGCCAGTGCGGCCTGGAACACCGCTGCATGACCGCCTTCTCGGACTCGACCGCGCTGAAGATCGTCGACGTGGCCGAGCAGCAAGGCTGCGACCTGATCTTCATGGGTTCGCACGGCCGCAGCGGCTGGGGACAACTGTTGCTCGGCAGCGTCACCAACAAGGTCTTGTCGCACACGAGCAAACCGGTGCTGGTGCACCGCCTGATCAGCGAACCGCAAGCCTGAGCCGGACGCCGGAAATGTTTGCTACAAATTAATACAACTTGCCGTATCTATAACATGGTAACGTAAATACATCATCTACCGACAGTGTCCACCGGGAACAGGAAGAGGAACTATGATACGAATCGTCATTGCCGATGACCATACGATCATGCGCGAGGGGCTCAAACGCATCCTCGACGGCGCGCTCGACATCGAGATCGTCGGCGAAGCGACCAATGGTTTCGAGGCCCTGAACCTGGTGCGCCAGGGCGGCTTCGACCTGCTGATGCTGGACCTGTCGATGCCGGGCCGAAGCGGCGTGGACCTGATCCGCCAGATCCGCAGCGAAGCCCCGAGGCTGGCCATCCTGATCCTCACGATGCACGAGGAGGAACAGTACGCGGTGCGGGCGATCCGCGCCGGCGCCCAGGGCTACCTGACCAAGGAAAGCGCGGGCACCCAGCTGGTCGGGGCGATCCGCAAGGTCGCCTCCGGCCGGCCCTACATCAGCACCGAGGTGGCCGAGCAGCTGGCGCTGAACCTGATGGCGCCGAGCGAGCAGATGTTGCACAAGCAGCTGTCGGACCGCGAGTTCGAAGTCTTCTCTTTGTTAGTGGGCGGCAAGTCGATCACCGAGATCGCCAACGGGCTGCATCTTTCCGTCAAAACAGTTAGTACACACAAGACGCGCATCATGCAGAAAATGGGCATGACATCTTTGTCAGAGATGGTACAGTATGCCGTCGCCCACCGGCTGCTAGCGCCGATGCAGGCGTAACTGCTTTAGACGGGGACACCGCCAGAAGGTGCCGCCTGTTGCCCGCGCCGGGTATCGGCGCCGCCAGCCAGTCCAGCGCCGGCGTCACGATCGTGGCGCCTCTCCCCAGGGCGTTGTGCCGGCCAGTAAGACAACTCCTACACGACCACCATCTGTCCTACGTGCAGATTCAGCCATCGCCGATACCCCTACCGGGCTCGTGTTGGCATACTAGATTCAGCCTATCGACTTGCTTGCAATCCACGCCACCAACGTGAGCCAGCCTGGCGCATTTCCATCCAAGTAGCACCGGTGACGGCTCCGCCCTGTGGCGCGGCCATGCAACCTTGATTCCTTTACATGGAGAAGAGCATGCAGTCCCAGCCAACGTCAGAACAACGCAACGCCACCCCATCGACCCTGCATTCCTCGCCGATGGAAGCAGGCCGCCAGCGCCAGGGGCGCCTGTGGTCGAACCTGAAAGAAGTCTGCGACCTGCTCCACATCCCAGCCGCCGTTTCCATCAACAGCGAAGAACTGCTGTTCCAGCATGTGCAGTTCAAGACCGGCCAGCGCGTGCACACGATCGGCCAGGCCTTCGACACCTTGTACATCGTCAATTCCGGTTTCCTCAAGACCGTCCTGATCGACGAGTTCGGCAACGAACAGGTGCTGAGCTTCCCGATGAAGGGCGACATGCTCGGCGTGGACGGCATCCACACCCGCCACTACGCGTCCGAGGCGGTGGCGCTGTCCGATTGCGACCTGATCCTGCTACCGTTCAAGAAGCTGACCGCCCTCGGGCGCGTGCACCTGGAGCTCGAGAACGTGATGTACGGCGTGATGAGCCGGGAACTGGTGCGCGAGCAGGCCATGATCGGCATGCTGGGCGCGCTCTCCGCGGAGGCGCGGGTGGCCCGCTTCCTGGTCTCGCTGGCGGACCGCTTCGCCGCCATGGGCTACTCCAGCAAGCTGTTCAACCTGCGCATGACGCGCCACGAAATCGGCAGCTACCTGGGCCTGACCCTGGAAACGGTGAGCCGGACCCTGTCGGCCTTCAACGAGATCGGGCTGATCACCGTGGACCAGCGCACCATCGGCATCAAGGACGCCGAGGCGCTCAAGACCCTGCGCCGCCTGCCCCCCTCGCGCGCACGCGCCAAGCAGGCCAGCGCCAAGCAGAAGGCGGAACTTGGCCAACAGGGCGACGACCAGGTGCTGGCCACGGCTTGAGCGCCAGCGCCGGCCCTGCCCAACCATGGTCTGAGCAAGCTACAAGCTGTCGTCCCCGCGAAAGCGCACTGCTGTCCGGAATATCTGTGCTGCCCGAAGATGCGTCATAATCAAGAAGTCAAGACAAGCTAGACCAGTCGTTCCCGCGAATCCTCGGCGGCCCCGCGGGAACCCCTGCGTCCTCCCAGAAGCCACTGCTCTTGACGTACGCGCCAAGCCTGCTACCGATCCAGCGTGATCACGCCATTATTGACGCGCACGCGGTCGCCCACCCGAAAACCCGGGTCGTTCTCGAATTGCAGCGTCTCGGTCGCGCCGCTGTTCAGGTAGCGCACCACCACCTCGAAGCGGCGCTGTCCGCTTCGCATATTGCGCTCCACATTGCGCCCGACGATGGCGCCGGCCACCGCGCCCGCGACCTGCGCGGCCGTGCGCCCGCTGCCGTCGCCGACCTGGCTGCCCAGCATGCCACCGATCACGGCCCCGCCGATGGTCCCCAGGTAGCTGCCATCGCCGCTCACATCGACCAGGTTGACCGCCTCCACCGTCGCGCAATTGGTGCAATAGCGCGTGACCCCGGGCTGGCCGGGCTGGGCCGACTGCATCAGCGCCGCCAGCAGCGGCTGGCCGAGCGGCATCGTGGACTGACGCCCGTTCTGGCGAATCGTCGCCGCCGCCCGGCTGTCCGGTCCGATGCGCTCATTGCGCCGGATCGTGTACACGGTCATGTACTCGCCCGGCCGCTGCTCCGGCATGAAGTACACCCCCCGCGCGCCGGCAATGGCCATGTCCACCCGGGCGCCCGGCGTGCCGTAGGCGATGAAGCGCAGTTCGTCACCAGGCCGCAAGCCGGGCGTGCCCTGGACGAGGAAGCGGTCCAACCGGGGCGCCACCTTCGGTTCGCCGCCGGCCGGCGCGGGGCGCGTCGGCCGCCCCCAGGCCAAGGCGTCGGTCAGCACGCTGGTTGCCACGCGGTTTCCGACCCGCAAGTTAGCCGTCACGCGGCTGTTGTTGCCGATACGCTCGCGGCTGCCGATCGTATAACTTCCCGCGTACACGCCCGACTCGACCTCCGACAGGCGCAGGTTGCGGTTCCCCCCGTCGATGTACAGTGTTGCGATGCCGCCGGGCGTGCCGTACAGCTCGAAGTTCAGCTGGGTGCCCGGGCCGAGTTGCCGCACCTCCTCCACGTTGAAGCCCCGGATGACCGGCGTGTTGAGGACGTCGCGGGCGTACTGCCCCGATTGTGCGAATGCCTGGGGCAAGGCCAGCAGGGCCATCAACACCGCCAGCATGGCGCGTAACATGCTTCGTGAAATCATCGGCCTCTCCTCATCAAGGACTGCTCGGCTCACTCCAGGAGAAATTACGCCCAAGGAAGTGGCCAGTCCGTGCGCTATCGAACGGTATGGATGGCGTCTCCGGAGCTGACATAGATCAGGTCTCCCGGCTGGCGCTGGACCGGATGTCCGCCGGTGAAGGCGCCGAAGGCTGGCAGGATCATGCGCCGCGCACCCACCACGAAGCACGGCAGGCGCAGCCTGTCGAAGCGGGTCGCCAGCACGTGGACGGGGTGGACGTGGCCGGCCAGCGCGTAGCCGGAAGTGGGCAGGTCGGGATGGTGGCAGAACGAAAACGGCCCCGAGCCGTGTGGCTCGTCCACCATGTCGATATCCAGCGCCGCCGCCGGATCGCCCGCGTGCCGGTCGTGGTTGCCGCGCACCAGCATCAGATGCATCGAGGGATGGCGCGCGCGCCAGGCCAGCAGCGCCTCCTGCGTGGCCCTGGCGTGGGCGGCGCGCGCGTGCAGGAAATCGCCCAGGAACACGATCCGGCGCGCCTGGTGGCGCGCGACCAGCATGTCGAGCAAGGCCAGGTTCTCGCCGGTGGTGCCGCGCGGAACGGGCACGCCGAGCGCGCGGAAGGCGGCCGCCTTGCCGAAATGGATGTCCGCCACGATCAAGCTTGCCGCGGCCGGCCAGAACAGGGCCTTCTCCGGCAGCAGCGCCAGTTCCTCCCCTGCCACCTCGACCCTCATGCCGCGGCCGCCTTTTCCAGTTCGCGCACCATGCGCGCCACCCGGTCCGTCAATTTTTCCGTGCTGACCTTTTCGCGGAAGCGCTCGACCATCAATGGAAAGCCGAAGGGCGTGGCGCGCTTGACCTCGCGGTAGGCGAGCTTGCGTGCGTGCAGTTCGACCAGGGTGTCGCGCAGGCGGGTCAGCTCCAGTTCCTGTTCCAGCACCTCGCGCTCGGCCTGGGTCAGCAGCAGGTTCGCGCTGTCGTGCTTGCGGAACACCTCGAAGAACAGCGAGGACGATGCCTGCACCTGGCGCGTGGACTTGGGCTGGCCAGGGTAGCCCTGGAACACCAGTCCCGCGATGCGCGCCACCTCGCGGAAGCGCTGGCGCGACAATTGCGTGGCGTTCAGGCTGCCCAGCACGTCCTCGAGCAGCCGTTCGGTGTCGAACAGGCCCACTGCCGCCCCGGTGGCCCCGGCGAACAGGCGCGCCCACTCCACCGGCTCGGGGGCGAGCAGCTCGAAACCGTAGTCGTTGATGGCGATCGAAAAGGTGATCGGCTGGATGCGCCCGACGCGGTAGGCCAGCAGGGAAGCCAGGCCCATGTGCACCGACCGGCCGGCGAAGGGATAGACGAACAGATGCCAGCCCTCGCGGCTCTTCATGCTCTCCAGCACCAGCGTGTCCGAATCCGGCAGGGCCGACCAGCGCTGCTGGATCTCGATGAGCGGGCGCAGCGCCCGCATCTCCGGCCCCTCGAAGCGGCCCCGCGCGGCCAGGCGCAACTGGTCGAGCGCCGCGTGGGCCAGCTCGGACGACATCGGCATCTTCGCCCCCTGCCAGCGCGTCACGGTGCCGCGCCGGCCGGTGGCCCGCTTGACGTAGGCCGTCATCTCGTGCACCCGCACCAGCTCCAGGATGCGCCCGCCGAACAGGAAATGGTCGCCCGGCTTCATGCGCGCGACGAAGGATTCCTCGACGCTGCCGATGCGCCCGCCGCTCATGTACTTGACCTGCATCGAGGCGTCCGAGACGATGGTGCCGATCCCCATCCGGTGACGCCGTCCGATGGACGAATCGGGCACCCGGTACACGCCCTGCTCGTCCGGCAGCACGCGCCGGTATTCCGGATACACGGTCAGGCTCTGGCCGCCGCGCGCCACGAAATCGAGCGCCCAACGCCATTCCTCGTCCGTAAGCATGCGGTAGGACCAGGCCGTGCGCACCTCGGCCAGCAGTTCGGGCGCGAGGAAGCCTCCGCCCAGCGCCACGGTCACCAGGTGCTGCACCAGCACGTCGAAAGGCTTGTTCGGCACCTGGCGCGCCTCGATCCTGCGCGCCGCCACCGCCTGCCTGGCCCCGGCCGCCTCCAGCAACTCCAGGCTGTTGGTCGGCACCAGGGTCACGCGCGAGACGCGTCCCGGCGCGTGCCCGCTGCGGCCGGCGCGCTGCAGCAGGCGCGCGATGCCCTTGGCGCTGCCGACCTGCAGCACGCGCTCGACCGGCAGGAAATCGACCCCGAGGTCGAGGCTGGCGGTGCAGACCACGGCCTTGAGCTCGCCCTTCTTCAGCCCCAGTTCGACCCAGTCGCGCACCTCGCGGTCGAGCGAGCCGTGGTGCAGGGCGACCAGTCCGGCCCAGTCGGGACGCAGCTCGATGATGTTCTGGTACCACAGTTCGGACTGGGAACGGGTGTTGGTGAAGACCAGGGTGGCGGTGTGGCCCTCGATCTCGTCGATCACCGGCTGCAGCATCTGGATGCCGAGGTGGCCGCCCCAGGGAAAGCGCGCCACGTCCTTCGGGATCAGGGTGTCGACCACGATCTCCTTGCGCAGGTCGCCCTCGACCAGCACGCCCCTGCCCTCGCCCAGCAGCACGTCGCGCGCCAGCGCCAGGTTACCCATGGTGGCGGACAGGCCCCACACCACCAGGCCGGGTTGCCAGCGGCGCAAGCGGGCCAGCGCCAGTTGCACCTGCACGCCGCGCTTGCTGCCCATCAGCTCGTGCCACTCGTCGATGACGATCATGTCGAGGTTGCGGAACTGTTCCTGCGCCTGGGGATGGCTCAGCAGCAGGGACAGGCTCTCGGGCGTGGTGATCAGCGCCGACGGCATGCCGCGCGCCTGGCGCGCGCGCTCGGCCGAGCCGGTGTCGCCGGTGCGCGCGCCCACGGTCCAGCCTGGCATCAGGTCGGCCGCGGACTGCTCCAGCGCGCGCTGGGTGTCGGCCGCCAGGGCGCGCATCGGCGTGATCCACAGCACCCGCAGGCCGGCCTTGCGGTGTCCGGTTTCCCGTCCCGCCCGGCGCAAGGCGGCGAACCAGACCGCGTAGGTCTTGCCCGCGCCCGTGTTCGCGTGCAGCAGGCCCGACCGGCCCGCCTCCGCAGCCTCCCACACCTGGCGCTGGAAGGGGAACACGGTCCACCCGCGCGCGGCGAACCAGGCGTCGATGCGCGGGCTTGTATCGTCGCGGCTCATGGCTCGGAAACGGCCAGCAGGCCCTTCAGGATGTCGAGCGTATCGGCGTCTTCCACCGGCTTGTCGTCGCGCCGGCGCAGGATGCGCGGGAAGCGCACGGCGATGCCCGCCTTGTGGCGCGGCGAGCGCGCGATACCCTCGAAGCCGATCTCGAACACCATGGTCGGCTTCACCGAGCGCACCGGCCCGAACTTTTCCACCGTCGTGCGCCGGATCACGTTGTCCACCTGGGCGATCTCGGCGTCCGTCAGGCCCGAGTACGCCTTGGCGAAAGGCACCAGGCGCCTTTCCACGCCCTCGCCGTCCCACACCGCGAAGGTGTAGTCGGTATAGAGCGAGGCGCGGCGCCCGTTGCCGGGCTGGGCGTAGATCAGCACCGCGTCCACCGTGTACGGGTCGATCTTCCACTTCCACCAGGTGCCCACGTCCTTGGTGCGTCCGACGCCATAGCGGGCGTCCTTCGCCTTGAGCATCATGCCTTCCACGCTGCGCTCGCGCGACCCGGCGCGCAGCAGCGCCAGCTCGTCCCAGTCCTTTGCCAACACCAGCGGCGAGATGCGCAGCGGCGCCTGGGCGGCCGCCGCCACTTCGGTTTCGAGCAGGGCGCGCCGTTCGTGCTGGGGCAGCGAACGCAGGTCCACGCCGTCCAGCTCCAGCAGGTCGTAGCACACCAGCACCGCCGGCAGCTCGGCCAGCAGTTTGGCCGACAGGTTCTTGCGCCCGATGCGCCGCTGCAGCTCGGCGAAAGGTGCCGGGCTGTCGCTCCCCGCGTGCCAGACCAGCACTTCGCCATCGACCACCGTCCCTTCCGGCAGCCGGATCGCCGCCAGCTCGGGGAAACGCTCGGTGATCAGGTCCTCGCCGCGCGACCACAGGTAGTTCTGCCCGCCGCGCCGCACCAACTGGGCGCGGATGCCGTCGTATTTCCACTCGACCTGCCAGTCGCCGAGGGCCCCGAGCGCGGACGGCTCGCCCTGCAACTGGTGCGCGAGGAAGAAGGGGTAAGGCTGGCCGCCACGCAGCTTGTGCTCGTCGTCGCTCTGCTCGGCGATCAGTTGCAGGAAGCCGGCGGCGGTCGGACGCACCGAACCGTCGGTCCAGCCCATCAGCCGCTGGGCGATCAGCTTGCTGTCCACCGCCGCCAGCGCGGCCAGCGCGCGCGTGACCGACAGGCGCGAGACCCCGACCCGGAACCCGCCGCCGATCAGCTTGACGAACAGGAAGCGCTCGCGCGCGTCCAGTTCGTCCCAGTAGCGGAACAGGGCGTCGCGGATCGTTCCCGGGTCGGCGCCGCGCAAGGGGCCGATCCGCTCCTGCATCCACTCGGCCAGGCCGACGTCGCTGCGCCGGGTGGGCGGCGGCAGGATGTGGGCGATGGTCTCGGCGAAGTCGCCCACCGCGTGATAGGACTCGTCGAACAGCCACTCGTCCAGTCCCGCGTACTCGATCGCATACTGGCGCAGCAGTTTGGTGGGCACCGCCTGGCGCGGCTTGCCCCCGGCCAGGAAGTACACGGCCCAGGCTGCGTTCTCGGGCGCGGCGTGTTCGAAGTACTGCTGCAAGGCTTGCAGCTTGCGTGTGGTGGACGTGGTCTCGTCCAGTTCGGCGTACAGGCGCGCGAACTCACGCATCGGCCGCCCCCTCCCCCGATCCGGCGGCGCGTCCGGGCGGCGGGGCCGCCTCGTCCTCCTCCTCGTCGCCGTACTCGGTCTCGAAGGCGCCGGCGTCCAGTCCGTTCTGGCACAGCCAGCGCACCATCACGCCGATCGAGCCGTGGGTGACGATCACGCGCTGCGCTTCGGTGGCGCGGATCGCCATCATCAGGCCGGGCCAGTCGGCGTGGTCGGACAGCACGAAGCCCCGGTCCACGCCGCGCCGCCGGCGCGCGCCGCGCAGCAGCATCCAGCCGCTGGCGAACGCGTCGCTGTAGTCGCCGAAGCGCTTCATCCAGGGCGAGCCGGAGGCCGAGGGCGGCGCCAGCACCAGCGCCCGCTTCAGTTCCGCCTTGTCCACCTCGGCCACGCCGGTCGTGGCGGGCAGGTCCACGCCGGCCTCGCGGTAGGCGCGGTTGAGAGCTTCCACCGCGCCGTGGCAGACGATGGGTCCGATCGACGGGTCGAGGCCGGCGAGGATGCGCTGGGCCTTGCCGAAGGCATAGGCGAACACCACGCTGGCGCGCCCGTCTTGCGCGTTGCGGCGCCACCACGCGTTCATGTCGTCGAGGATGCGCTGTTCCGGCTCCCAGCGGTAGATCGGCAGGCCGAAGGTCGATTCGGTGATGAAGGTGTCGCAGCGCACGGGTTCGAAGGGCGCGCAGGTGCGGTCCGGCTCGACCTTGTAGTCGCCCGATGCCACCCAGACCTCGCCGCCGCATTCCATCCGCACCTGGGCCGAACCGAGCACGTGCCCGGCCGGGTGCAGCGAGACGGTCACGCCCTTGTGCACGATGCGCTCGCCATAGTCGAGCGCCTGCACGTCGATCTCGCCCAGGCGCGCGCGCAGCACGCCCACCCCAGGGGACGCGGCGAGATAGTGGCCGTGGCCGACGCGCGCATGATCGCCGTGGGCGTGCGTGATCACCGCCCGCTCCACGGGACGCCACGGGTCGATGTAGAACCCGCCGGGCACGCAGTACAAACCCTCCTTCCGGACGACGACCATGTCTCCCATGCAGTCCCTTCCCGGCTTCCCTAGGCCGGCTCCAGATAGCTGGCGAGGAAGGCGCGCGTTTCCCCGTCAGGAAATTCCAGCGTCACGTGGTCGGCGGCGACGGCCACCACCACCCCTTCACCGTGCTTCGGCGCCCGCGCACGCGCGCCGACCTCGAAGCGCGGCCCGGCCGGTTCGGGAGCGGGCTCGTGGCCGAACTCGTCGTCGCGGATCTCGATGTCCTCGGTCAGCGACATCGCCGGCGGATGCAGGCAGTTGTCGCAGCGCCCGCAGGTCTCGAAGCCGGCCACCTCGTCGCCGAAGTGTTCCAGCAACAGCTTCCAGCGGCAGGCGCCACTCACCGCATAGTGCACCATCCCCTCCAGCGCCTCGCGGTCGCGCTCCTGCTTCTGCACATAGACCTCGGCCAGGCCCTCGAACACGGCGGCCTTCGGTTCCACGGCGGTGGGAATGTACTCGAGCTTGCGGTTCTGCCTGAGCAGCTTGCCGTCCTTGAGCAGTTTCAGGCACACCCGCAGGCGCGACTCGACCACGTCCCCGAGCCTTTCCTCGAGCCGCTCGACCGTGACCGGTCCGTCCTCGTGCAAGGCGCGCACCGCTTCATGGACCAGTTTCAGGTCCGGCGCCGTCGGGTAGTGCTTGACCAGGAAGAACTGCTGCACCCGCTTGTCCTCCTGCAGGAACAGCAGCGTGCAGTCGGCGTCCCGGCCGTCGCGCCCGGCCCGGCCCGACTCCTGGTAGTAGGCCTCGATGTTGGCCGGGATCTGCAGGTGGATCACGAACCGGGTGTCGTGCTTGTCGATGCCCATGCCGAAGGCGTTGGTCGCCACCATCACGCGCCGTTCGCCGTCCATGAACAGGTCCTGGTTGGCGCGCCGCTCGGCCGCCGGCAGCTTGCCGTGGTAGAGGGTGGCCGATTCGCCCGCCTGTTCCAGCACTTCCAGCATTTCCTCGGCGGCCTTGACGGTGGCGGCATAGACGATGCCGGTGCCGGCCGTCTCGCGCACCAGGCGCAGCGCCTGCTCGTACTTCTCGTCGTGGTTGGTGACCTGCACCACGCCGTAGCGGAGATTGGGTCGGTAGATGCCGGTGTTGATGACCTTGATGCGCGGCCTGTTGAGCTGGCGCCCGATGTCCTCGATCACTTCCCCGGTAGCGGTGGCGGTCAGGGCCAGCACGGGCGGACGGCCGAGCGCCTGCAGCGAACCCGCCATCTCGATGTAGGCCGGACGGAAATCGTGACCCCACTGCGAGATGCAGTGTGCCTCGTCGATGACGACGATGTCGATCGTCACCTTGCGCAGGAGTTCGATGAACTCGGGCACCGCCAGGCGCTCCGGTGTGCAGAACACGATCTCGCAGGACTCGTCGGCGATCGCCGCCAGCGCCTCCTCTTCCTGTTCCGCGCTCAGGCTGCTGTTGACCTGCACCGAGCGAACGCCGAGCTCTTCCAGCTTCCCGAGCTGGTCCTTCATCAGCGAGATCAGCGGCGAGACGACGACCGTGATCCCTTCGAGCATCTTGGCCGGGATCTGGTAGCACAGGGACTTGCCGGCACCGGTGGGCATGATGGCCAGCGTGTCGTTGCCGTCGAGGACGCTGTCGATGACGCGCTGCTGGCCATCGCGCAAGTGTTCGATACCGAAGACTTTGCGCAGCAGCCGGCGCATGGTGTTACGACGGATTGCCTGCAGGCCTTGGTGCATGAGTTTGGGGTCGTGTCGGGTCATGCGGAGAATGTAGGGTGGCACAAGCCAGGCGGCTATAGGACGCCGCCTACTGCGCACGTAGGCGCTCCACTTTTGTCCGTCGACAACACTGTAAGGTGTTTTCCTACACAATCGCGAGAATGCGACGATAGCGAAGGCGCGGTGTCCATCCTAATATGGAATACAGGATAGAAGACATTCGATAACCGACGGGAGAACTCATCATGCGCGCCTTTCCCATGAAGTGGACGCTGATCCACCTGGCGCTCGCCGGCACCGCCACATGGCTGCTGCTCGAGACCGATGCGCTGCATGAGATGGCGGGCTTGTTCTTCCATTGAGTGTTGGCAAAAAAAACGCCATCCTGCTTGCGCGGGATGGCGTTTTTTCGTTCGCAGCGCGTGGATCAGACGGCCGCGGCAGCCGCCTCGATCACCGGCTCGGCCTGCTCGGTCGGCAGGCGCACCAGGTGGTCGAACGCGGCCAGCGATGCCTTGGCGCCCTCGCCCACCGCGATCACGATCTGCTTGAACGGCACCGTGGTCACGTCGCCGGCCGCGAACACGCCCGGCACCGAGGTCTGGCCACGCACATCCACCTCGATCTCGCCATGGCGCGAGAGGTCGAGCGTGCCCTTGAGCCACTCGGTGTTCGGCACCAGGCCGATCTGCACGAACACGCCTTCCAGTTCCACCTTGCGCGTCTCGCCGCTGTTGCGGTCGATGTACGACAGGCCGTTGACCTTCTTGCCGTCGCCATGGATCTCGGTGGTCTGGCCGGAGGTGATCACCTTGACGTTCTTGAGCGAGTGCAGCTTGCGCTGCAGTACCGCGTCGGCACGCAGTTCCGCCCCGTACTCGATCAGCGTCACGTGCTCGACCACGCCGGCCAGGTCGATCGCCGCTTCGACGCCCGAGTTGCCGCCGCCGATCACCGCCACGCGCTTGCCCTTGAACAGCGGGCCGTCGCAGTGCGGGCAGTAGGCCACGCCGTGGTTGCGGTATTCCTTCTCGCCCGGCACGTTGATCTCGCGCCAGCGGGCGCCGGTGGCGATGATCACCGACTTACTCTTGAGAACGGCGCCGGTCTCGGTCTGGACCTCGATCAGCTTGCCCGGCACCAGTTTGCTGGCGCGCTGGGTGTTCATGATGTCGACCTCGTAGTGCTTCACGTGCTCTTCCAGCGCGATGGCGAAGCGCGGGCCGTCCGTTTCCTTCATCGACACGAAGTTCTCGATCGCCAGCGTGTCGAGCACCTGGCCGCCGAAGCGGTCGGACAGCACGCCGGTACGGATGCCCTTGCGCGCCGCGTAGATCGCGGCCGCCGCACCGGCAGGACCGCCACCGACGATCAGCACGTCGAACGGCTCCTTCTTCGAGATTTCCTGCGCCTTGCGGGCGCCGGCGCCCGTGTCGAGCTTGGCCAGGATTTCCTCGACGCTGGTGCGGCCCTGGCCGAAGTGCTGGCCGTTCAGGAACATCATCGGCACGGCCATGATCTGGCGCGACTCGACTTCGTCCTTGAACAGTCCGCCATCGATGGTCGTGACCTTGATGCGGGGGTTGATGATCGACATCGAGTTGAGCGCCTGCACGACTTCCGGGCAGTTGTGGCAGCTCAGGGAGATAAACGTCTCGAACTCGTAGTCGCCATCGAGATTCTTGATCTGTTCGATCACGGCCGGTTCGAACTTGATCGGGTGGCCGCCCACCTGCAGCAGGGCCAGCACCAGCGAGGTGAACTCGTGGCCCAGCGGGATGCCGGCAAAGCGCACGCCGATGTCGGTGCCCACGCGCTTGATCGCGAACGAGGGCTTGCGGATCGTTTCATCGGCCTGGCGCACGGAGATCTTGTTGCTCAACGAGGCGATTTCCCGGAGCAGTTCATCCATCTCGCGCGACTTCGGCGAGTCATCCAGCGAGGCAACCAGCTCAATCGGCTGCACCACTTTTTCCAGGTAGGCTTGTAATTGCTGCTTGAGGGTTGCGTCCAGCATGATGGTTTCCTTCAGATACAGTGGGTGTTGCGGATGCCGGCCGGCGCGCCACAGGGGCGCGGCCGGCATCTGGGTCAGGCAGGCTTAGATCTTGCCAACCAGGTCGAGCGACGGCTTCAGGGTTTCGTTACCTTCGGTCCACTTGGCCGGGCATACTTCGCCCGGGTGCGAGGCCACGTACTGGGCGGCCTTGACCTTGCGCATCAGTTCCGAGGCGTCACGGCCGATGCCGTTGTCGTGCACTTCCATGACCTTGATCTGGCCTTCCGGATTGATCACGAAGGTGCCGCGCAGCGCCAGGCCTTCTTCTTCGATCATCACTTCGAAGTTGCGCGACAGCACGCCGGTCGGGTCGCCGATCAGCGGGTAGTTGACCTTCTTGATGGCTTCCGACGTGTCGTGCCAGGCCTTGTGCGCGAAATGGGTATCGGTCGAAACCCCGTACACGTTCACACCCATCTTCTCAAACTCAGGCTGGAAAGCGGCCAGGTCTTCCAGTTCCGTCGGGCAGACAAAGGTGAAGTCAGCCGGATAGAACATCAGGACCGACCATTTGCCCTTGAAGTCCGCTTCGGTCAGCTCGATGAACTTGCCGTTGTGGAAAGCGGTTGCCTTGAAAGGTTTGATTTCGGTGTTGATGAGGGACATGTGTTCTCCTGTCTTGGTGGGGTTGATAAAAACTTCAGGGAGTAGTGTAACTGGCTTGCCTCCACTTGTGAAATTAATTGAACGAATCCAGTCGATTGATTTTGACTATGGTGAAGGCGCGCCGCGGCGCCCCCGCCCGGCGCCGCCTCAGGCCGCGGCCTGTCCGGCCACGCCCTCGGCCAGCACCGGCAGCACCAGGCTGAAGGTGGAACCCTGGCCCACGGCACTGGCGACAGACAGTTCGCCGCCGTGGGAGACGGCCAGCTGGCGCGAGATGTACAGGCCCAGGCCCAGCCCCTTCGGCTCGCCGTTGCGCGCCCCGCGCTCGTAGGGTTCGAAGATGCGCTGCACGTCCGCCGGGGCGATGCCGCGCCCCTGGTCGCGCACCTCGATGCGCACCCTGTCGCCGTCCTGCCGCACGCTCACCTCGACCGGCAGCCCGCCGCCGTAGCGCATCGCATTGGTCAGCAGGTTGACGATCACCTGCTCGATCCTGAACTCGTCCCACCAGCCCAGCACCGGTGGATGCGGGCGCAGGCTCAGGGTGCAGCCGGCGCCCGCCGCCTGCAGCGACAGGTCGCTGACCACCCTTTCGAGCAGCCCGGTCAGCTCGACCCGGGCCGGCCGGATCGACAGCGTGCCGCTGCGGATGCGCGAGACGTCCAGCATGTCGTCGATCAGGCGGATCATCGCCTTGATCTGGCGTTCGTCGCGCCGGATCATCGCCCCCACCTGGTCGGCGCCGAAGGCGGCCAGGTTGCCGCGCTTGAGCTGCAGGTTGCGCATCTGGCTTTCCAGGAACAGGGTGTTGAGCGGCGTGCGCAGCTCGTGCGCCACCAGCGACATGAACTCGTCGCGCATGCGCAGCGAGCGCTGCAGTTCCTGCTGGGTCTCGTTCAGCTCGCGCAGCAGGGTCTCCTGCTCCTGGCGGCTGCGTTCCAGTTCGGCCATCTGGCGCTGGGTCTCGCGCCGCTGCTGGTCGAGCGCCACGAACACGTTGACCTTGCTGCGCACGGCGTCCGGGTCGAGCGGCTTGTACAGGAAGTCCACCGCGCCGGTCTCGTAGCCCTTGAAGGCGTAGTTCAGTTCGCGCCCGGCCGCCGAGACGAACACGATCGGGATATGCCGCGTCCGTTCGGTGCCGCGCATCAGTTCCGCCAGTTCGAAGCCGTCCATGCCGGGCATCTGCACGTCCAGGATCGCCAGCGCGAAGTCGTGTTCGAGCAGCAGGGCCAGCGCCTGTTCCCCGGACTGGGCCTGGTAGACGACACGCTGCTCGTCGCGGATCAGGGCGTCGAGCGCCCGCAGGTTCTCCGGCAGGTCATCGACGATCAACAGGTTGCTTGGGTCTAGGACGCTCATGGTTTCTCCAGCATGGGCAACAGCGCGCGGATGCGGGCCAGCGGCAGTATCAGGTCGGGGGTGAAGCGGCGGATCGCCTGCTCCGGCATGGTCGGGGCCTGGGCCTCGGCCGGGTCCTGGACGACGGTCAGGCCGCCACAGGCGTGGATGCGCTGCATCCCGGTGGCGCCATCCTGGTTGGCGCCGGTGAGCAGGATGCCGGCCAGGCCCGGCCCGTAGGCGTCGGCGGCCGACTCCATCAGCACATCGATCGCGGGGCGGGCGAAATGCACCGGCGCCTCGCAACTGAGCGAAAAGCTGCGGTCGCGCTCGACCGACAGGTGGTAGCCGGGCATCGCGAAATACACCTTGCCCGGCTCGATCGACTGCTTGTCCTGGGCTTCGCGCACAGGCAGCGCCGTGCGCTCGTCGAACAGCGCGGCCAGGCGGCTTTCGCGGTCGGCCGGCATGTGCACGATGCACACGACGGGTAGCCGGTAGCCGGGGGGCAGCACCGGCAGCAGTCCGACCAGTGCGTCCACCGCACCGGCCGATCCGCCGATCACGACCGCCTCGATGCGGCGCCCGGCCAGGACCTGGGCCGGATCGGTGCCGGCGCTCATGCCCCCACCTTGCGGAACAGGCGCTCGCGCCGCGACAGGACCTCGAAGCGGGTGGCGTAGCTGGAAAAGTCGATGCTTTCCTTGCTGCCCAGGCCCAGGAAGCCGCGGTGGCACAGCGATTCGTGGAACAAGCCCAGCACCCGGTTCTGCAAGCGCCGGTTGAAGTAGATCATCACATTTCGGCAACTGACGAAGTGGGTCTCGGAAAACACGGTGTCCGTCGCCAGGCTGTGGTCGGCGAACGTGACATTCTCGACCAGGGCGCGATCGAACAGCGCCCCGCCATATGCAGCCGTATAGTACTCCGAAAAGGCGCGCTTGCCGCCCGCTTTCTGGTAGTTCTCGGTGTACAGGCGCATCCGGTCCAGGCCGAACACGCCGCGCCGCGCCGCCTCCAGCGACTGCGGGTTGATGTCGGTGGCGTAGATGAGGCTGCGTTCGAGCAAGCCCTCCTCGTGCAGCAGGATCGCCAGCGAATACACCTCCTCGCCGGTGCTGCAGCCGGCCACCCAGATCTTCAGCGAGGGATAGGTGTGCAGGTGTGGCACCACCTGTTCGCGCACGGCCAGGTAGTACTCCGGGTCGCGGAACATCTCCGTGACCGGGATGGTCAGATACTGCAACAGCTTGGCGAAGCCGTCCGGCGCGTGCAGCACCTTTTCCTGCAAGGCGGAGATCGTCGGGCAGCCCATCTCGCGCATCGCCACCAGCACCCGCCGCTTCTGCGAGGCGCCGGTGTAGTCGCGGAAGTCGTAGTTGTACTTCAGATAGACCGCCTCGACCAGCATGCGCAGTTCGATGTCGAAGTCTTTCGGGCAGTGGTTCAAATCCGCTCCAGCGTCGGCATCCAGACCCGCAGCAGCGAGTACAGCCGGTTCAGGTCAATCGGTTTGGCCAGGTAGTCGTTGGCCCCGGCCGCCAGGCACTGCTCCTGGTCGTCCTTCATCGCCTTGGCCGTGATGGCGATGATGGGCAGGCGCGCGAAGCGGCCGTCCTGGCGGATGCGGCGGGTTGCCTCCAGGCCATCCATGCCCGGCATCATCACGTCCATCAGCACCAGGTCGATGCCGGGCGACTCGTCCAGCCGCGCCAGCGCCTCGAAGCCGTTGCGCCCCACCTCGACCCGCGCCCCGCGCTGCTCCAGCGCGCTGGTCAGGGCGAACACGTTGCGCACGTCGTCGTCCACCAGCAGGATGGTGCGGCCCTCGAACACCCGGTCGCGCCCGCGCACCGTCTTGAGCATGCTCTGGCGCTCGGACGAGAGCTGGGATTCGACCTTGTGCAGGAACAGCGTCACCTCGTCGAGCAGGCGCTCGGGCGAGCGCGCGCCCTTGATGATGATCGAGCGCGAGTACTTGAGCAGTTCGGCCTCCTCGTCGCGCGTCAGGTTACGGCCAGTGTAGACGATCACGGGCGGGAAGGAGCACAGTTCTTCCACCGACATTCGCTCGAGCAATTCATTGCCCTGCATGTCGGGCAACTTCAGGTCGATGATCATGCAGTCGAAGGTAGCGCTCTTGAGCAGGCGCAGGGCTTCCTCGCCCGATCCCACCGCGTCGATCTGCACGTCGTCGTCGGCGATCAGCCGCACCACGCTCTCGCGCTGGCGCTCGTCGTCCTCGACCAGCAACACCCGCTTGATCTGCTGCGAGGACTTCTGCTGCAGCTTGCGGAACACCTGTTCGAGCTGTTCGCGCGAGGTTGGCTTGAGCGCGTAGCCGATGGCGCCCAGGTGCAGCGCTTCGCCCCCGTTGTCCATGCTGGACACCACGTGCACCGGAATGTGGCGGGTCGCCGGGTTGTCCTTCAGTAGTTGCAGCACCGACAGGCCGGAACGGTCGGGCAGGCGGATGTCGAGCAGGATCGCGTCCGGCGACTGGCTGGCGGCCAGCTCCAGTCCCTCCCCGGCCGTCAGGGCGACCAGGCAGCGGTATTCGAGGTCGTGCGCCAGGTCGTACAGGATGCGCGCGAAGTCCGGCTCGTCCTCGATCACCAGCACCGTGCGCTGCCCTGCGGCCGGGCGTTCGCGGTCGTCCGGGAAGGACGGGACCGGCGGGGCCTCGGCCGGCTCGGGCGCCACGCTGGGCGCGGGCGTGACGGGCGGCACCGGCGCGGCCAGCTTGGCCGGCGGCGGCGCGTTGAGCGTGCCGTTGCGCGGCAGGCTCAGGGTGAACAGGCTGCCCTCGCCCGGCGTGCTCGATACCGACAGGCTGCCGCCCAGCAAGCCGGTCAGGTCGCGCGAGATGGACAAGCCCAGGCCGGTGCCGCCGAAGCGCCGACTGGTGGTGCCGTCGGCCTGGTGGAAGGCATCGAAGATGCGTTCCTGCTGCTCCGGCGCGATGCCGATGCCCGAGTCGCGCACGGCGAAACGCACCCAGCCGTGCTGGTCGGCGCTCACCGTCAGGGAGACCGCGCCGCTCTCGGTGAACTTGATCGCATTCGACAGCAGGTTCTTGAGGATCTGTTCGAGACGCTGGCGGTCCGTGTGGATGCTGGCCGGCACGGCCGGCTCGACCGTGGCCGAGAATTCGAGCTCCTTCTGGCGCGCCAGCGGCTCGAAGGTCCGGCCCAGGGCCTCGACCACCCGCCGCACCGGCAACTCCTCCGGCACCAGTTCGAGCTTGCCCGCCTCGACCTTGGAGATGTCCAGGATGTCGTTGATCAGTTGCAGCAGGTCGTTGCCGGCCGAGTAGATCGTCTGCGCGAAGCGGACCTGCTCCTCGCTCAGGTTGCCGTTCGAGTTGTCCGCGAGCAGCTTGGCCAGGATCAGCGAACTGTTCAGGGGCGTGCGCAGCTCGTGCGACATGTTCGCGAGGAACTCCGACTTGTAGCGGCTGGCCCGTTCCAGCTCCATCGCGCGCTGGCGCAACTGGTCCTGGGCCTCGACCAGGGCCGAGTTCTTCAGGTCCAGGTTCAGCGCCTGCTCGGCCAGCTGGTCGTTGGTCTGCTCCAGCTCGGCCTGCTGGTTTTCCAGCGCCGACTGGGATTCCTCGAGCGCGCGCGACTGCTCCTCCAGCTCTTCGTTGGCGGTGCGCAGCTCCTCCTGCTGGACCTGCAATTCCTCGTTCAGGGCCTGGGTTTCCTCGAGCGCCATCTGGAGGCGCTGGCGGTACAGCACGGCCGCCACCGAGGCACCGACGGACGGGGCGATCACCTCCATGAACTCGCGGTCGCGCTCGCGCACGCCGTGCAGGAAGCCGATCTCGATCACGCCCTTGACCTTGCCGTAGTTGACGATGGGCGCGATCAGCAGTTCGCGCGGCGCCGTATCGCCCAGCCCGGAGCCGACCTTGATATAGTCCGCCGGCAACTCCTTGAGCACGATCATGCGGTTCTCGTTGGCCGCCTGGCTGGCCAGCGATTCGGTCGGCTGGATGGTCGAGGCGTGCTGGTCGTCGTGGGCGAAACCGTAGGCGCCGATCCGGCGCAGCACACCTTCGTCGTTGCGCACGTACATGGCCGCCACCGCGCCGTTCAGGTAGCGCGTCACATAGGACAGCACGGCCTCGGCCAGCGGTTCGAGGGTGTGGATGCCATTGCTGCGCCCGGCCAGTTCGGTCTGCCCCGTGCGCAGCCACGCCTGGTGGCGCAGTTGTGTGTTGTGCTGGCTCTCGTGGTCCAGCACGTCCTGGTAGGAGCGGGACAGCGTCAGCAGTTCACGCCGGCCGAAGGCGGCCAGCGTCCCGCCCACCAACAGCACGAACAGCAGGAAGGAGGCGACCGACCAGGTCGTCACCTCGCGCGCCGAGTCGTTGCGTTCTTCCAGCAGGCGGCGCTCCATGTCGAGCAACTCGTTGAAGTTGCGCCGTACTTCGTCGCTCAGGATCTTTCCGCGGCCGCTCTTGACCGCTTCCAGGTAATCGTTGTCGGTGCGCCGGCGCGCGATCATCTCGTTGGCGAACTCGACCCACTCCTTCTGCGCCGACTGGATGCGCCGCACCCGGTCGCTCTGCAATTCGTTCTCGCTGACCATGCGCGCCAACTCCTGCAACCCGGCGTCGATGCGCTGTCCCGCCAGCAGATAGGGAGACAGGAAGCTCTCGTCGCCGGAGAGCAGGTAGCCGCGCATGCCGGTCTCCATGTCCACCGACAGCTTGCTGATCTCGTGGCCGCGGGCGATCACGCGCTCGGTGCGCTCGACCCAGTTGAGCACATTGATCAGGTAGGCGATGATGCCGACGAACACCAGTGCGGTGAGCACGCTCATGCCCAGGGGTAGCGCGACATTGCGCGTCAGGATACGGCGGAACTGGGCGTTATCGATGCTGGTTTCGGTCATTCCGGGCGCTGACTCTCATGAGAAAAATATCCTAAGTGTAACCCAAATGTGTCGCGCGCCGCTTTTCAAGCGTGACCGCTCACAGGGGCGCGAGGCAGCCCGACACTCTCCAGCGTTTTGCAATGTTGCAGGCCGATTAAGCCGGCGCCGGCTCACGGCGCCTCTGGCGCTTGCCCCATACCGGGCGCCTCCTGTTCCGAGAGAATCGCCGCCACCAGCGCATCCATGCCGTCCTCGTGCGCGCGCCGCGCCAGCGCACGGCAGTTGTCCGCCACCGCGGGCGATGCGAGCAGCGTGCCCAGCCGGGTGGCGAGCCGGTGCGCGTCCAGACGTCCGGCATCCAGCGCCAGGCCGGCGCCCAGCGCACTCACCCGCGCGGCGTTGTCGAACTGGTCATGGGCTAGCGGCACCACCAGTTGGGGCGTACCGGCATGCAAGGCTTCGGCGGTGGTGCCGATGCCGCCGTGGTGGATCAGGGCCGCCACCCGCGGCAGCAGGACGCGCAGCGGCACGTACTCCTGCCATAGCGCGAACGCGGGTAACACCGATGGCAACTGATCGCGGTGCGGCGTCAGCAGGACCACGCGCCGCCCGAGCCTGCGCGCGGCCTCCAGTGCGTGCGCGAAATATGCGCCCGCCTGGCGGTTGCCGGTGCCATGCGTGAATACCAGCGGCCGCTCGCCTTCGGCCAGGAAGCCGGCCAGTTCCGGCGCCAGCGCCGCCCTCGGGTCCGGGTCGTACAGGGGAAAACCGGCCCGCAGCAAGGGCCGGGGCCAGTCCGGTTGGGTGGGGGCGAACCACTCGGGGAACAGGGTCACGGACAGGTCCGCCACCTTGACGATGTGGTCGATCAGGTGCGCGACCGGCGCCAGCCCGAGGCGCGCGCGCTGGGCATTCAGGCCGGGCAGCGCGACCGGATCGAGCAAGGCACTCCCGAGCCGCCGCCACAGCCAGCGGCGCGCCCCGTGCGGCAGCCAGCGCGGAAGCCGGTAGGGCCCCATCATCAGCGGGTCGTGGACGGTCGGCAGGTTCGATGGGGCGAGGTAGGCCGCCAGCACCCGGGTGCCGGGGCGCAAGGCGCGGCACAGGTCGGCTTCCGGCAAGGCCAGCGGGTGGGCGATCAGGACGGTTGCCTCGTCGGCCGGCAGGCGCTCGAAGAAAGCGGGCAGCTCGGCCATCGCGGGACGGCTGGCGCGCCACACGACACCGAAGCCGCGTGTCGGATGCCACAGGTCCGGGTCGTCCAGGACGGCGGGATCGGCCGGCAGGCCATGGAAGTCCAGGCCTGCCTTGTCGATGAAGGGCGCATGCAATCGCGGCGCCAGGAAGCTCACCCGGACCCCTGCGGCGCGCAGCGCCAGCGCGACGCGCAGGAAGGGAAACAGGTCACCGGCCGTGCCGATGGTGACCAGGACGGCGTGCAGTGGACGTGCGATGTCAGCCTCCTCGAAGTAGAAATGAACCGGCCCCGGTCGAGGCCGGGGAAGCGCCATCGCGGCAATTCTTGACTGATCGTTCCATAACCGCTATGCTGGACTTATTGAACAAGCGTTCAAAAACCAATCCTATTCTGATGGCACGCCCAAGAAATTTCAATGAAGATGATGTCATCGACCGCGCGGCGAAAGCCTTTGGCCGTCTGGGCTATGCGGCCTGCTCGGTGGACGATCTGGTGGAGGCGACCGGCTTGCAGCGAGGAAGCCTGTACAAGGTCTTCGGCTCCAAGCGCGGCCTGTTCGAGACCGTCCTGAAGCGAGCGCTGGCCGGAGAGTGGACGCGCGACCCGGCCGCGCTGGATCTGATGATCACGGCCCTGCGCGAACTGGTCGGCTTCGATCTCGCCATCGCCGGGACATGTCGTCAGGCGCTGTCCCAGGTGGACGGCGCTGCGCAAGTATTGGGATCGCGCCTGCTCGCACACCTGCCCCCGGAGGAATAAGCATGCCCCGACTGGAACTGACGGACAAGGAACTCGTCGTTCACTTGAGCACACTGGAAAAACTGATGGCACTGCACGGCGATGTCAGCGTGCCGATTTCGCAAGTGCGCGGCGCGACGGAGGACGCCAACTTTGGCGGCACCGGCGACATGAAGCTCGGCCTGCGCCTGCCCGGCACCCACATCCCGTTCGTGGTCTCGGCCGGAACCTTCCTGAAAGATGGAGACAGGCAGTTCGTTTGCACCCGGCGTAATTTGCAGACGATCGTGATTGAACTGGCAGGCAGCAAGTGGACGCGTCTGGTGATCGGCGTAGGCGATGCCCAAGGGGAGACGACCCGCATCAATGCCGCCGTCGCGCGCAGCCAGGGCCTGGGATGACAGGCGCGGGTCCGGGGGCGTCCGCAATGGTGGGCACAAGTGCCCACCCTACACGGGCGCAGGTAGCAAGCGCATAGGGTGGGCGGGCCGCCGAGGCACTCGTGCCCACCCCGGAATGCCGGTCACTCCACGCGCGCGGCCTGCTCCAGCCAGCGCGCGACCACCGCCAATTCCTCGTCGCTGAAGCCCGCTGCCAGGCGCGCGTTGAGTTCGGCCAGGGCGGCGCTCGCCTGGCGACTGGCATCGCGTCCCGCGTCCGTCAGCCGCAGGCGGGTCAGGCGCGCGTCATGCGGGTCGCCCACCCGCTCGACCAGTCCCGCCACCTGCATGCGCTTGGACAGGTTGGTGACCGCCGCCGGCGCCACCTCCAACGCCTGTGCCACCTCGCCGATCGCCGCCTCCTCGCGCGAGGCGAGCAGGAACAGCAGCCCGGCCTGGGCCGCGCTGGCGCCCTCCCATGCCTCCGGGCGGCACTCGATCCAGCGCTGCAGCGCGCGCTGGGCGCGGTTGAGCAGCGCGACGAAACGGGGCCGCTTGCGCTCAGCCATGAAGGACCCGCCGCGCCGGCGTGCAATGCGCCAGCAGCCAGTCGGCCGCTTCCGGCCACAGCGTCGCTTCGCAGCGGCGCCGGAAGAAACCCATGTGGCCGACGGCGGGCAGCCCGGCCTCGCGCGGCGCGATGTAGCGCCGTTCGAGGAGCGCGCCGGACAGGCCGGACAGCAGCATCTCGATGGCGACCGGATTCGCCCACGGATCGTCGTCGAAGCCCATGGCCCGGATCGGGATGCGCACCCGGGCCATGCGGCACCTGGCATCCACCGCCGGATCGTCGAAGAAGTAGCGCGGCAGGGCACACCAGCGCGACCACTGCAGCATCACGCCGCTGGGCAGGTCCTCGCCCAGGCCGACACGGCTGCCCGGCATGTAGCCGAACACCCGGCACAGGGCCGGCGCCAGGACGCTGAGCACGAAGCGCACCTTCTGGCGTTCGAGGAAGCCGCGCACCGTGCGGCTGGCTCCCGCGTGCGAGGCGACCATCATGGCCGCGCGCAGGCGGTTGGTGTGGCCCGACACCGCCAGCGCGTGCCCGCCCACGCTGTGGCCGAGCGCCAGCAGCGGCAAACCCGGAAAGCGTGCCTCGGCCCACTCGGTCACGGCCGGCACGTCGCCATCGATCCAGTCCGCCATCGTCACGCTCAAGCCGCGCAGGCTGGCCGGCCGCGAGCGGCCGGTGCCCCGGTAGTCGTAGGTGACCACGTTCAGCCCGCGCCCCGCCAGATAGGACGCGAAAGCGCCGTAGAAGCCCTGGGAGACCGCGGTGGCCGGGTGCAACAGCACCACGCCGCGCGCCTGCGGCACCGTCCATACCGTCGCGCCTATCGAGGAACAACCGGGCGCCGCCCCCGGCACGGGAATCTCCACCTCATCGCGTTGCATCGCCGCCTCCGAATTCATTAACATGTTAACGAACTTAGCATGCGGCGACGGCGGGCTGCAAGCATGGCGTTAGAGGGATTGTTCGGTGGCGCCCTACAGGAAGCGGTCGAGGATCTTGCGGCTGTGCTTGTCGATGCGGAACATGTCGCGCACCAGGAACTGGATGCCGTGGCTGTCCGCGACGAGCAGCGAGGCCTCGCCGATGCGGCGGATGTCCTCGTCCACCTTGAGCACGAACTCGGTGTCGCCGCGGTCGGTCGCGACGAACCAGGTGCACGGGGTGGCGAAACTCGACACGTTCTTGATGCGCAGGATCTCGGGGATGAATTCGCGCCCCGCCATCTCCTCGGTCAACAGTTCGCGCAGCGGCGCCGGCAACTCGTCCAGGTCGTCGATCCAGGCCACTTCCTTGCCGCCGTCGCGCACCAGCGAGATGCCCTTGGTCGGGGCCTGGATCGGGAAGGCCCGCACCGGGATCACGCCGACGTGCTCCTCGCCGTCGGCGGTCGTGATCACCAGCTTGCCGAAACTGTCGCGGCGGAGTTGGAATGATGGCGTTGTCATGTCTTATGCGTCCTTGTCGTCCATGTCCTGGTCAACGTTGCGCGCCTGCGCTTCGTAGAGGCGGTGGTAGGCGCCCTCGCGGGCCATCAGTTCGTCGTGGCTGCCCTCCTCCACCACCACGCCGCGGTCGAGCACGACCAGGCGGTCGGCCCGGTGCAACGTCGAGAGGCGGTGCGCGATCGCGATCGTGGTGCGGCCCTGCACCAGGTTGTCGAGCGCCCTTCCGATCTCCTTCTCGGTCTCGGAGTCGACCGACGAGGTCGCCTCGTCCAGGATCAGGATCGGCGGGTCGATCAGCAGCGCCCGCGCGATCGAGATGCGCTGGCGCTCGCCGCCGGACAATCCCTGTCCGCGCTCGCCGACCATCGAATCGTAGCCCTGCGGCAGGCGCAGGATGAATTCATGGGCGTGGGCGGCGCGCGCCGCGGCGATGACCTCCTCGCGCGAGGCGCCCGGCTTGCCGTAGGCGATGTTCTCGGCGATGGTGCCGAAGAACAGGAAGGGTTCCTGCAGCACCAGGCCGATGTTGCGGCGGTAGTCGGCCACGGCGAAACTGCGGATGTCCTTGCCATCGAGCAGGATGGCGCCTTCGGCCACGTCGTAGAAGCGGCAGATCAGGTTGACCAGGGTGCTCTTGCCGGAGCCGCTGTGGCCGACCAGGCCCACCATCTCGCCGGCGCGGATCTTGAGCGAAATGCCCCGGTTGACTGCGCGGTTGCCGTAACGGAAGCCGACTTCGCGCAACTCGATCTCGCCGCTCACCTTGTCCAGGCGGGCCGGATTGACGGGGTCGGGCACGCTCGAGACGTGGTCCAGGATGTCGAAGATGCGCTTGGCCGCGGAAGCCGACTTTTGCGTGACCGAGACGATGCGGCTCATCGAATCGAGGCGCACGTAGAAGCGGCCGCTGTAGGCGATGAAGGCCGACAGCGTACCGACCGTGATGTCGCCGCGCGAGACCTGCCAGATGCCGAAGCACCAGATCACCAGCAGGCCGAGCTCGGTCAGCAGCGTCACGCTCGGCGAGAACAGCGACCAGACCTTGTTCAGCTTGTCGTTCACCGCCAGGTTGTGCTTGTTGGCCTCGCGAAAACGCACGGCCTCGCGCTTTTCCTGGGCGAAGGCCTTGACCACGCGGATGCCGGGGATGGTGTCGGCCAGCACGTTGGTGACCTCGCCCCAGACCCGGTCGATCTTCTCGAAGCCGGTGCGCAGCTTGTCGCGCACCAGGTGGATCATCCAGGCGATGAACGGCAGCGGCACCAGGGTGACCAGCGCCAGCCACGGGTTGATGGCGAACAGGATCACGCCGGTCATGATGATCATGAGCACGTCGGACAGGAAGTCCAGCAGGTGCAGCGACAGGAACACGCAGATCCGGTCCGAGCCGCTGCCGATGCGCGCCATCAGGTCGCCGGTGCGCTTGCCGCCGAAAAATTCGAGCGACAGGCGCAGCAGGTGCTCGTAGGTGGTCGAGCGCAGGTCGGCGCCGATGCGCTCGGACACCAGCGCCAGCACATAGGTCTTGCCCCACCCGAGCGCCCAGGCCAGCAGGGCCGAGCCGAGCAGGCCGCCCATGTACAGGTAGACCAGGGTGGTGTCGATCTGCTTGCCGTTCTGATAGGGAATCAGGACGTTGTCCATCAGCGGCATGGTCAGGTAGGGCGGGATCATGTGCGCGGCGGTGGACGCGAGCATCAGCAGGAAACCGAGCAGCAGTTGGCCGTTGTAGGGCTTGGCGAAACGCCACAGGCGCAGCAGCGTCCAGGTGGACGGCGGCGTGTGCAGCACCTTCGCGCAGATCGGGCACTCGTCCTCGTCCGGGTCGAGCGCGGCCTTGCAGCTCGGGCAGGTGTGCTGGTCGGGCGGCGCCACCGCGACCCCGGTCACGTGGCTGTGCACCTGGTCGCGGAACTGGTCGGCGACGCGGATCGCGTGCAGGTTCTGGCCCAGCGTGAAGCGCCAGGACGCCAGCAGGCCGTGCGCGTCCACCAATTCCAGGTGCCCCACCCCGGCGTGGTCGTGGTGGCGCAGCGCCATCCCTTCGCGATAGGCCCATTCGCGCCAGGCTTGCTCGCCCGGCGCGCGCGCCAGCAGGCGGCGGTTGGTGACGACCAGGATGCCCTTCCGGAAATGTAATTTCGCGTCGAGGTCAACCTCGGCGCTGGTTAAAACGTTTTCCCCTGGCGCAAGTTGTTCTTCGACGTCATTTCGCCATTGCTCGGGCAGGAAGCTGGCGGCGACCGCCAGCGACGAAGGAGAGGCAAGTTGTTGAGTTGTCATTGTGATGCCGCCCGATGCTAGGCTTGGTTCTGGTTGGGGTGTTCGAGATGGCTCAGCTTGCGCGCCGGACTGTTGTAAAAACGTGCGCCACTAAAAAGGCGCTCCATGGAGCGCCTGGGCAATCGTCGGTCTTGTCGAAGTGTGTTTACTGGTGGAAAGTGATTCAGCACGGTAAGCTTCGTTTCGGCAAGTATATATCAAGTGCGACGGCGAAAGCGGGCTTTCAGCCGGGGTAGTAGCGTGTAGTGGACAGGCAGTCAAACATAGGCAAAGCCGGCCCGGTGAGCGAGCGGACAGCGGGCGGGAAAGACATCATTTCATGACAAAGAAGAAAGACATCAAGTTTCTCCGTGTGATTTACCTGCGCGGCCCGAACATCTGGACCTACCGTCCCGTGATCGAGGCCTGGCTCGACATCGGTGAACTGGAGGACTGCCCCTCGAACACCCTGCCCGGCCTGGCCGAGCGCCTGACCGCCTGGCTGCCCGGCCTGATCGAGCACCGCTGCGGCGTCGGCGAGCGCGGCGGCTTCCTGGAGCGTCTGCGCGACGGCACCTGGGCCGGCCACATCCTCGAACACATCGTGCTCGAACTGCAGAACATGGCCGGCATGAAGACCGGCTTCGGCAAGACCCGCTCGACCGGCGAACACGCCATGTACAAGATGGCCTTCCGCACCCGCGACGAGACCGTCGGCCGGGCCGCGCTGGAGGCCGGACACCGCCTGCTGATGGCAGCGATCAACGACGAGCGCTTCGACATGGACGGCACGGTGACCCGCCTGCAGGAGCTGGTGGACCGCTACTGCCTCGGCCCGTCCACCGCCCACATCGTCGACGCCGCCACCGAGCGCCGCATCCCCTCGGTGCGCCTGACCGAAGGCAACCTGGTGCAACTGGGGCATGGCGCCGCGCAGCGCCGCATCTGGACCGCCGAGACCGACCGCACCAGCGCGATCGGCGAAGGCATCGCCAGCGACAAGGACCTGACCAAGAGCCTGCTGTCCTCCTGCGGCGTGCCCGTACCCGAAGGCAGCATCGTGCGCAGCGCGGCGCAGGCTTGGGAAGAGGCGCAGGACATCGGCCTGCCGGTCGCGCTCAAGCCGGTGGACGGCAACCACGGCCGCGGCGTATCGCTGAACCTGATGACCGAGGCCGACGTCGCCGCCGCCTACGCCATCGCGGCGCAGGAAGGCGACAGCAGCGCGGTGCTGGTCGAGCGCTTCATTCCCGGCAACGAGCACCGGCTGCTGGTGGTCGGGCACCGGGTGGTGGCCGCCGCGCGCGGCGAATCGCTGTGGGTGACCGGTGACGGCAAGTCCAGCGTGACCGAACTGTGCGACAGCCAGATCAACACCGACCCGCGGCGCGGCCTGACCGAGGAATTCCCGCTCAATCCCGTCATGCCGCAGGAGAGCGAAGAGATCATGCTGGACCTGAAGCGCCAGGGCCTGAACCCGCGGTCGGTCCCCGAGGCGGGGCGCAAGGTGCTCATCCAGCTCAACGGCAACGTCGCCGACGACGTGACCGACCTGGTGCACCCGTCGGTCGCGCATGCGGCGGCGCTGGCGGCGCGCGTGGTCGGACTGGACATCGCCGGCATCGACCTGGTGGCCGAGGACATCTCGCGCCCGCTGGAAGAGCAGCGCGGCGCCATCATCGAGGTCAACTCCAGCCCGGGGCTGCTGGCCCACATCAAGCCGGCCAGCGGCAGGCCGCGCGCGGTCGGCGCGGCCATCGTGGACCACCTGTTCGCGCCGGGCGAGACCGGACGCATCCCCATCGTCGGCGTCACCGGCACCCGCGGCGCCAGCCTGATCGCGCGCCTGGTCGGCTGCCTGCTGCACGTGGCGGGCAAGCACGTCGGCGTGGCCAATGGCGAAGGCCTGTACCTGGACGCGCGCCAGGTCTCGGCGGCCGACAGCACCGGCTTCGAAGCCGGGCAGCGCCTGCTGATCAACCGCACCGTCCAGGCCGCGGTATTCGAATCGAACGCGCGCGCCATCCTGGCGGGCGGCCTGCCCTACGACCGCTGCACGGTCGGCATCGTGACCGACCTCGACGGCCTGGAACAGGTGGGCGAGTTCCACATCCGCGACAAGGACGCGCTGGCCAATGTGGTGCGCAGCCAGGTGGACGTGATCTTGTCCGAGGGCGCGGCCGTGCTCAACGCCGCCGATCCGGACGTGGCCGCGCTGGCGGAACTGAGCGACGGGCGCGTGATCTTCTATGCGCTGGACGAAGGCAATGCCACGCTCGCCGCGCATCGCGACAAGGGCGAGCGCGTGGCGTTCGTGCGCGACGAACGCATCGTGCTGGCCGAGGGCCGGAGCGAGACGGTCCTGCTCGAACTGGCGAAGATCCCGCCGGCCACGATCCGGCATCCGGAAACCGTGCTCGCCGCCGTCGCGGCGGCCTGGGCCCTGGACGTGCCGGCGGACCTGATCGGCGGCGGCCTGCGCGCCTTCGACGCCACCCCAAAAGGCAAACAATAGAGCGGAAACGGCGTCCTCGCCGGCCTGGCCCTGGCAGGGCCGGCGCGGCGACGCCCTGAAGAAAACAAACACGAAGCGGTCCGCACGGCGGGCCGCCGCGCAGCGCGCCGCCGCACCGGCGGCGCGGGCGCACCGAAAGGACGAACGGTTATGGAAGTATCACGCGTACGGGCCCTGCGTGGCCCCAACCTCTGGAGCCACCACACCTCGGTGGAGGCGATCGTGTCCTGCGCACCGCAGGAAGAATCGATCGGCTCGCTCCCTGACTTCGAGAACCGCCTGCGCGTGCGCTTCCCGCAGATCGGGCAAATGCAGCCGCTGGGGCATGACGACCGGGTGCCGATGGCCCATGCGCTGGAACTGGCCGCGCTCGGCCTGCAGGCGCAGGCAGGCTGTCCGGTCACCTTCAGCCGCACCACCGCCACCCTGGAGCGCGGGATCTACCAGGTGGTGGTCGAGTACACCGAAGAGGAAGTTGGACGTCTCGCGCTGGAACTGGCGCAGCAACTGTGCCGCGCGGCGCTCGACGACGCGCCGTTCGACCTCGACGCGGCGCTGGCGCGCCTGCGCGAACTGGACGAGGACGTGCGCCTGGGCCCCTCGACCGGCGCCATCGTGCAGGCCGCCGTCGCCCGCAACATCCCCTTCCGCCGCCTGACCGAAGGCAGCCTGGTCATGTTCGGCTGGGGCAGCCGCCAGCGCCGCATCCAGGCCGCCGAGATCGACGCCACCGGCGCCATCGCCGAGTCGATCGCGCAGGACAAGGAGCTGACCAAGAAGCTGCTCGACGCGGCCGGCGTGCCGGTGCCGCGCGGGCGCACCGTGAACGACCCGGACGACGCCTGGGCCGCCGCGCTGGAGATCGGCCTGCCGGTCGTGATCAAGCCGAAGGACGGCAACCAGGGCAAGGGCGTGACGGTCAACGTGACCACGCGCGAACAGTTGGCGGCGGGCTTCCATGCCGCCGCCGAGTTCCGCGACGAGATCATGGTCGAGCGCTACCTGCCCGGCCATGACTACCGCCTGCTGGTCATCGGCGACAAGCTGGTGGCGGCCGCGCGGCGCGACCCGCCGCAGGTGGTGGGCGACGGGGTGCACACCGTGCGCGAACTGGTGGACGCGGTCAACCTGGACCCGCGCCGCGGCCAGGGCCATGGCACCTCGCTCACCCGCATCCGCTTCGACGACATCGCGCTCGCCAGCCTGGCCAAGCAGGGCTACACGGCCGACTCGGTGCCGGCCGCGGGCCAGTGCGTCATCCTGCGCAACAACGCCAACCTGTCCACCGGCGGCAGCGCAACCGACGTGACCGACGACGTGCATCCGGAAGTGGCGGCGCGCGCGATCGCGGCCGCGCACATGGTCGGCCTGGACATCTGCGGTGTCGACCTGGTGTGCGACAGCGTACTCAAGCCGATCGAGGAACAAGGCGGCGGCATCGTCGAGGTCAACGCCGCGCCCGGCCTGCGCATGCACATCTCGCCCTCGTTCGGCAAGGGCCGGCCGGTGGGCGAGGCGATCGTGTCGACGATGTTCAAGGAAGGCGAGGACGGCCGCATCCCGGTCGTCGCCGTCACCGGCACCAACGGCAAGACCACCACGGTGCGCCTGATCGCGCACCTCCTGGCCGCCTCGGGCCTGCGCACCGGGATGACCAACACCGACGGCGTGTACATCGAAGGACGCCGCATCGACAGCGGCGACTGCAGCGGGCCGCGCAGCGCGCGCAACGTGCTGCTGCACCCGGACGTGGACGCTGCCGTGTTCGAGACGGCGCGCGGCGGCCTGCTGCGCGAAGGCCTGGCCTTCGACCGCTGCCAGGTCGCGGTGGTCACCAACATCGGCGCCGGCGACCACCTGGGCCTGAACTACATCACGACCCTGGAAGACCTTGCCGTGCTCAAGCGCGTGATCGTGCAGAACGTCGCCGACAACGGCATGGCGGTGCTCAACGCGGCCGATCCCGTCGTCGCCGCGATGGCCGCGAACACGCGCGCCCCGGTCACCTTCTTCGCGCTGGACGGCGGGCATCCGGTCATGACGATGCACCGCGCCCAGGGCCAGCGCGTGGTCTTCGTCGAGGATGGCGACCTGGTCGCCGTCCATGGCCGCGAAGAATACCGCGTGCCACTGGCGCAGGTGCCGGTCACGCGCGGCGGGACGGTCGGATTCCAGGTGGAGAACGCGATGGCCTCGGTGGCCGCGGCATGGGCGGTGGGCGTGTCGTGGGACGCGATCCGCGCCGGCCTGGCGAACTTCGTCGGCGAGAGCGACAACGCGCCCGGACGCTTCAACGTCTTCGACTATCGCGGCGCGACCGTGATCGCCGACTACGGCCACAACCCGGATGCGATCGCGGCGCTGGTCAGCGCGGTCGGGGGCATGCCCGGCAAGCGCCGCAGCGTGGTCATCAGCGGCGCCGGAGACCGCCGTGACGAAGACATCCGCCAGCAGACCCAGATCCTGGGCGGCGCCTTCGACGACGTGCTGCTCTACCAGGACCAATGCCAGCGCGGGCGCGCGGACGGCGAGGTGATCGGATTGCTGCGCGAAGGCCTGGCCGGCGCCACCCGCACCACGCACGTCGAGGAGATCAACGGCGAGTTCACCGCCATCGATCGCGCGCTCGGCCGCCTGGCGGCGGGGGACCTGTGCCTGATCCTGATCGACCAGGTAGACGAAGCGCTGGCGCACATCACCAAGCGCGTCGCCGAAGGCTGACGGGCCGGGGGACGCAGGGCGTAGGGTGGGCACTCGTGCCCGCCGCTACAACCGCCGCCCCGCCACCAAGGGATTTCCCTCTCAGCGACGCCGGGCGACCCGCCGCCGCGCCGCCCCCATCCCCAGCAAACCCAGCCCGAGGATCGCCACGCTGGCCGGTTCCGGCACTTCACCGGGTGGCGGCGGCGGTGGCGGCGGCTCGCCTCCGCCATCGACTTCGATGTCGAGGACGGACGAGAAATACGCCAGCGGATCGCCCGGGCCCGTATCCTCGATGTACAAATTCCAGGTGCCGAACATCTGCAAGCCATCGAAGTCGCTCAGCATGCCGACCGGCCGGAAGGTCCCCGACACCACCGCCGGCCCCACTTCCAGCGCCGCCTCGTCGTCGAAGCTCACGCTCACGCGACCGGTGCCACCCGGCGGGTTGACGCTGTACGTGCCGGCATTAACCAAATCGACCCGCACCCCGGTCGGACTGATGAGCGCGAAGATGATTTCCGACGGGAAGCCCGCCCCCAGTCCCGTGCAACTGCCATCCACGACGATGGGTTCGCCTTCCGCCGGGTTGTCGCACTTGGCGAACTCGATGGTCAGGTCCAGGTCGGTGATGGTGCCGGTCGAGGTGACCTCCAGCGCACGGGTGCCCGAAGAATTGTCGAACACGCCGAAATTGGAATTGGTGGCGACGATTGCCGCCTGAGACGCGGTGCCGCAAAGCATGAACACGGCCACGGCAATGGCTTTCACGATGCTCTTTTGCATTAGCTTCTCCCCCTTGGTTAGTTTGCAGAAGGAGTAAGCAATATCCGCGCCCGCATGCGAGCGCGGCCTTAAATCCAAGCACTATCGCTGGGCCGCAATCTTTCACGCGATGGTTTGTAAGGTTTGCCGACAGCGGCATACAGCTACCTGGACGGTGCCAGAGACAGTGCCGAGGGCCGGGTGTGGTGTGACGGGAACCAGCTCAAGACCCCAGATCTTGCGTATGAGCTTGCCAGCCGAATCGCCAAGCTGCAACACCGACACAAAACCTTCTCCCCTTCCCCGTGGTCTAACCGCCGCGCCGCCGCGTCAAAGCCGAGTCTTGCGCTCGCGAAAATGGTAAAGTGTCGGCCTGCGACAGGGGATGGGCGATTCCTGCCCTTCGTGTTCCACGGACCAGCGGGCCGGGCCGGCACGAGGCGGCCCCCGCCTACCGCGGCGCCCTGCTCGCTCGAACCCCTCAATGAAAAACAGCAAGCTAGAAGTCAATATGCCCTTGGATCAAAACCTCCCCGCCTACGAAAAATCCAAGCACACGCCGATGATGCAGCAATACCTGCGCATCAAGGCCGACTACCCCACCATGCTGGTGTTCTACCGCATGGGGGACTTCTACGAACTGTTCTTCGAGGACGCCGAGAAAGCGGCGCGCATCCTGGGCATCACGCTCACCGCGCGCGGCGCCTCGGGCGGCAACCCGATCAAGATGGCGGGCGTGCCCTTCCACTCCCTGGACGGCTACCTGGCCAAACTGGTCAAGCTCGGCGAGTCCTGCGCGATCTGCGAACAGATCGGCGATCCGGCCACCAGCAAGGGCCCGGTCGAGCGCAAGGTGGTCCGCGTGGTCACCCCGGGCACCCTCACCGACTCCGACCTGCTGCCCGAAAAGGCCGAACGTCCGCTGCTGGCCGTGTGCACCGTCGTGCAGCGCAAGGTCGTCACCACCGGACTGGCCTGGCTGTCCCTGGCCAGCGGCGCGCTCAAGCTGATGGAGTTTTCGGCCGACGCCCACGGCGCGGCGACGCGCCTGGCGCAGGAACTGGAACGCATCGCGCCGGCGGAGATCCTGCGTGCCGACGGCGACGCCGACATGTTCGACGCGCCCGCCGCCCACACCCAGCGCATGCCCGAATGGCACTTCGACCTTGCCAAGGGCCACGGCGCCCTGCTCGAACAGCTTGGCGTGGCCACCCTCTCAGGCTTCGGCGCCGACGGGATGAGCGCGGCCTTCGGCGCGGCCGGGGCGCTGCTGCGCTACGCCCAGTCCACACAGGGCCGGGGCCTGCAGCACGTGCGCTCGCTCGCCTGCGAGAGCGAGAACGAGTTCATCGGACTGGACGCGGCCACCCGGCGCAACCTCGAACTGACCGAAACCATCCGCGGCCAGGAGTCGCCCACCCTGTTCTCCCTGCTCGACCACTGCCGCACGGCGATGGGTTCGCGCCTGCTGCGCCACTGGCTGCACCACGCGCGGCGCGACCAGCGCGTGGCGCGTGGGCGCCACGAATCGATCGCCGCCCTGGCCCAGGCCGACGCGGCAGGAGCGCTGTCGGCCACCCTGGCACAGGTGCCCGACATCGAGCGCATCACCACCCGCGTGGCCCTGCTGTCGGCGCGCCCGCGCGACCTGGCCAGCCTGCGCGACGGCCTGGGCCAGTTGCCCGCCCTGCGCCAGCAGGTGGCGCGCTGCTTCATCCCGGGCGACAGTTGCCTGCTGCGCGAGATCCACGAATCGCTGGCCACGCCCGAGGCCTGCCTTGACCTGCTGGTGCGCGCCGTGGCCGAGGAACCGGCGGCGATGGTGCGCGACGGCGGCGTGTTCGCGCGCGGCTTCGATGCCGAACTCGACGAACTGCGCGCCCTGTCCGAAAACGCGGGCCAGTTCCTGGTCGATCTCGAGACGCGCGAGCGCGCGCGCACCGGCATCGCCAACCTGCGGGTCGAATACAACAAGGTGCACGGCTTCTACATCGAGGTCACCAACGGCCAGGCCGACAAGGTGCCCGAGGACTACCGCCGCCGCCAGACGCTGAAGAACGCCGAGCGCTACATCACCCCCGAACTCAAGGCCTTCGAGGACAAGGCACTGTCGGCGCAGGACAAGGCGCTGGCGCGCGAAAAGCTGCTCTACGACCAACTGCTGGCCGACCTCGCACCGCACATCGCCGCGCTGCAGGAAATCGCACGCGGGCTGGCCCAACTCGACACGCTGGTCGCCCTGGCCAGCCACGCGCTGCACCACAACTGGGTCGCGCCGCAACTGGTGGACGCGCCCTGCCTGACCATCGTCGAAGGCCGCCACCCGGTGGTGGAAAACCAGATCGAGCGCTTCATCGCCAACGACTGCCGCCTCGACGACGACAGGCGCCTGCTGCTCATCACCGGCCCGAACATGGGCGGCAAGTCCACCTTCATGCGCCAGGTCGCCCTGATCACCCTGCTCGCCTACGTCGGCAGCTACGTCCCGGCGGCCAGCGCGACCATCGGACCGATCGATCGCATCTTCACCCGCATCGGCGCCTCCGACGACCTGGCCAACGGCCGCTCGACCTTCATGGTCGAGATGACCGAGTCGGCGGCCATCCTGAACGGCGCCACCGAGCACTCGCTGGTCCTGATGGACGAGGTCGGACGCGGCACCTCGACCTTCGACGGCCTGGCGCTGGCCTGGGCGATCGCCCGCCACCTGATCGAGACCAGCCGCAGCTTCACGCTGTTCGCGACCCACTACTTCGAGCTGACCCAGCTGCCGGAGACCCACGCGAGCGCGACCAACGTGCACTTGTCGGCGGTCGAGCACAAGGACAGCATCGTGTTCCTGCACGCGGTGCAGGAGGGTCCGGCCTCGCAAAGCTACGGCCTGCAGGTGGCACAACTGGCCGGCGTGCCGCCCGCGGTGATCAAGGCCGCGCGCCGCCACCTGGCGAAACTGGAAGCGCAGGCGGCGGGTGGCACGCCCCAACTCGACCTGTTCGCCGTCCCGTCCGGGGAAGCGGATTGCGGCGAGCCGCCCGGGGACGCCGCACCGGTCGCGGCCGAGCTGCTCGAAGCCCTCGCGGCGATCGACCCGGATGCGCTGACGCCGCGCGAGGCGCTCGAGCGTCTCTATGAACTGAAGCGCCTGGCAGCCTGATGAAGGGGATTCCTCGCGTCCTGCTCGCTGCGGCGCTGGCCGCGATGCTGGCCGTCCCGGTCGCGGCGACCGCCGCCGACGACGACAGGCAGCACCGGTTCGCCGTGATCGGACACAGCTTCGCCGACGGCGGCGAGGACCGGCTGCGCCAGGCGCTGGACGACACTTCGGACAAGCGGATCGCGTTCGCGGTCCTCACCGGCATCAAGGGACAGGACGAGGCTTGCGGCGACCGTCTGTACACGAAGCGGCGCGACCTCATCGACGCTGCCCGGCGCCCGATGATCGTCCTGCTGGCCGGGAGCGACTGGACCGAATGCCGCAACTCCGCCGGCCGCTCGAACGCGATCGAACGCCTGAACCGCTTGCGTGAACTGTTCTATCCCGAACCGGTATCGCTGGGCCGCAAGACCATCGAGCTCACGCGGCTGTCGAGCAGCCCGCGCTTTCGCAGCTACGCCGAGAACGCGCATTGGGAGATCGGCAAGGTGATGTATGCCACCGTGAACCTGCCGGCGAACAACAACCACTACCTCCCCGCCGCCGGACGCAACAGCGAGTACGAGGACAGGCTGGTGGCCAACCGCTTCTGGCTCAACCGGCTGTTCGCCATCGCAAGGCGCGACAAGGTCGAGGCGGTGGTACTGTTTTCGGAAGGAAGCCTGAAGGAGCCGGCGGAGCGGCCCAGCGGCCTGCGTGCGCTGCTGCGCCGCGAGCGCCCGGGCTACGATGGGTTCGAGGCGACGCGGCGCCAGGTGATGTCCCAGGCCAAGCGTTTCAAGGGCAAGGTATTGCTGGTCGACAGCACGGAACTGGCCAAGGACGAACGTCCGGCGATCGTGTGGCGTGGCAATGTGGGTTACCTGTCGGTAGGTCCGGGGGCGGTACAGGTCAAGGTGGCGCCGGGAACGGACAAGTTGTTCGCGCTGCCGGAAGCCGCGCAGGAGCAGGCAGTGCTGCGCAAGGACACCGAGCGCCGCGCGGGCAAGGCGGGCGTGAAGACCGGCGCGGGCTAGCTGTCGTTTCGTCCTCCGCGGCAAGCTGGCTGCTCTTGCCGTTTCGTCTTTCGCCGCGAGCTGAAGGCTCGCTTGCCGCTGACTGCTTCTTGCCGCAGGGTGCGGGCAGGCGCAGCATGGGTCCCCGCTTTCGCGGGGACGACGCTTGCTCTTGCACCACGCCGCCCAACTCAGACGCCAGTCGGCTTCTCGCGAAGGCCTCGCTGGTCCCCGGCGCCCCGGTCCGGGCCAAGCAGCTAATCCAAGCCGGCGCCGCCAGGTCCCAGGCAGGCTCCACCAGTTCAAGCGCTGTCGTCCCTGCGCAGGCGGGGACCCATGCCGAGGCGACCGGGCCACGTCGAGCGGCGGCCCGGGCAGGCAGATCCCGCAAGCGCGGGACCGCGCTACTTACTGCAGCGGCTGGCTACGGAAGTGGTCGCCCGCCTCGCTGTCTTCCATCGGCTCGTGATGGTGGCCATGCGGGCCGTGCACGTGTCCGTGGCTGACTTCTTCTTCGGTGGCGGCGCGCACGTCGATCACAGACAGGTCGAAGCGCAGGGCCATGCCGGCCAGCGGATGGTTGCCGTCAAGGACGACCTTGTCGTCGGCGATGTCGGTCACCGTGAAGACCGTCGGCTCCTCGTCTTCCGCGCCTTCGGCCACGCCTTCGAACTGCATGCCGATCTCGAGCGGTTCGGGCAGGCGGTTGCGGTCTTCCACCTTGACCAGTGCGGGGTCGTAGTCACCAAACGCATCTTCCGGTTCGACCTGGATCGTCGACGAATAGCCGGGCTCCTTGCCGTCCAGCTCCTCTTCGATCTTGGGCAGGGTGTTCTCGTAGCCGCCGTGCAGGTACACCATCGGCTGCGTGCCCTCCTCGATCAGGTTGTTCTGGGCGTCAGACAGCTTGTAGTTGACCGACACGACCGTATTCTTGGCAATCTTCATCGCACTTCCTTTCGTTGTGAGGCCCCGATTATACCCCCGCGTGCCCCTCGCCCCTTGTCTGGCTGGTTATAATGACGCATGAAAAAATTACAGCTTCTCGGGAATATCACGCCCGCCCAATTCCTCCGTGACTACTGGCACAAGAAGCCGCTGCTGATCCGCCAGGCCATCCCCGGTTTCAAGCCTTTGCTCAAGTTCGACAAGCTGGCCGAACTGGCGCGCCAGAACCATGTGGAGTCGCGCCTCGTCACCCTGGCCGGCGGCCAGTGGGACATGCAGCACGGCCCCCTGGAACAACTTCCCCCCCGCACACAGCGTGAATGGACGATGCTGGTCCAGGGCGCCAACCTGTACGACGAGCGCGCCGACGCGCTGCTGCGGCAGTTCCGGTTCGTGCCGGATGCGCGCCTGGACGACCTGATGATCAGCTACGCCACCGACGGCGGCGGCGTCGGGCCGCATTTCGACTCCTACGACGTGTTCCTGCTCCAGGCCCACGGCAAGCGCCGCTGGCGCATCGGCCCCCAGAAGGACCTGTCGCTGGTCGAAGGCCTGCCGCTGAAGATCCTGGCCAACTTCACCCCCGAGCAGGAGTTCGTGCTGGAACCGGGCGACATGCTCTACCTGCCGCCGCACTACGCGCACGACGGCGTGGCGGAAGGCGAGTGCATGACCTACTCGGTCGGCTTCCGCTCGCCGTCCTACCAGGAACTGGGCGAGGCCTTCCTCCAGTTCATGGCCGACTCGATCGACCTGCCCGGCCGCTATGGCGACCCGGAGCTCGCGCCGACCAAGAATCCGGCCGAGTTGCCGCGCGAGATGCTCGCCACCGTCGCCGACGAACTGAACAAGGTACGCTGGGACGAGGAGGACGTGACGATCTTCCTGGGCGAATACATGTCAGAGCCGAAGCACAATGTGTTCTTCACCGGCCCGGCCAAACCGCTGACGGTGGGCCGCTTCATGGAAAGCGCGGCCAAGCGCGGCATCAAGCTCTCGCTCAAGACGCTGATGCTGTACCGCGGCAAGCATGTCTTCATCAATGGCGAATCGTTCGCCGCGGGCCGGGCCGACAAGGCCGTGCTCGACGTGCTGGCCAACGAGCGCCGTATCGACGGCGCCGCCCTCGCCAGCGCCACCGACGATGTGCTCGAAGCGCTGTACGCCTGGTACCAGGACGGCTGGGTCGAACTGGGCTGAGGATCGCGCTGGATCCAAACCGAGAAAGGGGCCGAAAGCCATGCCGGACACGCCATCCTCCACACGCTTCGACACGCGGCAGGAACTGGAGACGCAGTTCCGCGCCTGCCTCGATGCCTCGTCGCATACCCTGGACCTGTTCGACCCCGACTTCTCACTGTTTCCGCTCGGCCGATCGGATATCGACACGGCCCTGCGCGCCTTCCTGGCGCGCGGCGGCGCGATGCGTCTGGCCATGCACAGCAGCGCCTGGATCGAGCGCCACTATCCGCGTTTCCTTCGATTGCTACGCGACTACGGGCACAGGATCGAGTGCCGGATGACCGGCTCCTCGCTGCGCCAGTTGACCGATTCCTTCGTGATCGGGGATGGCGAGCACATCGTCCGCCGCTACCACAGCGATCATTTCCGGGGAGAAGCAATTTTCTGTGAAACTGTGTCAACGGAAACCGCGCGCGAACGTTTTATGGCTATCTGGGAAGAATCGCGTCCGACGCTGCATCCAGGTGCGGTTGGACTGTGAGCAAGATACCCGGTATTGGTCAGATTCGAGTGTGAACGGATCGATGGATGACTGTTGCAGGTTGTAACAATGTGAAGCTTGTTAGTTCACAAAATACTTCCACTTAGGCATCAGTTTCTATTGCAGTTCAATAAATTTGGCTATAATATCGGGTTAGGAAGGTTCCGTTGCCTATCAGACACTATTAGTAGTATGAAAGTCTTCGAGAATTCCGCCGAGCGATAATTACCGGTAATTATTCATCGCAACAAGCAGTACTTACTTTTGAATTAATTAAGGAAAATCATGAAAAAATCCCTGCTGATCGTCTCCCTGGTTGCTGTTGCTCTGGCTGCTTGCAGCAAGCAAGAAGAAGCTCCTGCAACCGCACCGGTCGTCGAGGCGCCTGCTGTCGTCGCTCCTGTCGAAGCAACCGCTCCTGCCGCTGACGCTGCCGTCGCCGCTCCGGCCGCTGACGCTGCTGCCGCTGCTGCTGACTCGGCCGCCGCTGCCGCTACCGCCGCTTCGGAAGCCGCTTCGGCTGCTTCGGCCGCTGCTGAAGCCACCAAGTAATCAGATTTTTTCTGATACAAGAAAAGCCGGCCTTCGGGCCGGTTTTTTTTCGTCCCTACCTGGCCGCGCAGGCCGTAGGGTGGGCTCTCGAGCCCACCGCTTAACCGCGCAAGAATCGGGGGGATTCGAGGCTGGCGGAATCCGTCGCCCCCCCCCCCGGTGGGCTCAAGAGCCTGCGCGGCTCGGCCAACCCTACGTCGCCCCTGCGCACCAAAAGAAACCGGCCCACGCGGGGCCGGCTCTGCAATACGCCGGAAGGCGCTTACTTCAGTTCGTCGTTCAGCAGCTTCAGGATCTTGGCGCCGGTCGGCGAGTTCTCCGGCTGGCCGTCCTTGCCCTGCACCGTCACTTCGCTCGTGCCGCCGTTCGGCGCGGCCTTGACCAGCACGCGGTAGCGCTGCGCTTCCTTGGCCTTGTCGTCGTTGCCGAAGCTAAACAGGCGCTTGATGAAGCCTTCCTGGTTGCCCGCTTCCGGATCGACGAAACGCACGAAGTAGATACCCTGCACGCGGTCGCGGTCTTCCACGGTGAAGCCGACGCGATCGAGCGCCAGGCCGACACGGCGCCAGGCGCGGTCGAAGCCTTCGTCCAGTTCGACCTTGTCGCCCACCAGGCGCGCATGCAGCGGCGCCGGGGCGGCCTTGTCGACCGTGGCCTGCACGGCCTTGACGTCGGCGGCGCCGGTCAGCTTCGCCAGCAGGCGGCTCAGGTACTGCGCTTCCAGGCCGGGATCGTTGGCGCGCACGGTCCACGCGGTCGATTCCTTCTGGGCGCCGGTGAGCACCTCTTCCGCGCCGCGGTGGCTGATGTAGATCTCGGTCGAACCGTCCGGCAGGCGCTCGAGGCGGGTGCGGAACTTGTCGCGCTCGCCGGTCGAGTAGGCGCGGTCGATCACCTTGCCCAGCGTGCGGCGCAGGAAGTCTTCCGGAATCTTGGAGCGGTCCTCGACCCAGTTGGTCTCCATCGTGCCGGTTTCCGGCGAGGCGGACACGATCTCGAAGCCCGCATCTTCCCAGAACTGGCGCAGCTGCGGCCAGAGTTGCTCGGGGGTCCGCTTGACGACCAGCCAGCGCTGGTCGCCGGCGCGCTCGATGCGCACCTCTTCAGTCTGCACGGGGCCGATGGGCTCGGCCGACGCCGCCATCGGCGCCGCGCCCAGGGCGGCGCCACGCGCCTGCTGGTAGCCGGACGCGGTGGCGACGCCACGGGCGTCAGGCACGGCGTAACGATTGTCTTTCTGCAGCTGGGTCAGGTCCGGCGGCACTTCAAGCGGTGCGGCCTTCTTGGCGTCACGGTAATCCACCTTGCCCGAACCGAAAATGGAGCAGCCAGCCAGGCTCAGGGCGAGCGCGCTCAGCGTCAGGACGCGGGCGGCGCCGGAAGCGCCGGCCAGGGTCGTTTTGTTGCGATTGGTCATATCGTTACGATTTCAGAATCTAGGTTCCCGAACCCTCGCGGGTTCAGGGCTGTGGAAGGACGCCGGCCTCAAGCAGCGCGGCGCGCACGGTGCCGTGGAACTGCCCGGACAGCGGCACCAGCGGCAGGCGCAGGCCGCGCGGGATCATGCCCATCTCGGCCAGCGCCCACTTGACCGGCACCGGATTCGGCTCGACAAACAGCTTCGAGTGCAGATCCAGCACGCGGTTGTTGATCTCGATCGCGCGCGCGGTGTCGCCAGCCATCGCGGCGGCGCACAACTCGTGCATCGCGCGCGGCGCGACGTTGGCGGTCACCGAAATATTGCCGGCACCACCGCAGAACATCAGCGCCATCGCGGTCGGGTCGTCGCCCGAATACACGGCGAAGGACTTGTCGACCATGCGCAGCAGTTCGATCCCGCGGCCGATATTGCCGGTCGCGTCCTTGATGCCGACGATGTTGTCGATCGGCGCCAGCCGCACGACCGTCTCGTTGCTCATGTCCGCCACCGTGCGGCCCGGTACGTTGTACAGGATCACCGGCAGGTCGACCGCCTCGGCGATCGTCCTGAAGTGCCGGTACATGCCCTCCTGGGTCGGGCGGTTGTAGTACGGGACCACCTGCAGCGTCGCGTCCGCGCCGACATCCTTCGCATGGCGGGTCAGCGCGATCGCTTCCGCGGTCGAATTGCCGCCGGTTCCGGCGATCACCGGAATACGGCCGGCCACATGCTCGACCGCCAGCTTCACCAGTTCGCCGTGCTCCTCGGGGTCGACGGTGGCCGACTCGCCCGTGGTGCCGACGATGACGATCGCATCGGTGCCCTCGGCAACGTGCCAGTCGATCAGCTTGCGCAAGCCCTCCCTGTCCAGGCTGCCATCTTCGAACATGGGAGTGACGAGTGCTACGATGCTGCCCTTAATCATAATCAATGGACTGTGCCGTCAAATAATAAAAAAGTGATTGTAGCGGATAGCCTAGTGTTATGGTTCATTCCAGGCCAGATAAATGGTCGAGTACGGCCTCGGTTTGCGGGAAGTCGGGCGCCGCGGCGCACAGCCGCTGCACCATCGCCGGCTTCGGCCGGGCGACCCGCCCGTCCTCGTAGGCCAGCACGCGCAAGCCGCCCGCGGCGGCAAGGTCGAGCAACTCGCCCGGCGCCAGCAGGAAGGCGGGGTTGGACGGCTTGCCGAAGGCCTCGTTCCCCACCGCGAAGGTCTCGTAGATCAGCAGCCCGTCCGGCGCCAGGCTCGCGGCCAGTTGCGCGAACAACGGACGGTGCAGGTAGTTGGTGACGACGATCGCGGCGAAGCGCCCCGCCTCGAACGGCCAGCGCGCGCCTTCGGCTTCCAGGTCGTGGCACAGCGTGGCGATGCCGGGCGCCTCGCACGACCTTAGGGCGTCGGCGTCGCGGTCGAGCGCCAGCACCGGATGGCCGAGCGCCGCGAACAGGCGCGCGTGGCGCCCGGCGCCGCAGGCCAGGTCCAGCACCTCGCCTTGCGCCACGAGCGGCGCGAACCGGCTCACCCAGGGCGATACGCGTTCCATCAGGTGTAGGAGATGCCCATCGCTTCGCGCACGTCGCGCATGGTTTCCTGCGCCAGCTTGCGCGCCTTGTCGCAGCCGTCGGCGACGATGGCGCGCACCAGTTGCGGATCGTCCAGGTATTGCTGGGCACGCTCGTGCATCGGCTCCTGCTCGGCCAGCACGCCGTCGATCACCGGTTGCTTGCACTCGATGCAGCCGATGCCGGCGCTGGTGCAGCCCTTGACCACCCAGTCCTTGGTCGATGCGTCCGAATATACCTCGTGCAACTGCCACACCGGGCAGCGCTTCGGGTCGCCGGCATCGGTGCGGCGCACGCGCGCCGGGTCGGTCGGCATCGTACGGATCTTCTTGATCACCGTGTCGCGGTCCTCGCGCAGGGTGATCGAGTTGCCGTAGCTCTTGCTCATCTTGCGCCCGTCCAGGCCGGGCAGGCGCGAGGCCTCGGTCAGCTTGGCCTGCGGCTCGACCAGGATGATCTTGCGGCTGCCTTCCAGATAGCCGAACAGGCGCTCACGGTCGATGTTCGACAGGCTGCCGGCGTCGTCGAGCATGGCGCGGGCCTGCTCCAGTGCCTCCTCGCGTCCATCCTGCTGGTAGGCGGTGCGCAGTTCCAGGTACAGCTTGGCGCGCTTGCTGCCGAGCTTCTTGACGGCATCCATCGCCTTTTCCTCGAAGCCCTTTTCCTTGCCGTAGATGTGATTGAAGCGGCGCGCGATCTCGCGCATCATCTCGATGTGCGGGATCTGGTCCTCGCCCACCGGCACCTGGCTGGCGCGGTAGATCAGCACGTCGGCCGCCTGCAGCAGCGGGTAGCCCAGGAAGCCGTAGGTGGCCAGGTCCTTGTTGCTGATGTTCTCGATCTGGTCCTTGTAGGTCGGCACGCGTTCGAGCCAGCCCAGCGGCGTGCACATCGACAGCAGCAGGTGCAGTTCGGCGTGCTCGGGCACCTTGGACTGGATGAAGATGGTCGCCTGGGCCGGGTCGATGCCGGCCGCCAGCCAGTCGATCACCATGTCCCAGGTGCTGCGCTCGACGATGCTCGGATCGTCGTAGTGCGTGGTGAGCGCATGCCAGTCGGCCACGAAGAACAGGCAGGGATGCTCGGACTGCATCCGGATCCAGTTTTTCAGGGCGCCATGGTAGTGGCCGAGGTGCATGGCGCCAGTCGGGCGCATGCCGGAGACGACACGGTCGGGATACATGATAGTTTTCTTAGATGAGTAATAGGGTCAGGGGCATGACGACCAGGTTCACCAGGAACTCGCCCACCTGCATCACCGGGACCACCCACAGGTAGAGCACCTTGAGGAAGATCAGCGCGAGCAGGATGAAGAAACCGTAAGGTTCGATGCGCGAGTACTGGTACGCGAGCCGGTTCGGCAGGATGCTGGTGACCACGCGGCCGCCGTCCAGCGGTGGCAGCGGGAACAGGTTGAACGCGAAAATCAGCAGGTTGACCCAGACGCCGGCCTGCGCCACCTTGTGCGGGAAGGTTTCGCCGACCTCGAAGAAGGCGAGCAGCAAGCCCAGCACGGCCCACATCACGGCCATCACCAGGTTGGCGCCGGGCCCGGCCAGTGCGACCCACGCCATGTCGCGCTTCGGGTTCTTCAGGCGGCCGAAGTCGATCGGCACCGGTTTGGCGTAGCCGAACGCGAATCCCGTCGTCAGGTACAGCACGACCGGAATGACGATGGTACCGAACAGGTCGATGTGCACCAGCGGATTGAGGCTCATCCGGCCTGCGGCGTAGGCGGTGGTATCACCAAAATGCTTTGCGGCATACGCGTGGGCAGCTTCGTGCAGGGTGATCGCGAAAATGATGGGCAGCGCGAAGACTGCGATGTTGCGTACGAGTTCATCCATAACGGGATTCTATCAGAGCCGGGCAGGCGCTAGCTCCGGCGGGTGGAAGGATGGCGGAAGAGTCAGAGGCCGAACAGGGCCGGGTCGCCCCTGCCCTCGCGCACCAGCACCGGCTGCGGGCCGGTCAGGTCGACCACGGTGGTCGGCTCGAGCGTGCCGGCGCCGCCGTCGATGACCAGCTCGATCTGCTTGCCCAGGCGCTCGCTCACCTCGTCCGGATCGGACAGCATGTACTCGTCGCCGGGTAGCTGGCAGGTGGTGCCGATCAGCGGCGCGCCCAACTCCTCCAGCAGCGCCAGGATGATGCGGTTTTCCGGCACGCGCAGGCCGATGGTCTTGCGCGATGGATGCGACAGGCGGCGCGGCACCTCGCGCGTCGCCTCCAGTATCAGGGTGTACGGCCCCGGCGTGCAGGCTTTCAGCAAGCGGTATTGTTGATTGTCCACCCGCGCATACTGCGCCAGTTCGGACAGGTCGCGGCACAGCAGGGTCAGGTGGTGTTTCTCGTCCACCCCGCGGATGCGGCGCAGCCGGTCCACCGCCGCCTTGTCGTCGAGCCGGCACACCAGCGCATACGCCGAATCGGTGGGCACGGCCAGGATCCCGCCGCCGGCGGCGATCTGGGCGGCCTGGCGGATCAGGCGCGGCTGCGGGTTGTCGGGGTGGACCTGGAAAGTCTGGCTCATGCGCTTCCTGTCCCGCTCAGCGCAGCGACTGCAGCGCCGCGATGCGCTGCTCCATCGGCGGGTGGGTCGAGAACAGCGCGCCCCAGCCGCTGCCCCCACCCGAGATGCCGGAGGCGGCCATGGACTGCGGCAAGGCGCCCGGTTCGATGCCGCCCAGGCGGGCCAGCGCGTGCTGCATCGGCAGCGGGCTGCCCAGCAGCTTGGCCGAACCGGCGTCGGCGCGGAATTCGCGCTGGCGCGAGAACCAGGCGACGATGATCGACGCCACCAGGCCGAACAGGATCTCGCAGATGAACACGGTGATCATGTAGCCGACGCCCGGACCGTCGTTGCCACTGCGCAGCAGCACCTTGTCGACGAAGTAGCCGACCACGCGCGCCAGGAACACGACGAAGGTGTTGACCACGCCCTGGATCAGGGTCAGCGTCACCATGTCGCCGTTGGCGATGTGGGCGACCTCGTGGCCGAGCACGGCCTCGACCTCGTCCTGGTTCATGTTCGCCAGCAGCCCGGTGGACACGGCGACCAGGGCCGAATTCTTGAACGCGCCGGTGGCGAAGGCGTTCGGCTCGCCGTCGTACACGGCGACCTCGGGCATGCCGATGCCGGCGCGTTCGGATAGGCGGCGCACGGTGTTGACCAGCCACAGCTCGGTGGAATTGGACGGCTGTTCGATCACGCGCGCGCGCGTGGACCACTTGGCCATCGGCTTGCTCAGCAGCAGCGAGATGAAGGAACCGGTGAAACCGACCACCAGCGAGAACACGGCCAGCGCGCCGACATTCAGGCCCTCGGCCGACACGACCCGCCCGACACCCAACAGGTTCATGACGAGGCTCAGGACCAGCACAACCGCAAGGTTGGTGGCGAGGAACAGGACGATGCGCTTCATGGATAGCCTCCCGGCCGGGATAGTGGTTAACAGGCTGCCAAGATAAGGGTGCCCTTCGGAAAATTCAAGGGCTCGGCCTTAGCGGAAGCTTAAATTTCCACCGGGGAAGCGACCGCTCGCCTAGAACCAGTCGTGCCAGACCGGCCTGAGCCCCGACGGCAGCGGCGGCAGCGCGGCGAACTCCACCCGCGATTCGCCCGGGGCGTGGAAGTCGGTGCCGCGCGAGGCCAGGAAGCCGTAGCGGCGCGCCAGCTCGGCGTAGGTCTGGTACTGGTCCGGGGTGTGGCTGCCGGTGACCACTTCGATCGCGTTGCCGCCGAGCTGGCGGAACTCGTCGAACAGCGCGCCCTGGGCGGTGTCACTGAAGCGGTAGCGGCCCGGGTGGGCGATCACGGCGATGCCGCCGGCGCTGCGGATCCAGCCCATCGCCTGCTCCAGGTTCGCCCAGCGATGCGGCACGTAGCCCGGCTTGCCCTCGGTGAGGTATTTGCGGAACACTTCGGCGGTGGAATCGCAGGCGCCGATTTCGACCAGGTAGCGGGCGAAGTGGGTGCGCGACATGAGGTCCGGATTGCCGACGTACTTGAGCGCGCCTTCGTAGGCGCCGGGGATGCCCGCCTGCGCCAGCTGGGCGGCGATTTCGCGTCCGCGCGCGTCGCGGCCGCCGCGCGTGGCCTCGAGCCCGGCCACGAGCACCGGGTCATCCTCGTCGATCTGCAGGCCGACCACGTGCACCGTCTCGCCCGCCCAGGTGACCGAGATCTCGACGCCGGCGACGAAATGCATGCCCAGCTCGCGCGCGGCGGCGCGGGCCGCCTTGATGCCGCCGACCTCGTCATGGTCGGTCAGCGCCCAGGCGTCGACGCCGTCCTTGCGCGCGTAGGCGGCGACGGCCGCGGGCGCGAGCACGCCGTCGGAAACGTTCGAATGGCAATGAAGATCGACTTTCAGCATGGGGGAACACGGCTCCGTTGTATGCGTATCGCCCCCGCATTGTACGCCGCAATCGCCAAAGCTACCGGCAGCGAGCCGGTTTCGCCCCGGCTAGCCGCCCTGCAGCATCGAGCGGATCGTCGCTTCCTTGGCCAGCACGAAATCATGCCCGGCCAGCACCTGGTTGGTGGCCGGTTGGATCACCTTCAGGTTGACGAACACGGTGTCGCGCGTCTCGGCGTAGGAGCCGACGACGACCGCCTGGGCGTTGTGCGCGTGCGCGACCTCGCCGATCTCGCGCGTGAGCATGAGTTCGCCCTGGTCGCGCTTGAGGTAGACGTTGTTGCGCAGCTTCATCTCGATCATGCGCAGGCCACCTTGCGCCAGGCGGGTCGAGACCTGCTCGGACACCAGGCGGCCCAGGGTCGAGCTGTAGTCGAGCGAATCGATGTTGACCACGGTGGCCATGATGACGGTCTTGTCTTCCGCCAGCTTGCCGTGCAGTTGCGCCAGCAGGACGTCCGCCGCGCGGTAGTTGGCCGCCACGAAGGCGTTGGCCGAGACAGAGGAATAGTCGGGCAGCCGCGGCGGCGGCGCCGAGGCGCAGGCCGACAGCAGCAGCGGCAGGGCCAGCAGCAGCGCGCCCTTCCTGGACGGGGCCATCACACGCCTCCCTTCACGGCGAAGGTGCGGGTCGGCTGGGCGCGCGGCGGCGGCGGCTCCAGGTAGAGCGCGCGGTCGCTGTCGGTGGTGTAGTACACCGAGGTGTGGCGCGCGTAATAGCGCTGGTCGTCCGAGACCGAGACGGTGACGATGATCTCGGTGGCCGGCGTGGCGCCCGAGGCGAAACCGGAGCGGAACCAGCCGTAGGCGTCGTCGGCGAAGATGGCTGCGGTGAGCAGCCCGGCGGACGTCGGATGCACTTCCGCGATCGCCCACAGGCCGGTGGCCAGCGCGCTGCGCTCGCCGCTGAACACGTATTGGGGACGCGAGGCGGTGAACGGCACCACCTGGGTCTCGATCTCCACCTTGAACGGTACGTCAGGGCTGGGCGAGACGGTGAAGCCGCCCTGCACCAGGGAGGTCGTCAATTGCGTGGCCACCGCGTGGCTGAACGCGGTGCGCTGCAGCGGCTGGACGTACATCGGGCCACGCGGCGCGCCACCCAGCGCCTGCGCGAGCTGGCGCTGCAGGTGGGCGGAGATGGCCGTCCAGTGCGCGGCCGCCTGCAGCTTGGGCTGCTCCATGCGCGGCATGTTCGTGGCCACCGGGGCCGGGCTGTGGGGGACCGCGCATCCACCCATGAGCAGGGCGCCAAGAATAGCCGTTCCGGCTCGAATACCCATCGTGTCTTCCTGTTTCCGATTAACGCACGCCCTGGCGTGCACCTCGGGACTGTAGCACAGCCATTTCCCACAGGCAATTTAACAGCAAGGCAAGTGATGGGGCTTCGCAACGCCCGCATGAACGGATCAGTGCTCCCCTGGCGTTCACAGGTCCCAACCCCCGTCGCTCCCGCGCAGGCGGGAGCCTATGCCGATGAGCCATAGCCGGACGTGCCGGCACGATCCACCCACGCTCTCACACCGCAGCCTCGGCGCCCGGTACAGGCTGAGTGGAGAGTTCAGGTACCGCTTTGCCTAGCCGTGAGGTCAAGAGCTCCGGAGCCGCATCTCTTGGCCCTGCGACTACGGAAACGAGTACGGATATTCTTTACTCAGCATAGGTTCCCGCTTTTCGCGGGAACGACATCTGCTGACTTAGCGAATAAATATCCCGGACGCCAGTGCGCTTTCGCGGGAACGACTATGCCAGGAACTCCTCGACCATCCGCGCCAGCAGCTCCGGCTGGTCGTGGTGCAGCATGTGGCCGGCGCCGGGCATCATGCGCGCGTCGACCCTGGCCAGGTGCGTCATGCGGCGGTCGATCTCGGCGCGCGCCTGCTCCTTCGGCCCCATCCAGCGCCACATCTCCGTCTCCTCGGCCTCCACCCACAGCACCGGGGCCGTGATCGCGCGCCAGCAGGCCAGCACCTCGTCCACGTGGTACAGCAGCGGGCCGGTCATCTTGTGCGCCGGATCGCCCAGGATCTTCCACTCTCCCGCCTCGTCCTGCGCGGCCCAGTGGCCCGCCAGGAAGGCCGCGCGCCCGGCCGGCAGGCGCGGGTTGGTCTTTTGCAGGCGGGCCGCCACCTCTTCCAGGCTGGCGTAGCCGCGCATCGTCGGCGGCTCGCGCAGTTCGTCGAGCCACTTGGCGAAGCGCTTCGGCGCCTGCTCCGGCGTGGTGGCCGGCAGGCCGAAGCCCTCCAGGTTGATCAGGCGGGCGACACGGGCCGGACGCACGCCCGCGTACAGGCTGGCGATGTTGCCGCCCATGCTGTGGCCCAGCAGGTTGATCGCCTCGCCGGGCGCGTAACGGTCGAGGATGACCTCGAGGTCGGCCAGGTAGTCGGGGAACCAGTAGGTGTCGGCGCCGCTGCGCTCGGTCAGGCCGAAGCCGCGCCAGTCGGGCGCGATCACGTGCCAGTTCCCCTCCAGCGCATCGACGACGAACTGGAACGAGGCTGCCACGTCCATCCAGCCGTGCAGCATGAAGATCTTGGGCGCGCCTTCCTCTCCCCAGTGGCGCACGTGGGTGCGCAGGCCGCGCACGTTGATGAATTCGGATCGGGACGGTTTCATGGTGGATTCGCAATCAAAAAAAGAACGACCGTTCGTAGCAATTCTCCGATTATATGCCGACCGTTGAAATCGCGCGCGGCGACCCCATTTGCCGCTGACCGGACGATGGCGGACGCGAGGGCGTAAAATAGCGCCATTTCAACCCTTCCGCGAGCACATCCATGGCGATTTACCAGTTGGGCGAGCACGCCCCCGAGATCGACGCGTCGGCATTCGTGGCCGAGACGGCCAACCTGGTCGGCAAGGTGACCGTCGAGGCCAACGCCTCGGTCTGGTTCGGCGTGACGATCCGCGGCGACAATGAGCGCATCACGATCGGTGAGAACAGCAACGTGCAGGAAGGCACGGTGATGCACACGGATATGGGCTTTCCGCTGACGATCGGCAAGAACGTGACGGTTGGCCACCAGGCGATGCTGCATGGCTGCACGGTGGGCGACGGTTCGCTGATCGGCATCCAGGCCGTGGTGCTGAACGGCGCGAAGATCGGCAAGGGCTGCCTGGTGGGCGCCGGCGCCCTGGTCACCGAGGGCAAGGAATTCCCGGACCATTCGCTGATCCTGGGCGCGCCGGCCAAGGTGGTGCGCACGCTTACACAAGAAGACCTGCTGCGCCTTGAAGGCAGCGCCGCCAGCTACGTGGCGCGCGGCCGGATGTTCAAGACGCAGCTCAAGCAAATCGGATAGACAATGACGACAGTAGAAACCAGGGACACCCTGCAAAAATTCATCTTCGACAACGCCGCGGTGCGCGGCGAACTGGTCGAGATTTCCGACACCTGGCGCGAGATCCAGGCCCGCCACGGCTACCCGAAGGCGGTGCGCGCGGTGCTGGGCGAAATGGTGGCGGCCAGCGCCCTGCTGTCGGCCAACCTCAAGTTCAACGGTTCGATCGTGATGCAGATCCACGGCGACGGCCCGGTGCGCCTGCTGGTGGTCGAGTGCGACGCCCAGTTGCGCATCCGCGCCACCGCCAAGCTGGCGGGCGACGCCGAGGTGGCGGAGGACGCCGGCCTGACCGCCCTGCTCAATGCGCACGGGCGCGGCCGCTTTGTGATCACGCTCGACCCGCTGGAAAAGCTGCCCGGCCAGCAGCCCTACCAGGGCGTGGTGCCGCTGGACGGCGAGGACATGGCGACCGTGCTCGAGAACTACATGCTGCGTTCGGAACAGATGGACACCAAGCTGTGGCTGGCCGCGGACGACAAGGTCTCGCGCGGGCTGCTGCTGCAAAAGCTGCCACGCCACACGGCCAGCGGCGAAGGCCAGGTGCGCCAGGGCAGCGAGGAAGACGACTTGGAGACCTGGAACCGCGCGGTCATGCTCGGCAACACGCTGAAGCAGGAGGAACTGCTCTCGACCGACATCCAGACCCTGCTCAAGCGCCTGTTCTGGGAAGAGACGATCCGCGTGTTCGACCCGGCCCACCCGCAGTTCCACTGCAGCTGCACACGCGAGAAGGTCGGCAACATGCTGCGCGTGCTGGGCAGGGAGGAAGTCGAGGACGCGCTGGCCGAGCTTGGCGAACTGGGCATCAACTGCGATTTCTGCGGCAAGCACTACGCCTTCGACAAGGTGGACTGCGCCCAACTGTTCGCGGGCGAGACGGTGGCCGACGCGGTCACGCCGCCGAGCGGCACCACGCACTGACAGTAGGGCCTTCCGCCCGTCGTTCCCGCGACTCCTCTGCGGCGCCGCGGGAACCCGTGCCGGGCCATTCCTGGCCGGCTGAGCGGCTTCGGAGCTCTTGTATGGGTTCGCGCGGGAACGACGAGCGCCGCGAAAACTCGACGGCCGCAGCGGCCGGGACGCGGCAGCAGTCCGCCACGGTTTTGATCGCAGTGCTAAGCTCATGGATTCGTACCTGCCCTCCCCGGCCAGTCGCCGGGGCGGCTTGTGAACCACGATAGGAGCTTCCATGCACATCGATATTGGCATCAGCACCGAAGACCGCGCACAAATCGTCGACTCGCTCTCGCATGTCCTGGCCGACAGCTACATGCTCTACCTGAAGACCCACAACTTCCACTGGAACGTGACCGGTCCGATGTTCCAGACCCTGCACACGATGTTCCAGGAGCAGTACACCGAACTGTGGAACGCGCTTGACGACATCGCCGAACGCATCCGCGCCCTGGGCCACTTCGCCCCGGGCACCTACCAGCGCTACGCCCAGCTTTCCTCGATCCAGGAGGAGCCGGACGTCCCCTCCGCACAGGAGATGATCCGCCAACTGGTCGAAGGCCAGGAAGCCGTGGCCCGCACCGCGCGCGCCGCCTTCAAGGTGGCCAACGACGCGAATGACCAGCCGACGGCCGGCATGCTCGCCACGCGCATGGAAATCCACGAAAAGAACGCATGGATGCTGCGCGCCTTCCTCGAGAACGGCGCCGGCGCGACCCAGGGCGAAGCCTCGTCCTGACGCCCCCCTTGGCCGGCCGCGCCGGCCGGCCCTCCCGCCCAGGATGCAAACGGATACAACCGGGCGGCGCTTTCTCGTGCAAAATTTCCGTTCGAACAATCTGAACGGATCATCATGCGAAATCCTGCCCTCTCATCCTGGCTGTGCGTCCTGGGCGCGGCGTTCTCGCTACAGGCGGGCGCGGCCGTGCATGACGTCGACGTCGGCGTCGAACTGCCCCGCTTCTCGCTGCTCAAGGAAGGCACGCACCGCTACCTGCGCTACGTGAAGTCCGGCGAGGCGAACACCCCGATGGACATCTGGACGCGCGAAGTGCGCTTCGAGGAGCGCGACGGCAAACGGCTGCTGCGCATCCGCCAGCGCTGGGACGGCTCGGGCCCGTCACCGAGTCTGCGCCTGCTCGATTCCTGGTTCGAGGTCGGCAGCTTCCGCCCCCTCACGCACGAGCGCATCAGCGAGAAGGACGGCAAGCGGGTGGTCGAGGGCTTCGCGTTCGCGCCCGACCGGATCACCGGCCTGAAGGACCTGGCCGGGAACACGCAGAAGGACATGTCGGTCGCATCCGCCGAGCCGACCTACAACTTCGAGACGGACATGGAATTCCTTCAGGCCCTGCCGCTGGCCGAGGGATACGTGGCGCGGATCAACTTCTACCATCCGGGCGGGCCGAGCGCGCCGCAGCGCTATACGTTCAAGGTGGCAGGCTCCGAGACCATCGCCGGCCCCGGCGGCCCGATCGAATGCTGGCTGGTGACGACCGACTACAACCGGCCGGGCAGCGTGTCGAAGTTCTGGTTCGCGAAGGGCAGCCAGGTGCTGGTGCGCCAGGAAAGCGCGCTGCGCGACAAGGTGCTGGTGAAGGCGCTGATCGAGTAGGGTGGCACTTGTGCCCACCGTTCGTCTCCATTGGCCAAAGCCGGTGGGCACAAGTGTGTTTAGCACAGGGACATAGGTAACACCTGGCTAGGGACATAGGTAACACATACGCCACTATTCTAGCCGGGGTTCCGCAGGTCGATAGTT
>FWWL01001530.1_pt1 | contig 54203 bp, 54 predicted proteins | sample 2228331 | NCBI WGS metagenome assembly FWWL01 (sample SAMEA103939775, study PRJEB20133) | metagenome | reverse complement strand
AACTATCGACCTGCGGAACCCCGGCTAGAATAGTGGCGTATGTGTTACCTATGTCCCTAGCCAGGTGTTACCTATGTCCCTGTGCTAAACACTCTTGAGCCCACCGGGCGGTCGTGTGATAAGCCCGGCGGCTGACACTGCTGTCAGGAACAATTTCCAGGAGGTAGGGTGGGCTCTTGAGCCCACGCGTGTGACGGAGAAAACCGGGGACTCAACAGCCTCGGCGGCGCTGCCAAGGCTGGTCAATCACCCGTCTCGCCGATCCAGTTGATACGGCCGTGGCAGCCTTCATCCAACTGCCTGACCAGAAGCATTGCATCCTGCTCGGGCAGGGAGAAGTCGAAATGCACGCTCTCGCCGTGCCGCACCTCGCGCAGCGTCGCGCCAGCATTGTCCAGAGCGCGCCGGACGAGGCCTTCCAGCGCGTACGGCACTTCGCAGCGCAAGGCGCGCTGCCGGACGATCGGCACCTTGTGCGCCTTCAGCAGCGCCTGGGCGACGCTGTCCGTGTAAGCGCGCACCAGCCCACCGGCGCCGAGCTTGACGCCGCCGAAGTAGCGCACGACGGTGGCCAGCACGCCCTCCAGGTCCTGGTGGCGCAGCACGTCGAGCATCGGCCTGCCCGCAGTGCCGCTCGGCTCGCCGTCATCCACCGCCGCCGACTGCCCGCCCGCCAGCAAGGCCCAGCACACATGCGCCGCGCCCGGATGCTCCGCCCGCAGCGAGGCCACCACCGCTTGCGCCGCCGCGCGGTCGGTCATCGGCTCGACACGCGCGATGAAGCGGCTCTTCTTGATCACCAGTTCGGCATGGACGATATCGGCAAGGGTGTGAGGCATGTCAGTGTCGAAGTCCCAAAACAAAAACGCCAACCCGAAGGTTGGCGTTTTCGTTGAATCTTTGGTAGGCCGTGCGGGATTCGAACCTGCGACCAACGGATTAAAAGTCCGCTGCTCTACCAGCTGAGCTAACGACCCGAAGAGCTCGCTATTATAGCCAGACTCGATGCCCGGCGCCAGCCCTATGTGCACTCCTGCAACAAATTCCTGGTTCGGCGCTTCAGCGCAAACCCTTCAGCGCGCCCATCTTGCCGCTCTTGCTCTTGCTGATCACGGACAGCTTCCCGTCCGATTCCATGACGACGGCGGCGACCTCCTCCAGGTCGCCGATGCCCTGTTTGCGCACCGTGCTGATCAGTTCGTCGTGGGTGATCCGCACTTTCGTCATGGCTTTGTCGCGAATCTCCCCATCGCAATAGAGGATGGTCGGTTCGGTCGTGATGATGCGCTTGAGGCCGCTGCTGCGGCGGCTGAGCCAGGTAATAATGAACTGCAGCAGGACGAGCAGGCCGAGCGCGACCGCGCCTTCGATGAAGCTGACGTCGCGATTGACCAGGATGGCCGACAGGGTGGAGCCGAGCGCGATCGTGACGACGAAGTCAAAGGAATTGAGCTTCGATAGCGTGCGGTTCCCGCTGGCGCGCAGGAACACGATAAGAACGATATAAATCAGGACGCCGATCCAGAGCACATCGAACACGTCCTCCCAACTGTCGAGAAACATCGTCTTCTCCTTGGTTTGTTGTTGGTTCCGGAATCAACCGTCCGACTCTTCCGCCTTTTCGTGTCGCATCTCCCGGTTGAGGAAGAAGTTGAGCATGGTTCGAATGACGGCGATGGCGGCCAGCTTGCCGATCTGCTCCCAGGTCGGCGCGATCGAGGTGGACAGGACGTCGGCGGCGAGCTGCATCTCCAGTGCGAGCGTGAGATAGCGCGCCAGCTTGAGCCGGATCTTGATGAAGCCTTTGTCCCTTTCTTTCAGCATGTGCCGTGCCAGCCCATAGATGGTCAGGGCGATACCGATGGCGATAACGACCGCGCCGAGCGTTTCTATCAGCAGGCGCAGCCAGTGGACCCCTTGCAGGATCGTATCTTGAATATGTTCGAACACGTGGTGTGGATGCGCGCGGCGCCCGTAGGACGCCAACCCGGCAGGCTGGAAATTGTGATCACTTTAGCATCGCCGCAAAGGGCGGCGGCTTACGATACGGCTGGGAAACCCCAAGAATGGCAGCCGAGATTGGCTGCCGCGGCGCGCCGCGGCGTGACGTGAGACAGGAGCAGGGAGGTACGACCGAAAACACAAAAGGCGCCACGATCGCTCGTCGACGCCCTTATTTGGTTTTTGCGAAATCTTGGTAGGCCGTGCGGGATTCGAACCTGCGACCAACGGATTAAAAGTCCGCTGCTCTACCAGCTGAGCTAACGACCCAAGGAAGGCCGAGATTATAGCGGGACTGGGACGTTTTACCAATAGAAGATCCTGGGGCCGCGAGCAGGACGGCGGCCGCCACGGGCCCAATGTGGTACGGCACCAATCTCGCCGCGCAAAACAAAAACGCCAACCCGAAGGTTGGCGTTCTTGCTGAATCTTTGGTAGGCCGTGCGGGATTCGAACCTGCGACCAACGGATTAAAAGTCCGCTGCTCTACCAGCTGAGCTAACGACCCGAAGAAGGCAGCATTATAGCGGCAGCTTATGCATTGCGCCAGTAGTTTCTGCACATCAAAAAATAATCAGGACAGCGCCGCCGTCACCTTCAGCACTTCCTCCGCCGTCGTGACGCCCTCGGCCACCTTTATCGCGCCCGCGATCCGCAGGGGCTTCATGCCGTCCTGCGTGCTCTGCTGGCGCAGCGCGTGCATATCGGCCGAGTCGCCGATCAGGCGCGAGAACTCCTCCGTCACCGTCAGCAGCTCATAGATGCCGGTGCGCCCCCGGTAGCCGGTCTGCCGGCACTCCGGACAACCGATCGGCCGGTACACGGTGGCCGGCTTCGGGAGCTTCCAGGCCCCGCCGATGCTTTCCCACAGTTCGTCGGACACTTCCCCGTCCGGCGCCTTGCAGTCCGGGCACAAGGTACGCACCAGGCGCTGCGCCATCACGCCGATCAGGGTCGCTTCCAGCAGGTAGTCCGGCACGCCCAGTTCCAGCAGGCGCATCACGGCGGAGGGTGCGTCGTTCGTGTGCAGGGTCGAGAGCACGAGGTGGCCGGTCAGCGCCGCCTGGATCGCCATCTCGGCGGTGGCCAGGTCGCGGATCTCGCCGACCATGATGATGTCCGGGTCCTGGCGCATCAGCGCGCGCACGCCGTCGGCGAAGGACAGGTCGATTCCGGGTTGCACCTGCATCTGGTTGAACGAGGCTTCCACCATCTCGATCGGGTCTTCCACGGTGCACACGTTGACCTCGCTGGTCGCCAGCGCCTTGAGCGTGGTGTACAGCGTCGTCGTCTTGCCCGAACCGGTCGGCCCGGTCACGAGGATGATGCCGTTCGGGCGCGTGGTCAGCGCATCCCAGCGGCTGGCGTCGTCCGGCGGGAAGCCCAGTTCGGGCAGGGTCTTGACCACGACTTCCGGGTCGAAGATACGCATCACCAGCTTTTCGCCGAAGGCCGTGGGCATCGTCGAGAGCCGCAATTCCACTTCCTGCCCGCCATTGGTGCGCGTCTTCACGCGGCCATCCTGCGGGCGGCGCTTCTCGATCACGTCCATCCGGCCCAGCAGCTTGATTCGGGCGGTCATCGCCAGCATCACGGCGGCCGGCACCTGGTACACCTGGTGCAGCACACCGTCGATGCGGAAGCGGATCACGGCCACGTCGCGCTTGGGTTCGAGGTGGATGTCCGAGGCGCGCTGCTCGAAGGCGTAGCTCCACAGCCAGTCCACGATGTTGACGATGTGCTGGTCGTTGGCGTCGAACTGCTTGTTGGCCTTGCCCAGTTCGACCAGTTGCTCGAAGTTGTTACGCAGCGCGAGGTCCTGGCCGCTGGCGCGGTTCGCGTCCCGGATCGATTTGGCCAGGCTGAAGAACTGCGAGATGTACTGCGCGATGTCGAGCGGATTGGCCAGCACCAGCTCGACCTTGCGGCGCGAGACCTTGGCGATCTCGCCCTCCCATTCCGTGACGAAGGGATCGGCGGTCGCCACCACGACGCTCGTGGACGTCATCTCCACCGGCAAGATATTGAAGCGCGCGGCGTAGCCGGCCGACATCACGTCCGCCACCTTGGTGAAATCGATCTTGAGCGGGTCGATGCGGATGAAGGGCAGGCCGACCTTGGCGGCGCACCACTCGGTCAGCACGTCCAGGGTCAGCAGCCGGTGCGGCGGCAGGGCCGAGACCAGCTTGCATTGCGCCACGGCGGTGAGCGGATGCATCGAACCGGCCGCGATCTTCAGGATTGATTGCGCCTGGTTGAAGTGCGCCTTGACGGCGTCCTTGGCCACGATGCCGTCGGCCAGCAGCCAGGAAAAGATGGACTGCAGGTCGAGCTTGCGCAGGCGCGCCGGCTTGGCTTGCGTCGCGGTCGATGGTGCGGGATTGGTGCTCACGTTTCCTCCGTCCGGCGCGGCTGGTGGCTCACTCGGCCGCTTCGATGCCCTTGACCCAGGACCTGGCGGGCAGCTTGGTGGCGGCCACGATCCGCGCCGCGCGCTCCTTGAGGCGGGCCGAATCGAGATCGGGCCGGGTCTTGAAGCACAGTGCGACCACGTTCCCGTCATGCACCTCCGGCAGGCAGATCACATGCTCGAACGCGAACTTCATGGCCTTGATGTTCTTGGCGAAGCTGGGGTGGTCGCCAAACAGGTTGACCGTCATGACCCCGTGCGGCGCCAGGCAGTCGTTGCAGGCGCGGTAGAACTCGGGGGTGTCGAGCACCGGGCCGCGCGCCGTGGCGTCGTACAGGTCGCACTGCAGCGCGTCGAAGACGCCGTGGTTGGCCGGGTCCTCGACGAAGTCGAGCGCGTCCATCTCCAGCACGCGAAGGCGTTCGTCCTCCGGCGGCAGCTTGAACATGCTGTTGCAGATCGCGATGACCGAGGCGTTCAGTTCGACCGCGGTGACGCTCGCCTCGGGGAACTGGCGGTAGCAGAACTTGGTGAGCGTGGCCGCGCCCAGGCCCAGCTGGGCGATCGCGCGCGGCGCATCGACGAACAGCATCCAGGCCATCATCTGCTGGGCGTATTCGAGTTCCGGCCAGTCGGGTTTGCGGATGCGCATCGCGCCCTGCACCCACTCCGTGCCGAAGTGCAGGTAGCGCACGCCATCCTGCTCGGACAGCGTGACGGGGGCGAACTTGGGCTTGCGCGAGGGACGGCGCGACGATTCGGCCTGTTCGATGGATTTGCGTTTGATGAGCATAGGGCAGCGGGATAGGAATCGCCCTATTATCGGTGGACGGGTTCCCGCAGCGCAAGCAATATGAGGGGCCGACGCGGGGAAGGGGGGAGTCCCCCGCGCCGGAGACAACTGGTGATGACTATCTGATCAGTACTGTTCCGGTTCGACCGACACGCGCAGGCGCACGCGGTTTCCCGGGTCGCGGTTCATGAACGAGGTGAAGGTCTGGCCGCGGTATTCGTAGGTCACGTCATAGCCCATCGTGCGGGTCTCGATGCCTTCCACCGTGCGGCACTGGCGCACGGCCTGCTCCTGCACGTAGTTGCCGGTGGCGCGGCCATCGTTCTCGACACGGTCGCCGATCATCGCGCCGGCGATCGCGCCGGCCGCCGCCGCCGCCACCTTGCCATTGCCGCCGCCGACCTGGCTGCCTAGCAGGGCGCCTGCGATGCCGCCGACGATAGAGCCGCCAGCACCACGTTGCTGCTGCACCGGCACCTGCACGTATTCGGTGCGGCACTCCTCGCGTGGCACGCGGATCTGCTCGACGCGGGGCTGCACCCGCATCACGTGCGCGGTGTCGGTGAAGTCTCCTACCTGCGCCTGTGCCAGCGGTGCCAGCGGCAGTGCGGCCACGCCCAGGGCGGAAATGATCAGTTTGGCTTGCAGTCTCATGGTATCCCTCGTCGGTGATGCTGTTCTGGTGTCGGTATCTGCTGACACGGTTGTATGTTAATCCCGGTTTTCGAGGTTAATTGATCTGCGTGGCAACAAAATGTAACAGCCGAGCAAGCTCTGGCGTAGTGTCGAGTGAATAAGAATGCAGGGAAATGGACGCTTTTCGCGGGGATTTCGTTCACCAATTATTACAAATAGGGGGAGGGAGATCACATTCGGGTTGCTTCGGTTATCACAAAACGTTACCCTTACACAAATCAGGGTTTATTGGCGCGTGGAAACCACAATCAGGAGAACAGCGGCGGCCGCCGAGCGTCGCGCAGGCGGCGCCTTGGGCGTATCCAGAACAAGCAGGTCAACTTGAGGGAAAAATGAGTTTGTTGATGACAGTGCCGCCGAACCTCGTGCAGTCCATCCGGGCCTATCGCGTGCCGGACCTGCAGGAAGAGGCAGCGCGCCTGGGGCACCACTTCCTGTACGCCCACTGTGCCAACGCCCTCACCAAGCAGCAGGTTTGCTCCCGCATCGGCGAGAATTTCTACTTCCCCAGACCGTGCAGCAAGAATTTTGATGCGCTGCGCAAATGCCTGACCGAGACCATCCATGAAGCCGGACCGCAGCCCGGCTTCCTCGTGGTACTGGAACAGCTGCCGAACGTGCAGAAGTTCGACAAGGAAGCGCGCGAGAGCCTGCTCGACGTATTCCGTGACGCCGCCGAGTACTGGGCCGAGAAAAAAGTGCCGTTCCGGGTCTTCTATTCCTTCGAGTTCGACCCGGATCGCTTGCTGTGAGAGGGCGGGCCGCGTCTAGCGTGCCGCCATCTTGCCCATGCTGCCGGCTTCCATCAACTGGCCGTAGTAGCGGGCGTACAGGACCGGGTCGCCGTTGACGCGGGCTTCCTTGCCGACGACAAAGATCCTGGCTCCTTTTTTCGCGATCGAGGTGTTGGTGCGGGTCGCGTCACCCAGGTCGACGACCAGCGTATTCCCCTGCTTGTTCCTGATCTTCACCAGGCGGTGCTTCACAGGCACGCCCTTGAACTGGATGTCGCGCACGTCAACCACTTCGCCAAAGACGGCCCTGCGGCCCTTCATGGCTTCGGTGGTGGCGCCGGCCTTGCCCGCTTGAGGCGCGGTCTGGGCTTGTGCGATGGTAGGGACTGTGAAAGCGAGTCCGGCTGCGGCAGTGAGACAGGTCAGGTATTTTTTCATAATGGTTCTCCTTTGAGTGCTTATTCCGGGTGGCGCGGTCGGTCAGATGTCAAACCAACCGGTGTCGCCCACGTCGTCGTAGCCGGTCCAGTAGTTTTCGGAATCGCCGTACCAGCCATCCCAAACGCCGTCATCGGTTTCCCACATGAAATCCTGGTCGTAGTAACCATAGTCGTCCATGCCCCAATTGTCCGAGCCCCAGACTCCGGTGTCGAACGTGTTCCAGTATTGTGCCTGCGCCGCGAGTGGAGAAAGCCCAGCGGCGAGCGCGATGAGCAGCCCTGCCTTCGTGAGTGTTTTCTTCATTACTGCCTCCTTGTTTCGTTCGTGGACGCGCACCTTGTTGCGAAATGCGCAAGAGCCAGTTTGACAATTATCAAAAAGGAATGACCAGTATCGGCGCCCTCCGATTCACGGGTTTGATCTGGATCAAAGGTGCGTGGTTGACGGGTTCATCGCCGGTGATCCGGGCGGCGCGAGGAACAATCAAGGGAGGCCAAGGGGCAAGCTTTGCCCGGCTTGCGATACGGTACAATGCGCCCTATGAAAAACATCGTGATCCTCATATCTGGCCGTGGCAGCAACATGGAGGCGGTCGTACGCGCGGCCGAGACCGAGGCCTGGCCGGCCCGCATCGCGGCGGTCATCAGCAACAAGCCCGAGGCGAAGGGGCTGGCGTTCGCGCAGGCCCGCGGCATCCCGACCGCCGTGGTGCCGAACAAGGAGTTCGCCACCCGCGCCGAGTTCGACGCGGCCCTGCGGGAGGTGATCGACCGTTTCGCGCCCGACCTGGTCGTGCTCGCCGGCTTCATGCGCATCCTCACCGCGCCCTTCGTCGAGCACTACGAGGGACGCATGCTCAACATCCATCCGTCCCTGCTGCCGCTGTTCCCCGGCCTGGGCACCCACCAGCAGGCGATCGACGCCGGCGTCGCCGAACACGGCGCGACCGTCCACTTCGTGACCGCTGAACTGGACCACGGTCCGGTGGTGGCGCAGGCGCGCGTTCCCGTGCTGCCCGGCGACACCGAGGACAGCCTGTCCGCGCGCGTGCTGGTCGAGGAACACAAGCTCTATCCCTACGCGGTACGCCTGTTCGTCGAGGACAGGCTCGAGATCGTCAACGGCGAGGTCGTCATCCGCGATGCCGCGCTCGCCGAACCCACAAGCATCTAAACAAGGAATTACATGAGATTGCCACCAGCAATACTCGGCAATGCTGAAGAGGTATTGCGCGAGGTCTTGCGCTTTACCGCCCCGGCCGACGTCACCCTGTCGCGCTACTTCAAGGATCATCCCCGCCTGGGCGGCCGCGAACGCGGCGTCATCGCCGAATGCGTGTACGCCGTCCTGCGCAACAAGACCTTCTTCACCGATTTCGGCGGCGCGGGCAATGCCCCGACCATGCGCCGCCTGGTCCTGCTCGGCATGGCCGAGACGGTCGGCGTGGACGCCCTGGGCGGCGTGACCGAGGAGGAAGCCGCGATGCTCGCGCGCGTCAAGGACATCGACCGCAGCCTGCTCTCGCCGCTGATGCGCACGAACCTGCCCCAGTGGCTGTACGACAAGCTGGTGGAGCAGTTCGGCGAGGAAGAAGCGCAGCAACTCGCCTCCGTCCTCAACACCCCGGCGCCGCTGGACCTGCGCGTCAATTCGCTCAAGGCCAACCGCGACGAGGTGGTGGCAAAGCTGGCCGAAGCGCCGATCAAGGCCGAGCCGACGCCATTCGCCCCGCTGGGCTTGCGCGTGCTCAAGAAGCCCGCGCTGCAGAACCTGCCGCTGTTCAAGGAAGGCGCGATCGAGGTGCAGGACGAAGGCAGCCAGGTGCTGGCCCAGATCCTGGGCGCGCGCCGCGGCGAGATGGTGGTGGACTTCTGCGCCGGCGCCGGCGGCAAGACGCTGGCGCTGGGCGCGATCATGCGCAGCACCGGCCGCCTGTACGCCTTCGACGTGTCGGAGAAGCGCCTGACCAAGCTCAAGCCGCGCCTGGCCCGCAGCGGCCTGTCGAACGTGCATCCGGTCGTCATCGCCCACGAGCGCGACGCCAAGGTCAAGCGCCTGGCCGGCAAGATCGACCGCGTGCTGGTCGACGCGCCGTGCAGCGGCCTGGGCACGCTGCGCCGCAACCCCGACGTCAAGTGGCGCCAGAAGCCGGACGCCGTGACCGAGATGCAGGAAAAGCAGGCATCGATCCTGGACGCGGCATCGCGCCTGCCGAAATTCGGCGGGCGCCTGGTGTACGCCACCTGCAGCCTGCTGCGCGAGGAAAACGAAGAGATCGTCGAACAGTTCCTGGCGACCCACCCCGACTACGCGCTGGTGCCGATGAGCCAGGTCCTGGCCGAGCAGAAGATCCCGCTCGAGATGGACCGCTACCTCAAGATGCTGCCGCACAAGCACCAGACCGACGGCTTCTTCGCCGCGGTGCTGGAGCGTAGGCAGGCGGCCAAGCCGGTCGCGGAACCGGCCGCCGGCGACGCCGACGAGTAAGCGCCGCCATGCCGCTCGCCGAACTGCTGATCGGGCTGCCCGGGGATTTCCATAAACCCGTCATCCTGTGGCAGGTCGCGGCCATCCTCGCCTGCACCGCGGCCGGCTGGGGCCTGGCGCGCCTGATCCACCGCGCCTGGCTGCATTCCCGGGAAGACGGGAGCGGCGTGATGCGCCTGGGCATGCAGAGTTTCGCCCGCGTGCTCGGGCCGCTGCTGATCGTCGCGCTGCTCGGCCTGGCCAAGCTGGTCATGGCCAAGTACCAGAGCGTGCAACTGCTCGGCGTTGCGCTGCCCCTGTTCGTGTCGCTGGCGGTGATCCGCGTCGTGTTCTTCCTGCTGCGCCGCGTGTTCGCGCGCCACGGCCCGCTGGGAGCGGCGCTGCAGACCTTCGAGAAGATCTTCGCCCTCGTGGTGTGGATCGGCGTCTCGCTCTACATCACCGGCCTGTGGCCGGACGTGCTGGCCTTCCTCGAATCGACCTTCCTGCCGATCGGACGCCACCGCGTGTCCCTGGCCGACCTGGTGCAGGGCGCGGTGTCGATCGTCGTGCTGCTGATGCTGGCGCTGTGGGCCGGCGCCGCGCTGGAAGAGCGCCTGATGCATGTTGAGGCGATGCACAGTTCGCTACGCATGGTGATGGGGCGCATGGGCCGCGCGGTGCTGATCCTGGTCGCGGTCCTGTTCAGCCTGTCGCTGGCGGGCCTCGACCTGACCGTGCTGTCGGTGTTCGGCGGCGCGCTCGGCGTCGGTCTCGGCCTGGGCATGCAGCGCATCGCCAGCAATTACGTCTCCGGTCTCATCATCCTGCTCGAACGCAGCCTGACGATCGGCGACCCGATCGCGCTGGACAAGCATTCGGGCAAGGTGGCGCGCATCAACACCCGCTACACGGTGCTGCGCGGTTCGGACGGCACGCAGACGCTGCTGCCGAACGAAATGCTGATCACCGGGGTGGTGCAGAACCAGTCGGCGATCAACCGCAACACGCGCGTGGCCACGCGCCTGACCGTTTCCTACGACAGCGACCTGTCGGTCGTGATGCCGCTGCTGCAGGCCCAGCCGGCCGGCGTGGCGCGCGTGCTGGAGGAGCCGGCGCCGGCCGTGCTGCTCAACGGCTTCGTAGCCGACGGCTACGAACTGGAGCTCGGCTTCTGGATCGCCGATCCCGAAAACGGGCAGGGCGGCCCGCTGTCGGACGTGAACAGGAAGATCTACGAGCTCGTGCGTTCGGGGGACGTCAAGCTCGGCCATGCGGCGCTCGACACCCGTTTGCTCGACGCGCATATCGCATCGGTGGTGGCGAGGGTCGCGCCGCCGGAAGGCGCCTGAGTGGCTGTAGCGTGCCGCCCGACACCATATGCGCGTAGAATGCGGGGTAGGCGCTTTCGATCTTCCGGGGCGTTTGCAGAATAAAAATCCACTTTGGAGCAGTAATGAATTTGTCTGGCAACACCTTTGACGCCGTGCTCGGGTTCCTCTCGACTGGCGTTGCCGATCTGACCGGTTGGCAAGTCGTACTGTACACGCTGATTGTCACCCACATCACCATCGCCAGCGTCACGATCTACCTGCATCGCCACCAGGCGCACCGCGCCCTCGAACTGCACGCGATCCCCAGCCACTTCTTCCGTTTCTGGCTGTGGCTGACCACCGGCCAGGTCACCAAGGAGTGGGCGGCGATCCACCGCAAGCACCACGCCAAGTGCGACACGGACGAAGATCCGCACAGCCCGCAGACCCGCGGCATCCGCAAGGTGCTGCTGGAAGGCGCGGAGCTGTACCGTGCCGAGAGCAAGAACCTGGAGACCCTGCAGAAGTACGGTCACGGCACGCCCGACGACTGGATCGAACGCAACCTGTACACCCGCTACAGCTGGGCCGGCGTCGTCGCCCTGCTGTTCATCAACGTCGCGCTGTTCGGCGTGATCGGCCTGACCGTGTGGGCCGTGCAGATGCTGTGGATTCCGATCACCGCGGCCGGCATCATCAACGGCATCGGCCACTACTGGGGCTACCGCAACTACGACTGCAACGATGCGGCGACCAACATCATCCCCTTCGGCATCATCATCGGCGGCGAGGAGCTGCACAACAACCACCACACCTTCGCCACCTCGGCCAAGCTGTCGTCGAAGTGGTACGAGATCGACCTGGGTTGGGGCTATATCCGGGTTCTCGAGACGCTGGGCCTGGCCAAGGTGAAGAAGGTGGCGCCGGAGCCGAAGTTCGCCAAGGACAAGCAGGTCGCGGACTTCGACACGCTGCAATCGGTGATCGCCAACCGCTACGACGTGATGGCCAAGTACGCCGCCTCGGTCAAGCGCGCGTTCCACGAAGAGCTGGAGCACCTGAAGCACAAGGCCGAGCTGGAGTCGCGTTTCCTGAAGAGCTCGCGTAAGCTGTTGCAGTGCGAGCCGGCCAAGCTGGAAGTGTCGCAGAAGGAGCAACTGATCGAGCTGTTCAAGCACAGCAAGGCGCTCGAGACCATGCACCAGATGCGCGTGGAGCTGGGCGCGATCTGGGAGCGCTCGCACTCGACGCGCGACCAGTTGCTGCACCAGTTGCAGGACTGGTGCGCGCGTGCCGAGGCTTCCGGCATCAAGTCGCTGCAGGAGTTCTCGCTGCGTCTGCGCAGCTACGCCTAATTCCTGCCGGGTTGTGGACGGTCTGCTGATCGAGGCACACCATATGCGGCCCAGAACGAGCGTGAGCACCTGTGCCGACCGTCCGATGCGAATCAAAAACGGCAAAGCAGGGTAGGGTGGGCACTTGTGCCCACCGGTTCACGGCCACCCCCTAGCCATCACTCTCCCCACCTCCGGGTTGTCCAGATACTCCGTATGCGCCGCGAACGGATCGGCTATCAAGCCGAACCAGGTCGGCGTATTGGACACCAGCACATCCGCGACCGACACGTCCGGCGCCCGGTAGCGCGTGGGCAGGAGCCGGTACGCCAGCACATCGTTGGGATCGGTGAACGCAACAATCGACAGATGCGCAGGGTCTGTTCGCACGGCTCCCGGGTTCGTCCGGCGCAGGGCGAGGAAGCGCTGCAACGAGTCCCCGATCCGCGCGCGCTCGAGCGAAGCCGCGCCGATGTCCTGTTCCGCCAGGCCCATGATCGGTAGCTGGTTCCCCAACATGAACACCAATGCGAGACGCCGCGCGGCGTTCTGCGCCAGTTGCCGCCTCGCCGGGTCCGCGTTCGAAGTCATCAGGTGGATCAGTGCGTCGAACACCAGTTTGCCGCCGAGGCTTTCGGCCACGATCACCAGTGGCGCTTCGGACCCGCCGGCATCCATGCGCGCCAACACCTCGGTGAGCGCGGCGGCCACGGCATCGCGGATCGCCGGACCGCTCTCGCCCGCATAGATCACGGCATCGGCGATACAGTCGTTCAGCAATTCACTCTTGAGCCGTCCGTTCAGCCGTGCGCGCACAGGGGTGCAGGCATCCCCGTCCCCGCTACCAGCAAGCACGCCATTCGCGGCACCAGACAAGGTGTCCTTCCCGCCAGCACATGGGGTGTCGTTCCCGCCAGTCCTTACCATGTCGTTCCCGCGCAGGCGGGAACCCATAGGTCGCGGGCAGGCAGGCTCCGCATCGGTTCCCGCTTTCGCGGGAACGACAGGGTCATGGCTGCTGGCCCCCTGCACGGGCGCGAACACGCTGGCGGCGGCGCAGTCGGTCGGATGCCCCTCATCGTAATCCAGTTGACGCTTCAGCCCGGTGGTCAGCCCCGACCACACCAGCCCGTGGTAGCGGATCGTCCCGCCCGCGGCCTGGCCGGTGCGCGCGATCACCTCGATCCCGCCCGATGCGGGCAGGGCGCGATGCGGGGCCCGATGCGGCGCGCGATCCTGCGCGTCCAGGGCGGCGGTGATGCGCTCGAAGCTCTCGTGCGCCCACTGTGCAGTGTGGGTACACATGCCATGGATCGCGACCAGATCTACCGGTTTGCCTGCGTTCGCCGCGACAAGCCGCGCAATCCCCGGGAACGGCGCGCTGCCCTCGACCACCACCGCTGGCCGGTACGGCATGGCACACGCGGTCAACATGCAAAGCACCACCGCCGACATCGAGCCGCTTCGCCACATGGGTCTTTCCTCCAAAGAAGAATTTCCCAAATATACTCAGTTCGCTCGCCTGGTCCTCTAGCGATCGCCCACACCTTTGCGCCAACTCAAGCTCGCGCGCCGCCGCGTAGCGCCGGGCGCTTCAGGTAAGTGAGCGCGCGCCACAGCCACTCGAAGGGCCCGTACTGGAAACGCGCCAGCCACCAGTGACTGAACGCGACCTGAGCGGCGCAGAGCGCGAGAGCGATACCGATCTGCCAGGTGCGGCCGATGCCCCAAAGGCCGAGTCCGTGGTTGTAGAAGAGCAGGGACAGCACGAGCGACTGCACCAGGTAGTTGGTCAGGGCCATGCGGCCGTAGGGGGCGAGGATCCAGAGCCTGGAGCGCATCCCCGAGCGCTGCAACAGCAGCACCACCACCGACACGTAGCCAAGCGAGGCAGGCAGGCTGCCGAGCAGGAGGAGCGATGACGCGAACTGGTAGCTGCCGTCATCCACGCCCAGCGGTTGCGACATGGCGATGGGTATGCCGGCGAATCCGGTCAGCAGGCCGGCCGGAATACCGATCCAGGCCAGCTGGCGAAACAGTGGAAGGTGGGCGTGCGCGTGCTGGATGACGCCAGCGCGCACGAACCAGGAGCCAAGCAGGAACATGCCCATCACCATGATCGAGAACACGGTTTCATTCGAGATGTCGTCGGCAAGGTAGCGGATGCGGAAAGCCACCGCTTCCGGATAGCTGCCGGAGGCCAGCACCGCCCGCTCCTCGAGGACGCGCGCGGTGCGCCTGGCTTCGGCCTCGGCGCGCTCGTCGGGTTCGGCGTCCTGTGGCTCCAGTTCCGTGACCGTGCCTACCGGCGCCGAGGAAGCGGTGCGATCGTAGTAGGTCATCGCCCCGTCCAGGCCGATCAGCAGGCAGGTGAGCGCATACACTGCCACCCCGATGCGCCACTGGCGACCCTCGACGGAGGGAGTGAAGCGCCGCGCCAGGGCGCCGAGCACCAGCAGAAGGATGCCGATAATGGCCAGGCCACGCGTGCCGCTCTTGCCGAGAACAAAGAAGGCAATCGCCGCCAGGACGAGCACCACGCCTGCAAGCAACAGCAGCGTGGCCAGCAGCGGCATACGGCGCGGTTTGTCGCTGCCGCGCAGCCACAGGGCTGCCAGCGCGGCCACCGCCACCGAGAACGCGGCATTGCCAGCGATGCCGGTCAGGCCCGGTAGCATGGCGAGCGCAAGGAAGGCGAGGAATGTGGCTGCGAACCAGCGCGCGCTCGCGTACAGGGTCAGCAGCAGGAGGAGGGCGCCGAGCGCGTAGTCGAACAGGATGTCGCCACCCCAAAGGAATACCGTGTGCAGCAGGCCGAACACGGCCAAGGCGGCGATCCGTCGCAGATAGGGAGGCAGGAAGGCGCGTCCCGCCGCCTGCGCCCTGCCGAGCATCACCGCGAAGCCCATGCCGAACAGGAGCGAAAAGATGGTCCAGAACTTGGCGGTGACGAAATAATTGACGATGAAGGCGAGCAGCCAGTCGAGCCCGGCCAGTCCCGGCTGCAGGCCACTGCCCGACTCGGCGACCGCACGGTTGAAGAACTCGACGTTGACGACGCAGATCCCGATCAGAGCGAAGCCGCGCAGGACATCGAGGACGCCGATGCGATCCGCGCTGGAGATCGGGGCGAGGCGGGGCGCGGGGTCGGGACTGTCGGTCATGATGCGTTGGCAAAATGTGAAGCCACGATACTAACGCGCCCGCGCTCCCGGCGTCGCCTGGGCCGCGACGAAGGCCCGAAATCGCGGAGCGAAAGCCAAACAAATGGGGTCAGAGTCAAATTATTGGGAAATTTAACAATCTTCCCATTTATTCCACTCTGACCCCACCGTGCTTGCTGCGCAGAATATTGTCCAACAATTGGGGTCAGAGTCAAATTGATGGGAAATTTTACAAACTTTCCAAATAATTTGACTCTGACCCCACTTTGCGAAAAAAAAGCCGCGCACTGTCGTGGGCGGCTTTCTTGACCAGGAAACGAAGATTACTTGATCTTGGTTTCTTTGTAGATCACGTGCTTGCGTGCCTTCGGGTCGAATTTGGTGATTTCCATCTTCGCCGGCATCGTGCGCTTGTTCTTGGTGGTGGTGTAGAAGTGACCAGTACCTGCGGTCGATTCCAGCTTGATCTTGTCGCGGCCAGTTTTTGCCATGATAGCTCCCTAATTAAACTTTTTCGCCACGGGCACGCATGTCGGCCAGCACGGCATCGATGCCGAGCTTGTCGATCACGCGCAGACCGGCGTTCGAGATACGCAGGGAGACCCAGCGGTTTTCCGATTCCACGAAGATGCGACGGTTCTGCAGGTTAGGCAGGAAACGACGTTTCGTTTTGTTGTTGGCGTGGGAGACGTTGTTGCCAACCATCGGTCCCTTGCCAGTAACTTGGCAGACACGTGCCATAGTGCACTCCTTAGTAATGTTCCACAATTGGAAAAACGAGAGTATAGCTTGAAAACCGTCGCTTAATCAATCACTTGCGGAAAAAAATTGTTTCTTGGTATATCTCACAGATTTAACAATCGTAAAAATAAGCAATACCGTGCGCTAAGCCCCTGTTTTCACAGGGGTATACGCTAGAGCTGGCCGTGTTCGGCGAAGGAGTGCACCTGTGTCCCCGCCACCACGAAATGGTCGAGTACCCGCACATCGACCAGGGCCAGCGCCTGCGCCAGGGCCGACGTCAGCCGCAAGTCCGCCTCGCTCGGTTCGGGCGCCCCGGACGGGTGGTTGTGGGCCAGCATGACCGAGGCGGCGTTGCGGCGCAGGGCCGCCATCACGACTTCGCGCGGATAGACGCTCGTGTGCGTGAGGGTGCCGCGGAACATTTCCTCGTGGTCGATCAGGCGGTTCTTCACGTCCAGGAACAGGACGATGAAGGATTCGTAGGCCTGCAGGCCGAAGCGGGCCCGCAGATACTGCTTGACCGCATCCGGCGAGCACAGCGCCTCGCGCACGAATTGCTCCGACACCGCGCGGCGCGCCAGTTCCACCACCGCCTGCAACTGCGCGTACTTGGCCGCTCCCAGTCCGTTCACCTGCGAAAACTCGTGCAGGTCCGCGCGCAGCAGGCGGCCAAGCGAGCCGAAGCGGTCCAGCGCGTCCTGGGCCAGCGCCACCGCGCTCTTGCCCCGGACGCCGACCCGCAGGAAGATCGCCAGCAACTCGGCGTTCGACAGCGCCGCCGGGCCGCAGCGCACCAGGCGCTCGCGCGGCCGGTCCTGTTCGGGCCAGTCGTTGATCCCCATGAAGAACCTCCGCTAAATAAACAGGCAGCCAGGGCGCAAGTCCCGGCGGTGGCTTACAATATCGGTTTGCCCGACACAACAAGAAATCATGTCCAACGCTACTCCCGCAGTCGTTACCGAATCGTCCTACCTGACCCTGCATTATCGGCTTGCCGGCGCCGACGGTACTGATATCGTCACAACCTTCGCCGGAACTCCCGCCACGCTGATGCTGGGCCAGGGCCAGTTGGCACCGTTCCTGGAAGAGCGCCTGCTGGGCCTGCCCGAAGGTGCGCACCAGACCTTCCAGCTGACGGCGGCCGACGGCTTCGGCGAGCGCAATCCCGAGCTGATCCAGGCGGTATCGAAGGCGACGCTGGACGAGAACTCCGATCCGGACGCGGACTACAAGGTCGGCGACCTGGTCGATTTCGCCGCGCCGGGCGGCGGCCGCTTCGCGGGCGTGCTGCGCGAGTTGCGCGAGGACGTGGCCATCTTCGACTTCAACCACCCGCTGGCCGGCCAGGCGCTGCAATTCGAAGTGAAACTGATCTCGGTTCTGTAACCAGGAAGAACACATGGAAAACGAAATCCTGCTAGCCCAGCCGCGCGGCTTCTGCGCCGGCGTCGACCGTGCGATCGAAATCGTCGAGCGCGCGCTGGCGCAGTTCGGCGCGCCGATCTATGTGCGCCACGAAATCGTGCACAACGCCTACGTCGTCGCGGACCTGCGCAACAAGGGCGCGATCTTCATCGAGGACCTGGACGACGTCCCGCGCGGCAACACCCTGGTGTTCTCGGCGCACGGGGTGTCGAAGGCGGTGCGCGCGGAAGCCGAAGCGCGCGGCCTGAAGATCTTCGACGCGACCTGTCCGCTGGTGACCAAGGTGCACGTCGAGGTGGCCAAGATGCGCAAGCAGGGCTGCGAGATCATCATGATCGGCCACGATGGCCATCCGGAAGTGGAGGGCACGATGGGGCAAACCGAGGAGGGCATGCACCTGGTCGAAACCGTCGAGGACGTCGCCGCGCTGCAGGTGGCAAACCCGGGCCAGCTGGCCTACGTGTCGCAGACCACGCTGTCGGTGGATGACACCGCCGAGATCATCGCGGCGATCAAGGCCCGTTTCCCGGACATCATCGAGCCGAAGAAGGGCGACATCTGCTACGCCACGACCAACCGCCAGGAAGCTGTCAAGTTCCTGGCGCCACAGGTGGATGTGGTGATCGTGGTTGGCAGCCCGAACAGCTCGAACTCGAACCGGCTGCGCGAAGTGGCGGAGAAGAAGGGCACGCCGGCCTACATGATCGACGACGCGAGCCGGATCGATCCGCAATGGATCGCTGGCAAGAAGCGCATCGGCGTGACGGCCGGGGCCTCGGCGCCGGAGGTGCTGGTGCAGGCCGTGATCGACCGCCTCAAGGAACTCGGCGCGGCCAGCGTGCGCGCGCTCGAGGGTGTCGAGGAGAACGTGACCTTCCCGCTGCCGAAGGGGCTGGACGGTATTCCAGCGGGCGCCTGACCGCGCGCGTATCGGAATCCTCTCGCGGGATGGTGGGCTCGAGAGCCCACCCTACCCCTACGTCCCCGAAGTACGGGTTCCCGCACCAAAAATGTTGTCTAGACGACCGTTCCGTTTTCGTGTCGTTTTACAATTTGAGGTGTCGGTTTTCCACCAGCCAAGCTATGATGGCGGCGCTCGGATATTTTGTCGTAGCAACTGTCGTGCCTGTGCGCACGATCCAGCGCGGTAGCAGTCGAACCATGTGACACGTCACCGGCAGCGCCGGCACGGTTGCAATCTACGTCAGGCCATGAGCGGCATCTCGGGGTTTCCCGAGGTGCCGTTTTTGTTAGAACGAAAGGAAAGAGGCAAAGGAAAGATGGAAACTTTTGTCCAACAAATACTCAACGGGCTTGTGCTGGGCAGCATGTATGCGCTCGTCGCCCTGGGCTACACGATGGTCTATGGCGTGCTCAACCTGATCAACTTCGCGCACGGCGAAGTGCTGATGATCGGTGCGATGGTCGGCCTGACCATCCTCAAGCTGCTGGAAGCCTACGCGCCCGGCCTGCCCGGCTACGTGCAGCTGGCCGCGGCGATCCTGGGCGCGATCCCGCTCACGATGCTGGTCAGCGTGCTGGTCGAGCGCGTGGCCTACCGGCGCCTGCGCAACGCGCCGCGCCTGGCCCCGCTGATCACCGCGATCGGCGTGTCGATCCTGCTGCAGACCTTCGCGATGATGATCTGGGGCCGCAGCCCGCTGCCGTTCCCGCAGTTGCTGTCGTCGGAGCCGATCATGGTGGCCGGCGCGATGATCTCGCAGACCCAGGTGCTGCTGCTGGTGCTGGCCGCGCTGGCGATGCTGGGGCTGGTGTTCCTGGTCGAGCGTACGCGCATGGGCCGCGCGATGCGCGCCGTGTCGGAGAACCCGCGCGTGGCAGGGCTGATGGGCGTGGACTCGAACCGCGTCATCGTCGCCACCTTCGCCATCGGGGCGGCGCTGGCGGCCGTCGCTGGAGTGATGTGGGGCGCGAACTACGCGTCGATCACCTTCACCATGGGCGTGCTGCCCGGCCTGAAGGCCTTCTGCGCCGCCGTGCTGGGCGGAATCGGCAACATCTATGGCGCCATGATCGGCGGCATCCTGCTCGGCCTCATCGAGGCGCTGGGCGCCGGCTACATCGGCGACCTGACCGGCGGCTTCCTGGGCAGCCATTACCAGGACATCTTCGCCTTCGTGGTCCTGATCCTCGTGCTCACGCTGCGCCCCTCGGGCATCATGGGCGAGCGCGTCGCTGACCGCGCCTGACCGTGAAAGGAAAGACATGGCACTCCTGACCTTCGACCTGCAGCACAAGCCGCGCCAGGCCTACATCAGCATGGGCATCGTGCTGGTCCTGATGCTGGCCTTCCCGTTCTTCGCCCAGCAGTATGGCAATTCCTGGGTGCGCATCATGGACATCGCGCTGCTGTACATCATGCTCGCGCTCGGCCTGAACATCGTCGTGGGCTTCGCCGGCCTGCTCGACCTTGGCTACATCGCCTTCTTCGCGGTCGGCGCCTACCTCACCGGCCTGTTCGCCTCGCCGCAGTTCGCGGCGCTGCTCGAATCGGTCGTGTACTACAGCCCCGCCCTGGGGGACGCGCTGATCGCACTGTTCGGCCCCGAGATCCAGCAGGAGGGCATCCACCTGTCGGTGTGGTTCATCGTGCCGCTGGCGGCACTGGTGGCGGCCCTGTTCGGCGTGCTGCTCGGCGCGCCCACGCTCAAGCTGCGCGGCGACTACCTGGCCATCGTCACGCTCGGGTTCGGCGAGATCATCCGCATCTTCATGAACAACCTGAACGATCCGATCAACTTCACCAACGGGCCGCAGGGCATCAACCTGATCGACCCGATCCGGATCTTCGGCGTTTCGCTCGCGGGCGAACCGGGTTCGCGGGCGACCGTGTACATCGGCGAGTACGGCATGCCGTCGGTGAACGCCTACTACTTCCTGTTCCTGTTCCTGTGCATCGCCACCATCTTCATCACCAGCCGCCTGCAGCATTCGCGCCTGGGACGGGCCTGGGTGGCGATCCGCGAGGACGAGGTCGCGGCCAAGGCCATGGGCATCAACACCCGCAACGTCAAGCTGCTCGCGTTCGCCATGGGCGCGTCCTTCGGCGGCGTGGCCGGCGCCATGTTCGGCGCCTTCCAGGGTTTCGTGTCGCCCGAATCGTTCTCGCTGACCGAGTCGATCGCGGTGCTGGCGATGGTGGTGCTGGGCGGTATCGGCCACATCCCGGGCGTGGTCCTGGGCGCGGTGCTGCTGGCGGCCTTGCCCGAGGTGCTGCGCCACCTGGTCGAGCCTGCCCAGATGGCCTTGTTCGGCAAGGTGGTGATCGATTCCGAAGTGCTGCGCCAGCTGCTGTACGGCCTGGCCCTGGTGCTGATCATGCTGGTGCGCCCGGCCGGCCTGTGGCCGTCCCCGAACCGGGAAGACCGGCCGAACATCGAGGCCGGCCACGACCAGACCGAAGGCAAGGCACTGACGTAGGGACGAGACATGAGCGAACAGATTCTTCTGAACATCTCCGGCGTCAACAAGCGCTTCGGCGGCCTGCAGGCCCTGACCGACGTCGGCATCCAGATCAAGCGCGGACAGATCTATGGCCTGATCGGGCCGAACGGCGCCGGCAAGACCACGTTCTTCAACGTGATCACCGGCCTGTACCAGCCCGACAGCGGCAGTTTCGAGCTCGACGGCAAGGCTTATTCGCCGTCCGCGCCGCACGAGGTGGCCAGGGCCGGCATCGCCCGCACCTTCCAGAACATCCGCCTGTTCGGCGAGATGACGGCGCTCGAGAACGTGATGGTGGGGCGCCACGTGCGCACGCGCCAGGGCGTACTGGGCGCCATCTTCCGTCACAAGGCGGCGCGCGAGGAGGAGGCGGCGATCCGCCGGCGGGCGCATGAATTGCTGGAGTTCGTGGGCATCGGGCAGTTCGCACAGCGCACCGCCAAGTTCCTTTCCTATGGCGACCAGCGCCGCCTGGAGATCGCGCGCGCCCTGGCCACCGATCCCAAGCTGCTGGCGCTGGACGAGCCGGCGGCGGGCATGAACGCGACCGAGAAGCTGGCCCTGCGCGAGTTGCTGGTGCGGATCAAGGCCGAGGGCAAGACCGTGCTGCTGATCGAGCATGACGTCAAGCTGATGATGGGCCTGTGCGACCGGATCACCGTGCTCGACTACGGCAAGCCGATCGCCGAGGGCCTGCCTTCGGAGATCCAGAAGAACAAGGCCGTGATTGAGGCCTATTTGGGAGGATCGCACTGATGAGCGAAAACATCCTGCGCATCGCCGGGCTGAAGGTGGCCTACGGCGGCATCAAGGCGGTCAAGGGCGTTGACCTGGAAGTGAACCGGGGCGAACTGGTGACATTGATCGGCGCCAACGGCGCGGGCAAGACCACCACGCTCAAGGCGATCACCGGCACCCTGCCGGCGTGCAAGATGGACGGCACGATCAGCTACCTGGGCCAGCCGCTGGGCGGCGCGAAGTCCTTCCATCTGGTCGAGCGCAAGCTGGCGATGGTGCCCGAGGGGCGGGGCGTGTTCACCCGCATGAGCATCCGCGAGAACCTGCTGATGGGGGCGTACACGCGGCGCGACCAGGCGGGGGTCGAGGCGGACATCGAGAAGTGGTACACCGTGTTCCCGCGCCTGAAGGAGCGCTCGGCCCAGTTGGCGGGCACCCTGTCCGGCGGTGAACAGCAGATGCTGGCGATGGCGCGCGCCCTGATGTGCCACCCGACCCTGCTGTTGCTGGACGAGCCGTCGATGGGGCTGGCGCCGATCATGGTGGAGAAGATCTTCGAGGTGATCCGCGAGGTGTCGAAGCAGGGCATCACGATCCTGCTGGTGGAGCAGAACGCGCGCCTGGCGCTGCAGGCCGCCGACCGCGGGTATGTGATGGATTCGGGGGTGGTCACGATGACCGGCAAGGCCGAAGACCTGTTGCACGATCCGCGCGTGCAGGCGGCGTACCTGGGGGAGTAGGGGCAACGCGCCCCCCGTGATGTCGTCAACGGGCCGGTCGCGACGTCCCCTCGGCATGCACAATGAAAAAGGCCGACACGCGGAGCGTGCCGGCCTTCATGACTACGTCGGTGCTCAGGCAGCGGCGGCAGCGGTAGCGCTGGCGGTGGCAGCCGTGGCGCGGCGGGTGGTGGACGAGAACTGCGACACTGCCGCGTTCAGGTTGTTTTCCATCGCCTCGACGGCTTGCTTGGTGGTCTTGCTGAACTGTTCGTAACCAGCATTCGCGTTGCTGATGGCGTTCTTCATCACGGCAACGAAGGTTTCCGAGCCGGCCGGCGCGTTCTTGCTCACTTCGTCCACCAGGGAGATGACCTTGCGGTTGGTCTCGACGATCTGGCTTTCTGCGGCTTTCGAGAACTCGGCACCGGTGCCGGTGGCGATCGACGCCACCTGGCGACCATACGAGATGGCCTTTTCAGCCGCGGGCTGGGCCTGGGCTGCGGTCAGCGAGAAGAATTCTTGCGGGTCCTTGGCGGCCAGCAGTTGGCGCGCGGTGTTGGAGGTTTCTTCCAGCGTAGCCTTGGCCACGTTGATGTTCAGGTCGACCAGCTTCTCCACGCCTTCAAAGGTCTTGGACGTCAGCGACGAAAACATCGCGAACTGCGACTCGAGGTTGGCTTTGGTGGCATTCGAGAACTGCTCAGGGATTGCAAACATGTGGCTCTCCAAATCTGTACGTGTGTGAATGGAATGTTGCTGTTGAACCAGTGAGGCAGGCTTCTAATCTAACAACTCGGGTGCAATCATTGTGCACCGCAACAGAAGCGAATTTTACTGGCTTTTCATTATGAGTCAAGTGATTTTGGTGCGGCGCACAATTGAAATCAATGAAGTTTCTTCATTGCATCGAAAACAAGAGGTTTTCATGATGTTTGCATTTGCCGCAAGGGTCCCGGCGGGCGAAATCACGCCATGCTAGACTAGACGTTTCCATTCAAGCCATCCCGTGCGGCCGTGTGTCGCAACCGACCATGTCCGACACGTCCGCGCCGCCTGCCACGGTCCCCGCCAGCAGTACCTGGGCCTCGCCCATCCCCTTGTTCTTCGTTTTCCTGTGGAGCACCGGCTTCATCGTCGCGAAGTTCGGACTGCCCTACGCGCCCGCGCTGACCTTCCTCATCCTGCGCTGCCTGGGGGTGCTGGTGGTCCTGGTTCCCATCGTGATGTGGTGCAAGGCACCATGGCCCCACGGAAGGATCGGCCACATCGCCGTGGCCGGCCTGTTGCTGCAGGCCGGCTACCTGGGCGGCGTCTGGTACGCCATCAAGCTCGGCATGCCCGCCGGGCTGACGGCGCTCATCGTCGGCATGCAGCCGATCCTGACCGCCGTGGCGGCCCCCCTGATCGGCGAGCGCGTGCGCCCCCTGCAGTGGCTGGGCCTGGCGCTCGGTTTTTCGGGCGTGGCGCTGGTCGTGTATGCGAAGATGAGCCTGGCCGGCATGTCGGCCGGCGCGCTGGGCCTGTGCGTGTTCGCCCTGCTGTCGATCACGGCCGGCACGATGTACCAGAAGCGCTACTGCCCGCAGTTCGACCTGCGCACCGGCACCGTGATCCAGTTCGCCGCCACCGCGCTGGCCCTGCTGCCGCTGGCCGTGGCCTTCGAACAGTTCGGCCCCGGCCTTGCCAGGGTCGAATGGACCCCGAGCTTCATCGGCGCCCTGCTGTGGTCGGTGTTCGCCTTGTCGATCGGCGCGATCTTCCTGCTGTTCAGCCTGATCCGGCGCAGCCAGGCGACCGAGGTGACCAGCCTGCTGTACCTGACGCCGCCAACCACCGCCATCATGGCCTGGGCGCTGTTCGGCGAGGCGCTCGGCGCGGCCGGGCTGGCAGGCATGGCGGTCGCCGTCGTCGGCGTCGCATTCGTAGTCAAGAAACAGGAGAAAAAATGATCCGTAGTCCCCAGCAGGAAGCCGTCGACGCGGCCATCACCTCGCGCCATTCGATGCGCGCTTTCCTCGACAAGCCCGTGCCGCGCGAGGATATCGAGAACATCCTGGAGGTGTCCGCCCGCGCGCCGTCGGGGACCAACACCCAGCCGTGGAAGGTGTACGTGCTGACCGGGGCGGCGCGCGCGGCCCTGTCGGAGGCGATCCTGCGGGTCCACCAGGATCCGCAGCGCTCGCGCGAGCACACCGAAGAGTACGCCTACTATCCGCGCGAGTGGGTGTCGCCTTTCATCGACCGGCGGCGCAAGGTGGGCTGGGACCTGTACGGCCTGCTTGGCATCACGCGCGAGAACAAGGCCGGGATGGCGGCCCAGCACGCCCGCAACTTCCGCTTCTTCGACGCGCCGGTCGGGCTCATCTTCACGATCGACCGGGTGATGGAGCAGGGCTCATGGCTCGACTACGGGATGTTCCTGCAGAACATCATGGTGGCTGCGCGCGCCCGCGGGCTCGACACCTGCCCCCAGGCGGCCTTCACCCAGTACCACCGGATCATCGCGGAACAACTGTCGATTCCATCCAACGAAATGCTCGTGTGCGGAATGGCCCTGGGCTGGGCCGACCCCGCCCGAATTGAAAACTCGCTGATCACCGAGCGCGAGCCGGTCGCGGGCTTTGCGAGATTCGTCGAGTAGCGCATACTGTTGATAATAAAGGAAAGTTTTACGTTTTTGCATGTTGCGGATCGGTAAAATGCCGCGCGGAAATGTTAATTTTTCTCGCGTTCGGCAGCTCTTCCGCTACACTCCCCTTATGCCTCATCAGTCCGCGTAGGAGGGTCGAAGATGTTGAAACTTGCGTTGGCAGTCATCGTTTCCTTGCTGCTTGCGGCGCCGCCGTCGTTGGCGGCGGGTGCCGGTGCCGGTGCCGGTGCCGGTGCGGGCGCATCTTCGGCCAAGAGCGAGGCGGGTGCCACCAAGAAGAAGCACAAGCGCAAGACGAGCAAGAAACCGGTCCGGCGCAAGGAGATGGCCAAGGTCGTCGCCGCCGAGAACCGCAAGCGCATGGTGCGCCGGATCGAGATGGTGCGTGGCAAGCGCAAGGTGAGCTATCACAGCGTGCGCCGCGCGGCACCGCCCGTGTACCGGACCGTGGGCGACCAGGCCGGCCTGAACCTGACCCCCGACCCCCTGGCGTTGCGTTCGAGCGTCGCCTTCGTACTGGACCAGAACAGTGCCGAGGTGTTGTTCGAAAAGAACGCTACCGTCGCCTTGCCTATCGCCTCGATCACCAAGCTGATGACCGGCCTGGTCGTGGTGCAATCGGGCCAGGACCTCGACGAGGTGCTGAGAATCACCGACGCCGATGTCGACCGGCACAAGTTCAGTAGTTCGCGGCTGCCCGTGGGTTCGCGCCTGACCCGGCGCGAGATGCTGCACATCGCCTTGATGAGCTCCGAAAACCGCGCCGCGTCGGCCCTCGGCCGCCACTATCCCGGCGGTATCAAGGGCTTCGTGGCGGCGATGAACGAGAAGGCGCTGGAACTGGGCATGCACGACACCCGCTACGTCGATTCCAGCGGCCTGTCGAGCCGGAACGTGTCCAGCGCTCGCGACCTGGCCAAACTGGTGGCCGCCGCGCACCGCGAGCCGCTGCTGCGCGAGTATTCCACTTCGCCCAATTCGATCGTGCGTGCCGGCAAGCGCCGGATTCACTTTGCCAACACCAATTACCTGGTCGCGCTGCCGGACTGGAACATCGGCCTGCAGAAAACCGGCTTCATCAACGAAGCCGGGCGCTGCCTGGTGATGCAGGCCATGATCGACGGGCGCAACGTGATCATGGTGTTCCTCGATTCAAAGGGAAAGATGGCGCGCACCGCGGACGCTGGCCGCATCCGGCGCTGGCTCGAGGCGCTGACACCGGCCGGCCTCACGGGAAAACCGGAGGACGAGGCGGTGGCGGCCGAGCCGACGATCACCGCCGCCGTCGCCGCGCCGACGATCACCGCCGCCGTCGCCGCGCCGGCGGTACACTGAACAAGCCCGGCTACAGCGCGGGCGCGGCGCGGTAGCCCAGCGTGCCGGAAATCTGGCTCGCCGTGTGCACCAGGTCCTCCAGCCATTCGTCCTGCAGGCGGTCGGCCGGCGCCGAGATCGACAGCCCGGCGACCAGCTTGCCGCTGTCGTCGTAGATGCCGGCGGCCATGCAGCGCACCCCCAGCTCCAGTTCCTCGTTGTCGCGCGCATAGCCGCGCGAACGAACCAGGCTCAGTTCCCGCTCGAGCCGGCCCAGGTCGGTGATCGAATTCTTGTTGTGCCCGGCAAGGCCGGTGCGCGTGGCGTAGGCGCGGATCGCCTTCGGCTCGTCCACCGACAGGAACAGCTTGCCGGTCGAGGTCAGGTGCAGCGGGCCGCGGCCGCCGATGGCGCGCACCACCTGCATGCCCGAGCGCTCGGAAAACGCGCGGTCGATATAGACGATCTCGTCGCCCTGGCGCACGGACAGGTTGACCGTCTGCTGGGTCTTCTTGTGCAGCGCGCGCATGTAGTCGAGCGCCGCTTCGCGCACGGAGAGGCGGCTCTTGACCACGTTGCCGAGTTCCAGCAGGCGCATGCCCAGGCGATACGTGCCCGGCTCGACCCGGTCCACGAAGCGCGTGGCGACCATGTCGTTGAGAATCCGGTGTGCCGTGGACGGATGCAGGCCCGACACCTTCGACAGCTCCTTCAGGCTCACCGGGTCGGGATGGGTGGCCAGCGCATCGAGTAACGCCACCATGCGCTCGATCACCTGGATCGATGTCTTGGCCGGTTCGATGGATTCCATTTTCATGATGTGGTTGGTGCAGTGCAGTATCCCATCAGCTTTATACCATATTGTGGAAAATCCGTGTCCAAGCCGTGCGCTCGTCCGCCCACGCTTCCCGTCGGGGAGGGGCGGGCGCATAATGACGGCTTCCCACAAATCCTTCCCGGAAGAAAATGGACCAACCGATCAGCGAATTCAAGACCAAGCGCGGGCTGGCGCGCGTGCTGGCCGCCTGCTACAACACGCTGGACGGCCTCAAGTCGGCCTGGCGCAACGAGCAGGCGTTTCGCCAGGAGATCGTGGTGCTGGCGGTCGGCAGCGCCATCGCGCTGGGGATGGGCATCTCCGCATTCCAGAAACTGGTGCTGATCGGGGTGCTGGTGCTGGTGCTGATCGTCGAACTGATCAACTCCGCGATCGAATCCGCGATCGACCGCATATCGCTGGAGCGTCATCCCTTGTCCAAGAACGCCAAGGACCAGGGCAGCGCGGCCGTGGCGCTGGCGATCGGGCTCGCCGCGACGGCCTGGATCGTCGTTCTGTACAACCGCTTCTTCTAGCCCTCCATCCGCTTCGCTGGCGCGGCCCTGACCCCGCCAGCGCCAGTCCCCATCCGGGGAGGCATCCGCTCCCCATTCCGCCTGCCGCCCGGCCGGGCCGCTTCGTCTATTCGCCATGAAAACCTTGCGGCGCGCCGGCGCGGGTTCCGCCACGCCCGTCCGTGTCCGCCGGCCTGCGCCTGTTGGTTTTTCGTATTGGTTGACTGTAAAGACTTTGTACACGATAATGAGAATCGTTCGTATTCGCATTCATCATCGACTGTCCAAGAAGAAGGAAAATCATGTCCAGCCACCGCCCGCACGGGCACCCACTGCCGCATTCTCTGAACGCATCCAGTCTGACGCGCGCCGTGCGCCATGCCTTGTTCTGCATGGCCGCCGCCGCGGGCGCCCCGGCCCTCGGGGCCGGCGGCACCGACGGTTCCTTGCCACCGGCAATGGGGGATGGGCCGGTGGCGGTGGTCAAGGTGAAGGGCGCGGCCGAGCGGGACGGGTATGTGGTCGGGAACGCCACCACCGCGACCCGTACCGACACGCCGCTGCTGGAAACCCCGCAGTCGATCACGGTGGTCTCGGCCGAACAGATTCGTGACCAGGCGTCGCCGAACCTGCAGGAAGCGCTGCGCTACACCGCCGGGGTGCGCAACGAACTGTATGGTGTCGACAACCGTGGCGACTGGGTGTCCCTGCGCGGCAGTCCGGAAGCGACCACCTTGCTGGACGGTATGCGCCTGCCGCTGACGGGTTCGTACGGCGTGGTGCGGACCGAGCCTTACGCCTATGAGCGTATCGAAGTGCTGCGCGGTCCTTCGTCCATCATCGCCGGCCAGAACGATCCCGGCGGCGTCGTCAATCTCGTCTCCAAGCGCCCCCGGGCGGCGGCGATGGGCGAGATCGGCGTCAGGATCGGCAACGACAACCTGAAGGAGATCCATGGCGACGTGACCGGCCCGTTGAACGCGGACAAGTCGCTGCTGTATCGCGTGGTTGCGCTGGCGAAGGACAGCGATACCCAGGTCGAGCATGCCACCGACAAGCGCGGCCTGTTCGCGCCGTCGCTGATGTGGCGTCCGAACGCGACCGACTCGGTCACCGCCTACGCCGAGTACCAGTACGACCGCAGCAAGAACACCAATGCCTTCCTGCCCCGCGCGGGGACGCTGGAGGCGGCGCCAAACGGCCCGATTCCCGTCGACCTGTTCATCGGCGAGCCGGACTGGGACCGCTACGGCGGCACGCGCACCCGCGTCGGCTACGCCGTCGAGGTCGCGCTGAGCGACGACTGGAAGCTGCGCCACGACCTGCGCCACGACCGGGTGGACGGGCTGATGAAGTCGATGTACGCGGCCTGGTACCTGGGATTCGCCAACGCCAGCGGCGCCAAGGATCCGAGCGGGCGGTATCTGAACCGCCGCTACTACGTGCAGGACGACGAGTCGCGTGTCACGACCGGCGACCTGCTGCTGACCGGTGACACGCGAACCGGTTCGGTGCGACACAAACTGTTGTTCGCCATCGACGCGACCCACCAGGACGGCGTCCGGGCGTCGGTCGACGCGCCGGCCTCGCCCTTGAATGTGTATGCGCCCGTGTACGGCCTGTTCCCCGAGCCGCACCTCGGCGCCGCCAAGCCGAAGGAGACGAGCATCCGGCACCTGGGCTTCTCGGCGCAGGACCAGATGAAGTTCTCCGACCAGTTGAGCGTGCGCGCCGGCGTACGCCGCGACCGGGTGCGCAACACCGTGGTGGGCGGCCCGACGAGCAAGGATGCCGCGACCAGCGTCAACCTGGGGGTGGTGTACGAGGTGCAGCCCGGCCTGGCGCCTTATGCAAGCTACTCGGAATCGTTCACGCCGGTGGCCGGCAGCGACCATGCCGGCCGCGCCTTCGATCCGAAGCGGGGCCAGCAGATCGAAGCGGGCCTGAAGTGGCAGCCGGCCGGCCTGCCGGTGCAGGCCTCGGCCGCCGTCTACTCGCTCAGGGAAAAGAACCGGCTCGCCGCCGACCCCGATCACGTCGGCTTCAACGTCCAACTCGGCGAAGCCCGGGTCAGGGGCGTGGAAGCGGAAGCGAAGGCGGACATCGGCAACTGGAACGTGCTCGGCAGTTACACCTACACGCGGGCCCGTGCCAACGCCACCACCTGGGGCGGCAAGCTCGACGACAGCCAGCAGATCGAGGGCATCCCGGAGCACACCGCCTCGGCCTGGGCCGTGTACGACTTCGGGCGCATCGGCCTGCCGGGCCTGAAGCTGGGCGGCGGCGCGCGCTACGTGGGCCGTAGCGGCGACGGCACCGGCAAGGTGTTCGTGCCCTCGGCGACGCTGGTGGACGCCATGGCGTCGTACGAGACCGGCGCGTGGCGCTTCGCGCTCAACGTGAACAACCTGGGCGACAAGGACTACATCGCCACCTGCCTCGCGCGCGGCGACTGCTGGTTCGGCCAGCGCCGCCGGGTCGTCCTGAGCGCCGACTACCGCTGGTAACCGGAGAGGGACATGCGCGCCATATTCGTCTTGCTGCATCGCTGGGTCGGCCTCCTGATGGCCGGGTTCCTGTTCGTCTCCGGGGTGACCGGCGCGATCGTCTCCTGGGACCATGAGCTGGACGATTTGCTCAATCCCCATCTGCTGGCCGCCCGCGCCAGCGGGCCGGCGCTCGACCCGGTCGCGCTCGCGGCCCAGGTCGAGGCGCGCCACCCCCAGGTCGAGGTGACCGGCTTGCCGCTGGTCGCGGAAACGGGGAAGTCCTTCGCGTTCTGGGTCGAGCCGAAGCTCGATCCGGCCACGGGCGAGTTGTTCGACCCGGGCTTCAACCAGGTGTTCGTCGATCCGGCGAGCGGCCAGGAGCTTGGCCGGCGCGAGTGGGGCGCGGTCTGGCCGGTGACGAGCGAAAACCTGGTGTCCTTCCTCTACAAGCTGCACTACAGCCTGCACCTGCCGCCGATGTTCGGTAGCGATCGCTGGGGTGTGTGGCTGCTGGGCGTTATCGCGCTGATCTGGACGGTGGATTGCTTCACGGGCTTCCTGCTGACCTTGCCCGCGCGAAGGCGCGCCGCGGCGGCCGCCGGTGGCACGACGGGCACGCCTTCGCGCGCCGGGAAGCCGGGCTTCTGGCAGCGCTGGAAGCCCGCCTGGAAAGTTCGCTGGAACAGCAGCGCCTACAAGCTCAATTTCGACCTGCACCGCGCCGGCAGCCTGTGGACGTGGGCGCTGCTGTTCATTGTGGCGTTCACCGCGATGTCCCTGAACCTGTACCGGGAGGTGTTCTTCCCCGCCATGTCGCTGGTGTCGGAGGTCACGCCATCGCCCTACGACAAGCGCCAACCGGTCGCCTACAACCGCCCGATCGCGGCGCAAACGGATCTGCGGGAAGCGGTCGGGATCGCGGGCGCGGAAGCGCGGAGGCGCGGCTGGACGGCACCGGTCGGCCACGTGTCCTACGCACGCCATTACGGAATCTACGCCGTCTCGTTCTATGGGCCGGAGGACGGACATGGCGCCGGCGGCGTTGGCCATCCCACCCTGTACCTGGACGGCGCCAGCGGCCAGATCCTGGGCGAGCGTGAACCCTGGAAGGGCAGTGCGGCCGACATCTTCGTCCAGGCCCAGTTCCCGCTGCATTCGGGGCGCATTCTCGGCTTGCCGGGACGTATCCTGATCTCCCTGATGGGGCTGCTGGTCGCGATGCTCAGCGTCACCGGGGTGTACGTGTGGTGGAAAAAGCGCGCGGCGCGGCGGCGGGCGGCATCGTCCGTCGTGGCGATGCCGGCCGGCGATCAGGCGGCGCTGCCGCAGGCATAAGCAAATGACAAAGCTGTCGTTTGTTTAATGGCCGGGCGATATAACATTGGCGTCGTGACATGCCGGGCGCCTTCGCACCCGCATGCCGCCGGCCGCGCACCGCCGCCAATCGGACTCGCTTGCACGGCCCGGGCTGGCATACTGTTCAACCGGTACCGCGCGCAGCGGTTTGCCCGGGTATCCGGGTGGCGCGGGCCGGCGACTTGACCCCAACGTTCCTCATTTGGAGATGACCATGACCTTACGCCTTGGCGACACCGCACCCGATTTCGAGCAGGATTCCACGATCGGCAAGATCCGCTTCCACGAATGGGCGGGCGATTCCTGGGTTGTGTTGTTTTCCCACCCGGCCGACTTCACTCCGGTCTGCACCACCGAACTGGGGCTGACCGCCAAGCTCAAGCCGGAGTTCGACAAGCGCAACGTGAAGGCGATCGCGCTGTCGGTGGACCCGGCCGAGGCGCACAAGGACTGGATTCGCGATATCGAGGAGACCCAGCAGACGGTGGTCGGCTTTCCGATCATCGCCGATGCGGACAAGCGCGTGTCCGCGCTGTACGACATGATCCACCCGGAGCAGTCGGCCACCGCGACCGTGCGTTCGCTGTTCGTCATCGATCCGGCCAAGAAGGTGCGTCTGATGATCACCTATCCGATGAGCACCGGCCGCAACTTCGACGAAGTGCTGCGCGTGATCGACGCGCTGCAACTGACCGACGGCTACACCGTGGCCACGCCGGGCAACTGGCGCGATGGCGACGACGTGATCATCCCGCTGACGGTGCAGGACCCGGAGCTGATCAAGCAGAAGTATCCGAAGGGATACAACGCCCCGCGGCCATACCTGCGCCTGACGCCGCAACCGAACAAGTGATCACCTCAGGGCGTCGTTCCCATCTATTCCCGCATCACCGGAAGCCCCGCCACGCATAAGCAAATAAGGAAGCTGTCGTTTGTTTAATGGCCCGGAACGCTTACCCTTGGCTCAAGAATGGGGGAAAGCATGTCGATGACCTATGTGTTGGCCGGGTTTGCGGTGGGATTGCTGGTTGGAATGACCGGCGTGGGCGGCGGCTCGCTGATGACGCCTTTGCTCACGCTGCTCTTTGGCGTCTCGCCATCGGTCGCGGTCGGCACCGATCTCGCGTTCGCTTCGCTGACCAAGGGCGTCGGGACGATCACGCACCGGTTCAACAACACCGTCCACTGGCCCATCGTGGGGCGCCTGTGCGCGGGCGCCTTGCCTGCGGCCTTCCTGGCCACCCTTGCGCTGAGCTATTTCGGCGCCCTGGACGCCGGGATCGGCCAGGTGATCCGTTATACCATCGCCGGCTCGGTGCTGCTGACCGTGGTGGCGCTGCTGTTTCGCGGTAAATTGCTGGCGTGGATCAGCGAACGCCCGGAACGCCAGTTGCAGGGCAGGGCCTTGACGATCGCCACCGTGGGCGCCGGCGCCGTGCTGGGCGTGCTGGTGACGGTTTCGTCGATCGGCGCGGGTGCCATCGGCGCAACGCTGCTGGTGCTGCTCTACCCCCGGCTCACGCCGGCCGAAGTGGCCGGCACCGACATCGCCTATGCCGTGCCGCTGACGGCCATCGCCGCGCTGGGTCACTGGTGGCTCGGTTCCATCGACTGGATGCTGCTGCTGACCCTGCTGGTCGGCTCGGTCCCCGGCATCACCCTCGGCTCGATGCTCTCGCGCGCCGTGCCCGAACGCTTCCTGCGCGCGCTGCTGGCCACCACGCTGACCGGTGTGGCGGCAAAACTGATCTACTGACCGTCGTTCCCGCGAAGGCGGGAACCTATGCTGAGCCCACACTTGCCACGCCTTCGAGGCTACCGCGATGCAAGCGCCGCATGGGTTCCCACATGGCCGCCGAGGCTTTCGCGGCGACGACTGTGGCTAGCTTTACCGAGTCGGCGAGGGCGCACTCAGCATAGGTCCCCGCGTTCGCGGGGACGACTGTGGACGGGCCGCCGAGGCTTTCGCGGGAACGACAGTTTCGCGTGCTCACTGCCCCGGGTTGGTGATCCGCGCGTGGATCGCGTCGATCCCGTCCAGCACTTGCCGCGGCAGCGTGATGGCCGCCGCGTCGATGTCCTCACGCAACTGCTCGAGGCTGGTCGCGCCGATGATCGTGGACGCCACGAACCAGCGCGAATAGCACCAGGCCAGCGCCATCTGCGCCGGCGTCAGGCCGTTCGCGCGCGCCAGTTGCGCGTACTCCTTCACCGCCGCCAGCACCTCCGGGCGCAGGTAGCGCGGACTCCAGCCGACCGGGAAGATCGTCAGGCGCCCGCGCGCCTTCGGGTCGTCCAGGTACTTCGCGCTGAGCTGGCCGAAGGCGAGCGGGCTGTAGGCCAGCAGGCTCACATCGGTGCGGAAGCAGGCCTCGTCCATCAGGCTGGTCTCGAAGGCGCGCGCCGTCAGGTTGTACAGGTTCTGGATGGTCGCGATGCGCGGCAAACCCTTCATCTCGGCCTGCTTGACGTACTCGCACACGCCCCAGGCGCTTTCGTTCGACACGCCGACATGACGGATCTTGCCTTCCTCGACCAGCCGTCCCAGCGCCGCCAGCGTGTCCTCGATCGGCACGGCGGCCCGCTCGGCCTCGGGGCGGAAAGCGTTGGCACCGAAAATCGGCAGGTTCCGGCTCGGCCAGTGGATCTGGTACAGGTCGATGTAGTCGGTCCGCAGGCGGCGCAGGCTGTCTTCCACCGCCGCCCGGATGTTGGCCTCGTCCAGGTTGTGTCCGGCACCGCGTATCCAGTGCGCGTGCGGGTTCGGCCCCGCGATCTTGGTCGCCAGGACGATGTCCTCGCGCCGCCCGCGCTTGTCCAGCCAGCTGCCGATGAAACGCTCGGTCGCGCCCTGGGTCTCCGCGCGCGGCATCACCGGGTACATCTCGGCCGTATCGATGAAGTTGATACCGCGCTCGAGGGCGTAGTCGAGCTGGCTGTGCGCCTCGCTCTCGGTGTTCTGCTCGCCGAAGGTCATCGTCCCCAGGCACACCTTCGACACCATCAGGCCGGTCCGGCCGAGCTGCTTGCGTTCCATGTCGGAGCCCCCGCTATTTCCCCGTTCTCAGCGCGTCGGCCGCGTCGCGCACCAGCGCCGGGCCTGCGTAGATCAGGCCGCTGTACAGTTGCACCAGCTTGGCCCCGGCCGCGATCTTGGCCTTCGCGTCCTCGCCCTTCATGATGCCACCCACGCCGATGATGGGCACCTCGTCGCCCAATTCGCGCTTGAGCGCGCGGATCACGATGTTCGACTGCTCGAAAACCGGAGCGCCGGACAGGCCTCCCGCCTCCTCGGCGTGGGGAAGGCCCATCACGTCGCGCCGGTTGAGGGTGGTGTTGGTGGCGATCACGCCGTCGATCTTGTGCCGCAGCAGGGCGCCGGCGATGTCGCGGATCTGGTCGCCATCGACATCCGGCGCGATCTTCAGCGTCACCGGCACGTAGCGGCCATGCTGGTCGGCCAGGCGCGCCTGCTCTTCCTTGAGCTGGGACAGCAGGGCGTCCAGTTCGGATGCGCCCTGCAACTGGCGCAGGTTCTTGGTGTTGGGCGAGGAGATGTTGACCGTGACGTAGCTCGCATACGGATACACCTTGCGCAGGCAGTGCAGGTAGTCGTCCGCGGCGCGTTCGATCGGCGTGTCGGCATTCTTGCCGATGTTCAGGCCGAGCACGCCCTGTTTCTCCTGGTAGAAGCGCGAGGCCTGCACGTTGGCCACGAAGGCATCCACGCCGCCGTTGTTGAATCCCATCCGGTTGATGATGCCGCCGGCCTTGGGCAGGCGGAACATGCGCGGTTTTGGATTGCCCGACTGGGCGCGCGGCGTCACCGTGCCGATCTCGATCGAACCGAAGCCGAGCGCCGCCAGGCCGTCGATGTAGGCGCCATCCTTGTCCAGGCCCGCGGCCAGGCCGACCGGATTGGGAAAGCTGATGCCCATCACGGTGCGCGGATCGGGAAGCGGCTTGCGCAGCGCGTCGGTCAGGCCGAGTTCGGCCGCGCGGCGCAGGCGCGGCAAGGTCAGGTTGTGGGCCGTTTCGGGATCGATGGAGAACAGAACGGGACGGGCGAGGGAGTACAGGAGTTTTTCGAACATAAGTTACTCAGTCGGAATATGCGCACATTGTACCGTGCGCAACCCTGTTGCGCCGCCCCCGGCAGCGCGATTCGCTCAGCGGTCGAGCACGTCCCACTCGCCGTCGATGCGCGCCTCGAGCGGACGGAAATTGACCTTGTACGCCATCTTCGGGCTCTGCTCGATCCAGTAGCCGAGGTAGACATAGGGCAGGCCCAGTTCGCGCGCCTGGTCCACCTGCCACATGATGTTGTAGGTGCCGTAGGAGGCGCCGGGGACGTCCGGGTCGAAGAAGGTGTAAACGGACGACAGGCCGTCGGACAGCACATCGATGATCGAGACCATGCGCAGCGTGCCGTCCGGTTCGCGGAACTCGACCAGGCGGGTGTTGACGCGGCTTTGCAGCAGGAACTGCGCGTACTGGTCGCGGCTGTCCTGGTCCATGCCGCCACCGACGTGGCGCGTGGTCTGGTAGCGCAGGTAGAGCGCATAGTGCTCGTCCGAGAACGACAGGTTGGCGACCATCGCCACCAGCTTGCCGTGGCGCTTCCAGGCCCGGCGCTGGGCACGGCTGGGGGTGAAGGCTTCGCAGCGCACGCGCACCGGAATGCAGGCGCGGCAGCCGTCGCAGTACGGGCGGTAGGTGAAGATGCCGCTGCGGCGGAATCCGTTCTTCACCAACTCCGAGTAGACGTCGGCATTGATCAGGTGCGATGGTGTCGCCACCTGGGAGCGCGCGTTGCGCGACTCGAGGTAGCTGCAAGGGTAGGGCGCCGTGGTGTAGAACTGCAGCGTGGCGAAGGGCAAGTCATTTAAGTGCGTCATGCAAGGCTCTCAGGACGACGTGGTGAAGCCCATTTTAGCGAAAACGCGCCGGCGGCGACTGTTAGGCAGCCAACGGAGGCGTCACTTCCCAGCAACTGATCGGTGGCTGGTGGATGGCCTCGCGCAGGTGGCGCAGGAATTGCGCGCGCGGGATGGGCGAGGCGCCGAGCGAGGCCAGGTGCGATGTCTCCTGCTGGCAGTCGATCAGGCGTACGCCGCGGCTGCGCAGGAAGGCGACCAGATAGGCCAGCGCCACCTTCGAGGCATCGGACACGCGCGCGAACATCGATTCCCCATAGAACATGCGGCCGATGCACACGCCGTAGGCGCCGCCGACCAGCTCGCCGTCGAGCCACACTTCGGACGAGTGCGCGTAGCCCATCGCGTGCAGGCCGGTGTAGCCGGCGATGATCTCCTCCGAGATCCAGGTGCCTGGCCCGTCCTTGCGCGGGGCGGCGCAGGCGCGCATCACGGACTCGAACGCGCTGTCGAAGCGCACGTCCCAGGGGCCGCCGGCAAGGCGGCTGCGTTCCACCTTGCGCAGCGTCTTCCTGAGGCTGTCGCTGACCTTGAAGTGGCCGGTGTCGAGCACCATGCGCGGATCGGTGCTCCACCACAGGATGGGCTGGCCCTCGGAGAACCAGGGGAAGATGCCCTGGCGGTAGGCCAGCAGCAGGCGCTGCGGCGACAGGTCGGCCCCGGCCGCGAGCAGGCCGGGCGCGTCGGCGGTCAGCGCCTCGGACACATCGGGGAACGGTGAGGTCGTGTCGAGCCAGGGGATCATGGTCAGTCGGGTTCGCGCGGGGCGATCATCTGGCGCACGATGTCCCGGCTGTGGAAACCATAGCCACCACCCTCGCGCACCTTGGCGCGGTCGGCGAAGAACAGTTCGAGGGTGGTGCGGATGGTGGGGAAGGCCAGTTCGTCCCACGGGATGTCGCGTTCGGAAAAGAGCCGGGTCTCGAGGCTCTCCACGCCGGGACCGAAGTCCAGGTCGCGCAGGCGGGCGAGGTAGAACAGGTGGACCTGATGGACATGGATCACGTTGAGCAGGGTGAACAGCTGGCCGAGTTCGACGTTCGCGCCCGCTTCCTCCTCGGTTTCGCGCACGGCGGCCTGCCCGGTGCTCTCCTCGTTTTCCATGAAGCCGGCCGGCAGCGTCCAGTAGCCGTAGCGCGGTTCGATCGCGCGGCGGCACAGCAGCACCTGGAGCTGGCCGTCCTGCTCCCAGACCGGAACGGTGCCGATCACCAGCTTGGGATTCTGGTAGTGGATCGTCTTGCAGTGCCCGCACACGTAGCGCGGCCGGTTGTCGCCTTCCGGGATGGCGAGCGCGACCGGATTCGCGCACTCGGAGCAAAATTTCATAGCTAAAGGATGAATTAATCTTGGCCCTACTTTACACCGATTGGCGCGCCCGCGCCGCAATCGCGGGCACCGGAAAGCCTCGATGCGCTGTCGCGCCCCGGTCTCGCCCGGCGCCGTGCCTGCTGCAATCGCACATCGCCCGGAGATTAAATTTGCCTAAATCGTCAAAGGCCCTTATAATACGAACCATCAGACGCGGGGTGGAGCAGTCTGGCAGCTCGTCGGGCTCATAACCCGAAGGTCACAGGTTCAAATCCTGTCCCCGCAACCAGATTCCGAAACCGTTGATCCGAAAGGCTCAGCGGTTTTTTTTCGCGCGACAATTGTCCCGTAGGGTGGGCACTGGTGCCCGCGGGTGTTCCACTTTGCCGTCCCACCCTTTACTGCGTACCCGTGACGCCTGGACCGGTGGGCTCAAGAGCCCACCCTACCCATGTATTGACAGTCAAGACGGTTTCCACGTTGACTTGCGTCAAGCCCGCTGGGCGCCCCTGCAACTCTCGCCCACCCGCCCTGTCCAAATGCTCTCATCAGACAGGATGCGAACCGATGATTACTGTTGACGACATCAACGAGGCATGGGGTTGGGTCGGCCTGAACGCGGTCGAAGTGCTGGGTGAAAACGCCTTCGGGAATCTCATCATCCGGGACGAGGAAGGCAGGTACTGGCGCCTGCGCCCGCAAGACCTGTGCTGCCAGCCGGTGGCCGACAGCCGCGAGGAGCTCGACGCGCTGTCCTACAACCAGGACTTCCTCAACGACTGGTACATGCCCGAACTCGTGCACCTGGCCGAGGCCACGCTCGGCCCACTCTCCGCCGGCCGCAAATACTGCCTGCGGATTCCCAGCGCCCTTGGCGGCCAATACGGCCACGACAACCTGGCGACGGTGCCGCTGTCCGAGCTGATCCGCTTTTCCGGCGAGGGCGCGCAGCAGTTCGACGGCCTGCCGCGCTGGGACTAGCCGCTTACCCCGCCGGTTCGCCCAGGCTCGCCCACAAGTAGGCCGCTGCCATGGTCCGGTGCGGACGGTAGGCTTGCAGCAGTTGCTCGGCCTGCGCGAGGTCCGGCCGCGCCTCCGTGCCCAGCAGCCGGTGCAGTGCCGTGCGGACCGCCACGTCGCCATGCAGCGAGCAGTCCGGATAGCCGTAGCCGCGCAGCAGCGCGTAGTTCACCGTCCACGGGCCGATGCCCTTGACCGCCAGCAGCTCGCGCGCGACCTGTTCGATGTCATCCCGCTCGAGTCGCAGCTCGCCTTCGGCCACCATCCGCGCCACGCGCAGCAGGGTCTCGGCCTTGGCGCGCGAGAATTTTCGCTCCGTCAGCGCTTCGGCATCGAGCGGCGCCACGTCGGCCGCCTCCGGGTAGCACCACATTCCGCAGGGGTGGCGGCGCCCGGCCTGCAGGATGAAGCTGCGGCGCAGTGCGATGGCGAAGCCAAGATTGATCTGCTGCCCGATGATGGCCCAGGTCAGCGCCTCGAACACGGTGGCCGACTGGACGATGCGCAAGCCCGGCTGGCGCTGCACGACGGGATCGAGCACCGGATCGTCGCGCACCAGGGCCGCGAACGGCGCCGGGTCGATGCGCAGGCCGAGGATGGCATGCAGGGCATCGCGCGCCCGCGCAAGCACCGCCTCGCCGGCCGAGGGGCCGGCATCGATGACGCAGTCGGCCGCGTCCGGAGCGAACGCGACGTCGAGCAGGACCGGGCAGCCGTCCAGCATGACCGCCTTGCGCAAGCCGCCGGGGCGCAGTTGTTCGGCCACGCCCTGCGTGTCGCGCCCGTGGAAGGCCAGCACGTCGGCATGGCGGTAGCCGGCCGGCAGGGTGATCGTCAGTGCCTGCCGCCCGCCCGGGGCACGCCCGCCCGGGGCAAGCCCGCCCGGGGCACGCCCGCCCGGCGCCGCTGCCGCGTCCATCTACTTGGCCGCCGCCGGGGCCGCACGTCCCAGGCGCGGCACGAAGCCGGTCACCAGGGCGGTGCCCACCAGGACGATGCCCGAGCCGGCGATGGTGTGCCAGCCGACCGCCTCGCCGAGGAAGATCGCGCCCCACAGGATGCCGAACACGGGATTGAGGAAGGTGACGGTCAGCGCGGACGTGGTCCCGACCTCCTCGATCAGGCGGAAGTAGAGGATGTAGGCGATGCCGCTGCACAGGACGCCGAGCGCGAGCACGGCGCCCATGATGCCGACGGTCGGTTCGCCCGGCGACGGAAAGAAGGGCAGGACGGGCAGCACGAGCAGGGTGGCCGCCCACATCGAGCCCTGGGCGTTGGCGAAGGGCTCGACGCTCTTCGCGGACTTGGCGTACTGGCTGGCGACGCTGTAGCTGAACGCGGCCAGCAGGGCGGCGGCGACCGCCACCGCGGCGCCGGGGCGGGTGGAGACATCGTCCAGGCCGACCAGCAGGGCCACGCCGGCGGTGCCGAGCAGCAGGCCGAGGCCGGTGCGGGCACTCACGGGCTGGCGGGCCCAGAGCGCGCCGACCAGCGCTCCCCACATCGGCGCGGTCGCGTTCAGCACCGACAGCACCGAGGCGGACAGGGTGCTGGCGGCGTAGGCGAACAGCAGGAAGGGCAGGGCGCTGTTGAAGAAGCCCAGGACCAGGTAGTGCTTCCAGTTGGCGCCCAGGTCCAGCCGCTTCTTCAGGATCCAGCCGACGACGGCCAGGAAGACCGCGGCGAACAGCACCCGGTACTCGATCAGCACCGCCGGGCCGAGCACGGGGGCGGCGATGCGCATGAACAGGAAGGAGCCGCCCCAGATGGCGGCGAGCACGACGAGTCGGATGAGGTTTGCGGTATTCATGGCGCGGAAGGTTTGTTGATTCCGCATTTTCGCCTGCCGTCGCGGACCGCGCCAGCCGTTTCTTGCGGTCGAACGCGGAGCATCTCAGGCCTGGCGCTCGCACGCCTGCCCGCCGGCCGGCGCGGGTGAGGCGGCGTGCGGCACCAGCATCGCCGCCGGCACCCCGTTCTTCACCGCCGTCATCTGGGCCAGGATGGACACCGCGATCTCGGCCGGCGTCTTGCTGCCGATGTAGATCCCGATCGGCCCGTGCAGGCGCGCCAGCTGCGCGTCGCTCAGGTCGAACAGCTTCAGGCGTTCGCGGCGCCGGGCGTCGTTCAGGCGTGAGCCGATCGCGCCGACGTAGAAGGCATCCGAGCGCAGCGCCTCCATCAGCGCCAGGTCGTCCAGCTTCGGGTCATGGGTCAGCGCCACCACGGCGCTGCGCGCGTCGAGCCGCGCCTCGATCACCAGGTCGTCGGGCATCGCGTGCACCAGTTCCACGCCGGGCAGGTCCCAGCCGCCCTGGTATTCCTCGCGCGGGTCGCAGACCGTGACGCGGTAGTCCATCGCGCTCGCGACCTGGGCCAGGAAGCGCGACAAGGGGCCGGCGCCGATGATGAACAGGCGCCAGCGCGGGCCGTGCACCGTGCTGAGCACGCCGTCGGCGAGGCGCGTACCGGCGCCCGGACCGGCCGGCTCCAGGCTGGCGGCGCCGGTGGCCAGCACCAGGCGCCGTTCCACCAGTTCGCCCAGGGCGAGGCGCCGCAGCAGTTCGTCCAGGCCGCTGGCGCGGCCCAGCGGTTCGACGGCCAGTTCGATCGTGCCGCCGCAGGGCAGGCCGAAACGGTGGGCCTCGTCCGCGCTGATGCCGTAGGTGACGATGCGCGGCAGCGTGTCGCCGGTGCCGCCGCCGCGCGCCTTGTCGATCAGGTCGTCCTCGATGCAGCCACCCGAGACCGAGCCGGCCACGCGCCCGTCCGCGCGCACCGCGAGCATCGCGCCCGGCGGACGCGGGCTCGAACCCCAGGTCTTGATGACGGTGACGAGCTGGCAGCGGTGGCCTTGCGCGACCCAGGCGGCGGCGGTCTTGAGGACTTCGAGGTCGAGGCTGTCCATTCGCTTATGACGGAAGAGAGTTCAAAAGTAGGCGCAGTCATTCCCGCGAAAGCGGGAATCCATGCTGCATCGGAGGACCACGGTTTGCCTGTGACCGCTCGCGATGCAGAGGCGCCGTGCTTACGGCACCAGCGGACGCTTGGAGTCCTGCTTGGCGTCGACCTCGTTCACCGCGCGCTGGATCGCCGCCAGGCGCGCCGCGACCTCCGGATGCTGCGCGGTGTAGGCGTTGAGCACGGTGGCCGGATAGGCCGCCGCCAGGCGCTTCCAGAACGGCGCCACGCCACCGATCCGGTAGCCGGCGCGCGCCAGCAGGTACAGCGCCAGGCGGTCGGCCGCCGCGTCCATCTCGGCCGGCATCGGCTTGATGCCGCCGCCGGTGATCAGCATCGAGGAATCGGGGCTGATGCGGATCAGGTTGTCGATCACGGTGCCGATGGTGGCCGAATTGCGCTGGGTGGCGGCGTGGCCCAGGATGTTGTGCGCCATCGTGCGCGCCAGGACGTAGGCCAGTTCGGTGTCGTTCTCGACGAAGTTGATCATCCCGCGCGTGACCAGCACGCGCTGGCCGTCGGCGTAGGCATTGACGTTGTCGGCGTTGCCCAGTTCGATGCCGTAGCCGCAGGCGCGCGTGACAGGCACGTCGATCGAGCGGGTCGCGCCGCCGCGCTCGATCGTCATCGGCAGGCTGGCCTGCTTGGCCATCAGCGGCCCGAACACGTTGCCGGCCTCCGACAGCGCATTCGGTCCGGTGGGCAGAGGCGTGCCGCCGGCGGCCACGAGGCCGTCACCGACGCGCAGGCCGGCGCGCGCGGCGCCGCTGCCGGCCAGGACGCCCGTGACCTGCAGGCGCTCGCCCATGCCCAGCGCCAGGTGCGCGGCCTCGTTGAACTGGCCCGGGTAGGCGTAGCGGTTCTTCGCGGTGAAGCCCAGCAGGTTGCGCGCGTGGCGCTTGCACAGTTCGGCGTTTTCGATCAGCAGGGGCGCCGCGACACGGTACAGGCGGTCCTGCAGCGAAGCCATCTTCGACAGGGTGTCGGCGGCGGCCGCGATCTGCGGGGTGATGACGGGGGCCTGCGGCGCGATGGGCGCGACGCCCGGGACGCCGGACGGCTGCACCGGCGCTTGCGTGGCGCAGGCCGACAGGAACATGGCGATGGTGACGCCCAGCGCGGCGGGGCGCAGTCGTTGGATGCGGGTCATGGTCCTCCTCATTGGTTATTGCTTGCCGGTGCTGCCAAAACCGCCGGCGCCCCTGGCACTGGATTCGAACTCCTCGACGACGTTGAAGCCGACCTGCAGCACCGGCACGATGACCAGTTGCGCGAGTCGATCCATCGGCTGCAGGGTGAAGGTGGCGTGGCCGCGGTTCCAGGTCGAGACCATCAGCTGCCCCTGGTAATCGGAGTCGATCAAGCCTACCAGATTCCCCAGAACAATGCCGTTCTTGTGGCCGAGCCCACTGCGCGGCAGGATCATGGCCGCGTAGCCCGGGTCGCCGATGTGGATGGCCAGCCCGGTGGGTACCAGCACGGTCTGGCCGGGCTCGATGGTGAGCGGCGCGTCGATGCAGGCGCGCAGGTCCAGCCCGGCGCTGCCGGGGGTGCCGTAGGTGGGCAGCAGGTCGCGCATGCGCGCGTCGAGAATCTTCAGGTCGATGGTTTTCATGTATTGCTTGGTTCAGGTTAGCAGCGAGCGCTGCTCGATCCGCTTGGCGATCTCGGAAACGAGCTGGCGCGCCAGGGTGAGCTTGTCGGCGCGCGGCAGCAGGGTATGGCCGTCGTCGTCGAACAGGATCACCGAATTGTCATCCTGCCCGAAGGTCTGGTGGCCGATGTTGCCCACGAGCAGAGGAATGCCTTTCTTTTCGCGTTTGGCGGCGCCGTATTCCACCAGGTTCTCGGATTCCGCGGCGAAACCGACGCAGTAAGGCCAGCCGGACAGCGAGGTGGTGGCCGCGACCGAGGCCAGGATGTCCACGTTCTGGACGAATTCGAGCTGGGGCGGCTGGCCGCCTTCCTGCTTCTTGAGCTTCTGGTCGCTGGCATTGGCGACGCGCCAGTCGGCGACCGCGGCCACGCCGATGAACACGTGCTGGCCGGGCAGGGCCAGCATGACCGCATCGTGCATCTGGCTGGCCGAGAGCACGTCGATCCTGCGCACGCCGTGCGGGGTCGGCAGGGCGGTGGGCCCCGACACGAGCACGACCTCGGCGCCCGCCTCGCGCGCCGCGCGCGCCAGGGCGTAGCCCATCTTGCCGGACGAGAGGTTGGTGATGCCGCGCACGGGGTCGATCGCCTCGAAGGTGGGGCCGGCCGTGATCAGCACGCGGCGCCCGGCCAGCAGCTTCGGCTGGAACGAGGCGACCAGTTCTTCCAGCAGCTGCTCCGGTTCGAGCATGCGCCCGAGGCCGGTCTCGCCGCAGGCCTGTTCGCCGGAGGCCGGGCCGAAGACGCCGATGCCGTCCGCCTCCAGCTGGGCGACATTGCGCCGGGTGGCCGGGTTCTGCCACATCTCCACGTTCATCGCCGGGGCGACCAGCAGCGGCACCTGCGCCGGGCGTGCCAGGCACAGGGTCGAGAGCAGGTCGTCGCAGGCGCCTTGCGCGAGCTTGCGGATGAAGTCGGCCGAGCAGGGGGCCACCAGCACCGCGTCGGCGCCGCGCGTGAGGTCGATGTGCGCCATGTTGTTGGCGATGCGCGCGTCCCACTGGTCGGTGTAGACCGGGTTGCCGGACAGTGCCTGCATCGTGACCGCGCCGATGAAGTGGGTGGCGGCGTCGGTCATCACCACGTGCACCTGCGCGCCCTGCTTGACCAGGGCGCGGCAGAGTTCGGCCGCCTTGTAGCAGGCCACGCCCCCGGACAGGCCGAGGACGATCTTCTTGCCCTTCAGGTCCATGCTCGTCTCCCCCGGGTTCAGGTCTTGTTCACGCGGCGCAGTTCATCGACGATGAACAGGAAGGCGCCGACCGAGATGGCGATGTCGGCCACGTTGAAGGCCGGGAAGTGGCCGATGCCGGTCCAGTAGAAATCCAGGAAGTCGATCACATGGCCGTAGGCGATGCGGTCGATCACATTGCCGATCGCGCCGCCCATGATCAGGGCAAGCGAAAAGCTGAACAACAACTGGCCGCCGTGGCGCTTGAGCAGATACAGGATGTAGGCGACCGCGCCGATGGCGATGCCGGTGAACAGGTAGCGCTGCCAGCCGCCGGCGTCGCCCAGGAAGCTGAAGGCCGCGCCCGGGTTGTACACCAGGATCAGGTTGAAAAAGCCGGTCACGGGCAGCGTCTCGCCGTAGGCGAACAGGCGCGTGATGGTGATCTTCGTGACCTGGTCGAGCAGCACGATGATGGCGGCGATGCCCAGCCATGGCAGCATGCTGCCCTTCGCTTGCGGCGCCGGCTTGTTGACGGCGGAGACAGTGGTTTTTTTCTTGGTTGCCATGGGTGTCGGTTCCAGGAGTCGCGCGCCCCGGCCCCTTGCGGAGCCGGAACGCGCGGGTGGTGCATCAGGCGAAACGGCGCGCTTCGCCGCTGCCGAACAGGTTGCTCACGCAGCGCGAGCACAGGCCCGGGTGCGCGTGGTCGTGGCCGACGTCGCGGCGGTAGTGCCAGCAGCGCTCGCACTTGTCCGCTTCCGACGGGGTCACGGTGACGCCTTCGTCGGCCGCGTTCGCCACCTCGACCACCTTGGCCTGCGAGGTGATGAACACGAACTTCAGGTCATCGTCCAGGCTTGCCAGTACGCGGTACTTGTCGCCGGAGGCCTTGATGCTCAGTTCGGCCTGCAGGGAGGAGCCGATGGCGCCGGAAGCGCGCACTTCCTCGAGCTGCTTGGTGACGCTCGCGCGCACCTCGCGCAGCAGCGCGTACTTGTCCAGCAGCGCCTGGGCGTCGCCCAGTTCCGGAAAGTCCCACAGGGTCTGGGTGAAGATGGTCTCGTCGCTGTCGGCATAGGCCTGCTGGCCGGCGAACACCGCCCAGGCTTCCTCGGCGGTGAAGGACAGGATCGGTGCCATCACGCGCAGCAGGCTGTGCGCGATGTGCCACAGCGCGGTCTGGGCCGAGCGGCGTGCGGGCGAATCCACGCCGGTGGTGTACAGGCGGTCCTTCAGGATGTCGAGGTAGAAGCCGCCCAGGTCCTCCGAGCAGTAGTTCTGCAGGCGCGAGACCACCGGGTGGAACTCGTAGCGCTCGAAATGCGCCGCGACGTCGCGCTGCAGTTCGGCCATCGAGGCGATCGCGTAGCGGTCGATCTCGAACAGTTCGGCCACCGGCACGCTGTCCTTGGCCGGATCGAAGTCCGAGGTGTTGGCCAGCAGGAAGCGCAGCGTGTTGCGGATGCGGCGGTAGGATTCGGTCACGCGCTTGAGGATCTCCTCGCCGATCGACAGCTCGCCGGTGTAGTCGGTCGAGGCCACCCACAGGCGCAGGATGTCGGCCCCCAGGGTGTCCGAGATCTTCTGCGGCGCCAGCGTGTTGCCGAGCGACTTGGACATCTTCTTGCCCTGTTCGTCCACCGTGAAGCCGTGGGTCAGCAGCGCCTTGTAGGGCGGCCGTCCGTTGAGCATCGAGGACGTGAGCAGCGAGGAATGGAACCAGCCGCGATGCTGGTCCGAGCCTTCCAGGTACAGGTCGGCCGGGAAGTCCGACTGTGCGGCGTGCGAGCCGCGCAGCACGGTCTGGTGGGTCGTGCCCGAGTCGAACCACACGTCCAGCGTGTCGCGGTTCTTCTCGTAGCTGGCGGCGTCCTCGCCCAGCAGTTCCTTCGGGTCGAGGGCGTGCCAGGCATCGATGCCTTCACGCTCGATCAGCTTGGCCACCTGCTCCAGCAGTTCGGGCGTGCGCGGGTGCAGTTCGCCGGTCTCCTTGTGGATGAAGAAGGCCATCGGCACACCCCACTGGCGCTGGCGCGACAGGGTCCAGTCGGGGCGGTTGGCGATCATGCCGTGCAGGCGCGCCTGGCCCCACTCGGGGAAGAAGCGGGTCTGTTCGATGCCCGCCAGCGCGCTCTCGCGCAGGGTCGGGCCGCCATCCTTGGGCGTGATGTCCATGCCGGCGAACCACTGGCTGGTGGCGCGGTAGACGATCGGCGTCTTGTGGCGCCAGCAGTGCATGTAGCTGTGGTCGAACATCTTCAGCTCGAACAGGGCGCCGGCCTCGGTCAGCGCCGAGCAGATCGGCTTGGACGCTTCCCAGATGGTCAGGCCGCCGAACAGCGGCAGGGTGGAGGCGAAGCGGCCGTCGCCCATCACCGGCTTGAGGATCTCGTCGTCCTTCATGCCGTGCGCCTTGCAGGACTGGAAGTCCTCCAGGCCGTAGGCCGGGGCCGAGTGCACCACGCCGGTGCCGCTCTCGGTGGTGACGTAGTCGGCCAGGTAGACCGGGGAGGTGCGGTCGTAGAAGGCGTCGGCCTTGTGCAGCGGATGGCGGAAGCGCAGGCCGCCCAGCGCCTCGCCCTTGGTGGTCGCGATCACCTTGCCTTCCAGCTTGTAGCGCTGCAGGCAGGATTCGACCAGGTCTTGCGCCAGGATCAGCAGCAGCGGCGCGCCGTCGCGGCTGGCCTCGACCAGCGCGTAGGTGACCTCGGCGTGCACATTCAGGGCCTGGTTCGACGGGATGGTCCACGGGGTGGTGGTCCAGATCACGATGAAGCAATTTTCGGTCGGCAGGGACGGCAGGCCGAAGGCGGCGGCCAGCTTCTCCGGCTCCGCGACCGGGAAGCCGACGTCGATCGCCGGATCGCGCTTGTCCTGGTATTCGACTTCCGCCTCGGCCAGTGCCGAGCCGCAGTCGAAGCACCAGTTCACGGGCTTGAGGCCGCGGTACACGTAGCCCTTGTCGAGCAGCTTGCCCAGGGCGCGCAGTTCGTCGGCCTCGTTACCGTAGGCCATCGTCATGTACGGGTTTTCCCATTCGCCCAGCACGCCCAGGCGGATGAAGCCGGCGCGCTGGCGGTCGATCTGTTCGAGCGCGTAGGAGCGCGCCTTCTGCAGCACCTCGGCCGTCGGCAGGTTCTTGCCGAACAGCTTTTCGATCTGGATTTCGATCGGCATGCCGTGGCAGTCCCAGCCCGGCACGTAGGGCGCGTCGAAGCCGGCCATCGTGCGCGACTTGACCACCATGTCCTTCAGGATCTTGTTGACCGCGTGGCCCAGGTGGATGTCGCCGTTCGCATACGGCGGACCGTCGTGCAGGATGAACTTCGGACGGCCGGCGGCGGCCTTGCGGATACGCTGGTAGATCTTCTTGTCCTGCCACTGCTTGACCCAGCCCGGCTCGCGCTTGGCGAGGTCGCCGCGCATCGGGAACGGGGTGTCGGTCATGTTGACCGGGTACTTGCTCTCGGGCTTCTTGGCTGCCTTGTCGGCAGGCTTGTTCTGGACGGGTTTGCTGTTATCGGACATAAGTTTTTTCTAGTGAGGATGTCTGTCTTGCCGGGCGCGAGCGCCGCGGGCCGGGGCGGAAACCGGCGTCAAATTCGGTCGGTGGCGGTCAGCGCGCCGGCGCGCGCGGCGCTGCCGCGCTGCTCGAAGAAGGCGCGGGCCTGGCGCGCGTCCTCGTCGATGGCGGCGGTCAGGGTCGCGAGGTCCTCGTACTTTTCCTCGTCGCGCAGCTTGGTCAGGAATTCGACCCGTACCAGTTCGCCGTAGGCCGAGCCGTTCCAGTCGAACAAGTGGACTTCGAGCAGGGTGCGGCCGGCGTCCTCGACGGTCGGACGCACGCCGAGGCTGGCGACGCCCGGCAGCGGTTCGGCGGCCAGGCCGTGCACCTGCACGACGAAGATGCCGGACAGGGCGGGGCGGTGCACGACGCGCAGGTTCAGGGTCGGGAAACCGAGGGTGCGTCCCAGCTTCTGGCCGTGGATCACGTGGCCGGAGATCGAGTAGGGGTGGCCGAGCAGGGCGCGGGTCGCCTGGAAGTCGCCCGCGGCCAGGGCCGCGCGCACCGCCGACGAGGAGATGCGCTGCGCGCCATGCATCACGGCGGGCAGGATCTCGACGTGGAAGCCGTATTCCTTGCCGGCCTCTTCCAGAGTGAGCACATTGCCGGCGCGCCGGGCGCCGAAGCGGAAGTCGTCGCCGACCATCAGCCATTTGACATGCAGGCCCTTGACCAGGATGCGCTCGATGAATTCCTCGGGCGGGATGGCGGCGAAATGTTCGTTGAAGTGTTCGACGATGACCCGGTCGATGCCGGCCTGGGCCAGGTCTTCCAGCTTGTCGCGCAGGTTGGCGATGCGCGCCGGGGCGCGCGACAGGTCGCCGGCGCGCCGGGCGAAGTACTCGCGCGGGTGCGGCTCGAAGGTCATCACGGCCGCTTCCAGCCGCAGTTCTGCGGCGGCGGCCCGCACGCGCGCCAACAATGCCTGGTGGCCGAGGTGGACACCGTCAAAGTTGCCGATCGTGAGAGCGCATGGTGCGCGCGCCCTGTCGTTGGGAAGTCCGCGAAATACCTTCATGAGGGATGTTTCCAGTGGCGCCAGCCGCGGTGGCGACGGCGCCAAGTCCGTGGCGAAATGCTAGATTATACGGTAAGTGGGTTGTTGCACAGCAGCGTGGTCAGGGAAGGGGCGTTCAGGATGCCGACCTCGTGTAGGCCGGGCCGCGCAAGGCACTCGTGCCCACCATGTGCCCATTGCACGGAACGGCTGCGAGAGCGTAGGGTGGGCCGGGTTGCGCAAGGCACTCGTGCCCACCGTGTGTCCGTTGCACGGGACAGGCGCGCATCGACGGTGCGCACTCGTGCCCCACCGGATGGCAACGTCGCTGCCGTGGGGCGGCGGTGGGCACGAGTGCCCACCCTACGGTGCACGAGTATTCGATGCCGAGTAGTTGCATCCGGATTCCACGCACCAAAAAAAACGCCGCCTGCAAGGCAGGCGGCGTTCCCTTGAACCGCGCGAAGCGCCGATCAGGAGGTCAGCGGGCGGTTGATCGCCATGATCCAGTAGCGGGCCAGGTCGGCGGTGCCGTCATTGCCGCGGATCGACTTGAAGGTGTTGATCGCCTGCTGCTTCTTGCCGGCGGCGGCATAGGCCTCGCCCAGACGCAGCTTGGCTTCGTCGGCACGCTTCAGGTCGCCGGACTTGATCGCCGCTTCCATCAGCTTCAGGCCCTTGTCGGCCTGGCCGGCCTGCACCATCGCGTAACCCAGGCCAACCAGCGCGTCGTTGTCCTTGGCGGCCTCGTACTCGGCCTGCAGGGCAGCGAAGTTCTTGTTCTGCTCGGCCAGGTTCTTCTCGGCCAGGTCCTTCAGGCGGCCGTGACGCGCGGCGTCCGGACCGGTGCCCAGTGCGCCAGCCTTGTAGCCCTTGTCGATGATCTTGACCGCTTCGGCCGGGGCTTTCGCCTGCAGCACCAACTGGGCCATCTCCATGTACTCGCTCGGCTTCTTCATCAGGTTGTTAGCCAGCTTCAGGCGGTACACGTCCACCCCGAGGCGGCTCGAGAAGCCAGGCTTGGCCTGGACACGGTTGAGCAGGTCGTTCCAGTAGCGGGCGCTCGGGTAGTTCGCGGCCAGCTTCTCGATGGTGTTGACGTAGCCTGCCTTGTCATTCTTCTTGAGCTGGATGTTCGCGAGCATGCCCAGTTCGTCTTCCGACAGGCGGCTTTGCTTGCGCAGTTCCTGCTCCAGGGCGGTCAGGTTGCCCTGCTTGTAGTAGTTCTGGAACAGATAGGCGCGCAGCTTCGGATCGTCCTTGTCCTTGAGCAGGCGCAGGATGGTCGCGTTCGCCTTGTTCAGGTCGCCGGCGCGCATGTAGATGCCGACCAGGCCTTCGGAGAATTGCGAGCGCTCCGATGCCGACAGCTTGCCCGATGCAAGCAGCTCCTCGAATGCCTTGGCCGCGGTGTCGTAGTCGCCGCCGGCCGACGCAGCGGCAGCGCGCACGCGGTCGATCAGGTAGCGCTCGTTGGCGTCCTTGGCCACCTTGTCCGCGTCGCGCAGCACTGCCAGCGCTTCCTTGTACTTGCGCTGTTTCATCAGTGCCTGGGCTTGCTGCAGCGGCTTGCCGATTTCCGCGCGAACTGCTTCAGCGGCGTAGGCAGGGGACAGACCGACGACAGGGACTGCCGCGGTAAAGCCGAGTGCGGCCAGGGCGAGGCCGAGATGTGCGAGACGGAATTTGGTCATTGTGGAAATCCTTCCTTGAAAATGGACACGGCAGGGAAACCCTGCCGTGTTGGTCAAGCATGGTGCGATTACTGGAACTGCTCGTTACCGACCATACCGATCTTGGTGACGCCGAGACGCTGTGCCGTCGCCATCACACCAGCGACCACCTTGTACTCAACCAGCTTGTTCGGACGCAGGTGCACTTCCGGCTGATTGGGCATCGCGGCGACGCTGTTCATCTTCGCTTCCAGGGAGGCGCGATCCGGCACCACAACGCCATCCCAGAGGATGGTACCGTCGAAGTCCACGTCAATCGTCACTACCACTGGCTGCTCGGTCATCGGTGGTGGAGTACCGACTGGCATATTCAGATTGACCGAGTGGTTTTGCTTCGGAATCGTGATAATCATCATAATGATCAGAACGAGCAGGACGTCGATCAACGGCGTCATGTTCATTTCCATCATCGGTTCCGGATCGGCTGCCTTGGCGGAGCCTGAACCTACGTTCATACCCATGGTGTTTCCTTTTCTAATGTCGGGGTTGCGGTCGTGGCGCCGGACCGGAATCCGGCGCCACGGTCGGGCTATCAGCCGCCCCGGTCAGGCGGTTCGATCACGAAACCGACCTTCTGCACCCCAGCACGCTGTGCCGTATAGATCACCCGGCCGATCGCCTCGTAGCGGACTTCCTGGTCGCCACGAACTTTCACCGCAGGTTGAGGCACTTTCACCGACTGCTCCGCCAGGAACTTGAACAGCTCGTCCGTATTGGCGATGCGCGTCTGGTTGTAGTACATCTCGCCGTCCTTGTTGACGGTGATGTTCACGTCTTCCGGTTTGGTCTTTGTGACTTGGTTGACCTCGGCCGGAAGATTGACCTTCTGCAGATTCAGGACCACCGGGCTGGTGATCAGGAAGATGATCAGAAGAACCAACATGATGTCGACTAGCGGCGTCGTGTTGATCTCTGACATCACGGCATCTTCATCTCCGGTATCGGAGCCGACACTCATCGACATAATTTATCCAATCTTTTTAGCGCCGGTCGAGGTAGCAGCACGGCCAGCTTCCGAAGTGGTCATCGCGCCCGAGATCAGGACCGAGTGCACGTCAGCCGAGAACGAACGGATGTCTTCCATTGCTGCCTTGTTGCGGCGAACCAGCCAGTTGTAACCCAGAACCGCAGGAACTGCGACGAACAGACCGAACGCGGTCATGATCAGCGCTTCACCCACCGGACCTGCGACCTTGTCGATCGATGCGTTACCCGACATGCCGATGGCGGTCAGTGCGTTGTAGATGCCCCAGACGGTACCGAACAGACCGATGAACGGCGAGGTCGAACCGACGGTTGCCAGGAACGACAGGCCATCTTGCAGACGCGACTGGACGCGGTCCACTGCGCGCTGGATCTGCATGGTCACCCAGGTCGACAGGTCGATCTGCTCGAGCAGGGCGCCGTCGTGGTGCTGGGTTGCCTTGGTGCCGGTTTCAGCGATGAAGCGGAACGGCGAACCTTCCTTCAGCTGTGCCGAGCCAGCGGCGATCGACGGTGCTTTCCAGAACTTGGCCGAAGTTTCCTTCGACTGGCGCATGATCTTCGACTGGTCGATCAGCTTGGTGATGATGATGTACCACGAACCGATCGACATGATCGACAGGATGACGATGGTGCCCTTGTTGACGAAGTCGCCGTGCTTCCACATTGCGGCGATGCCGTATGGGTTCTCGACTTCTTCCTGAACCGGCTCGGCTGCAGCAGGTGCAGCGTCGACAGGTGCTGCCGCGTCGACGACCGGTGCCGCTGCGTCAGCCGGAGCCGCTGCCGCGTCAACTGCCGGGGCTTCTGCTACCGGAGCGTCAGCGAAGGCTGGTGCGGAGACCAGCGCCGACGCTGCCGTAACCGAGAACAGTACAGCCGCCAGGATAGCGGACAAACGGGTATTCTTAAACATGCTTCCTCCAAAAATATAAAATAGACAGTTCGCTGAACAAATGACAACGAAAATCAAAGTTTGAGACGGTGTTCTGCCTCGGTTTTATTCCAGCGTCCAGACGTACTGCACCGCTGTCCACGCCTGTTCCGGCCTTCCATCAACCATGGCGGGCTTGAATCGGCATTTACCCAGAGCCGACAGTGCAGCCCTGTCCAAATCACGGAAGCCACTCGACTTCGCCAGTTTGGAATCGATCACGCGACCATCCACACCGATCAGGAACTGCAGCGTCGTGGTACCGGTCTCCTCGTTACGCAGCGACGACTTCGGATATTCAGGACGGGCGCAGGTGTTGAAGTCTGCTACCGCTTCGGTGCGGCTCGGGCCGGCCGGACGTGCGGGCGGCGCCGGTGGTGCTGGCGGTGCCGGCGGGCGCAGGTCGGTGGTCGGCGGCGGCGTATTGGTCGCGGCCTGGATCACGTTCTGCGGTGGCGGCGGTTGCTGCACCTGCACCTCGACCGGCGGGATGAACGGCGGCGGCGGTGCCTTCATTTCCGGCGGTGGCGGCGGTGGGGGGGTCTCCGGTGGTGGAGGCGGCTTCACCTCCTCGATCAGTTTTGTCTCCACAGCCTCGGTCACCTTCGTCACGATGCGGGTGCCCAGGCCTTCCACAATAGCCCAGGCTACCAGAACGTGCAGTGCGAGGACAATGGCGAAACCTGTGAAATTCCTCCCGGGGTTCTTCTCATGCGAAAAATTCATGCCATCTTTCTCCAATACCAACTCTTTTTTGTTGCTACTAAACCCACTAAACACGACAAAAACCTAGAGCCGCATCCGGGACATCGGCGAATTATACCTACGAATTCTTTTTTGCACATACATTTTTACGGGCCCGAAAGAGCCCCTATCTGCCTGTAAATTCAGGCAAACAGGCGCATCAATACGGCCCGACACGGATGGTTTAGTGGCAAGAATAGCAACGCGGATTTGTATATTTTTGTATCAAGTCTCCTTGACTCGTGGAAGATCAGGGCGTCACCACTGTTTGACCGAATTTTGCACGCCCGTTTTGCCTCTCGGCAAATATCATATGTTGCATTCGTGGTGTTTATACAAACTATAGCCAGTTTTGGTAAAAGGGGGCGTACTATTGAAGGTTCCGTGCGCTGGCGCTCATAGTGCGGGGCATATCGGGAAGTAATGACTAGGCATGTTTTTGATATGGCTCAGCAGGAAGGGTGTCGTCAGGCCTGACTGGGCGACATGTAAGGGTTTCCTGAAGGTTCGGGTGGGGGGACCGCCCGCTGCGGGTGCGCGGCGGTGGGCTCTGGGATGTGCCGGTCGCGGGTGCGCGGCGGTGGGCTCGGGAGCGTATCG